>Ga0114932_10000879_pt1 | contig 35480 bp, 34 predicted proteins | sample 2SBtaG_2_FD_87286 | JGI IMG/M metagenome (GOLD analysis project Ga0114932, IMG submission 87286) | Deep subsurface microbial communities from Kolumbo volcano to uncover new lineages of life (NeLLi) - 2SBTROV12_ACTIVE470 metaG | ecosystem: Environmental > Aquatic > Marine > Volcanic ...
CGACGGGGCCCACGTCTCCCGCTTCTCCGGGATCGCCCTCGTCTCCGGTGTCGTCGTCGCCCTCGGAGAAGTCGTGGTCCATCCCGCTGCCGATGCGCAGCTGGGTCGAGGCGCGGCAGGCGGGGAGGAGGACGAGGACGGCGAGCAGCAGCGGCAGCGTGCGAAGGCGGAGCGACATCGACGTGGAGGCTAGCAAGTTGCGGATGCGGTTACGCTGCGGCCGTGACCGACGTCCCGATCGTCCTCAGCGTCGCGGGCAGCGACCCGTCCGGCGGCGCCGGCGTGCAGGCCGACCTCCGCACGATCGCCCTGCACGGGCTGCACGGGGGCGCCGTCGTCACCGCCGTCACCGTGCAGAACACACACGGGGTGCTCCGGGTCGAACCGGTGGACGCGGAGCTCGTGGCCGCCCAGCTCGCGGCGCTCCTGGAGGACCTCAGGCCGGCGGCGATCAAGCTGGGGATGCTCGGCACCTCCGCGGTCGCCGTCGCGGTCGCCCGCCTGCTCGCCCGCCTGCCGGACGTCCCGGTGATCGTCGATCCGGTGCTCGTCTCCAGCTCCGGCGCCCCGCTTCTGCGAGGCGACGTCGGGGCCTACCGGGAGCACCTCTTCGCGCGCGCGACGCTCATCACCCCCAACCACGACGAAGCCGCCGCCCTGCTCGGCCTATCCGCGGCCTTCGTGGCCGCCGATCCCGAGGCCGCCGCCGTCGCCCTGGGGCGGGAGGTCCCGACCCTGCTGACGGGAGGACACGCCGCCTCTGCCCCGGTCGACCTGCTCGCGACGGACCGGGTGCGGCGCTACGAAGGCGCGCGGATCCACGCCACGTCGAGCCACGGGACGGGCTGCCTGCTGAGTACCTCGATCGCCTGCGCGATGGCCCGGGGCGCGGCGCTCCCCGAGGCGGTGGCCCACGCGAAGGCGTGCGTCGAGGACGGGCTGCGTCACGCGCTGCGCACGGGCGTGCGGTTGGAGAACCCGCCGGCGCCCTGACCGGCTACCGCTTCGTGGCCTTCTTGGCCTTGCTCTTGCGGGTGCGGGGCAGCGTCGCGACCTTGGGCCCGTCGTCCAGGGGCGCCGCCTCGCCGCCCGCGCCGATCGACGTGAAGGCGTCGCGGCCCAGGTACTCCGCCGAGTCGCCGAGGTCTTCCTCGATGCGCAGCAGCTGGTTGTACTTGCACACGCGGTCCGTGCGGCAGAGCGACCCGGTCTTGATCTGCCCGGCGCCGGTGGCGACCACGAGGTCCGAGATCGTCGTGTCCTCGGTCTCGCCCGATCGGTGGGACACGACGGACGTGAACCCGGCGCGCCGGGCCATGGCCATCGCGTCCAGCGTCTCGGTGAGGGTCCCGATCTGGTTGACCTTGATGAGGATCGAGTTGGCGGCGCCCGTCTTGATGCCCTTCGCGAGCCGCTCGGGGTTGGTGACGAACAGGTCGTCGCCCACAAGCTGCACCTTGCCGCCGAGCGCGCGGTGGAGCCGCCGCCAGCCCTGCCAGTCGTTCTCGTCGAGCCCGTCCTCGATGGACAGGATCGGGTAGCGCTCGCACATCTCCGCGTACCAGGCGATGAGCTCGTCGGCCTTCATGCCGTTCCGGCCCTCGCCCGGGAGGTGGTAACGCTTGTCCTCGTAGAGCTCCGTCGCGGCCACGTCGAGGGCCAGGAACACGTCCCCGCCCGCCTGGTAGCCGGCCTGGGCGATCGCGTCGACGATCACCTCGAGCGCCTCCTCGTTGCTGCCCAGCATCGGCGCGAAGCCGCCCTCATCACCCACCGACGTCGCGAGCCCCTTGGCCTTCAGCACCTTCTTGAGGGTGTGGAAGATCTCGGCGCCCATCCGCAGGGCCTCGGAGAAGGACTTCGCGCCCGTAGGCACGACCATGAACTCCTGGATGTCGACGTTGTTGTCCGCGTGCGCGCCGCCGTTGACGATGTTCATCATCGGGACCGGCAGGGTGCGGGCCGCGGCGCCGCCGAGGTAGCGGTACAGGGGGACGTCGAGCAGGTTGGCGGCCGCGCGGGCGGTCGCGAGGGACGCGCCCAGGATCGCGTTGGCGCCGAGCCGGCTCTTGTTGGGCGTGCCGTCGAGGGCGATCAGCGCGCGGTCGAGGCCGCCCTGGTCGAGGGCGTCGCGGCCGAGCATCGCGTCGCGGATCTCGCCCGCGACGTTCGCCACGGCGGTGTCCACGCCCTTGCCCATCCAGCGGCGCTTGTCCCCGTCGCGCAGCTCGCAGGCCTCGTGCTCGCCCGTGGACGCGCCCGACGGGACGGCCGCGCGGCCCATGGCGCGGGACTCGAGGTGGACGTCTACTTCGACGGTGGGGTTGCCGCGGGAGTCCAGGATCCAGCGGGAGCGGACATCGACGATTCGGGACATGGCGAGGGGGGCTCCTGAGAGGTGCGGCGGGACCCTAACATCGGCTACCGTGACGCGTAGCCCGCCCGCCGGCGCGGCCTGTCGGGAGAGCACACGTGAGCGTAGTCAAGTCGATCGGGGCCTTCGTGCAAGCGTCCGTCTTCGGGGGGACGTACGACGATCTCGCCTTCGAGATCCGCGTCCTCAAGAAGGAGGTCGCGACCATCCACGCCCGCATCGACAAGGAGCTGGACAAGCTCTCGGACCGCATCGACAAGCTCGAGGGCAAGCCGGGCAAGGGCCGGGGCCGGAGCCGGCTGCAGATCCTCGGCGGCGCCGAGGTCGCCGACATCAAGCACGAGGCCGCCCCCGCCGCGTCGGAGGCGCCCGCGCCCCCGGAGGTCGGGCCCTCCACGGGCGGCCTGCAGACCGTCGCCTCCGAGCCGTCCGACCCGCGCTTCCACCCCGCCATGACGATCGCGTCCGCGCACCGCGCCCACGACGACGCCGAGGACGTGTTCGCGGACCACCACCTGCCGTCGTGCCTGGCGTGCCCCGTGTCCGAGTTCGAGTCCCTGACCGACGGCGCCGCGGACCACGGCGTGGACGTGGCCGCCCTCGTCGCGGACCTCAATCGACTCGTCGAAAACTAGCGAGGGGAGTCCTCGCGACCCGTTCCGTCGCCCCGCCGGTCCTACCAAGGGCGACATCGACCCTGCTATCTTCCTAAATGACCGGGTATGTGGCCGCTCCGAGCGTCCGACCCCATCGTCTTCGTATCGTCCGACCCTGACCGGAATCCTCGTTGGCCCGACTCCCTGCTCTCACGGCCCTGTTGACTCTCGCCCTCCCCGTCTCCGCGTTCGCGGCGCAGGAGTCGGTGGTGCAGGCCGTCGGCGATCCCGTCGAGTGGACGACCGAGGACGGCGTGGTGACGCACGGGCTGCTCTTCCCGCCCAAGAAGGGGCAGGCGGTCCAAGGGGCGATCGTGTTCGTGCACGAGCCCATGCGCACCGCGCGCGACTGGACCTACATGGCCGAGAAGATGTCGGGGCACGGCTACTACTGCCTGACCTTCGACCTCCGGGGCCACGGCGAGTCGATCATGCAGGGGGACGAGGAGCTCGACCGCGAGCTGTTCGGCCCCGAAGAGTTCACCGGGATGGTGACCGACGTCGCCGCCGCCGTGGGCCTGCTCCGCGCCCAGCCGGGGGTCGACCCCGACGCCATCCACATCGCGGGCTCCGACCTCGGTGGCTCCTTGGCCGTCATGCACGCCATCTCGGACCCCGGCGTGCGCTCCGTGGCGCTGCTGTCGCCGGGCCTCGGTTACGACGGCGTCAACATGGTGGGCAAGGTCGCCGAGTACGGGAAACGCAACCTGCTGATCGTGTACTCCATGGAGGACACCTACTCCCGCAAGTCCTCCGAGGTCTTCGAGCGCGAGGCCCGCGGGGGCGTGCACGTGGAGACGTACTACGGCGTGGGCCACGGCATGAAGATGCTCTCTCGGGAGCCGAAGCTCGAGAACCTCATGACGAGCTGGTTCCTGGGGACCGTCCTCACCGATGAGGGCCGCACGCTCGCGGAGACGGGCAAGCCGCTCACGCAGGACAAGGACGTGGAGGCCGGGCTCGACGAGGAGGCCGAGCGCGCCCGCCTCAAGGAGCAGAAGAAGGCCGCCGACGAGAGCCAGGCCGAGGCCGTGGGCGAAGAGGAAGAGCGCAAGCGCTGGGACCTCGGCGACGACGACGACAAGAAGTAGCGCCCCCGGGGGACGGGGCCCGCGAGGGCCGGCCTAGACTCCCCCGATGATCGGCGCATTTCTCGCTCAGCCCACCTCCGCGTACCGCGATTTCCAGGTCGTCTTCTCGATCCTGACGCTCAACTTCCTGGTGCCGTCGGCGGTGTACATCTTCGCGCCCGACCTGGCCTACGCCGAGCTCGACCGGCTGTGCTCGATCCTCGGCTGGGAGGCGATGACGGGCGCCGAACGCGGCAGCGAGTTCTGGCGCTTCCTGGGGTTCTCCAACGTGTTCGCGCTGGCCTTCATGTGTGCCTTGATGCAGCTGAACCTGCGCCGCTGGTTCGTGATCCTCCTGCCCCTGCTCGTCCTCAAGGGGGGGAGCGTCGTGGGGGCGGCGTGGATCTTCGTGTTCGACTCGGGCCACCCGTTCTTCGCCCTCGCGGTGGTCTTCGACGGCGTGACGATGGCGACGATGTACTTCTTCTCGACCCGCGCCCACCGCGCGCTCCGGTCGACGGACGACGGCCTCGTCCCCGCGCCGCGGTTCGTCTGACGTTGCCCTGGGCGCCCATCGAGCGGGAATGGCTCGGCGAACAGCTGCTCGCGGTCCTGCCGCGCCCCGAGCTCGAGGCGGCCCTGGAGGAAGGGGTGCCCGCCCTCCTCGACGCGATGCCGGCGTCCCGGCGGTGGGGCCTCCGCGCCCTGGTGTGGTGGGTCGCGCTGACGTGCCGATCGGGCCCCGCGGCCGCCGTGCTGAGGCGCTGGCGGACCTCCGACTCGTGGATCCGCCGTGAGGTCGTGACCTCCCTCATGCTGCTCGCCGCCCTCGTGTGGGAGGCGGACGGCGGCCCCGACGCGGTGGGGTGGGGGGAGGGGGCCCCGGTGGTGCTCCCCGAGCGGCGGTCGCGGCTGGTGATGGCCCCGACGACGACCTTCGCCCCCGAGGAGATCGAGTGACGGCCCTGCGCCTGCACGAGCCGAGGCGGGGACGATTCCAGGGGGCGGCGGACGTCGTGATCGTGGGCTCCGGGGCGGCGGGCGCGGCGGCGGCCGACGTGCTCACCGAGGCCGGGCTGCGCGTCCTCATCCTCGACGAGGGCCACGTCCACCGAGCCGGGGACTTCACGCGGCCGTTCCGGGACGCGCTCTCGACGCTCTACCGGGGGTTCGGCGCCGTGCCCGCGCGGGGTCGTGGGGTGCTCCCGCTGGTGCAGGCGAAGGCCGTCGGGGGGACCACGCTGGTCAACGGCGGGATCACCTGGCGGCTGCCGGAGGCGGTGCACGGCGAGTGGGCCGAGGCCGGGTTCGCCGACGGGCTCCCCCTCGACGAGCTGCACCGCGAGTACGACGTGCTCGACGATCGCCTGGGGATCACGGCCGTGCCGGAGGCCCTGCTGGGAGGCAACGGCGGCCTGCTCGCCCGGGGCGCGGAGCGGACCGGGACGCCCGGGCACGTCATCCGTCGAAACACGCCGACGTGCATCGGTTCGGCGCGCTGCTCCCAGGGCTGTCCCGAGGGGGCGAAGGCGTCGATGGATCGGTCGCTGCTTCCCCTGGCGTGCAGTCGGGGGGCCTCGATCCTGCCGGGGGCGCGCGTCGACCGGGTGGAGCGCGACACGAGCGGCGTGCGCGCCGTGGTCGGGGTGCTGGTCGACCGCCAGGGGCGGCGCGTGGGCCACTTTCGCGCCCTCGCCGAGCGCGCCGTGGTGCTCGCCGCGTCCGCGACGGCGACGCCCGTGGTCCTGGCCCGATCCCGCGCCCGTCGCGGGGTCGGGGACGGCTTCACGGCCCACCCGGGGCTCGGCCTCCTGGGTCTCTTCCGGGACCCGGTGCGCGCCGACGCGGGCGCCACCCAGGCGTGGGAGACCGACTTCGACCTCGACTCTCGCATCAAGTTCGAGTCGCTCTCGCTGCCCGCGTCCGTGCTGCTGGCTCGCATGCCGGGCTTCGGGGAGGGACGCGCGGCTGCGGTCGACCTCCTGCCCCACGTCGCCTCCTGGGGGGTTCAGGTGCGGGCTCGGGCCACGGGGACGGTCCGTTCGGGGTGGTTCGGGCGACGCATCCGCTACGACCTCACGGACGAGGACGTCGCGGTCGCCGCCGCGGGCCTCGAGCACGGGGCGCGGATGATGTTCGCGGCGGGCGCGGAGGCGGTCTTCCCCGGGATCCACGGCGTCCCGGAGCGCATCGGACCGGACGACGTCGGCCGCATCGGCGAGGTCTTTCGCGACCCTCGCCAGGCCCACTTCGTGGCGACGCACCTGTTCGGCGGCGCCCGTCGGGGGCCGGACGAGTCTCACCCCGTGGGGCTGGACTTCCAGGCGCGGGAGCTGCCCGGGACCTACGTCGTCGACTCCTCGGTGTTCCCCGCGAACCTGGGCGTCAACCCCCAGCACACGATGATGGCCGTCGCCCGCATGGCCGCGTGGCGGATCGTGGAGTCGCTCGCCTAGCACTACTTGATTACTAGAGGTCGGTCCGCACGAGCCGCAGGCCGGTGTCCTGCCAGGTGGTGTTGTCGCCCGTCGCTCCGAGGCGCGCGCTGCAGCGGAACTGCGACGGGAGCATCCCCCAGCCGCCGCCGCGGAAGGAGCGCAGCGTGCCGGTCGCGAGGCCCTCGGGGTTCACCGCGGGGCTCGCGGCGTAGTAGGTGTCGCCGTACCAGTCGTTCATGTACTCGGACGCGTTGCCCGCCATGTCGTACAGGCCGAAGGCGTTGGGGTCCTTCGTCGCCACCGCGTGGGGGCTCCCGCCGGAGTTCAACGAGTGCCACGCGACGGCGTCGGCGTCCGACGACCCCGGGTAGGGCAGGTCCTGCCCGCCGCGCGCCGCGTACTCGAACTCGGCCTCGGTGGGCAGTCGGTAGCCTTCGCAGTCGTAGACGCTGCCCGTCGCGGCCGTGATCGTCGCCGCGGTGCAGACCATCCCCGCGCCGAGCGTGCCGGTGCAGCCGGTGAGGTCGTAGCAAGCGGCCAGACCCTCGGCGGCGGACACGGCGTTGGCGAAGCCGGCGGCCTCCCACCACGACAGCGTCATGGCCGGGCAGTCGGCGCCGCACTTCGGGAATTGGGTCGGGCTGTTGCCGATCAGGGTGCTCCAGGCCCCGACGGTGACCTCGGTGGTGGCGAACCAGACGGGGTCGGTGAGGGTGACGTTGTGCACCGGCGACTCGTCCGGGCGACACCGGTCGGGGATCTGCCCCGCGGTGCAGCCCATGTCGAACGTGCCGCCGTCGATGCAGACGAAGTCCATCCCCTGGGCGGTGCTCGCCGAGGAGGAGCAGCTGCCGACCTGCACTGCGTCGTCGTCGTCTGTCGCGTCGTCGTCGTCCACTGCGTCGTCGTCGTCTGTCGCGTCGTCGTCGTCCACTGCGTCGTCGTCGTCCGACGCCTCGGTGTCGTCGTCGTCGGGATCGGGGCAGCCGGCGAGCGCGAAGGGGAGGGCCAGGAGGAGGAGGGAGAGCAGGCGCATGGGGACTCCGAGGTGACCATCGGAACGTACTCCGCCGCGCGGATCGTCGGACCCTTCGCCGGTCTTACCTGCGGCGCTTGTCCCGCTTTCGCCCGCCCTTGGGTTGCGAGTGCTTCGCCTTGCCCGTGCCCGCGCCCACGCCGGTCTGGGCCCCGTCGCTGTACGACGTCCCGTACTTCGCGAAGAAGGCGGCCTTCGCCTGCACGAACCGGTCTTCCTCGATCGAGGCGCGGATCACGTCCATGAGCTGCTGGAGGAACGTGATGTTGTGGATGGCGGCGAGCGTCGTGCCGGTGACCTCGTCGGCCGCGAAGAGGTGGTGCAGGTAGGCGCGGCTGAAGTTGCGGCACGTGTAGCAGGGGCAGGTGGTGTCGGGCGGGAGCCGGTCGCGCCGGTAGCGCTTGTTGGACACCCGGAGCTTGCCGTGGAAGGTGTACAGCAGGGCCCCCCGCGCGTGGCGGGTGGGGATGACGCAGTCGAACATGTCGACGCCGTGGCTCACGCCGCACCACAGGTCCTCGGGGAGCCCCACGCCCATGAGGTACCGCGGCTTGTGCTCGGGGAGCTCGGGCATGGTCCAGCCGAGGACCTGGTCCATGATCTCGAGGCCTTCGCCCACGCTGAGCCCGCCGACCGCGTAGCCCGGGAAGTCCATGGGGATCAGCGACCGCGCCGAGGCCACGCGCAGGTCCTCCCAGAAGCCCCCCTGGACGATGCCGAAGAGCGCCTGGTCGTCCCGCGTCTTGGCCTCGAGGCAGCGCCTCTCCCATCGGGTCGTGCGCTCGACGGACCGCTCGGCGTAGTCGCGCTCGCACGGGAAGGGGAGGCACTCGTCGAACGCCATGATGATGTCGGCGCCCAGCTGCTCCTGGATCGCGACGGACGTCTCCGGCGTCATCGTGAACGGGCGGCCGTCCTTCTTCCACTTGAAGGTCACGCCCGCCTCGTCGATCTCCTTGGGGAGGCTGAACACCTGGAACCCGCCCGAGTCCGTGAGGACGGGCAGGGGCATGTTCATGAAGGAGTGCAGGCCGCCGAGGCGCTCGACGATGTCCGCGCCGGGCTGCAGCGCGAGGTGGTAGGTGTTCGCGAGCACGATCCGGGCCCCCGTCGCGAGCGTCTGATCGGGGGTCATCGCCCGCATCGCCGCGCGGGTGCCCACGGGCATGAACACGGGGGTGCGGACGTCGCCGTGAGGGGTCGTCAGGGTGGCGCTGCGGGCGGCGTTCTCCGAGCTGCGCGCGTGGATCGTGAGGTCGAACACGGCCGCACTGTACTGGTCCGCGGGCCGCGTATGCTTCGCCCATGCCGTCTCGCCTCGCGCTCGTCGTCCTGCTCCCGGCCCTCCTGTTCGTCGCGTCGCCGTCGTACGCGGGCCCCGGCGAGAAGGCGCTGCGCGCCGTGCCGCGGTCGATCCAGGTGTCGGTGGGCCGCGACCACATCTGGGGGTCCGTCCGGGCCACGCGGGTGCCTTCGGAGGTGGGGGCGGCGGACTGGTCCGACTGGGATCGGGACGCGTCGGGGATGCTGGAGGGTGCGGAGCTGCGCGCCCTGTCCGCGTGGATCGGCGCTCGCGAGGTCGTGCACGCGTGCATCTCCGTGGACGGGACGATCCTGCCGCTATCGCGCTTCGGGCCGCGCTACGTGGGGGACGACGCGGTGCCCGTCGCGCTCGACGGCGCGATCACCGTCCGCGTCGAGGGGCGCACGAAGGTCGAGCTGCCGCCGGGAGTCCACGAGTTCGTGCTCTACGACGTCCCCCCGGACGTCGACGGGTTCGTCCCGATCCGCCTCACCACCGTGAAGGGCTTCACGATCAAGGACGCCCAGGGCACCCGCGGCGAGCGGCGCGGCGACCGGCGCCTGGAGGTCACGGCGACGGCCTTCGGGCCCGCCATGTGGGGGACGATCGAGCGGACCGTGCCCGGCGCCAAGCCCGATCAGCGATAGATCGTCACGCAGTTGAAGAAGAGGTCCCAGGTCGTGGGGCCGGTGCCGGCGTTGGCCGACGTGACGTAGAGCTGCGTGATGCCGGTGACGCCCTGGAGCGTGCCGGTGTGGATGACCACGCCGTCCTTCTCGAGCTGCCACGCGGTGGTGGAGACGACCGTGAACTTCAGTGTCATCCCGTCCGCGGTGAAGGGCACCCCGGTGGCCTGGCCGACGCCGCCGATGTCGTCGACGACGTACTCGGTGCCGCCGCCGGTGAACCGGAACGTCGCGGTGGGGATGTTCGCCGAGCCGATCGCGACGACCGCCGTGCCCGAGAGGATCAGGTCGCCGTTGTCGAACTCGAGCTCGATCGCGTCGCCCGACGCCAGCGCGCCGCCCGCGCCCGGCGTGGTCGTCAGGTCCAGGGTCTGCGTCACCGTCCCGCCGACGTTGGACCAGATGCCCCACGACGGGTCGGTGATGCCGGCGGAGCCGCCGGTGCCGTTGGAGGTGGAGACGCCGTCGGCGAACTGCCCCGATTGGCCGGCCAGGCCGATCTGCGACATCGCCCAGCCTTGATCCGTCGGCGTCTGGCCCGCGCCCGCGCAGAGGTTGAACCCGGGGCCCGGGCCCGCGGAGTCGTCGTCGTCGCCGATCGCGGAGTCGTCGTCGTCGGTGGCGTCGTCGTCGTCGGTGGCGTCGTCGTCGTCGGTGGCGTCGTCGTCGTCGGTGGCGTCGTCGTCGTCGGTGGCGGCCCCCGTGTCGTCGTCGTCGTAGGAGGGCGGATCCTCGGGACAGGCCTGCAGGCCGACGATCACGAGGAGGGCGAGGAGGGCGAGGAGCGGCAGAGGGGCGGTGCGCATCGGCGGAGGGAACACCCGCGGCTGCGCGAGGTCAAGGGTCGACTTCGCGCCGTTCAGACCTCGCGGACGACGCGGAAGCCCAGGAACGCGAGCCGCGACTCCGCCGGGATGGCGCGGCGGGTGGCGGAGCGACAGCCGTCGCCCTCGGTGACGATGGCCCCGCCCAGCGCGACGCCCCGCCCGGGTCCTCCCTGCGTGCCCGTCCACTCCCACACCCCGCCCGCGGCGTCGCGCATGCCGAAGGGCGAGCGGTCGATGGGGAATCGGCCCACGTCCGGGGGTCCCGAGGCCGGGCGGCCCAGCCACAACGAGGCGCAGAACCCGGGGTCGAAGCCGTCGCCCCAGGGGTAGGGGCGACCGTCGGCGCCGCGGGCGGCCTTCTCCCACTCGTCCGCCGTGGGCAGCCGCAGCACCACGCCGGTGACGCGGCGCAGCCAGGCGCAGTAGGCCTCGGCGTCCTCGAGCGTGACGGCGACCACGGGGCGACGCTCGCCGATCCGGCGCATGCGATCGAAGCCGGGCGGCGTGCGACGTCGACCCTCCGGGGGGTCGTTCTCCGCGAGCCACTCCAAGTACCGCGCGTAGGCGCCCACGGTGACGGGGAAGCGGGCGATCGCGAAGCGTTCGATGTCGGGCTTGGACGCGGCGGCGGCCCCGGGGGCGCGGTCGTCGCCGCCCAGCCGCGCGGGCCCGCCGGGCACGAAGCAGAAGCTCTCGCCCGCCGCCGATTCGCCCTCTACGTCCAGCACATACGTCGGCCGGCCCTCGCGACGCACCACGATCGGGTAGAGCCAACCCGCCTGATCCGGCGGGTCGGTGCCGCCGCGGGAGTCGTCGGGACGGGCCCGACGCAGCGCGTACCGCCCGGGAGCCACGGCCCAGCTCCCCGGCGCCGACGGCGGGACGGCGCGGCCGGGGCGGAGTCGGCCCTCCGTGGGGTGCAGCCGCACCAGCTCGAGCTCCACGTCCCCCGTCAGCGTGCTCGCGGTGACCTCGCCGCCGGACTTGAGCCAGCGGTCCCAGCGGCTGCCGTCGTAGTGGCGGAGCATCGCGCGATAGAAGGACGCCTCGCGCTCGGCGCCGAGTTCTTCGGCTTCCCGGTAGCGGTCCGCGTACAGCGCGGCCAAGCGCGTGCGCCCCTCGGCGTTGTCGGGATCGTCGGACAAGGCTCGGTGGAGGGCCCAGACGGCCTCGCTGAACACGCCGTCGGCGGCCCGCTCGAGGCTCTCCGACCGTCGCGATCGCATTCGGGCGGGGCCTTCGTGCTTGCCGTCGCGCCGCTGGGAGCCGACGGGTCCGAGCCCCTGGGTGAGGCGCGCCGCGGCCCGACGCCGACGCTCGGACAAGGTCTTGTAGCGGGTGCGCATCGCCTCCGCCTCGCGCAGGCGGCGACGGGCGGTCTCGCGACGTCGGCCGCCCGCGAGCCAGCTCCCCAGGGCCTCCGCGAGGTCGACGGCGGTGGGCGGACGATGCCCGGGGAACTTCTCGAGGCAGCGCAGGCAGATCTCCTCGAGCTCGCCGGGGATCGACCGCTGCGGCGCGCGATCCCGGGGCGGCACGGGCCGATCGTTGCAGAGCGCGTCCACGAGCTCGTCCACGTCGTTGCCGGAGAAGGGGGCGGTGCCGGTCAGGACCTCGTACAGCACCACGCCGAGGCAGAACACGTCCGCTGCGGGCGACACCTGGTCCGGGTGAAGGATCTGCTCCGGCGCCATGTAGGGAGGGCTGCCGCGGATCCGCTCGACGCGCTCGTCGCGCTCGCGAGAGAAGTAGCGGGAGGGTTCGTCGTCCTCGCCCGCGGGCGTCCGGGCGATCCCCCAGTCCACGACGAGCACCTCGCCGTGGTCCCCGAGCAGGACGTTCGCAGGCTTCAGATCGCGGTGCACGACGCCCTTGGCGTGCGCGTACCCCACGCCGTGGCAGGCCTTCTCGAGCGCCTGGATCAGCGCGGTCAGGTGCCACCGCTTCTCGGTCTCGGCGTCCGCACGGCGACGGGACACGAGCACCTGGTGGAGGTTGCGGCCCGGCATGCGCTGCATCGTGTAGAAGAGCCGGCCGTCGGGGAGCCGCCCGGCGTCGTACACCGGGATGATGTGGGGGTGCTCGAGCTGCCCGGTGATGCGGACCTCGCGATAGAAGTCCGCGGTGCGTCGCGCGTCCGCCTTGTGCACGTGCAGCACCTTGAGCGCCACGTCGCGGCCCAGGTCCTTGTCGAACACCAGCTCCACGTGGCCCTGCCCGCCCTCGCCCAGGGTGGACAGCCACCGGTAGCGCGGCGGGAGAGGCAGGGGAGCGTCCCCCGACACGACCCGGCGGGGGGGCTCCAGAGTGATGTCGACGCTCCGGCCGGTCTCCTCCTCCACGTCCTCCAAGAGGGGGCGCGCGTCGCGCGACGGGGGAGGCTCGGCGGGCGCAGGCTCGTCGGGCTCGGCGGGCGCGACGGCGAACACGATCGCGGGCCCGGTCGATGGAGAGTCCGCGTTCTCGAACACGGACAAGGGGTCGATCGAGGCGTCGGGCCCCCCCTCGGCCGTGGGGCCGGGCACCCGCTGGAACCCGCTGAGGCCGAGCCCTCCCCCGACCGCGGGCGAAGGGTCGGCGGGCGGCGCGTCGTCTTCCTCGGGCCGCGACACGACGAGGTCGGCGGGCTCGTCGAACTCCGAGACCTCCCACGACGAGGCCGGCGTCCACTCGGACGCGTCGATCTCGCTGGTGACCGGGTGCGGTCCGGTCGGCTCCTTTCCGGGGGTCGTCATCGGGACGAGAGTCTATCCCGTGGAGGTTTGGTCGTGCGCGCGTGAGCGACCGGGACCGAACGGATACGGGCGGCCCCGCGACGCGAGCACGGCCCACACGGCGAGGAACAGCCACTCCGCCACCCCGCCGCCGACGTTGAGCCAGGTGATCCCGAGGATCGCGAGGGGGAACAGGGACTGCAGCGGCTCGCCCAGCCCGGGTCCGACGCGGAACAGGTGATCCACGAACACGATCGCGAGCTGGAGGAGCACGTGCATCGCGACCACCGCGGCGCCCAGCGCCTGCCAGACGACGGCGGACCAGAGGTCGTCTCGGCCTGCCGGATCGTCGTCCCGGCGGCGCATGAAGGCGACCCACGTGACGACCAGTCCCGCCACGGGCGCGAAGAAAAGGAGGTGATGTCCGCGAGTATCCGACCCAGGGTGCACGACACATGCTACGACTCCGCGCCGCGGGGCGGGGGAGAGACCGCAGACCGCAAGACGACGACCCGATCGCAAATTCCCAAGGGAAAGCCTGGTAAAAAGTGTCGCATTCTTCGCGACGCCTGTTATCGTCGAACACGACTCGCGCAGTCGACGTACCGAAGCGGAGCTGAGCAGCAGCAGAGCAGTACGCCCCTCGGGGCACGCAGAGTTGAAGCAGAGTTGAGCTGAATTCGGTTCGGCTACGTCCGAGGAAGAGCCGCGGCCCCCAGGGGTCGCGGCTCTCTTCCTTGGCGCCCCGCGGCAGGATCGCGGCGGACGCGAGGCGAGCTACGATCCTTCCGCGGGGGAGCTCGCCCGCGCCGCCCCCCTACCCCCGCGCCGGTCGCCCGCTGCCTGGTGGACCGGGCAAATCTCGCCGACATCCCGGATGTCGCCGCGATATGCCCGGGGAAGCGCCCAAATCTCGCCGACATGCCGGATGTCGCCGCGATGTGCCCGGGGAATCGCCCAAATCTCGGCGACATGCCGGATGTCGCCGCGATATGCCCGTCTGCTCTCAGCGCGGCCCCCACACCTTCATGCCGGCCCGACGTGCGCGGTCCCCCAGAGGGTGGCGATCGTCATGTGTGCCCCCGCACACCGCCCCTCTTGCCCGCGACCGCCCCCCCGCTCGCCCCTCCAACCGACCCCCGCGACGATCCCGACCGTCAGGCGGTTCTCGCGATTCTCATGACGATCGTCATGCGTCCGACTCGGGGCCGGCACGGAGGGTGCGATGAACGGCGTCGACCCACACACCTGTCCCGACCAGGACACCCCCCACGCCGAGAGAAAACAGAATGTTCGAAGTCTTCGCCAACGTCGACGCCCTCACCGCCCTCACGCGCATCGCCCCCGAAGTGGGCCTCGCGCTCTGCATCAAGACGTTCGTCGAAGAGGGCGAAGTCTCCTTGGCCGCCTTCCGGCGGCTCTACATCGACACTTGGTTCGGCAGGACTCCCGCCGTCGAGGCCGAGGTCATCGGGCTCTCCGCGCCCGCGCCGGTCACGCAGCGCGCCGCCTGAGCGACCCGACGCTGCCCCCGGGGCCCCTCACCATCGGCCGCGCAGGCCGATCCCCGTGGGCAGCAGCTCGAGGCGAAGAGCGAGTCGTCCTGGGCCTTCGATGACGGGGCCCAGGACGAACTCCTCTGCCGTCACGAGCGCGGCGATCACCATCGGCGCGAACCACAGGGCCCCGAAGCCGCCCATCACGACGTTCATCCAGCCCGTCCACTTGGCCCCGACCTCCACGTCGGTGCCCTCGACGTTCGCTGGTTCTCGATTCAGCAGGACGTCCAACCCCGTCGCGAGCCCCATCACCGCGATCGCCACGTCGCAGCCCGCGTTGATGAGCAGGGCCACCGGGATCGCCTCGTCGTCCTCCGCGAAGCCCGCGATCATGAACGACCCCACCGACAGCGAGTGCAGCCCGCCCGTCACGAGGTTGCTGATGTAGGACGCGCGGATCGCGTTCCGCAGCCCCTCGTGTCCCTCCCAGTCCAGGTACGGCTCCGCCCGCGAGGCGGCGATGAAGTCGAACGGGATCCCCGGGATCTTCGCCGAGCCGAGCCCGATGAACACCGGCCGGAAGTCCTGCGCCTGGGCGCCGGAGGGCAGGGAAGGCAAGGCGAAGGCGAGCCCCAGGACGAGGGCGGGCAGGAGGCGTCGGAGCATGGGCGCGGATCACTCCCTGTAGAAGACGATGTAGCTGGTCATCCAGATGGACCCGTGGTTGGACGGATCGTTCCCGCGGAGCGTCGCCCGGTACTCGGCCAGGTTCACCCCGTCCGTCAGGTCCGCGGTGACGTCCGCGCGGAAGGGCCGCACGTCCATCCCCGGGCACCAGCCGCCGCGGCCCAGGTACCAGGTGCCGTACTGGTTGGGCAGCGCCCCGTCGTCGATCTGCTCGATGCAGCCCAGCCAGTCGTCGGCCTCGTCGAAGGCCTGCACGTGCTGGGTGCCTCCGTTGACCGTGAAGTGGTGATGGTGGGGACAGAACTCGGCGCAGTTCTCGGCGTCGCCCGCGAACCCGTGGCCGGTGATCCACGCCACGATCTCCGCCCGCGCCGTGCCCTCGGGGACCTCGAACTCGATCGGCTGGTGCCCGTCGTTGTAGCCGCCGCCGAAGCCGCCCCCGCCCCACAGCCGCAGGTACGCGAACGGCCGCGTGGCCGCGCCCCGCTTCGACAACCGGAGGTTCGCCGACAGCGCGTAGTTGTAGGACGTCTGGAACCGGAACCGCTGCAGCCCGCCGCCCTGGATGAGGGCCAGCGACGGCGTGATGTCCGTGACCCAGCGCCCGTGGCGGTGGTAGCTCGTGATCCACCGAGCCATCTCGCCGTCGCACCGGCACGCGCAGTCCGTCCACTCGGAGCCGACGATCGCGCCCTCTTCGTCCGTCACCGCGCGGCACGTGCGCTCGCGCTCCACCGTCCCGCCCCGCGGCTTGTTGCAGGGGCACGCCGCCGTCTCCGCCGGGGTCACGACGTCCCCCGCCTCGTCCCGCACCTCGTACCGACACGCCGTCTTCGGCGGAGGCTCCGTCGCCGCCTCGCACGCCACCATGTGGGCCCGGTAGTCCCACTCCCAGCAGTTCCGGTCGGCCCCGCCCTCGGGGCACCCCATCGTGAGATCGATCTCCAACGTGTCGTACTCGGCCAGCTCCGGCCCCGGCGGCAGCTCCGCCACGAAGTCGCGCCCCCCGCCGCCGACCTGCTCGCCGGTCCACAGCGGCACCACCAGGTCCGCGGGGTTCGCGGCGAGCTCCACCTCGCGCTCGTACTCGAAGTTGTAGTGGCGGGGGTTGTGGGCGATGAACCACAGCTGGTTGGGGCGCGGCGGGTCGGCGACGATGCGGGTGAGCCCGATCTCGCGCAGCCGCTGGAACCGGTCGATGCCGAAGCCCTGCCACGACCAGCCCTTGCTCCCCTCGAGCGCGTTCGAGTTCGTCCACTGCGTGAGGACGTCGCGCACCAACCCGCCCACGTCGGACCGGTTCTCGGACGCGACGTGGAGCCGCGGGCGCCAGTGGTCCGCCTCGTCGTCCCCCAACTCGTCCAGCGCGGCGTCGATCCGGGCCTGCATGCCCTCGTGGTCCGACTCCCAGGCAGACCGCCCCGAGACGAAGAAGTAGTGCACGTTGAGCGGCGACCACTCGAGCATCTCGCCCACGTCCGAGTTCCACAGCTCCATCGTCCCCGGGCTGAACGTCTGGATGAAGACGTGGTTCTCCTCGCCGTTCCACTCGTCCCGCAGGCTGTACTCGTGATCGTGGGTCCCGCACGGGAAGCGGACGTTGTCGGACACCGCGCGCACCGCGAGGCTGCGCTCGTCGACCTCCACGAAGGGGTTCAGCATCTCCGGCTCCGCCTCCAGCGTGGGGTCGGGCTCCACGACCTCGTCCTCGGAGGGACAGCCGATGAGGAGGAAGAGGGCGACGATCGGGAGACGCGAGCGCATGGGGACTCCGAGAGACGTGCCACATAGATACCACCGCCGGGAACCTCGGGGGCGGGCGCGGTGTCGTATCCACGTGCCGCACTTCGTCGCTGTTCTCGTCGCCGTCGCCGCCGTCCTCGCCGCCCCCGCGGCCTCGGCGGCGCCCTCGTATCCCTGGCTCGACGGGGGCGATGCCGTGCCTTTGGGCGATCGCTTCGGCGCCCCCGACGAGTTCAGCCGGGTGCGGGTGGCCGACGGGACCTTCGCCCGCTGGCTGCGCTCCCTGCCCACCGTGCCCGAGCGCACCACGGTGAGGGCCCACGACGGCTCCGACCTCGACCGCCCCGCCGCCGCGATCGTGCGCATGGACGTGGGCCGGGGGGATCTGCAGCAGTGCGCGGACTCCGCGATCCGCCTGCACGCGGAGTTCCTGTGGGCCTCCGGCCGCGCCGAGGACGCCGCCTATCACTTCACGAGCGGCGACCGCTCCGCCTGGGCCGACTGGCGCGACGGCGAGCGCTTCGACGTCTCGGGGTCCCGCGTGAAGCGCGTGCGCGGATCGGCCGTGAGCGGACACTCGGGCTTCCGCGGCTGGCTGCAGCACCTCTTCCGCTACGCCGGCACCCGCTCCCTGCGCCACGACAGCGAGCCGGTCGCGGAGACCGACGCCCTGCGCGCGGGGGACCTCTTCCTCGAGCCCGGCTCCCCGGGCCACGTGGTCATGATCCTCGACATCGCCGAAGACGCCGGCGGCCGTCGCGTCGCGCTGTTGGGGCAGGGGTTCATGCCCGCCGAGGAGTTTCATGTCCTCCGATCGAGCGACGCGAAGGACGGCGTCTGGTTCGTCCTGCCGGGGCCGGGCGAGAGCATCCGCACCCCGTCCTGGCGCCCGTTTCACCGCCGCGACGTACGCCGCTTCCGCTGAGCCGACTGCCTCAGGAGGGCCCCCAGCCGGGCGGCCTGCGCGAGCAGGGCGGTGTCCGAGTCGTTGGGCGTGTTGTCGCGCACGTCGGCGGGGACGAGGACGGCGAAGCGCTCGCCTTCGTGGTGGTAGTCGCGGGTCGTCAGCTTCCACAGGCTGAACCCACGCAGCGCGTCGAAGCCGCCCGAGTCGACGAGATCCGCGAGCGCCGCGAGGGCCTCGACCCGCTCGTCCGGCCGCGCCGGCTGCGAGGCCCAGTGCACGCACGTGAGGGGCTGCGCAGCACCCTCTTCGACCTCTCCGACGGTCTCCAGCACGTCCACCCGGTCGTAGGACCAGGGCCGCACGGTGCTGCCCTCGAGCCGAGTCCAGCCCAGCTCCAGCAAGTAGACGGGCAGCACGTCGTCTTCGTCCAGGGTCGCGGACGCCGTGAGGCGATCGGCGACCTCGGTCCAGGACGCCGTCATCGCGGCGCGCTGCTCCTCGTCGGTCGCGCCCCAGAGCGTGAGGGGGAAGTACGAGGTGACCCCCACCGCGTCCAGCGCGTCCCAGAACCCCACCCGGTGGAACTGGTCGAAGTTCGCCCCGTAGGTGACAGGGCCTCTGTAGACGCCTCGCACGTCGTCGATGAGCGCGCGCCAACCCGCGTCGAGGCGCGCCCCGCGGGCCTCGAGCCGGGCCTGGATCTCCGCCCGCGATCCGGCCCCCGTCACCGCCGTGGCCCACGCGCGGCGGGCCCGCTCGGCGTCCACCAGCTGGTCGTGCAGCGAGTCGAAGCGACCCCCGTCCCAGTGTGTCAGATCGGAGCCGTCGCCCCGCGCGACGACGTCGTCCGCGCAGCCCACCAGGTCGTCGCGGACCTTCGCGGTGCGCTCGGCGTCCAGGAAGTACTCGTGCGGGTCGATCGCCTCGTCGGGGAAGACGGTGGACGTCATCGAGTTGAGCTCGTTGCCGACCACGAACACGTCCACGTCGTACTCGGCCGCGAGGCGCGCCCCCCACAGCGCGTACTCCCGGTAGTTCGCGAACCAGGCGTCGAGCTGGTCGTCCCGCGGGTGGATGCGCCCGTGCCAGAGGTGCCGGTTCTCGGGCAGGGCGTGCTCGAGGTACGTGCGCAGGACCAGCATCACGCGCAGCCCCGCCCGCTGCGCCGCCTCCAGCTGGACGATCACTTCGCTCGGATCCTGCCTCTCGAACCCCACCTCGCCGCCGTCCCAGGCAGCCTGGCGGGCGTAGGCGGTGACCTGCACGGTGTCGAGCCCGGCGCCCTGCAGCGCGGCCGACCAGGCGTCGAGATCGGGCTCGTTGATGTGGATCCCGCCCGCCATCGGCGGGGGCGTGGTCACGCAGGCAGCGAGCAGCAGCAGAGGGGCGAGTCGGGCGCGCACGACGCCGGAGCCTATATCCTTCGGCCGTGCACCTCCGAGACTTCGTCGTGGTGGAGTTCGCCCGCGCCTGGCAGGAGGAGCGAGGCGCCGCATTGGTGGACCCCGAGGTGGCGGCGGGCGTGCGCGACGGCGACCTCCCCGACGACGACGACGACCGCCTCGTGGCCTACGCCCGGGAGCTGCTCGACCGTCGCCTGCCGGACGGCGCCGACGGCCGCCGCGCCGTGGAAGGCCTTCGCGCCGCCTTCTTCGCGTTCGGACTTCTGCTCCCGATCCTCGGCCTCCTCGCGGGCGCCGCGACCCTGCGCGCGACCCTCCCGCCGGTGGACGTCCGCCCGGTCAACATCCTGCAGTTCGTGGGCGCGGGCATCGTCGCTCCCACCGCGTTCCTGATCTTCACGACGGCCGTCTGGGCCCTCGGCGCGCGGGCCGCCGCGGCGTCGCACTGGGTGGTGTGGGCGCTCTCCCTCGCCCGGAGCACCGCCCTGGGCACGTCCGCGGGTCGGCTGACGGGCCGCGTCCTGCGTCGCTCGGGGGTGACGGCGCCCCTGCTCGCGGGGTGGTCGCACCGCTTCTGGTGCGGGGCCTTCGTGGGGTTCCTGGGGCTCGCTGCGTGGCGGTTCGCGACCGTGGACCACCTCTTCGCGTGGTCTTCCACGCTGCCCGACTTCCACGTGTGGATCGAGCGCCTCGGCGCCCTCCTCGGGGCGGTGTCGCCGGGTCAGTCCGCCCCCTCGGCCCAGCAGGTCGCGGCGTCCGAGTACGCCTCGCTGGAGGCCGCGTGGGTCCACTCCACCGGCTACCCCGCCACGGACGAGATGCTCCGCAAGGGCTGGTGGCGGCTGCTGGTCGTCTCGACCGCCATGGTCGGGTGGCTGCCGCGCATCGTGGCGTTCATGGTCGCCGAGGTGAGGGTGTCTCACGGGATCGCGCGGGGCCTCGACACCCCCTGGAGCCGGGCCGCGCTCGCCGCCCTCCAGCCGGTCCTCGCGACGGCGCGGGTGGGGGACGCGGGCGTCCTGCCGCGCAGGGCCCGCGAGGGCCTCGAGGCGCCGGTGGATGAGGCCCACGCGCGTGGGTTGGCGGTGGTGCCCTTCGCCACCGAGGCCCCCTCCGACGCGCTCTTGAGCGACGCCGGCCTGGATCGCCTTGGCCTGTCGGACCTGGTGCTCCCGGTGCCCGAGGACGACGATCGCGAGGCCATGGCCGCCGTCACCGCGCGGGTGGGCGACGCCGAGCGGGCCCCGGGCGGGGTGGTCGTCGTGTTCGACTTCGCGGCGACCCCGGACCGGGTCCGGGAGCAGTTCCTGAAGGACGTCGCCCGCGCCCTGCCCGAGAGGCGCCCCGTGCACGTCCTGCTCGGGGGGGTCGACCGCTTCCGACGCAGCCCCCGCGGCCGTCGTCTGGACGAGCGACGGGAGTCCTGGCTGGCCATGGCCGAGCGCGCGGGCGTGCCCGAAGCGCGGGTGTACGTCGGCGGATGAGCGGCGTCCCCTTCCGCATCGCGCTCGTGGGCCACAGCAACGTGGGCAAGACGAGCCTCGTCTCCGCCCTGGCGCGCGACGCGACGCTCGAGGTCCGCGAGGAGGCGGGCACGACCCGGGGTCACTACGAGACGGTCCTGTCCATCGACGGCACCGAGGTCCTGTCCTTCATCGATACGCCCGGCTTCGAGACGGCGGACGCCATCAACCGGCGCCTGGACGAGCTCGGAGGGACCGGCGCCGACGCCCTCGACGGCCGGGCCTCCCTGGAGGCCTTCGTCGCCGACGCCGCCACGGACGAGGCGTTCGCGCCGGAGAAGGAGGCCCTGCGCGGGGTGCTGAAGGCCGACGTCCTCGTATACGTCGTGGACGTCACCCGCCCGCCGGGCGGCCAACAGCGCCAGGAGCTGCGCCTGCTGCGTCGCGCGGGCGTCCCCCCCATGGCCGTCCTCAACCTGCTCTTCGAGGGCGACGACCGCGAGGCGTGGCGCGAGCTGCTGCGGCGCGAGCAGGTGTTCAACATCGTGCCCCTCGACGCGATGGAGTTCCCCGCCACCCAGGAGGCGTCCTTCTACGACGAGCTCGCCAAGCTGCGCCCCGAGTACGAGGACGACGTGCAGCAGGTCCGTCGGCTCCGCTCGGTGCGAGGGGCGGCGGCCGCCGAGGAGGCCGCGCGACGCATCGCCGAGGGGTTCGTGGACCTCCTGGCGTTCCGGCTCGTCCGGTCCTTCGACACCCGCGACGACGCCCTGGCCGCCCGGGCCGGCGCCAACGAAGAGTTCAAGCAACGCTTGAGGGATCGCGAGCGGCTGATGTTCGAGGCGATCGCGGCCGCGTACGGCTTCCCCGACACGAAGGTGGCGGGCGAGGTGCTCGACGTGGCGGGCTCGTCGGGGGACTTCGTGGCGGACCTGTTCGACCCCGAGGCGCTGCAGCGATACGGCGCGTCCATGGCCACGTCCGTGGCGGCCGGGGCGATCACCGGCTCGTTGCTGGACAGCGTCGGCGGCATGGGCATCGGGACGGCCCTCGGCGCGGTGGGCGGAGGGCTGGTCGGGCACTTCGTCGGCCGCCGCATCACCGTCGACGTGGACGCGAAGGGGACCCTGTCGATCCCGTCGCTGTCGCCGGTGCGCTATCCGCCGGTCCTCGTGAACCGGGCGGGCACCGTCTGGCGGCTTTTCGCGACCCGATCCCACGCCCGCCGAGACGACGTGGCCCTCGCCCCCGGGGACCTCGCCGTGGGGGCCGGGGCCCTCACCAAGCTGCGGCGGCTCGCCTCGAAGTGCGGGAAGAACCCGCGCTGGTCGACGATGGATCCCGAGCCCGAGCGGGGAGCGGCGCGGGCGCGAGTCGTGGATGATGTGGCGGAGATCGTTCGGCGATCTCTGCGACTGGAGGAGGATCCATGACGTTCTTCGAGGGGCTGCACGTCGTCGTGACGGGCGGCACCGGCAACCTGGGCTCGGCCGTCGCCGCGCGACTGCTCGACCAGGGCGCGACGGTGCACATCCCGGCCGTCGAGGACGAGGTCCCGGTGCATTTCCTCCTGGACACGCACCCCCGGGTGCGCGTGAGCACCGGGATCGACCTGCGGGACGAGTCCGCCGTGGAGCTCTGGTACGCCTCGCTCCCCGAGCTGTGGGCGTCGATCCACTGCGCGGGCGGCTTCGAGTGGCGCGCGGCGGCCGAGTCCGACGGGGCCCTGCTCGAGAGGATGGTGGGGATCAACCTCGTCACCGCGTACCACTGCTCCCTCGCCGCGGTCCGGCGCCTCGTCGAGGACGATGGGGAGGGCCGCATCGTGAACGTGGCCAGCCGCCAGGCCCTGGAGCCGCGGCTCGGCTCCGGGACGACCGCCTACACGGCGGCGAAGGCGGCGGTGGCGGCGTTCACCTCGGCGCTGGGCCAGGAGGTCGTGGACCGCGGGATCCTGGTGTCGGCCGTCGCCCCCTCGATCCTCGCGACGGACGACAACCGCGAGGCCATGCCCGACGCCGACCACGGCGACTGGGTCGCCCTCGACGAGGTCGCCGACGTGATCAGCTTCCTCGCCTCGCCCGCCAACCGCATCGCCCGCGGGATCGTCCCGGTCTACGGCCGGAGCTGAGCGGCTAGACGACCTCGAGGGCCGGGGGCAGCCGGGGGGCGTTCTCGTACTCGTGGACCAGCTGCTGGGCGCGCGGGACGTCCGCCTCGGGGACCATCACGTGCGTCCCGTTCACGAAGTTCAGGGCCGGGTCCACGCCCCCGCAGTCGTCGGAGTTGATCCACGCCGGGATCCCGTGGTCCTGGAGGAGATCGACCAGCGGCTGCCCGAGCGCGCGCTGGGGGACGGCCGCGATGCTGACGAAGCGCTCGGTCACACCACTGCGCCGATCAGCGGATAGCGGTACAGCTCGCCCTGGGCCGCCTTGATGGCGCCCACGATGGGGAGCGCGACGGCGATGGGCGTGGCGAGGATGCCGATGAGCCAGGCCGCCGGGATGCCGATGACGGTGAAGACGAGGATGACGGCCACGACGCCCGCGGCGGCGACGGCGAGGTTCAGGACCAGCGCCTGGAGCGCGATCTTGCTGACGTCGGGCCGGTCCGTCAGGGCGAGCCAGAGGACCAGGGGGACGAGCACCCCCGCCCCGAAGGTCAGGTACCCGGCGAGGCCGGACAGGTGGGCGAGGATGGCCAAGTTGCGGTCTTGTTCGGGGATCGTGAGTGCGTTCATGGTCTCTCCTGTGGGCCGCTACGCGCGTCGGGGACGGACATTTCCCGGGATTCCGCGCGAGCAGACTCCGGGGGCGTCCACCGGGGGGGCTCGCGGACCGGGTCGGGGGGAGGGGACTCGTCTTCGGCGAGGCGATCCAGGACCGCCCCCAGGAGCTCGAGCCGCCCGGACGGGGGGAACATCAACGCGGTCGTCCCCGGGTGCCGATCCCACAGCGGCTCGTCGTCCTCGAGGGTCCCGTAGAGGCCGTCGTCGTCCACGGCCGCGAACACGAGGGTGGCCGCGCGGGCGTCGGCGAGGGCCTCCCCCATGCGGCCTCGGGTCTGGTGCCTCACCCGGAACGTCGGGTAGGCCATCTCCAGGGCGGCGATCGCCTTCACCAAGGCCTGGTGGGCGGGGTCGTCGTGGTCCGCGCACGACGTGGCGAGGACCTCCCGGAAGGCGGGGCCCCGGCGCGCGACGACGACCACCGTGGGACCCGAGTGCGCGGCGGCCAGGCTCATCACCTCGTCCATGTCGACGCCCCCGCGGCCGCGGACGCGCCCCACCACCAGCACGCCGGCCTCGGGCAGCTCGGCCAGCTGCGCGCGCTCGGCCGCCCGCTCCTCGGGGTCTCGAGAGAAGGGGCGCACCGGCACGTGGGCGCCCCGGGAGGCGGAGTCGACGAGGTGCCGGATCGCGCGGTCCGCCTCGGAGCGGGCGGCCATGCCGAAGAGGGCGATGCGCAGGGCGGGGTGGAGGTCGCCCCCGGGGTGGTGGAAGGTCCAGGCGCGCAGCCGGGTGTCGTCTCCGTGGCTCAGCGCGAGGCCGAACTGCACGAGCTCTCGGTCCTCGGGGTCGGGCAGAACCACGACGACGGGAGCCGACTGCTCGAAGCGTCGCGTCGTCTTGGGGCGCGTCGAAAACACGGGGCTCGATGGTAGTTGCTATCTTCCCTCGCCGCTCGCTCAGGAGGCCGTCATGACCGTACGTATCCGTCGATTCCTTCCGGCCTTCGCGCCGCTGACCCTGGCCCTCGCGCTGGGCGCCTGCGGGGGCGATGAGGCCGCCGAGCCGGAGCAGCCGGTGGGCCGCATCCTCGACGAAGGAGACGAGCCCCCGCCCGCGAGCGGCTCCATGACGATGGAAGACGACGCCATGGCCAAGCAGCTGGCCGAGGCGGGCGGGATCGCCCTCGACGAGGGCAAGATCAAGCAGCAGCAGGCGAAGTTCATCGAGCTGGCGGGCGAGTTCCAGCGCGTGACCGGCCGCACCCTGCAGGGCACCAACCTGTCCGCGGGCGAGGCGGCGGTGCTGCGCACGATGCTGTCCAAGGAGAAGGACGTCTCCACCCAGGGGCTGCTCCGGGAGATCCTCTCCACGCGCACGGAGATCGAGGAGCTTCAGGGCCGCATCGACCTGCTCAAGGAGCAGCTGCCGACGCCCGAGACCGTCGCGCGCGGGGACAGCCACCTCAAGATGGCCACGTCCTGGCTCGCCGCGAACCACGGGCTGGAGCAGAAGGAGGCCGATCGCCTCGCGCGGCGCGCGCTGCTCACCGACCAGCTCGCCCCCGGCATGGAGGTCTGGCACTTCTACGCGGACGGCGTCTACGGCACGACCGTGAGCCAGGGCACGGCGAAGGTCTCGCCCTACTTCCTGAACGTGCACAAGATGCGGACCCTCGAGCGGGAGCGCGACGAGGCGCTGCAGCTCGCCGCCAGCCTCGAGGCCGAGATCGTCGTCCTCGAGAAGACCCGCGACTCGCTGCGCCGCGACCTGGCGCGCACCGAGCAGGAGAAGCGCGAGGTCGAGATGGCCAACGAGGAGCTGACCGTCGAGCGCGACGACCTCGTGGCCGAAGCCGAGTCCGTCTACTTCCACATCGACACGCGCCGCCGCCTCCGCGAGAAGGACGTCATCACGCCCCTGGGCATCCAGCTCAAGGACTGGAGGAAGGACCTCTTCCAGGACAAGATGGACCTCCGCTACGACTATGAGATCGAGGTGCAGGCCCGCGACTTCGGGGTCCCGCGCATCAACGGCGTGAAGCTGCTGCCCACGGGCATGTACCACGAGGGCAAGGACTACTCGGTCAGCCTCGGGGAGGGGAAGCGGACGGCCCGCATCACCCTCGACAACATCAGCAAGTTCAAGAACTCCGCGTTCGTCGTCGTCCTCAAGTAGCGATGCCCGCCGACGCCGCCGAACTCGACGCACTCCGGGCGCGCATCGACGCCGCCTTCCCGCAGCCCTCCTGGCAGGACGATCCCGCGAACTGCGAGGCCGTCCTGCGCACGATGGAGCTGCTCGACGGAGGCCGCATCCGCGTCGCCACCCAGGGCGACGACGGCGAATGGACCGTGCACGCCTGGGTGAAGCGGGCGGTGCTGATGAACTTCCGCATCGCGCCCATGGGCACCATGGAGGCGGGCATCTTCCGCTGGTTCGACAAGATCCCCGTGCACCAGGACCACGAGGCCCGCGGCGTGCGCGCCGTGCCCCCCGCGACCGTGCGCTACGGCGCCTTCGTGGAGCGGGGCGCGGTCCTCATGCCGAGCTACGTGAACGTCGGCGCCTGGGTGGGCGCCGGCTCCATGGTCGACACCTGGGCGACCGTCGGCAGCTGCGGCCAGATCGGGCGCGGCGTGCACCTGAGCGGGGGCGTGGGCATCGGCGGCGTGCTCGAGCCGCCCGGAGCGACGCCCGTGATCGTCGAGGACGGGGCCTTCGTGGGGTCCCGCTCCATCGTGGTGGAGGGCGTGCGGGTCGAGAAGGAGGCGGTGATCGGCGCGAACGTCGTGCTCACGGCCTCGACCCCGATCATCGACGTGACCGGCCCCGAGGAGGTGGTGCATCGCGGCCGGGTGCCCGCGCGGAGCGTCGTCATCCCGGGGACGCGGGCGAAGGTGTTCCCGGCGGGGACGTACCAGGTGGCCTGCGCGCTCATCATCGGGCGACGCAAGGAGTCGACGGACCGCAAGACGTCGCTCAACGACGTGCTGCGCGAGTTCGCCGTCCAAGTCTGACAGGAGAACGCGGATGTCCCTCAAAGCGACGGTCCTCGGCGCGGGCAACTTCGGCACGGCGCTCGCGTCGGTCCTGCTCGCCAACGGCCACGACGTCACCCTGTGGTGCTACGAGGACGGCCACGCCGAAGAGGTGGAGGCGGCCGGCCGCAACCCTCGGTACGCGAAGGACGCGGACCTCACCGGCATCCGCGCCACCGGCTCCCTCGAGGCGGCCGTCACGGGCGCGGAGCTCGTGCTGTTCGTGTCGCCGTCCCACGCCACGCGGTCGATCGCGAAGTCGGTCGCCCCGGTGCTGGGGGCGGACGCGATCGTCGCGTGCGCCAGCAAGGGCATCGAGTCCGGCGGCGCGACCATGAACGAGATCCTCGAGGAGGAGCTCGGCGACATCCAGGGCCGGGTCGGCTACCTCTCGGGGCCGTCGTTCGCCTTCGAGATCGTGCAGCGTCGGCCCACTGCGGTGGTGGTGGCGTCCCGGTCGGACGACGTCGCGTCGCGCATCCAGGAGGCCTTCAGCACCGCGTTCTTCCGGGTGTACACGACGCACGACGTGGTCGGCGTGGAGCTGGGCGGGGCGGTGAAGAACATCATGGCCATCGCGTCGGGCATCTCCGACGGGCTCGAGTTCGGCCACAACGCGCGCGCCGGGCTCATCACCCGCGGGCTCGCCGAGATGACGCGCTTGGGCGTCGCGTTGGGGGCCGAGCCGCTGACGTTCATGGGCCTCGCAGGCATGGGCGACCTCGTCCTCACCTGCTGCGGGGACCTGTCCCGGAACCGCACGGTGGGCAAGCGGTTGGCGTCGGGGATGACGCTCGACGAGGTCACCGAGAGCCTCGGCGGCCAGGTGGCCGAGGGCGTGAAGACCACCGCGTCGACCCACAAGCTGGCGAAGAAGCTGGGGCTCGACATGCCGATCGTGGAGGTCGTGCACAGCATCCTGTACGAGGGCGCGGACCCCCGGGAGTGCGTCGTGCAGCTCATGGGTCGCCCCCTCAAGCGCGAGCGGGACTGACCGCGATCACGCGGCGATGAGGATGCAGTTGTGCAGGTTGTGGCCCAGGACCGGGGCCCAGACCGAGCGGAAGCGGTAGCGCAGCCAACACATCCCGAAGCTGAAGACGAGCATGTCGACGGTCGCCCAGGCCTCGACCGCGACCCGAGGTCCGCGCCGACGGTCAGCGTGCGCCCCCGAGGCACGCCGCCGCCGCGTTCCTCTAAGCTGAGCCGATGACGCCCCGCTCCTTGCTCCTGCTGGTGGGGGCCGTGTCGACGGCGTGCGCGGAGCCTCCTGCGCCGGAGTCGTCCCCCGACGCCGAGACCCCGGACGACGGGCGGGTGGAGATCGTGCTCGACGGCGAGTCGCTCGACGTCGAGCTGCCGGGCCCTGCTCGTCCGATCGTGCTCGGGTACGACGAAGAGGACGTCGTGGACGGGCTGCCGAGGGCCGGCGCCCCGCCCACCTTCGAGTGGGTCGGCGAGCCGGTGCTGCCGGCCTCGGAGATGCGGACCTGGGTGATGCTGCCGCCCGGGTGGCTGGCAGCGATGGTGCTCCTGGACACCGACGGCGACGGCCGCGCCTCGAAGGGGGAGCCGTTCGGGCAGCGTTGGTTCGACCCCGAAGGCTTCACCCCCGAGGTGCGGTTCGTCCTCAACCGCGTCTACGCGACCTCCGCGGCGGTCGAGGCCGACGGCGATCCAGTGGCGGCTGCCCCCGTCGCCGGGGCCGGTCCCTCGCCCGCGCCGGGCGCCGAGGAGATCGATCCCCTCGCGTACCGCGCGACGCTCGTGTCCCTGGACGCCGCCCCCCGGGAGGACGTCCCGGTCACGTCGCGGCTCCTGTTCGTGGGCTGGAGCGGCGACGACCTGGACCCCGCGGCGCCTCCCCTGGGCGCGCCCCCCGTCTATTTCTGGACCCGGCTGGTGCGCCCGATCCGGTGGCCGATCGAGCTCGAGGTCCGGGTCCCCCGCCACGTGCGCTGGTATGCCGTCCTCGACCGCGACGAGAGCGGGACCCTGAGCCTCGCCGATCTGCGCTCGCCCCCCCAGCCCGCCGCGGGCCCGGACGCCCCTCGCAGGCTCGAGATCGTCCTCGACCGGGTCGTCGCGCCGCGGGCGGAGGCGGCCCCGTGAGGGCCTCGCTCGCCGGCCTCGCCGCCGCCCTCCTCGCGGCGTGCACTCCTCCGGGGCCCCTGGACGGCTCGGGGAGCTTCGACGGCCGGGTCGACGAACCCGCCGCGGCCGCCCGGGACGACCTGATCTTCGCGGCGTTCAAGGCGGAGGACTTCGAGACCATCGAAGAGCACCGCGCGGCCCTGACCCCCGCGAGCATCGAGCGCATGCTGCTGCACTGGAAGCAGCGCTACCCGTGGGACGTGAAGAACGGCTACGCGTACCTGCTCATCCACCGCACCGAGCCCCAGGTCGACGCGGTAATGTGGGACGCGCTCGACTCCCCCGAGCCGAGGGTGCGGGCGGCCGCGGTCGCGACCCTCCTTCAGCGTCGGGCGCTGTGGGCCGAGCTGGTGCCGGGGGGAGTCGCGGACGTCGCGCGCATCGATCGCGAGGTCGCGCAGCTGCGATCCGGGCTGCAGTAGCCGTGGACGTCGAGCCCCGCGGCGCGGGCTGGAGGGGGGCGCTCCTGCTCGGCTCCGCGGCCGCCCTGATCGCGCTCGCGAACGCCCTCCACGCCTGGCTCGTCCCGGCCCTGCACGGGGGGCAGCCGGAGGCGCTCTACGTCGCCGGGGCGTGCTCCCACCTCCCGCTCCGCCCCGTCGCCGACCTGCGGGCGTGCATCGAGGCGACCGATCCGCGCATGACCTACGGGCTGCCGTGGCACGTCCTGTCCGTCTACGCGGCCAAGCTCGGCGGCGAGCGATGGGCCAGCCAGGTGGCGCTCGTGGGCGGGACGTTCTGGTGGGCGCTGCTCGGGACCGGACGGCTCGGTGAGCACCTCGCGAGGGAGAACGGCCTGGCGCGCCCTCTCCGCCCCGCACTCGCGGGGATGCTCCTGTTCGCCGCCTGTCCCCTGGTGCCCGCCCTCGCGCGGCAACCCCAACTCGACCTCCTCCAGGCGGGCGCGGCCGCCTGGGGCCTGCTGTGGCTGGCGCGATCCGACGGCCTGCGCCGCCTCGGGTACGCCGCCTCCGTGGGCCTGCTGCTGGCCTTCAGCATCTGGGTGAAGCCCACGATCGCCTTCTTCCTCGCGCCCGGGGCGGCGGTGGCCTGGTGGCTCGCGAACGCCGATCTTCGCGCCCGGGCGGCGGCCCTCCCCGGGGCCGTCGTCGTGGCCGTCGGGTTCGGCCTGGGGGTGCTGGGCTACCGCCTCGACGCGGACGCGTGGGCGGACTCACGCATGACCGGATCGAGCGTGCGCGGCGACCCCCTCGAGTTCCCGTACCTGGGCATCTACAGCGACCTTCCCGACGCCGCCCTCCGAAACCTCTGGTACTTCGCCCGCATGCTCGTCAACTACCAGGCGGGGCTGCTCCTGGGGGTGTTGTCGCTCGTCGCGGTGGCGGCGGTGCTGCGGCACGGGCGCAGGCACGGGGCGGGCCGCGTCGGCTCGTGGCTGGTCGTCGCGGCCTTCGCGGGCGGGTACGTCTTCCACACCTGGCTCGCCTACAAGAAGTACTACTACACGGTCCCCGCGCTCCCGGGGCTGATGGCGCTCACCGCGGTGTGGCTCTTCGACTCGGCCCGCGGCGCGTGGGGTCCTCGGCTCCGGCTCGTGACGGCCGTCGCTTGCGCGCTCATGGTGGGCCGCCAGCAGCTCGCCTTGCCCGGCCCCGACGACCTGCTCCCGTCGTACGCGGCCTGGGCCGTGGGCTTCAACCACCCCCGCGCGTTCACGCCCGAGCCCCACCGCATCGAGTACGACCTCGAGCGCGACGTGCCCATCCTCCTGGCCCTGGCGCAGGAGCGGTACGACGCGGGCCTGGCCCTCGAGGTCGCCCTGCTGCCCCAGGGCACGAAGATGGAGCTCCTGGGCAACCGCCCCGACGTCCACGGGTTTCGCCACGCGTGGATGTACGAGCTGCACCGTCGTCGCGTGGGGCTCATCGAGGTCATCCCCGAGAAGGCCTACAACATGACCCCGACCGTGCAGGCGTTCTTCGTCTACCCGGTGCGGGGGACGGCGCCGCGTCCGCCCACGCCCACGGAGATCGGCCGACGCTGCGAGGTCGCCCGCGGCCGCAAGAGCGCGGAGCCGACGGAGAAGGGCGCGCGCGGCGAGTGCGGGAAGGTCGAGCAGTGGTGGCGCACGCTCTACCTGCGGATGGGCCTGGCGACGTCCGGACCTCACACCGAGCGCGGGCCTCGCGGCCTCGTGGTGGTCGCTCCCCTCGAAGGCACGGCGACGGGCCTCCAGCCCGAGACGGCGGCCGCGGCCGAGGAGCTGCGGGCGACGATGGGGCCCGTCTTCCCGCGCTGATCGCGCTACAGGCCGCCCGTGAAGATGAACAGCGCCTGGCCCACGAACGGTCCCACCAGCGTGGGCGGGGCGGGCTCGGGGGTGGTCTCGAGCTGCGCGATCTCGAAGGCCGCGAGGTAGTCCGAGCCGGCCTCGGGGGGCAGGGTCACGCTCTCGAGCCCCGCGGTCCCGGCGAGGGTGTCGAGGGTGGCCTGCACGTACGCGGCGTGGGTGCGACGCATGCCGAACTCCTGCCAGTCGGTGGGCGGGGCGTCGTCGACCGTGAGGCCGATCCCGCCCGCCGCGAGCGTCGCTTCGTCGATCAGGCCGAAGTGCAGGAAGTCGCCCATCCCGCTCTGGGCGGCCGGCGTGAGCAGCTGCGCGCCCAGGTCGCCGGCGTTCTGGATGACGTCCGGAGCGCAGTCGTCGGCCTCGACGGCCGGGTCGGAGAGGTCCTCGTACGTGGCCGGGTCGAGCTCCAGGAAGCCGTTGCAGGTCGCGCAGCGCCCCACGTCGTCCAGGGAGTCGACGATCCCGTCGCCGAACAGCAGGTCGCCGGTCAGGCGCACGCGCTGATCGCAGAGCAGGTCCCCGGCGTTGATGTCGCGCCAGTGCTGGATGGTGAACACGACCTCCACCGAGAAGGCGTCGCCCCCCGGGTCGGGGTCGGCGGAGTCGTCGTCGTCGCCGATGTCCAGCACGCTCGCGGCGCCGTCGAAGGTGAAGCTGAACTGCTCGGAGAACTCGTCGTCGTCGTCGTCGTCGTCGAACGCATCGTCGTCGTCGTCCACGTCGTCGTCGTCGAACGCGTCGTCGTCGTCGTCGAAGCCGGGATCGGGCACGGGCTCGCGGCCGGTGGCGCCGCACATGGGGCGGGAGAAGCAGTCCGGGTCTTCGCAGCCCTCGAGTCCGTCGCCGTCTTCGTCGCCGGGGAGCCCGCACTGTTCGGTCACCCAGCACCCCGACAGGACGAAGGAGAGCGGGAGGGCGAGCAGGAGGGCGAGCCGGGTGCGGTGCATGCGGGGTCATGTTGCCGGCGCCGAACCAGCGAAGCGGGCATTCACGCGCCCCGGCCCGGAGGCGCGCTTGCCGGACGACGACCGGCCGGAGAACATCGCCCCATGACGTGGACCCGCCGTCGCCTCCTCGACCTCGCCGCCAAGCTCGGCCTGCTCTCCATGGTCCCCGCCGGGGTCGCGTGCGACGAGGAGGAGGAGCCCGCCCTCTGGCCGCCGTTCGAGGGCTGCGATCCCACGACCACGGCCTGGTCCTGGGACGGCGACGACGGCCCCGAGGACCTCTTCGCCCACGGGGTGGCGAGCGGCGATCCCCTGCCCGGAGGCGTGATCCTCTGGACGCGAGTGAGCCCCGCCGACGACGGCCCCGTGGAGGTCCTGTGGGAGGTCGCGACGGACGAGGCGTTCACCGACGTGCTCGCGTCCGCCGTGGTCTCCACCGACGCCGACCGCGACTACACCGTGAAGGTCGACGTCGCCTGCCTGCGCCCGTCGACCACCTACCACTACCGCTTCCGGGCCCAGGGCCGCACCTCGGTCGTCGGCCGCACCCGCACCGCCGCCTACGGGCCCACCGAGTCGCTCTCGTTCGCCTTCTGCGCCTGCTCCAACTTCCCCGCGGGCTGGTTCCACGGCTACCGCGCCATCGCCGAGATGGACGAGCTGGAGGTCGTCTTCCACCTCGGCGACTACATCTACGAGTACGGCGGCTCGCGGCTGCGCGCGCACGTGCCGCCGCACGAGTGCCTCACGCTCGCCGACTACCGCGGGCGCCTCGCCCACTACCGCGGCGATCCGGACCTCCGCGAGGCCCATCGTCGCCACCCGTTCGTGTGCACCTGGGACGACCACGAGACGGCGAACAACAGCTGGTCCGGGGGCGCGGCGAACCACGCCGCGAGCGAGGGGGACTGGGCGGACCGGGTCGCGGCGGCGCGGCAGGCGTACTACGAGTGGCTGCCGATCCGCGAGGGGTCGCTCTTCCGCCGCCTGACCTTCGGCGACCTCGCCGACTTCTTCGTGCTCGACACGCGCATCGAGGGCCGCGACGAGCAGTCCACGACCCAGGAGGAGGCCTACGACCCGGCGCGCCAGATGCTCGGGGAGGCCCAGGAGAGGTGGCTGATCGAGGGGCTCGCGGACGTGCCGAGCACCTGGACCGTGCTCGCCCAGCAGGTGGTCATGGCCGCGTGGTCCATCGCCCAGGACGCCGAGGGCCGGCCGCTGCCCCTCAACCGCGACGCCTGGGACGGCTACCCCGCGGCGCGCTCCCGCGTCTTCGACGCCGTGCTGGAGCACGACCGCGACCTGGTGGTGCTCACGGGCGACGTGCACAGCTCCTGGGCCCAGGATCTCGCCGTGGACTTCCCCGCCTACAACGTGGTGACGCACACCGGATCGGTGGGCGTCGAGGCCGTCGCCCCGGGGATCACGTCCGGCGGCGGGGTCGTGGAGCTGGCCGACAACCTCGCGGCCGCCACCCCCCACATCCGCTGGGCCGACTCGCTGCACCGGGGCTTCGTGGTGATGCACGCGACCCACGACGCGATCACCGCCGAATGGCACCTGCTCCCGGACGGCTCGGTGGAGAGCGACACCTACACGCCCCCGGCGCTCGAGGCGTCCTTCGTGGTGCGGCCCGGCGAACCTTGGTGGGCCGAGGACTGACGTCCGGCTAAGCTCGAGAGCGACGATCTTTCGGAGGTCACCATGCGCCCTCGCCTTCTCCTGCTCCTCCCCATCTTGGCCCTGACGGCCTGCCCCGACCCCATCGACGGCGACGACGACGACGACGCGGGGGAGGAGGTGCCCGTGGACGGCGACGGCGACGGCGTCCCCGAGGAAGACGACTGCGACGACACGGATCCCGACGTCTTCCCCGGCGCCGAGGAGATCTGCAACGACATCGACGACGACTGCAACGGCGAGGTCGACGACGGGCTCGAGTTCCTGGACTGGTACCCGGACGTGGACGAGGACACCTTCGGCGACGAGGCGGCCGAGCCGGTGTCCGCCTGCGCGCGCCCGTCGGACGGGCACGTCACCGACGGCACCGACTGCGACGACACCGATCCGTCCATCTTCCCCGGCGCCGAGGACCTGCCCGGCGACGGCATCGACCAGGACTGCACGGGCCTGGACGCGGGCACCTGCTTCGAGGATCTGGACGAGGACGGCCACGGCAGCACGACCGTGGTCGTGAACCCGTCGGGGGACTGCGAGGACGTGGGCTTCTCGCTCGTCGACGACGACTGCGACGACACGGACCCGTCGATCTTCCCGGGCGCGACCGACGTCGTGGGCGACGGCATCGACCAGGACTGCAGCGGCGAGGACACGGTCATCTGCTACGTCGACGCCGACGGGGACACCTTCGGGTCGTCGATCGTGACCACGTCGCCCGACGGCGAGTGCACCGCGCAGGGGCTGTCCGACAACGACCTCGACTGCGACGACGACGACCCCGACGAGTTCCCCGGCCAGGTCTGGTACGAGGACTTCGACAACGACACCTACGGCAACCTGCTCGTGGCGCAGATCGCGTGCGAGCAGCCCGCGGGGTTCGTCCTCGACGACTCGGACTGCGACGACGTCCTGGACACCGTCAACCCCGCCGGGGTCGAGGTCTGCGACGGCCTGGACAACGACTGCCTGAACGGCGTCGACGACGGCTTCGCGGATCTGGACGTCGACGGCATCGCCGACTGCGTGGACGACGACGACGACGGCGACGGCGAGACCGACGCCACGGACTGCGACGACACCGAGGCGACCGTCTGCACGACCTGCCCCGAGATCTGCGGCGACGGCCTCGACAACGACTGCGACCCCGTCACGACCTGCTTCGACATGAGCTACACGGACGCGGGCGGGAACGTGGTCAGCACGAGCGTGGAGCCGCTGCTGCTCACCCAGGGCTTCGTTTCCTGGTACAGCTACGGCAACCCGGCGGGCAGCTCCAGCAACACCGGCTACGAGGTCGCCGATCGCGTGGTCGAGATGCTGGTGGTCGACCCCAACAACGGCAAGGTGGCCGTCGTGATGATGAGCGACCTGCCCAACGACGGCGACGGGGGCTCGCTCACCGTCGACTTGAGCGGGTTCACCAACGCCCAGATCGCGTTCATCGACGACCCGGGCGAGAACTCGTTCAACGACCTGAACTCGACCACCGGGCTCGGGACCCTCACGTACGCCTGGGCGCCCTGCTGCAACGACGGCTTCGTCATCACGGACCTGGACCCGTTCGCCTGCGTGACCATCGAGATGACCGCGTCCACCGGCGTCGTGGGCCTCACCACCTACGACGGGACCACCCGCGTCGACATCCCCGGGTCGGTCAACCAGCCGCTGACCTTCTGCGAGGGCTTCTAGATGACCTCGGCGGAGATTCCGCCCGGGTCTTGTTCTCGTGATCGGACAGGATCATGATGTCCTCGCAGAACGGAGGGCCTCATGGGCGGTAGAGCAGTCGAGATTCTGGTCTCGGAGC
>Ga0114932_10000881_pt1 | contig 35452 bp, 40 predicted proteins | sample 2SBtaG_2_FD_87286 | JGI IMG/M metagenome (GOLD analysis project Ga0114932, IMG submission 87286) | Deep subsurface microbial communities from Kolumbo volcano to uncover new lineages of life (NeLLi) - 2SBTROV12_ACTIVE470 metaG | ecosystem: Environmental > Aquatic > Marine > Volcanic ...
GAGAGAATATTGCACGGTTGGCGGATGAGTGTATTGGACATGGGGCAGACATTGTCATATATACAGAACATAGTTCTTTGTCACGTTTTATTCATACAGCTTACACAAAAGTTTTCTGCGATATGTCTCGTTCTCGGCCAAAGTGGAAAAAATATGACGAGCCTAGATATGTTATTTTCCCTGCGACAAATAACGGGAGAGATCTTTCTGCCCAAGTGCAAGCAGAACTAGATTCGGGTCTAGCTTCTGACTGTTCGGATCTATACATAGAAAATATAGTGATCACGAATCCGGTTAAAACAGGTATGCCCGGTGCAAAGAAAAACTTTGAACGGGTACTCCATATGAAGAGGCCCGACTTTTCTGGTTTTGAGTATTCAACGATTCTTTGTTTAGATAACCCACACAGAGAATTCCATCCGCAAGGGGCGTCCGTTATTCCGAGGAGCTTCCCTGTGAAAGAGTTGGAATCCAATAGAAAGGGAGAGGTGTTTTCTCACGAAATGGAAATTAGAGGTGAGTGGGCAGATGTCGTCATCGTGGATAATGAAGAAGTTGAAACGGGAGTGGATTTGACCGAATACGAAGTCATTGTATGTATGGGGAGGGGAATTGGGAAAGATCCAACTGGTGGAATTGATCTAGGATTGGAACTTGTAGGCATGTTTGATAACGCAGCTTTGGGAATAACAAGAGGAATAGTAACATCTTCCTACAAATTTGAAGGGAGGGTAGAACAGTATGCAAAAGAAGAGAGACAAATAGGAGAAACTGGCCAATGGATAAAGCCAAAATTGTATATTGGACTAGGAGTATCAGGAGCGATTCAACATAAGACAGGTATGGTGGAATCGGAGATTATAGTTGCAATAAATGAAGATGAAACTGCAGATATTCGAGATTTTGCAGATTACTTTATACAAGGAGACCTGTTTGATATAATTCCCAAAATGGTAGAAGAATTAAGTGTGGGGAAAGGGAACCTAGCGAAATTTATAAAAGGAGAAAAAAATAATGCGTGAATACGAGCACTATGAAGCGATAGTAGTGGGGGCAGGGCCAGGTGGTGCTGCTGCTGCTGCGGTACTGGCAGAGAATGATATTGAAACGATCGTGTTGGAAAGAGGTATAGAACCGGGATCAAAAAATGTATCTGGCGGTCTTATATACGCGGAGGAATCTTCCCCATACACTATTGATAATCTATTTCCAGAATTTAGAAACGAAGCTACAGAGAGGCCAATAACGGAATACAAACTTCACAATATATCTGGAGAAAAAGTGGCTTCATTTGACTTAAAGGGGCTTCATGAATATGATACAGAATGGTGTGACTCAGTTCTTAGAAGAAAAATGGATTCTTGGCTTTCAAAAGAAGTACAAAGTAGGACTCAAGAGACAGGAGGTGGCCTGATAAATGGGATACATGTGAACGGATTGCTACGGGATGAAAACGGGAAGATCGAGGGAGTGACTTGTGACGAAATAGATCCAATTACAGCAGATGTGGTGATTGCGGCAGACGGAGTAACATCTGGATTGGCTCGTGCATCTGGATTAATGGACTGGGAGCGTCCAGAAGAATGGTTCCAGGGTGTAAAAGTGGTCGTCGATCTAAAAGAAGTAGATAACATATTTGATTTAGAGCCAGAGACGGGAATTGCCCATTTATTTTCGGGAGATCTTTTTGAAGGTGTTCGGGGCGGAGGGTTCTTGTATACGAATCGGGAATCATTGTCGATTGGAACAGTATTCCACTTGGATAGCATTATGGAGGAAGAAGCAGAGAGTCATGAATTATTAAACAAATTATTAACTCATCCATTATTGGGTCAATGGCTAGACAAAGATTATTGTGAATTAGAATATTCAGCAAAACTAGTACCAGATTCGAAAAAGGCCGCAAACCCAAATCCACATTTAGATCGTCTTTTACTCGTGGGAGATGCCGCAGGTCAGATGCAGGCTCAAGGACCGATAATAAAGGGTATGAACCATGCAGTTACAGCGGGTGCACTTGCAGCTGAAGCATTTGTGGAGATGAAGGAAAAAGGAGATAGTGAGAAAGCGGGTGAGAGATATGAATTAAAGCTTCGTCAGACGGGGCTCATGAATAAACTCCGCCCTCCAATGTATAGCGTTGTTAAGGTGGTGGCAGAGAACAAAGTTGCCACCGCAATAGTAGATGGGGTATTGACCTCTCCTGTTGGCCGAATGGCAATAAGAACAATGGGAAAAAGAATAGGAAAATTATACAACGTACCCATCTTGTCGATGGCAATACCAGATACTTCTACACCATACGTTACCCTCCCAACAATAATTGGTCAAGAAGTGGGAGAAGTAATTAAAAGTAAAAACTTAGTAGATCCCCCAGAGTTAGCAGATCGGATTAGTAAACTGGTGTATGATACAGACATAGGAAAACCACACATTGAACTTATAGATAACTCGTACGCCGCAAGTGGTGGTGCTGTGACTGCATGTCCGGTTAGTGCCGTTGGATTTGGAGGAGGTTGTTATCGCGTGGAAGAAATAGAGGTGGATGGCAAGATTGAACTTCGGGTTAGCTTAGATACGCAGCCATGTATTGAATGTGGTACATGTGCAGTAGTAGCCAAAACGGAGTGGAGCAATCCAAGAGGAAACAAGGGTGTCGAGTTCAAATACGGATGAGAGGTTAGATGACTTTTCAGATAGAATAGAAATTCTTGAAGGGGAACTACAGAGGGAGATGGAGAAAAATCACAATGGCAGGTTGGTAGAATGGAAGTCTGCTTTAGAGTGCCTCATGATGGGATTTGGACCAGTTATTGCTATGTATATAGAGGCCCGGATAAAAGGAAAATTAATTCCCATAACCCCAGAGCAATTCGAAAGAATTGAATCAATTATGAATGGTTGGTTGGAAATATATGCAAAATACCATGGAGAAGATATTGAAGCGAATTTTAGCATAAGAGAAGCATCATTATTATTTCTTGAAACACATGATATTCAAGATGTTGCAGAAATGCTAACGAAAATTCCCAAAAAAATTAACCAGTAACTAAGATTAAGTAGGTAAAAGATAACTTTCCCACAAATCTAGAGTGATAGAATCATTCTCAGGATAAGAATCGCCCCAGAGTTCTTGTGCTGAAAATCGAACTTTATACACAGGTTCAGCTAGATACTCCCCGCGCACTATGGCATCTGGCAAAGGGAATGTTCCAAAAATTTGTTCGATTGTCCCAGTACTTTTTTGAGCATATGCGGGTGCCCTGCAATGGCCAAATTCATTATTAGATTTTACTACAACTTCATCCCCTATATGGAAATTATTTTTCATGGGTTCGACTTCTTTGAGCTTGTCTTTTTTGAATGACGCCAATACTTTAGTAGTCAGATTTGGGTCGGGTTCGGATTCGATTTGTTGTGCATTCGATGAGAGAGACTCTCGACGGGAATCAATATCTTCTTTCGTTAAGATTCCTTTCTCAATTAACAACATTTCAATGCTGTCAAGCCATTTTTCAAAATAGCTGAGTTGAAGGTAACGCAGAGGTGGAATTCTCTCTGATGCATGACGTTTTTCGTCCACTTTGTAAATGCCGTGTACTTGAATTATTTTGTTTATTACAAAGACTTCCTGTTCCCATCTTTCGTGGAATTGGGCAGAATCCATTTTGATTGGTCCGAATCCATGTATTCCGCCTAGATCATGTATGGCTTTCATGTAGAGATATGGGAGTTGATATTTAATAAATATAACTGGTTATTTTGGAGGCAGGATGACTTGCCTAATTGCAGATCCTCCTTCTTCTAATGCCTCCATTGCTTCATTGATCTCAGAAAGTGGACGTTTGCTACTGATCATTTCTTTTAAAGACATATGCCCTGCTACAACCAGATCTGCTAGCATGGGGATTGCTGTTTGAAGACTGTAAGACCCATTAAAGGATCCAATTATAGATTTTTCTCGTACAACCATCTCGTATAGATTTAGATTGACGGTGTGTTTTTTTGCAGGAGTTGTTCCGACCAAGACTACAGATCCTGTAGAGTGAAGAGATTCCACTGCCTGTTCAACGACTTTTGGATTTCCAACAACATCAAACGCATAATCTACACCACGGCCATCGGTTATTTGTTTGATCCGGTCGACAGGATCTTCTTCACTAGCATTGATTGTGTGGGTCGCACCGAGATTTTTGGCTACTTGGAGTTTTTCAGGGATCATATCTATTGCAATAATAGTTACGGCTCCGCGGACCACGGCCCCTTGTAGAGCACTTAATCCAACTCCTCCTGCTCCGAAGATAGCGACTGAGGCCCCCGCTTCGATGTTTGCCGTATTCATCACAGCCCCCGCGCCGGTGAACACACCACATCCTAGAAGTGTTGCTTCGTCTAGAGGAAGTTTGTCGTTGATTTTAATTGCTACTTCTTCGGTTACGTTGGTAAACTGTGTAAAAGACGAAACCCCATGGCAATGGTATATTTTTTCTCCATCCCGATAGAATCTACGTTCCCCGGTACGGAGAGTTCCCGCGTGGCGAGATGTTAGCCTTTCGTTGCATAAATTAGATCTACCCCGTCTACAATATTCGCATATACCACATGCGGGCCTTCCAAGCACCACATGGTCCCCGGGAGATAGAGTAGTAACAGAATCTCCGACTTGTCTTACGATTCCAGCGCCTTCGTGCCCCATTACGAGGGGATACTGTTCATTGATATTTCCTAATGCCATGGCAACGTCAGTATGACATAAACTTCCTGCAACAATTTCTACTAAGACTTCTTCACCGGTGGGCTCTTCCACTTCTATTTCGCAAATAGTAGCAGGTCTTGATTCAGTGAATTTTCCATTACTAGTTGGTTTTTCGAGGATAGCTGCTATTGATTCCATGAGGGTTTATTCTTCATTTAGAGACTTAACTTCGTTTATAATAGCTTAGAGGGGGGCTGAGAGGGAAAAGTGATAAATAGGTGTAAGGGTTGCAAAGAAAATATGACTCGAGTTATCACTGAAGAGGATATTGCTGAAAATCTACAGGTGACAGAGATTATTTCCGCGGTCGAAAGGATGTTTGTTGATTTTGGAGAAGGGATGGCTGCGACAGATACTCGGGAAGATATTTTAAGTCCTCAATCTGTTTCTGGAGAGGATATTGATGCGAAGTCACATCTGTTGAAAACTATGGGCGGGGTGGTACCATCACTGGAAGTTGGTGCCATAAGAATTAATTCAAACATAGTAACATGGAAAACTAGAGAGGGGAAACGAACTAAAAATAAAATACCAGGGGATAGTGGAAAGTACACAGGATTGGTTTTGTTGTTTAGCACTAAAACTGGAGAATTATTGTCCATATTTCCAGATGGGATTATTCAGACTTACCGAGTAGCTGCGACGAGTGCGATTGCAGCAAAATATCTAGCCAGGGGGGATAGCAATCAGGTGGGTATTTTGGGAACAGGTCCACAGGCTAGGGCCCATTTGCTAGCTTTTGAGGATATATTTGAGATAGAAAATGCAAAAATATACTCCCCAACTTCAAAAAATCGGGAAAGGTTTGTTTCTTCAATGAGAGATGAGATAGACATGGAATTGATTGCTACGGCCACTCCTGAAGAAGTTTTTCAGGGGGCAGATATCATACAATGTGCAACTAATTCGTTGGATTCGGTGTTTAATATGGAATGGGTTTCGGGGGGTACCCACGTGGGGGTATTAAATAGAAAAGAACCCCCAAACGATTTTTTCCAAGAGGGGATGTTTGATGTATTTGTACAATCGTGGCCGAAGATCAAGATTTATGAAGAAATTGGAACTACAGTTAGAGAACGAAAGATATCAGCTAAGAATATTAATTACTATGTGGTAGGAGACCCAGCAGGAATACCAGAATTTTCCGTAGATGATATGGGAGAATCTAATCAGATTGAATGGGATGGAATTCCAAGTTTGCATGAGGTGATAATAGGGAACATAAAAAGAGAAAATTTAGAAGACAGAACGGCATTTTATAATCGGGGTTTTGGGGCGCAGTTTGCAGCTGCGGGATGGGCTTTGTATCAGCTAGCAGAAAAAGAGGAAATCGGGCACATAGTTCCAACCCAATGGTTTGAGCAGGAAATACAAGGCACATGAGGGTTGCAGAGAAGGGAATTGATAGTAAGAATCCGCACCGAGCCCCCCGATAGTCTTTAGTAGATAGATTGGTTATAAATTGCAATGGCAGAGATCTGCTCAACGTGTGGGTTACCCGAGGAGCTTTGCATTTGCGAGGACGTGGCGAAAGAATCTCAACAAATAACAATTCGGACAGATACTAGAAGGTATGGTAAAGCAGTGACAGTTATCCAAGGTTTTGATCCAAAAGATGTTGATCTTGGGAGTCTTGCTTCATCTCTAAAAGCTAAGTTCGCTTGTGGAGGTACCGTTGAAAATGGATCAATAGAGTTGCAAGGGGACCACACTGCAAGAGTTATAAAATTCCTTCAAGAGAAGGGGTTTACCGTGGCATAAGACCTATTGAGTAGAAAGAAGTAAGCTAAATCATAGATGGTTAACGACAAAGTTGCAGTTTTGATTGCGGCAGGTACAGGAATGGGCGCAGAGGCAGCTAAAAAATTAGCTTCAGAGGGATTTAAAGTAGCAATACTTTCTTCTTCGGGGAAAGGTGAAGCATTGGCAAAAGAACTGGGAGGTTTTGGGGTAACAGGCTCCAATCAATCGAAAGTTGACATAAAGAAACTTATTGATGGTACTATCGATAGATGGGGAAGAGTGGATGTCCTAGTAAATAGTGCAGGTCATGGGCCCAAAGGTCCAATTCTAGATATTTCAGATGAGGAGTGGTATAAGGGTATGGACACATATTTGATGAATGTGATTCATGCTGCTCAATCAGTTACCCCTACTATGCAATCCCAAGAATCGGGAGTCATAATTAACATATCTACTTTCGCAGCATTCGAACCAGATCCTATGTTCCCTACCTCGGTCATATTTAGGTCTGCCTTGGCGACATTCACTAAATTGTTCGCAGATGAATATGCTTCTAAAAATATTAGGATGAATAATATATTACCAGGTTTTATTAATAGCAAGGGACTGCCCGAAAAAGAAGAAATTAAATCTAAAATTCCATTGAGCCGATATGGAACGACTGAGGAAATATCTAGTTTGGTGAGTTTTTTAGCATCGGATGGGGCCGCATATATCACAGGTCAGAATATTAGGGTGGATGGGGGCATTACCAGATCAATTTAAAGTCATATTCCTTCCCAATTGAATGCAAAAATAAAACGTCATCATTTAGATAGATCAGGGACTAACATGCCATACGGATTAAAAGATTATGTGCAATGATCACCCTCATAGAACAGATGGCGGAAAAAGTATAACTGTACAACAAGCGGTGGATGCTGCTTATGAAAAAACGTTTCCCGGGAAAAGGACTTACGTAACAGCTTTGGAAACGGATAGATATGATTATAAAGATGTCTGGGAAAGCCTCAGAGATCCTGAAAAGAGATTGATCAGAGGGAGTGAAATACCGATGAAGGCTAAATCTTCACCGCCTCAAGGATCGCAAACGTGGGGGAAACAGCTTGTAAGGCCTTGGTCGGGGATTACTCAATCGTTGCAATTACATTATAGAGTTCTAGCTCCAGAAAGCCATGGGAAAAAACATTATCATCAGAATGAAGCCATGTTGTATATCTTAGAAGGGGAGGGGTATGAAATCCATGATGGTCAAGAGTATAAATGGGAAGCAGGAGACCTTGCAATCATAAGAGGAGGAACTGTTCACCGACACTATAGTTCAGATCCAGAAAACCTATGTAAAGGTCTGATTATAAAACCAAAGGCGGTATGTCAATTTTTGCATCTTTTGTATCAGGGATTTGCAGAGAATTACCCCTCAGAAAGGTGTCGTGTCAATCCAGAATGGACGCCTGATGAACTTTGGACAGATAAAAAGCAATTGTATCATGCAGGGGATTTACTAGATGCAATATCACATAAAGAAGATGCACAAAAAGAACTTCTTAAAGAGAGGGTATAAAATGGCAAAAGAATACACACATAAAGAAGAAAAATTGTCATACAATAAAGGCGAAAGGGTGGCTTCGTATTATGGCGAGGCAATAGAAACATCAAAACAAAATCCTATGGCACAGCATGGAAGTGGGCCAGATAAAAAAGTCATCAAACCGGAAGAAATGCCTTGGGAATATTCTCAACAGGGTATACTGAAACATGTCATAAATGAGAAGTTAGCCAAGGAATTGGGCGCTTCTGTTAGAGGGACCGACATATATATGCAAGTTATACCCCCAGGGGGGAGATCGGGAAAGCACCGTCACATGAGCGAAGAGTTGATTTTTGTGATAGAAGGTGAAGGATATGACCTACATTGGGATCCTACGTTGCATGTGGGACAAGATGTTGCGCATTGGACATATCCAGAAGAAGCACTGAGATTTGATTGGATACCAGAAGATGTCATATACATTCCAACGAATACGGTTCATCAACATTTTAATAAAAGTCAAGATGCCCCTGCAAGAATTCTATGCTGTCAAAGTAGACTTTATAATACACTTGGTTATGGGATGGAAGATTTAGAGCAATTCGAAAATGCACCAGAATACGAAGGGGCTGATTAAGACTCAATATAGATTAAATCATCTTCTATGAGAAGTTGGTATGGTTTTAAGCTCAGATCGGGGAAGGACAGACACTGTCCAGAGGGGATATGATATTGGAGTTGATGCCATGGGCAGCTGACTACTTCTCCTTGGTAATCCCATGCGAGTTTAAAATTATTTTCGCGTTTTCCGTAAAGAGTTCCTTCGCTAATTGTACCATTGGCACATAAAGGTCCATATTGATGGGGGCAAACGTTGGGTATTGCGTGGAAATCTCCGTCAATATTGAATAGTCCGATCTCGACCCTACCTATTCTAACTATTTTATGCCCACCGGGAGAGATATCTTTGGTCTTAGCTACTAGATGTTTTTTTGCCATGGTTATTAAATATTATAAAGTTTTTTGGCATTTAGACCCCAGATTTTTTCTTTGGCTTCTTTAGAGATGGGCATAGATTGAATTGCACCTGCATCGTCCCAATCGTGATGGGGGATATCTGTTGCAAATACAGCAGTTTCTTCCCCATTGACTTGGTCGAGAAGAACGGCTAATTCTGCAGGGTTTTCTGGTACTTCAATTGGGTGAGTCCCAACGTAAAATTCATCGATGTATTCAGAGGGCCTTTTCTCGAGGAGGGGTGCTTGTTCCCTATGTTGCATGTATTCTCGATCGAGGCGATATGCCGTCATGGGCATCCAAGATAGGCCAGCTTCGAGGAAAACGAATTTGAGGTCAGGGTAGAGTACAGGAATTCCCTCATTTACGATGTGCATGCAATTTACTACAAGGGATAGCTCGTGTGCAAGAGTATGTCTTGTTAAATAAGGTAATTTATGCATATTGAAGGGAAATTCGGGGAAGTCTACACCCACACTGTGGAATATGATTGGTAGAGAATGTTCGGAAGCAGCTTCCCAAATAGGACGATATGTGGAATGGCCATATGTTCGATCCAAACCTCCAATTGGTAGGAAAATAGCCTTCATTTGTTTCTCGTTTGCCACTCTATCAATTTCTTCTGCTGCGGCATGGGGATCATGTGGAGCTATCGCAATTGCACCTAGTAAGGCATCACTTTGGTCGAGGAATCGGTCGACTAGATAATCATTATACGCACTGGCGAAAGCGTTGGCATATTCTACAGATTGCAAGATGGGAATTTTAAGAGCATTTTCCCCAAAAAGAACTCCAACATCAACATGATATTTCTTTAGTTCTCGTTCTGTATTTTCTCCATTGGTTAGGTCGGGCCGTTTGGCGTGCTTGGATGCAGGAGAGTTTCTGAAAATATCTCCTAGCTTCATCCCAGGCATAAAACCGGAGGTATCCCGGTATCGATAGGATTTTTCATAGCTACGGACTGCGTCGTCGTAAGGAGATTCAAAGTATTTCGCCATGAGACCGGGTGTCTCCTCGATGTGGACGTCATTGTCTACAACGAAGACATCTTCTAAAGGACTTTTGGGGGCAGATTCTGATTTAACCATGAGAATGTATTTAGATAAGAATTTGAGGTATAAATAAATTCTCTTAAAAATATAGAATCGGTCGAATGAGGATTGAGGGATGAAGTTAAGTGGCAGATAGATCCAACACCAAAACTAGTGCGTCTTCTCCATCGGCATAATAACCAGATACGGAGTGGTGGAATGAAAATCCAAACCGATTATAAAGAGATATCGCAGTTTTGTTTCCTTTTCTCACTTCAAGTTTTACTTTTTTAATTTCTTTTGATTTGAAATCGTCCAAAATTCGAGATATTAACTGGGTTCCGATACCATTCCCACGCCAGGGGGGAGATACAGCTAAATCTTTTATGTGTCCAAGAGGAGAATCGTCTTCTAAGATTACGTCTGCTATGATGAAACCTATTGGAGAGGGGTATGTATTAGAAAGAGGCAAAATATCGTCGATGAGAGAATTTTCTGCAGGTACAGTTGCTACTAAAAATCCAGGAGTTCCAAGAAAATAATTGAAAATGTCAAAAGTCCAAGGAGAAGGACAAGATAATCGTTCTATTTGCAATATGTCGAGTAAATCTTCTTGTCTTGCGTGCCGAATCGATATTTGGTGATGGGCATTATCATCGGCGGGATCGACAGCAATAGATAAATCAAGATTAGGAGGCTCTATAAAATTTCCCACCATGGTCTCACAGCATATTTGTTTGCGTGTGATAAAAAAGACTTGGTACAGATAAAATTGAGTTCGGTAAGGTTATTTCCGTGGCGTCGAACCGAAATCACATGTTTGAATCGGGCCAATTTGTTGCGGGGCATGTGGAGCCAATTGAAGATGTTCAAATTCAGCCGAATGGTGTTGATCTAACCCTTTGTTGTGTTTTTGTCCAGACGGGAGGGGGCAGTATAGAAAAGGGAGGGAAAAAAATTGGAGATCGAGAAGAGATAGAACCTCAAGATGGCCATTATATTTTACAGCCAGGAGGTTACATAGTTAGATATTTTGAAACGGTAAATATTCCAGAAGATCATGTGGGATTTATTTACCCGCGTTCTTCATTACTTCGGAATTCTTGTATGGTCAATACTGCAGTATGGGATTCGGGTTACAAAGGAAAGGGAGAGAGCTTTTTGCAGGTTTACAAGGAAATAGACATAGAAAGAGGAGCTAGAATCGCGCAGATAGTTTTTGCTCGTGCAGAGAATACGGGTTTGTATGCAGGAGGATATCAGGGAGAAAATCTATAGCTCTGTTAATCCAGCTTCAACCAAACGAGGGAGGACATGCCGCGGGGTTAAAGGACCCTCGAAAAATCGGATTCCGGTGGCATCGTAAACGGCGTTTGCAACAGCTGCAGGGACAGGGACAGTAGAACATTCTCCAGCTCCTTTTTGACCATGGGAAGTGGAAGGATCGGGGTTTTCAAGTTCATCTATTTTAGTAATCATGGGTACATCTGCAGCAGTGGGTAGATGGTAATCGACTAGAGATCCGTTTTCTAAGTTTCCATTTGAATCGTAAACCATCTCCTCGAGTAGTATTTCGCCTAACCCATGTATGATCCCACCTTGGGTTTGTCCTTCTAGGAGTTTTGGATTGATCAATTTTCCCACATCTTCACATATTGCTGCGTCGACTACCTGGACGACTCCAGTTCCAGGATCTATCTCCACTATGACCCCAAAAGCTCCGAAAGTATATCCATGGGAAATATTTCCAGTTCCAGTTTCAGGATCTAAAAATTCTGCTTCAAGTGTTTCGAACTTTGCGGCCCCCACCAACGATACACCCTTTCTGAAAATTTCTGGACGGTCCTCGGGATCACCAAATGTAGCTTTGTGCGCTAGTTCTTTCATAGTGATTCCATTATCGGGGTTTCCTTTTTCATGGATGGTTCCATTTTCAAGTTCCACATCATCCTCATTTATTTTTAAGAGCCAAGCTGAAAGTGAAACGATAGTCTGCTTTAGATTTTCCGCAGCCATTGCGGCAGAAGTTCCACCCATAATAGTTCCTCGATCTGCCCAAACTCCCATATCATCAGGGGTTATATCGGAATCGCCAATAACAGGAGTCACGTCATCGGTGGAGATTCCAAGGACGTCAGCTACGATTTGACAAAGTGCAGTTTCAGTCCCCTGTCCTATGCTACAAATACCAGAGAAAACCGTGACTTGTCCGTAATGATTCATCTGAACTATTGCAGAGGAGTAATCAGCTCCTTTGGCACTTTTATTCCCTGCTCGTTTCATGATTGTTGCCATACCAATACCGCGGAGTTTTCCGTCACGAGTCTTGGGACTACTGCGTTCTTTGTCCCAGTTAAGTCGATCCCGAACTATATGGAGGCATTCGGGCATATCAGAATTTACCCATTTAAGCCCAGATGGCGTTCGAAGGGGCATGTCTTCTATTCGAGGGACATTTTTCAGCCGGAGATCGATTGGATCCATTCCCAGTTCTTCTGCCGCCATATCAACTAGCTGTTCTCGCACATAGGTGAATTGGGGATCGCCATATCCTCTTACTGCAGACCCTGGCATTACATTTGTATATACGACAGATCCAGTGATGCGTTGATTGGGAATAGGATATGGACCAGAACAAGTAGCCATCGCTGAAAATGCTATTGTCTTTCCAAAACTCCCGTAAGCGCCTGTATTTTGGAACATGTCGATATCCATTCCGACAATGGTGCCATCGTTTTTCAAGCCTAACTTTGCTGTGAACGTCTCAGGATGCCTTCCCCGTCCAGCTTTTAATTCTTCTATTCGGTCTAGAACCATATTAACTGGTTTTCCAGTTACCATGGCAAGTACTGAGGCACATATTTCGTGAGAAAATAGTTCTAGTTTAACACCAAACCCACCCCCGATATCTGGCATTTTACAGACTACTTGTTCCACTTCTAGATTGAGAATGGTATCTGCAACATACTTTCTCAATAAATGTGGTACTTGGTTTGAAGACCATAGTGTTAGTTTGGGAGCGGCCCGGTCATAATGAGCAACGCAGCCGTGGGGCTCTAAAGGAGAAGGATTGGTTTTGTGTGTTTTAAAAGAACCTTCTACGATTATATCAGCGTCTGATAAAGGGTCCTCGTAATTTCCTACATGAACGTGACAAGTGTTTAGAAGATTTCCTTTAACTTCGCAATTAGGATCGTCGCTTAAAGCAGGATGAACGACGGGGGCGCCTTCGGCTAGTGCATCTTTGATTCCAACGACTGCAGGTAGTTTTTCATACTCTACATGGACTAGATCAGCTGCTTCGATGGCTATGTTTTTGGTTTTTGCCAGTACGATGGCAACTTCATCGCCAACATAACGCACTTTGCCAGATGCTAGAGCCTCTTCATCTGCCCGAGTGAGACTAGGGTGGCCAAATGGTTTTACATAGGGATCAATATCCTCGGCAGTCCAAACTAGTTCAACTCCGGGGAATGCTTTTGCATCGCTTGTATCGATTGAAATGATACGGGCATGGGCGTGGGGACTTCTTACGAATCTTGCATAAAGCATTCCAGGGAGATGAAGATCGTCGATGAACTGCCCTTGTCCGGTGACTAATTTTTTGCCTAATTTGCTGTTAACACTCTTCCCAATTTCACGATTTTTGAGAAGGTCTTGATCAGATAAGATTGCTTGACTACTCATGTAAACTTCCTAGTGAATTTTGTGTTTTGCTCGTATATGGGTGTTACGCAGTTGGGCAGCTCTTCGAATGTGTAAGAATAGGAGGATTTTTCATAGAGAATACGCGGAAAAACCCTTACCAAATTTTACAATCTTCGCATAAAAAATGCTCTTCTTCGAGCCAATAAACAGGAGCTTCAGTGCCACAAGAATTGCAGACTGTATTGGGTTGAGAGGTTGAATAAACGATAGTGAATAAACTCGGAGAGTGGGTCTCTGACATCTCAGGAGGGGTTTCGGGGGAGACAAGAGGGTCAGATGGGAGTATAGAAGGTGGGGAGTGTGCTTTCTGAAAATCATCTAAGGAATGATTAACCGGCATTAATTGGTATTGAGTGTAAGAAGATATAACATAAAGGAATTAATCTAGGAAGGAACCTATTGTGGAAATTGCAGTGGCAGGGTCAGGTCCGAGCGGATAGCCTATCACGATACTTCCAGTACGGTCATATATTTCTGCGAGTCGTGTAGATACTACTTCGGGGGGGCCAGATATGCTGAAAATATTAAGCATATCATCAGTTACTTTCTGGAATGCTTGCTGGAAATTTCCTTCGTGGATTAAACTGCGAATGGAATTTGCAGTCGAGGGGCCAATATTATGAGATTGTAGAAGTTCAGTTGATGCACCAGCAACTATGAAAGCAACAGAAGGACGGGAAGCGGATTTTGCCTTAGAAGAATTAGAATCAACGCTGACACAGGCATGTGCAGAAAAATCAAATTCATCCGAGGGGCGTTTAGTGAGGGATAGGCAAGCATCAGCATATTCAATTGCAGTGGATATGTCTTGATAATTGGTAGCGTTAAAAAGCGTTCCCTCAGCTATTTCGGTGCTCAATTTTAAAATATTTTTTCCCTGGGTTCCTATATAAATTGGAATATGATCAACCGTAAAATTTAGACGTGCGTTATGAAGGGTTAGATTTGTTCCAGGGTTCTCATAAGTGACTTGGTTTCCTGCCCAGAGGGACCGAAGAATCTCGACTGTTTTAGACAGATGAAGGAGAGTATCAGTGTGTTTGAGTCCAAAATGGGAAAGCATGGAACGGTCTCCGGCCCCAATTCCGAGAATTGCCCGCCCATTACTGAGTTCCCACAGAGTTGCCATTTGAGAAGCCAAGGTTAGGGGATGGGTCGTATAGGGATTCACCACTCCGGGGCCAATTTTTATCGAATTTGTGGAGTTTGCAATTTGAGCAAGTGTCAGAAAGGGATCTCTATTATTATAATGACAGCTTGTAAAAATAGTATCAAACCCAGAAGATTCCGCCAGTTCAGAGAGATTAGCAATCTCATGGGGCGGTAATTCGGGGGTTAACTCAATCGCTTTCAAGGTGTCCACCTGCGCAGAGCTTTTCGGACTACATCGTCTTCGAGTTTCCGGAATAAATCTTGGTTTTCAGGGAATGGTCCGAAATCCCAGTTTCGAACAATAACAACAGGAGTTCCACCGTCTCCCTCGCCCATCAATAGATTTGCCGCAGAAGCTAGCTCATCCACGATGCACTGTACAGTCACCTCCAATTCGTGTCCTCTTAGATCGTGTTTTCCCCTCCAGTCACGGTGGGCAGATATTCCTGCCCAACCAATAGCAACACCCACTTGGCCATACCGAAAAGGCCTGCCACAAGTGTCGGTGATGATTATAGATACATCGGAGGAGAATTGTTTTTTTAAGCCCATGGCACTATGTGAGGGGTCAACAGGAAGGAGGAGAATATCATGAGATCCTGTGTTAGATCGATCTATGCCAGCATTAACACAAATATGTCCAAAGTGAGTTCTACATAGGATAAATGGCGACTCAATAAGAACTTCGGAGCTTTCATCGAGAATGGCCTGTGCAAATCGGGGATCTTTTGGCTTCCCGGTGAGAGATTCGAGAGATGTTGCCATGGATTCTGCTCTTTTAGAAGGGGTGAAATTGGATAAATTTGTAGCCCTCCCTTCTGATTTTGAAATAATGGTACTAGCTATAAGAATAATGTCGCCGTCGATTAAGTCAATGTTTTTTTCAACATGGGAGGGAATGTTATCACCAGGTCCTATCTCAGGTATTCCTTCAACGGTGAAAAGTTCCATAGGCGTGTATGGTGCTGCAGAAGCATAAGCTCAAATAATGCAACATTAAAAGGAAATAGTGAATTTCAAAGAGGTAATAATAATAAGTGGTGGTGATGACGAAGGTTACCCCCACTAAGCTCAGTGTGGCGAAACTAATTTACCGAGCCACCTTTTGATTTTGAGAAGGTTTATTTGAAATATTGCAGAAAATCATCGTGTTTTGCGTCGTGCAGTATCGTGCGCAGAATAGACAGCAGGGAAGAGAGGTCATCTTTTTTTGCGCAGATGGGTGCGATTATGTCTGACCATTGTTGCCAAGGAGATGGGAGACCGAAACTAGTGGAGATATCATCTAGTGTGGCATCTAGATTATTGATTTTATCTATTTTGTTTATAGCCAAAATAGTCGGTATTTCGAGATCAATTAAGAAATTGTAAAAATCGATGTCATGAGGTACATCTCCACGAGATACATGACGGTCTATTATTTCTATTGCGCTGTTTCCATCGATAACGAGTATGGCTGCAAGTATTGAATTGGAATTAGATTCTATGTACTGAACTACGTCGGTTTTTATTGTCTCTCTATATGTATTTTCGACGCCGGACATGAACCCAAATCCGGGTAGATCTGTGATTAAGAAGTTGTGTGCGGAAAAATCATAAAAATTAGGCTTTCTTGTTACTCCGGGTTTTTTTCCAGTTCGGAATGCGTGCCCAGTGATCTTTCTCATTAAAGTTGATTTGCCTACGTTAGATCTTCCAACAAGTATGATTTCGGAGTCCCTATTAGGACGTCCTTGGAACATGTCCATTAATTTTCCCCGATTGTTAAGAGTTTCTTGTTTTTTGGCAGAGTCCTATGGAGAGTGAGAAGTTGACCAAAGATCCGATAGAGAGATAGAAGATATAGCTTGTTTAATCAAGTCAGAGGGGGATAGGATTTGTGGCTCGGTTGTAGTTTGGAGATCAAGATTATCGGGTGAATCGGAAGAAATACAGAGATAATAGTCAGATTCTACATTTGTGGATAGATCAGATTTGCTACACACAGTTAGGAGAGTTATTTCAAATTGGGACTTAATTTCATCGCGTAAGCTCAGCTGATTTTCTAGTGAATAGCCACATGTTTCGCTAGCATCTATGAAAAATAAAATACAATCTGCAACATGTCTGAGTGCGCTTATGGCTTGTTTTTCTATATCGTTTCGGTCAGACATAGATCGATCCAGTAATCCGGGAGTATCTATGAGTTGGTATCGAATACGGTTTTGTTCTATATGACCTACTAGAACTCCACGTGTTGTGAAAGGGTATGAAGCGATCTCATTCCTTGCGTTTGTAGTGACATTTACGAAAGAAGATTTACCAACATTAGGATATCCTGCAACTACAACAGTTGGAATGTCAGGATCAATTGTGGGCAGGCGTCTGAGTGAATCCCTAGCTTCAGATAAGATTATTAACTCACTTGAAACGCCTCGTACAACAGAAGCCATTCGGGCGAATCCCTGTCTCCGGATGGCCCTTGCTTGTTCTAGATTAGTCCCTATAAGAGAACTTTGATGCTCACGGCCTATGTCTTTTGTTTTAATGGATGCCCACTGAATTTTTCCAAGACTTTTTCTCAAAGTGCCTACCTCGACAAGGATGTCAGCTAATTCGTAGTAAAAAGGGCTAATTGAATCGAAATCGGGCCACGATTGGACTATATGCTCGAGATTATCAGAAAGGATATTAGAAGACGTCCGGAGCATGGACCGTTGGGCCTGGACTCCGTATTGTGCCTTTCCAACTCTCGCTGCTTTTGAAAAGGCTTTATCTAAAAGTTCTTCGGAAGTAGGAGTGGTAGGTAGGGACTCGAACTCCATAGGACCTGTATTATTTCAGATGATAAAAAGGAGGTTAGTTCGAAATGTGCAAAAATGCCACCACAAGGTATAACTTGGGATCAATCGCCGATTGTACTTTCCTCATAACGAGTATTGTACTGACGTGCGGTGGTGACAAAGGTGGTACATTTTGAAAGCTGTTTAAGTTTTCTTGCACCTACATAAGTACAGGCACTTCTAATGCCACCCAAAATATCTTGAACTGTCTCTTCTACTTCGCCTCTGTAGGGCACTAATGCAGTTCTTCCCTCAGAAGATCGATAATCTTTGAGCCCTCCGAAATGTTTCTCGTTTGCTGTTTTAGAACTCATCCCATAGAATTCAACGAATGCTTTTGGTTTGATCGCAGGGGTGTAAGAGTTAGTATCTTTATCCAAAGTATATTCACCATCGTTGTAATATTTAGTGACTACGTCCCCTCCTCCTTCATTGTGGCCAGCTAGCATGCCCCCGACCATAACAAAGTCTGCCCCTCCAGCAAAGGCTTTTACCACGTCGCCGGGGAAAACACATCCGCCGTCTGCTATGATATGTCCATTTAGTCCATGGGCCGCATCGGAGCATTCGATGACCGCGGAGAGTTGGGGATAGCCAACACCGGTCTTGATTCGAGTAGTGCATACACTTCCAGGCCCAATACCAACTTTAATGATATCTGCGCCGTTGAGAAGGAGTTCCTGTGTTTGGTCTGCAGTTACTACATTTCCCGCGATGATGACTACATCAGCGTAATCGTCTCGGAGGGCAGAGATGAAATCGACAAAACGTTCAGAATAACCATTTGCAACATCTACACAAATATATTTGAGATCGGTGCCTACTTCTTTTTTAACAGAAGCGAACTTTTCAAGTTCGGGAGACGTGATTCCGATGCTCATAGCGGCGGATTCTTTCAGATCAGAGTTGGTAGTGAAAACATCAATGAGTTCGGCGGAATCATAGCTTTTTATTAAACATGTGAAGAGCTGTTGAGAGGATAAACTTTGGGCCATAGAAATAGTACCGACGCCATCCATATTTGCAGCCATAATAGGGATTCCATCATAATGTATATCTGTGTTGGATAGATAATTTCGGAAGCTAAATTTTCGTGTGAGGTCGACTTTTTTTCTAGATCCTAAAGTAGATCTCTTGGGTCGAATTAAAACGTCTTCATATCCAAGTTTTGAATCAGTTTCAATTCGCATATAAAGATACCTCAGAGTAAATCTTGCAGTTGAAGATACTATATTTCACAGAGTACATATACCAGAATAAGTTAAAAAAAGTACGGCTATAACTCTACTGATTTCACTGTGGGGGGCATATCAATTCCGTCTGTTTTCGAGCTCTGATAAGAGGTCGTCTATGTGTGCGCCTTTCATGGATAACAGAACTAATAAGTGGTACACTAAATCTGCCGCTTCGCTGATTAGTTCTTGGGAATTGTTATTTTTTGCTGCCAAGATTAACTCAGTGGATTCTTCCCCTATTTTCTCAAGGACTGCGTTTTCACCTTTTTCATGGAGAAAAAGAGAGGAGGTGTAAGAACCTTCAGGGAGCTCTTCCTTACGCTGTTCGATCACAGTGAAAAGTTGATCTAGAACGGATTGTTTCATGAGGGTTGATAAAGTTATTCCTCCAAAATATAAGGCATTTTGGAATCTATATTACCGATCATTTATTTTATTTGTGTTTTTGAATTGGGAAAAGTAGTTCCGAAAAATGCGAGATCGTGAATGCGCAAGTCGGAAGTTAACTCCGGGTGGAAAGAGGTTCCAATAATATTATTTTGACGAATTGCGACTGGCTTCCCTTCATATTCGGCCAAAATTTCAACATTGTTTGAGACAGTTTCCACCGCAGGGGCACGAATAAAAACAGCAGGGAATGGATCAGTTAAGCCAATGACAGACAAATCGGTTTCCAAACTATCAATTTGCCTACCGAATGCATTTCGGTTTATACTCACATCCAATAGATTCAACGTTTTAACACGAGGATCGTTGGCATTGGATGATGCGACTATTAGTCCAGCGCAAGTGACGAGAAGGGGTTTTCCAGATGCGGCGTATGAAATGATTTCAGAAGAGAGATCGATATCATCAATGAGTCTAGATATGGTTGTTGATTCGCCCCCCGGGATAGCTAAAAAATCGCATTTTGGTATAAGTCCAGGTTGTCGAATTACAAGTGTGTCTATGGAGATATTTCGATGGGCACCGAGTCTAGAGATTGCACCTATATGCTCACTAACATCTCCCTGGACACCTATTACACCTGCAACTAGATTTTGGGAAGAGGGCATTGGGAATTAATTAACAGCTGTAACTCATCGAGGGGTTATATAGTCCAATTAAGCACTAATATCCCCAGGCCGAACACAATGCAAATTGCCAGTGCTGTTTTTGGATCCATATGAATTGCATTTTTGGATTCTGCGTCGAAATAACGGACTAACCCCGCGCTTGATTGAAGTCCACCTGAACTTTTTTGTTTTTTCATGCTCATGAATTGGATTCAACTAGCCTAAATCTTTCGGCATAGATAGATCTTGGTTTAATCTGGCTAAGAAATCCTTATTCCGTGGGAGAGCATTAGCCAGGATGAGATAAATGACTATAACTGTAAAAGATTTCTATGCAGATTGGTGTGGCCCGTGTAAAATGCAAGATCCTATTCTAGAAGAATTGGAAGGAGAATGGGAAGGGAAAGTTGTTTTTGAAAAAATAGATGTGGATACTAACCAAGACATTGCTAATAAGTACCAAGTTAGATCAATACCAACAATTGTGATTGAAGATGAAGAGGGAGTAATTTCGAGGTTTGTAGGAGTTACGCAAAAGGAAGATCTAGAAAGTGTCTTCCAACAAAATAGTAGTTGAAAATAAAAACTTTACTTGATTTCAACACCCAATTCGTCCATGTCCTTGTTGGATTTGGAAATATTAATCAGTACAGGAGTAATTCCTTCTATTTCTGCAGAGTTGGCAAGTGCACCTGCATCGACAGCTCGTAAGCCGTTGATTTCATTGGAAATTTGAATGACAATCTGTTTAGCATCGGCATCATCTCCAACGACGAGGGTATCGAAATTTAGAGGGGCGTCTAGATCAGATAATCGGTGAGCAGGGAGTGTGTGGAATGCCCCTATGAGAGGGACACCGTCGGGAGAAGCGTTTGCCGCATATTCGGTGACGCTTCGGCTAGAGGGGGGAGGAGAAGAGTAGAAATTCCCATTATCATCGCGTTTTAAGCCAACCGCAGGGCTGACCAGAATGGACCCAGGGGATATGGCGTCAGTTATAGATTTGATTGTGTCTACGATATAATAAGGAGGCACAGAAAGGACGATGATATCCGCCCCGACGGTCATTTCATGGTTACCGCCTCCAAGGACGGTTTGTTTCTTTCCGCGGTTAGAAAGTTCTAGTTCGTATTTTTTTGCACTATCAATTCCTTTTTCAGGGTCTCGAGAACCAATTCGAATTTCGTGAGTGGTATCATGGGCCCAACGGAGAGCTAAACCTTCTCCGATATCTCCAGTCCCACCTATTAATGTAATTATCACATAATAACTAAAAAATCAAGGGATATGGACCCACCGATTTTAATTTTTTCATAAGTGAAAGTGATTTAAAAATTCAATAGAAGTTCAGGCAAATCATTGACAGTAGAGATAACGGCATCTGCTCCGTTTTCTTCAAACATTTTTTTTCCAGAAATTCCTGAGAGTCCACCAGTGAGAACTCCGACACCACGGTAGTTTCGAGATGGGTCGGCTTTAGTAGCATTCACCACAGTTTTGATATCATCAAGTGTATCCCCCACATAAACCAGTGAAGAGGAATTAAGTTTTTCCGCCAGGGAAATGAGTCCCGCGGGATGGGGCTTTTTAGAAGGGGAGTTTTCCATTGCCATAATGTAATCATTAGAGATGTCGATTTCCATACTATCGAGAGCCATGTGTGCCTCAGAGAGAGGCCTACCGGTGAGAACTCCGACATTGAATTGAGTTAGTAACTGATCAATCGTTTGTGCAGAGATTATGTTTTCTTCAGATAGATAGTAACCAGGAACATCAACGAGGGGTTCGTGTTGGAAAAATTCAAGAAATTTTTCCCTACCTAGATATAGGGATTGAAACATGGCCCGTACAGCGTCGGGGTCCCATTCATCTTCAGCGGCAGGTCCTATCGCTTTGGAAATGGTTTTTTTAGTAGTGAGAAGACCCCCTCCATTGTTCTCTATTTTTTGAACTAAAGAGGCGAAATCGTCGGGGTGACCATGGCGTTTTGCCAGCGTGCATAGGATTCCAGCATCGGTTAGTTCCCAATCGTCGTTGAAACCACCAGCGTTTTTCAGTAGTTGAATTCTTTCGAGTGGGAATTCTTCTCCACTGAGACTTTCAATCGTGTCTGCAATGGCGCGCCTATAAGAATCCGATACATCCACCATAACTCCATCTATATCGAAAATGATCGAATCTACTTGCATGAATATATAGAGGTTTCTTATAGATGTAAGAGTTTGTGATTTTTATTCCAATGCCCAATAGATAGTTTCTCCAGGGGTTGTTTCAATTCGAACGGGTATTTCTGGAAATTCGTTCCCCAATGTTGTGAATAGAAATTTAGATTTGACCTGTAATGCAACATTAAAAGTTGGTTGATGCAACTCAGGAGGTAGGTTCAATGCATAGATTATGTCTGTTGTAGAATATAAGTCTAAGTTGGGATCGCATATATCATCGAGAAAAAATTGGATTCCCGGAGGGAGGTCGCACTGGTAGATATCAGTAGCAACTATAGTTCTATTTTTAGAAAGGGCATGGGCCACGTCAAATCTAGAACCGATTCCGACTTCGACCAATCTTTTGAATGGGCGGAGAATAGAGAGCAGAGAGGTTGTTGAATCAGAGTGCACGTCGGGAAGTTTATGTCCCGGTACTCATATGTTCTTCGTATGCTCGTCGAAATACTACCACTCGGGAGTATAGAGGCATCCATTAAGCGAGAGGTTTCTTCGGCGTTGAGGAATGTTTATGGAGTTGATGTGTCATTCCAAGAGGCAAAGCAAATGCCACAAAGGTTGTATGAGGATTCTAGGGGGCAATACCGAGCCGAAGGTCTTCTAGAGTTCACTTCACAAAGTGGGAAGGGAGAAAAAATTGTGGCTATAACAAACGATGATATGTACTACACAGGGAGGAACTATGTTTTTGGCCTAGCATATCTAGGCGGGAAAGCTTGCATAATATCAACTTATAGATTGGAAAGACAAACGCAAAGGGAGTTTTCGGGGAAGAGTGAGCAAGAGGTATTCGTTGGAAGAGTGAGAAAGGAAGTGATACATGAAGTTGGCCATACATTGGGCCTAGAACATTGCAGCAATAATAGATGCGTCATGTCGTTTTCCCCTACAGTTTTAGATGTTGATCGGAAGGAGGAATATCTTTGTGGGTCTTGCAGAAGAGAATTGGATTAGAAGGGGACAGATTGGTGAAAAGAAGACATACAGAACGAATGAGAAGAATCACTAAGCTGGTAGATAATAATACTCTCCAGATTTTATTTGTTCTTTGTCTTTTTGACTACCCGGTTTATTAACCCGGGGGCGTTGGGTTCGTTCGTCCCTTCGGAAAGTGATTCCAAGGTTGGAAAGGAATTCATTCATTCCGGTCCTCATATCTGCAGGGGTACTTGCAGTGCCGAACTCAGAGGGGGTGCCACTGAAAACCAAGAGTCGACTAACCAGAAGATCTAGCATATAAATATCGTGATCAATTACCATAACAGATGCACCAGTATGTTCTGCAAACCTACGGATTGCACGAGTGGCTTGGGAGCGTTGTTCAACGTCTAGATGTGCAGAAGGTTCGTCTAAAAGATAAAGGTCGGCAGGAGTAGACAGGCAGGCTGCTATTGCAACTCTCTGCCGCTCTCCACCAGATAAATCCGGAATATTTTGGCTCATGATTTTATCTAGTTGTAAGGGAAGAGCGATTTCAGTGTTCCAATAAGAAGTGCCAAAATCAGATGCTATATTGGCGAGATAAGTATCTACCCGGATCGATTCTTCTGAATTCAAATACTGAGGCTTGTAGGAGATGGACACACTAGAATCAAGAGAAAAAGAATCAGCATTTTGTTCTCCTGCAAGTATGTTTGCGAAAGTGGACTTACCAATTCCATTGGGGCCAACAACACCGAGAACTTCATGTTGATTGATAATACCGGGTTTAACTGTTAAAGAGAATCCCGTTTCATAGGTCATTTCAAGGAGAGGGTAAGATAAGAGAGGTTCTGTTTCTATGTTAATTTTTGGGGCACGTTGGTCGAAGGTTATACTTTGAGGCCTGACGCGCATATTTTCGTTTTTCAAAAAGCCAGATAAATATTCGTTGATTCCACTTCGAGTGGATTTTACATCAGTAACAACCCCAAATCCACCTGCAGTTCCATAGGCTATGTGGATAGAATCTGCTATTAAGTCTAAAATGGCTAGATCGTGTTCAACAACTAGTATGGATCGGTTTTCAGAGATGGCCATATTTCGAATGACATTTGCAGCTGCAATGCGTTGTCTGATGTCGAGGTAAGGTGTGATTTCGTCCAGGAAATAGAAATCTGCATCACGGGCCAAAGTTGCGGCAATAGCAACTCGTTGAAGTTCACCTCCAGAAAGGGTCTTAATGTCATTTTCTAAGAGAGGTTTGAGTGATAGTTCTTCGATTAAATTATCAAGCACGCCTCGCTCATCTACATTTTCTAGTAGGTTGCGAGTAGTGCCTTCGAATGCGTGGGGGATCGACTCAACATATTGTGGTTTGTGGGCTACATTGATTGATCCATCTTGGAGCTTTTCTAGATAGTTTTGAAGAGAGGTTCCTTTGTAGTTAGAAATTGCGGATTCAAAAGTGGCGGGAGAAGAATAATCACCTAGGTTAGGTATTATGCTTCCAGAAAGAACTTTTATGGAAGTTGTTTTTCCAATTCCATTTGGACCAAGGAGACCAATAACACTTCCAGATTTTGGGGCAGGGAGGCCATACAACACAAATGTATTTTCTCCATATCTATGAATAGGAGATTCGTCCAATTCACTGGGTAAATTTATAATTTCTATCGCGCCGAATGGGCATCTTTTTATACAAATTCCGCATGTTTCGCCTAAGCAGATTTCTTCGGAGATTCTAATTTGTTCGGGGCGTCCAATGAAGAGATCATCGGAATCGTAAAAGTCTCCACGAGTAACTATACAGTCTTTACCGGTGCGATTTGGAGGACAGTAATTAGCACATTCATAATTGCACCTATCGGGTTGACAATGGTCAAGATTAACAACTGCAATCGATTTTTTTGCCATGATTAAAAGGATACATTAGCTGTCAAAAGAAGGGTCCAAGTAACAAACCACATTGTGAATGTCATAAAAGACACATAAAAATGATCTTTCTTAGAAAATGCCGAAACATTTACTCCGAGTAATTGCATAATTCCCAGTCCCAAAAACAAACTGGCGATAAGAATGGGTACAGAAATTAAGATATCAGAGGGCCCGCTTGAGAATAGGTGAGTAGCCAGGGCGGCTACTATCCCTACAATAGTAGAAGTTCCTGTTGCACGGAGACTTCGTAGGTGGGCTTCTCTTTTAGATAGTGTCATGAATTAGTTCAGGGGGGGATTAGTAAAAGACCCTTGTTATTGTAAAATTGGGAGTAGATTAATTGGGAAAGAAACGGTCTGTTTATTCGAAGGAAGGGATAGTTGGAAAGTATTGAATGGTTAAAAATAAGCGAATTCAAAAAAATGGAAAGCCCATTGTATTGATAACAGGAGCGACGGGATACATAGGTGGTCGGCTCATGACCGTGATGGATAGGTCAAAATACAAGGTCCGTTGTTTTGTACGCAATCCAAGTTATATTCAAAAAAAATCAATTAAAGAGGGGGAAATAGTCCAAGGGGATATTTTGGATAAAGAATCGCTTCTCGGGGCGATGGAGGGTGTAGAAATAGCATATTATTTAGTGCATTCTATGGGAGGAAGTGGGAATAATTTTGAAGAATTGGATAGGATTGGTGCGCTTAATTTTATTGAGTGCGCGGATACGGCAGGGGTCAAAAAAATAGTGTATTTTGGAGGCCTAGGGGATGTGAGCTCAGATCTGTCTCCCCATTTGAGGAGTAGGCACGAAGTGGGAGAAATACTCAGGGGTGGAAAGGCGCAGATTATCGAATTGCAGGCTTCAATAGTCATAGGGTCCGGAAGTATATCTTTTGAAATGATTCGGGCACTGGTTGAACGATTGCCAATTATGATAACGCCCCGGTGGGTATCCACACTGGCACAGCCCATAGCTATAGAAGATGTTCTGCAATATCTGAAAAGTTCCGGCGAGATGGATTTCAAAGGGAATCAGGTTTTTCAAATTGGTGGTACTGATGTGGTATCATATGGACAATTAATGGAAGAATATGCTAGGCAAAGAAACTTAAAACGGATTATGATAAAAGTGCCCGTTCTCACCCCAAGGCTATCTAGTCTATGGTTGGGATTGATAACTCCAGTGTATGCGCGAATTGGAAGAAAATTAGTAGACAGTTTGCGGAATACAAGTATTATGAAAGATGAAGCTTCGAGAGAAGTATTTGCCATTAATCCGAAGGGCATAAAGGAAGCCATTTCAGATGCTATACGAAATGAAGATCGGGAATTTGCTCAAACTAGATGGTCTGATTCCATGTCATCTTCAGGAGGGGATAACAGATGGGGAGGGGAATTTCATGGAGTGAGGATTGTAGACATAAAGACGAGGAGGGTTAGCACTCCGATGGAGGCAGCATTCTCCCCTATAAAAGAGATTGGGGGAATTAATGGTTGGTACTACGCTAACTGGTTATGGAAACTGCGAGCGCTCATGGATTTGCTTGCAGGAGGGATCGGGATTAGAAGGGGTAGAAAAAATCCAATTGATTTTGCAGTGGGAGAAACTGTGGATTGGTGGAGAGTTGAAGCTTATGAGAAAAATAGGAGAGTGAGATTTAAAGGAGAATTCAAACTTCCGGGGCGTGCGTGGCTCGAATTTGAGGTAGAACCAGAAAAAAAAGAGACAATTATACGGCAAACAGTAGAATTTGATCCGAGAGGTTTGTTAGGGTTGGTATATTGGTATGGCCTGTTGCCAATACATAGCGTGATGTTCGAAGGGATGTTGGATAGAATTGTACAAAAGGCCGAAGAAGAATACAACGAAAAAGTGAATTAATTGAGAGACCGAGTGACCTGGCGCATGATGTCTATAGCCTTTTCGAGTTGGTCTATGTCAACAGTATAGGCAATCCTAGCACTTCCATTGCCTAGAGTTCCAAAGGCATTTCCAGGAACTACAATTACATCGTGGCTAAGAACATCGTCGATCCAGCCAGAAGGGACAGTTGGAAAGGCATAAAATGCCCCTTTGGGAACAGGAACGTCTAACCCCATATCAAGGAGTCCATCTACGAGGATGTCACGCCTTTGTTTGAACGCATTGACCATTTCAAGGATAGAATCCTGAGGTCCAGATAGGGCTGCCTCTGCAGCGTGTTGAGATACGGCACTAGCGCAAGCTTGGGCGTATTGGTGGATTCGGAGCATTTTATCTATTCGCTCTTTCGACCCGGCAACCCACCCCAATCGCCACCCGGTCATAGAATAAGATTTAGAGCAGGTGTTGACTATGAGGACGTTATCAGACTTTGAAAATTCCATAGGGGATCTATGCTCTCCTTCAAACACAAAATGTTCATAGACCTCATCGGAAATGCAAAGGATATCATAATCATCTGCGATTCTGGCAAATTCCTTCATATCAGATTTTGATTGGACACCACCGGTGGGGTTTCCGGGGGAGTTGATAATGAAGGCCACTACATCCTCAGTGATTGCATTTTCAATGGAAGAAGGGTCCATGGTCAAATCTTCACGCAAACTGATGGGAACGGGAATGCCACCAGATATGTGAGTAAGTGCACGATAGGAAACAAATCCGGGATCTGGAATTAAGACTTTGTCTCCAGGATTTACGTGAGCTTCGATTGCTATGTGTAGTGCTTCACTCCCTCCAGCAGTAGCAATGATATTTTCAGGAGGTATATTAAGCGAGTTGTCACGAGAATGTTTGTGTGAAATTGCACGGCGTAGCTCTAAAATTCCATTATTTGGAGTGTAACTGTCAGAATCACCGTTATTTATTGACCGAATCGCAGCGTCCCTAATATGAGAAGGTGTTGGGAAATCGGGTTGTCCCAGTCCTAAGTTTATTGCATTCGGGCCCGCGGAATCGAACACTTTTCGGATGCCACTGATAGAAATTGAGTCTACACGGGTGGCGAAATTCGTCATATGATAAAGCACCCGGTCAACGTGAATAAACTTTAAGATCGAAAGGTACCGATAGAAATTATATATATAGCAACATAAAGTACATAAAAATATACAAAAACATGGTAAAATGCGAAGACTAAGTCGTGTCTGACTAGTTTGTACCTAAAAGAACCAAACGGTACGAACAAACAGAACAAACCCACTTGGTTTTTAGACCAGATTCAAGTGTGGTTCGTGCAACTCTAGAAAATGATTGGGCACACCCACAGTTATCGCAATGAAATTGGCGGGTGTAAACCATTATACGAATAGTAAAACCGTGAATGAATTCAAGTTTATGATAGAATCCTACAATGAATTCAATGGGATTTTAAATCGTATTGACAAAAATAGTCTATGTTTGAATTTATTGAGTATGGTTTTGCAGATCAACCAATGATTAGCATAGTCATAATTGGTGTTTTGATAGGAATCGGGCATTCTTTCGAAATAGACCACATTGTGACAGTGTCCACATTGGCAAGTGAAAAAAAATATGACGCCCCTTGGAAAATTGGGAGTTCATGGGGGATAGGGCATTCGATCACTACGATGATACTTGGAACTATATTACTATTTTTAAATGTCAAATTGCCAGGGGCATTATATGAAGTGGGGGAGATTGCAGTTGGAATTACACTGATCTATTTGGGGTTAAAATATTTAGTATTTAAAGAGGTAAGAAATGCCCACAAGCACAAACATGGAAGTGAATTCGGTCACTTAAATCCTATGCAAAAATTGTCTGATTGGAATTTAACATCGATATTAATAGGAATGGTCCACGGGGTTGCAGGTAGTGGGTTCTTAATTCTATTACTCATAACATCATCAGAAACGATAGAAGGGATCCTTTTTCTTAGTTCGTTTTGTATTTCGATCATAGTGACAATGGGGGTTGTAACTCAATTATGGAAAAAACTTCAAGGTATTCATGAAAAGGGCATAGGAAACGTTGCAGGAGTTGCAAGTATAATTGCAGGTTCGTTGCTCATAATAGAATACATTTAAATAAAATTGGCGATAAAATGGGGCCCAATTGCGGAGAGTGGTTTTTATACTATAATGAGAATACACGAAAGACCAGAACATTAAAAATCGGTTGATAGATCGCCCATAAAATAAAAAGAAGTGCTAGTACGTTTTGGAGATTGGTTGGCTCATAGAGGAATATTAAAATGAGAGCTAGAAAAATTTTGAAAAATACCGCGTACAAGATCCCATACGTATACAATTGCTTTTTTGGCCATTTTTTCCAGCCTTCAAAAGAGTAGCAATCTCGAAAGAACCCCATGTCGAACTGGTGACTTGGAATGGCATATAAGTTTTGGACATAGAATTAAAAATTAGTAGATGGACGGTGTCTATCGGTTTGGGTAAATATATAAACTGCATGATGAGATATATAAACAATAGATAGAAATCAAACTTAGAAAACGCATATGTTTGTGGAAGATAGAATAGTTAAAACGATACCCCCCCACACAAAAGGAGCTATAAAAATCACATGAAGATATATACAAAGCGCGGAGATTTGGGAAAGACTGACTTGGCAAGTGGAGAGAGAGTAGATAAAGATGACATCAGAGTGGAATCGTATGGCACCGTCGATGAGTTGAATTCGAGCATAGGACTGGTCTCTATGGAAAAATATGGAGACATAGAGGCACATCTTAATGAAATTCAGAACCATCTACATATAATTCAAGCACAACTTGCAAGGGTAGAAGGGGGAGGGAAGGTGGAGATAGCATCTGAACATATTCAGTTAGTTGAAAATTGGATTGATAATTGCGAGAAAGAGTTAGAGCCACTTCAATCGTTTATACTCCCAGGAGGGAGTGTGGAGGGTGCGAAATTGCATAATTCAAGGGCAATATGTAGAAGAGCAGAGAGAAGGGTGGTTTCACTCGCCAAAGAAGGAAACGAAGTGGGATTATGTGTAGAATATCTAAATAGACTATCAGATGCCATGTTCGTATTTGCACGTTTGATCAATCAGCGTGAAAAGGTTAAGGAAAAAAATCCATCTTATTGATAAAACATTCTTCAAAAACCCAATAACGTTTAATAGACATGAAAAAGTAATAACTCCATATACAGGGGTCGGTGGTCTAGTCTGGTTATGACGTCGCATTCACATTGCGGAGATCGCCAGTTCGAATCTGGCCCGACCCATTTAGTATAGCTTATAAATAGAAGAGAATGGAGGGCGATTACCCTTCAAATTCGGGTGCGTTTTCAAATTGTTCTAAGTCGTTGAATCCAAGACCTAGGTGGTTATAGATACGCGCATTACAGCAGAGTAATCTAGCGGGATGGTCCTCGCTAGCATTTATATGTTGATGTGCAGTGTTAGTGGGAATGAAAATTACGTCGTTTGTTTCCCATAAAAATTTTTGGGGTTCTTCCGGCCACTCCCATACAATTTTGTTCCTCATAACAGCGGTTGGATCCCAGTGGAGATCGTATCCTTCCCCGTCTAAAACAAATACCAGCTCTTCACTCATATGCCGATGTTTGCCTGATTTCCCTCCAGGAGGTATAATTTGCATATAGAGATCGGTGTTAACGGCACCTGTAGGGCCAAGGTCTCTCTCCATTTTTTCACTGAGAAGCCATTTTATTTTTCCATGGGGGGAATCTTCCCAGGGCATCTCTTCGGGTTTAATGATTTTATGGAGAGGGCCACGGGGTCCGTGTTGAGAAAGTGGGTTCTGTTTTGAATCCTCAAGGAATTCTTGATAGTGGGTTGTGGTTAGATTTCCACGCTCCCATTCGTCGCGTTCATCCATATGAATATAGTCATCAGGAACCATTTCTTTGGTTCTTTTCCTATGCCGAGGTATGTGATCAAATTCATAGTTATGAGGATCGTCGAAGTCAACGTTTTCTGCCATAGCTATACACCTGACCTCTGGGTTGCAGATTTAACTGCTGCTTCTTCTTTGGAGAGCATCTGCCTCATCTGTGCATATTGATCATGATCTTCCTTGGAGTATTCTTCACGGCCAACGTGCCAATCGAATGGAGGAACCCAATTGGGATCTTTTGCGCGATCTCCAGGAGTGTGTCGAACTGTCCCTTGATATACAAGATGTAAGAAATTGTAAATTGGAAGTGAATTATATACTAAGAGGCGGCATGGTTTATCGGGATCGACGGAATAGTGTTCGTGCACACATCCACCATGGATTACAATTAGATCTCCGGCTTCCCAAATATATTCCTCACCGTCGTGAATTTCATATCCCTTTCCTTCTAAAACATACATCATCGCTTCATTTTGATGAGCATGTTTTTTGTCGTCTGCTTCGGGCGCAAGAACGCGCTCCATGAGAGACATGCTTTGAGTCCTTCCTTTCCAAGGACGGACATAAGATCTTCCCCATGCTTTTGAACCCTCAAGTAGAGAGTTCTCAGTTTTGGATTTAAGTGGGATATCAGACCCCTTTATTACACGTTTGGCAGGGTCCCGCAATGCGGCCCACACTTCGCGATTGTCGAAATGGCGCTCTGCCACTTCTTGTATGAATATTCTTCTATTGCTGTATACTTTATCTGCAGGGCAATCAACGGCTTGGATAGTTGTTGTTGATCCCCCATCTGCACGTACGTCAAGCAGTCCCCGATGCTTCTTAGTTGCTTGATTTGGATCGGGGGAATGCTCATGTTTGTGTTTTGACATTAATAAGCCTCTGTTAGAGATATAGATCCTTTTTGTAATTAAAGTTTTATTTTAAAAATGCCTATCAATTTTACCAAAATTATCAAAAATCCACGGAGAGAAACGCGCCAAAGATACAGAATCAATTGTCCAAGCTCCCAAATTGGATTGAAATCTTGAGAAACGTCCGTGGTGGTTTGTTTCTTTGCGTTCGCCTTGATTGATTCTATTGAGTCTTCTAAGAGTTTGTTCCGAGAGGAATTTGGTGGAGATATTGGTTTAGGAGGTTCAATTCTTTTTGTAGAAGGGAGAGGGGGGTTTGCATCTAGCTCTGATGTCAATTCCAGAATACGGTTTTCTAAGTCTTTGATACGAGAATTTTTGGAGGTGAGTTCTGTTCTCAATGCGGTCGGGTCCAATTCAGGAGGGGGACCTTCTATAGAGCGTAGTTGTTCAATTAATTCGCTCTGGTCTGATTTAAAAGTGGGACGGACTATATCTGAAGTGTGGGGTGTTGCGCCTTCGTCGAACGTTTCTTTTTGTTTTAGTGAGATTCTACTAGTTTCATCCCAGTCTGTTGCTAAAAACGCCTCTCCTGTTTTGAGAGAGGATATTTGATTTGCGTAGTCAATTCCTAATGTTTGGTTTACTGCCTTTTTGTCTATCGCCCACGTAAAGCGGTGCCAAACGGACCAGCTACACTGAGTAATGAAATCTTTATCAACAGCAGATGGTCTTTGAGATATTCCACAAATTCCAAGTCCGCGTTTCCGTCCGCGTTTTGCTATTCGGATTATATTTTGCGCCAACTCATCTACGCCACCTTGTTGCGGAATAAATTCGTGTATTTCCTCAATTACAATTAAAAAGTGTTTCCGATGTTCCTTTTCCTTATGAAATAACAACGTGACAACCTCGTTGATGATTGATTTTGCCTGATCAGTTTTGAGGGTAGACACATCTAGAATGATAGGAGCCCCTTGGATTAGTGCAAGATCCGTGATTAGATCCACCCTTTCTAACGTTAATTCGACGTCTGATTCTTCTTTTTGCCCCACATGAATGAGATCTTTGAATTGTTCTTTCAATCCACGATATTCACCATCGGTATCAATGATTAAGAGCGGGCAACGATTCTTAAGAAGTTCTTCAATCACCACACTGGCTGTGTTAGATTTTCCAGATCCAGATTTGCCTGTAATAAAGCCACGTCCAGTGACAATGGATGTGATAGGCAAGGTGATACCATCATTGGTTATTGTGATGGTTTTGGAGTTTTGAGGCATTAAATAAACGATTTTTGGGCGCCATGTATATAGCCTTCCCTCTACTGAAATACAAGAGAGGAAAAATTATGAAAGGGTTTGGGAAAAAAAGGAGAATGGGAACGGTGGGTGTGAAAATGGATATTCCAAAAAAAATTAAAGGGGTTGTGAAAGGAATTGGAAAAATAACAAAATTAGTGAACAGGGTTGGGTCGAGTAAATTAGGGAAGAATGGAGTTCAAGTTATATTTTTTACTTTGATTTTTGCATTGGCTGCAGTGGGATTGGTGGGGTTAATCAATGGACAAAATACAGGAAGTGATGAGAGGTTGGGATTTTATGTATTATTTAGTTCAGTGGTGTTCATAGTCACTATTTATTCTATAGAAAAAACGAAACGGAAAAATGCAATTGACATAATGAAAGTGGTAATTGCAATTACAATCTTTGGATTCGTTCTAGTATCATTGTCTGGAGAAGGATTGGTTAGAATGGTACAAGGAACAGGGTACACGTTACAGACATATTTGTATTTGGTAACAGGGGGGTTATTGTGTTCAGGGGTTGGTTGGTGGGCAATACGACATTGGAAAGAATATACGTGAAGTGGGATGAGGGATTACCAATGGATTCCTATTTTTTTCCGTGCCTGTCGATATTCTAAATGTGTGTTCCAGCGAATAGACGTGCCTACATGTTCAACTGTATAAGGAGATCCACATTTGCGACAGCGATAGTAATTGAAAGGGTGAGTTACTGTTTTCGATGCGCGATGGCGGATGGTTTTCCACTGGCAATCTTTGTTTTTGCAGATGAGATAGAATCTAGGGGGACAAAATGCATCACAACGAAGAGGTGCATCTAATTGTTGTGCTTTTTCTTTGAATAACGATCCGTGAGAAGTTGATCCATATGTTTGATATTCCCATACGTGAATCAACTCGTGTCGTATGATGCTCTTGAATTTTTCCCATCCATAGGCCTGGAAAGCTTTCCACGTGAGAGAGATGAGAATGTCAGGAGATCCGGGGGAAAATTTACAGCAAGCTGCTCGTTTGGTTGCACGACGAGATATAGTCCAATGAATAACGGAAATGTCAATAGGTAATTTGATTGTTTTAGAATATTCAATCGCATGATCGATTAACTCCGAAGGAGTAGTTGGGTAAGAGATAGAGGACCTGTTCAGCGCAGGTTCTATCGCCATGATTTAAGAATCGTCCCTTAATTCTCTTATTTTTTGAATGTCCCAAGAGTGGTCTTTTTCCTCATCTATTGGCGTTTCTAGAACCATTGGAAGGCCTCTAAAGAGTTTGTGGTTGATGAGAGTTCTAAAGGGCCCCTCTCCGATTTCCCCATCGCCTATGTGTTCGTGTTCATCTTTTTTTGATCCGAATGGGTGCTTCGAATCGTTTAGATGTAAATAACGCACATTTTCAATGCCGATTGTCCCTTCAATTTCATCAATCATCTGAGAGATTTCTTCATCGGTTCCAAATCCATATCCGGCAGAAAATAAGTGACATGTATCAAGACACACCCCTATGTCGTCGTAGCCATATGTTGATTCTTCTACCATCGTTTGGAGTTCTGCAAACGTCTCCCCTAGAGTAGTACCTTTTCCAGCAGTGTTTTCTAGAAGTAGTGTGACGGAGTTTGGGATCTCCAATTGGGAAAGTCGCATGGCTATGTTCTTCAGTCCTTTCTCAACCCCTTCTCCCGTGTGTGCACCGGGGTGGAAGGTATAATAGGGAATGTCCAACTCTGCCGAGGCATCTAATTCTCCTTGAACAGTTGCAACGGATTTCTCTGCTAATTCTTCTTTTGGTGTTGCCAAATTGATTAGATATGTTCCGTGGACTATCCACGGTCCAACGTCTTTTTCTGAGCAGTATTTTTTAAATAGGTCTGCACCCTCTTTTTTGACTTCTCCCACTTTCCATCCCCGGGGAGAACCTACAAAAAGTTGACCGCAGTTTCCTTTTATTTCCACTTGACGGTCGACCGCTTTTTCAACTCCACCTGCTGTTGAAACATGAGAACCAATCCTAAACATAGTCTTTCTTAGTCTGTCTTAGCAATATATTGTAGGTTTTATTACCCGTGGCGTTCCATAACGAAAGTGCAGAGGAATTATTAAAATTGTAAGTTATATTTATTAAAAACAATATATCTTATACCATATTTGGTCAGCTTTTTAAAGGGGAGATCAATAGAAGAATTCAAGGAAATTGTATGAAAAAACTATATTCTATTTTAGTTTGTGTTCTGCTGATAACAACAGTATTTGTAGGGTGTATTGGAAACGCACAAGAGGGAAGTTATAGTGAAGATGTAGGAGCAGAAGATCACGATCATGCTGACC
>Ga0114932_10000882_pt1 | contig 35438 bp, 32 predicted proteins | sample 2SBtaG_2_FD_87286 | JGI IMG/M metagenome (GOLD analysis project Ga0114932, IMG submission 87286) | Deep subsurface microbial communities from Kolumbo volcano to uncover new lineages of life (NeLLi) - 2SBTROV12_ACTIVE470 metaG | ecosystem: Environmental > Aquatic > Marine > Volcanic ...
CTGGACATAATATTAGATTTATCTTCCTAATCCCATTAGGAATTAAAAATTCTTTTTGTAAGTCTTTTTTAGCTGAGTGAATCACTATCCTAAACAAATTATTTATAACCGCTATCAGTAGAATGATATTGGTGACTATTGTTGCTGCAGGCAATGCAAAGCTCATATTCAGTTATTAATCCGTAAAAACTAACTACCCGAGCTTATTGAGGGCAAAGCTTTTTATATAAGATCCATCTTGTTTTTATTTCAGCACTTGTTATTTTGTTATAAATGCTCAAATTAAATACTATAAAATATTGACATGATAGTTTTTTTTAAAAACTTAACATATGTGGCTGAAGTTATATGACATGATTAGCTTTAATCTAACCTGTTCTAAAGGTCATGAATTTGACGGATGGTTTCCTAATTCAGACCGGTTTGAAGAACAGATAAAGAATAAACAAGTTTTATGCCCAGATTGTGGTGATAAGAATGTTACTAAGTCCATAATGGCTCCGGCTGTTGCTTCTAAAGGTGAGAGCAAACGTAAAGACTTGGTGGAAGCTCAGGAGATGCGTAAGATGCTTACGCAAATGCGTGACCATGTTGAAAAAAACTTTGATGATGTTGGTGATCAATTCCCAGAGGAAGCCCGAAAGATTTATTATGGTGAATCTGAAGCAAGAGATATTTATGGTAATGCCACAGATACCGAGGCCGAGCAATTGGCTGAGGAGGGGGTTCCGGTAGGTCGTTTACCATGGGTAAAGAGACCTAATAGTTAAAATCATTTTATATTAAACAATAATGATTATGTGAGTTTTTTTCCAAAACCCATATAATTTACGTCAAGGTTAGTTTGACTAAGAGACCATGTGTCGGACAAAGGATTGTAGGTTACACCAGTTAACTCTGTAACACTAATTCCTGCAGCCATAAGCGCACTATCGAATTCGGATGGACGTACGAATTTTTTCCAGTCATGAGTTCCTCGTGGTAACCATCCAAGAATATATTCTCCTCCTATAATTGCCAGTGCAAAAGCTTTTGCTGTACGGTTTAAAGTTGAAAAAAACATTAAGCCTTCTTTCTTAACAGCTGTTCCACATGAAATTAAGAAAGATTGGACATTAATAACGTGTTCTACTACTTCCATATTCAGCACAATATCAAATTCAAGGTTTTCTTTACTTAATTCTTCGATAGTAATTTGACGGTAATCCAATGATAAAAATGATGAATCTGCGTGTATTTTGGCTATTTCAATATTACGAGACAAAACGTCTATGCCCGTTACATTAGCCCCCAATCGTGCAAGAGGTTCGCATAAAAGACCACCTCCACATCCTATATCAAGAACGGAAAGGCCCGTAAGTGGTGTTAAAGATGTTTTATCGAGATTAAAATAGTCACAACAATTATTACGAATATATTCTAGGCGTACAGGGTTAAATTTATGTAATGGCTTAAATTTACCTTCTGGATCCCACCATTCCTCAGCCATAGCCTTGAATTTATCTAATTCTATAAGATCTATAGAAGAATTAATATCAGAGTTATTTTTAGTATTGACCATGATTAGTCCTACCAATGCCACTTGTCATGAATTCAATTACTTACTATGGATATGATATGCTCTATTAACAAGTAAGCGAATTGACGCGGTACTAGGATAGAAATGTAGTTTATAATATATTGCGGGGTAGTTAAATTGACTAATGGTCAGGGCAATAGCCAGATAGTCATGAAGTTTGGTGGTACGTCGGTTGCTAATATTGACCGTCTGAGAGCTGTTGCGGCTAAAGTTAAAGCTGAAGTTCTGCGCGGTAATAAAGTAGCGGTAGTTGTATCTGCCATGTCTGGAGTTACCAATGACTTGGTTGCACTAGCTAACGAAGCCGGATCGTCATATGACACAAATGAGTATGATGCAGTGGTAGCAACTGGGGAACAGGCAACTAGTGGTCTTTTATCACTCTGTCTGCAAAAAATTGGAGTACCAGCTCGTTCATGGCAAGGATGGCAAATTCCTATTTTGACAGATGAAAATCATGGTAAAGCGCGTATAATTGATATTGATACTTCTGAACTAAAGGCTAGTCTACTAAGCAACATAGTCTGTGTTATTGCGGGCTTTCAGGGTTTAAGTCCACAGAAGCGAATTACCACATTAGGAAGGGGTGGGTCTGATACTACCGCAGTTGCTTTAGCCGCCGCTCTATCTGCTAGCAGGTGTGATATTTATACTGATGTGGATGGTGTATATACTTCTGATCCACGGATAGTGACGCGCGCAAAGAAGCTGGATAAAATAACATATGAGGAGATGCTTGAAATGGCGTCTCTTGGTGCTAAGGTTCTTCAGACTCGTTCAGTTGAGTTGGCGATGAACAATAGAGTGCCTTTACAAGTTTTATCATCTTTTAATGAAGGAGTAGGCAGTGATTTATTGGGAACACAGGTTGTAGCAGAGGAAGAAATAGTGGAACAAGAAATCGTGAGCGGTGTTACCTACAGCCGTGATGAGGCAAAAATTACTTTATTACAAGTGCCTGATAGGCCCGGTGTAGCTGCAGCAATTTTTGGACCTTTATCAGATGCAAATGTAAATGTAGATATGATTGTCCAGAATATTTCTGAAAATGGCAGTGCTACAGATCTTACATTTACTGTTCCAAGAAGCGAGTTGGCTAAGGCTCTTGAAGTACTTGAAGCATGTAAGAATGATTTAGGTTTTATAGCATCAGTATCTGATGATAATGTTGTTAAATTGTCAGTTGTAGGTGTTGGTATGCGCAGTCATGCTGGGGTAGCTAATCGTATGTTTGCTACTTTAGCAGAACATAATATTAACATTTTAGTAATTTCTACATCTGAAATTAAGATTAGTGTTCTAGTTGCCGAAGAATTTACGGAACTCGCTCTGCGCGCACTCCATACGGCCTACGGATTAGATGCATCCTAGCCCAATATTAAATAATTCACTTATTTGGTAATAATCATGATATCTAAATTAATATTTAAGTATAAAACTAAGTCTGAGTACGCTTATAACATTAAAATTTGCAAGTTTTATTTTTAAAATTTCTAATAAACTATATGTTTTATGAATGTTTGGATTGTGTCGAAAATATTGTGGTTAAAAGGAATATGGACCATGGCTATGATTGTAACAGATAACTAAAGACGATGTAAAATATGGCCGCTCAAGAAGGATTGCTAACCCATTCAGCTGGAGCTTTCTTAAAAGAAGCAAGAATAAATAGTAAAATCAGCTTGTCTGAAGCCTCTGCCTACTTACGTATTAATATAAAGTACCTTAAGTTAATTGAAGATAGTTGTTACGAAGATTTACCTGGCCCTACTTACGCAATAGGTTTTATTCGTTCTTATGCCGAATATCTAGGCGTTGATGCTAAATGTCTGATAGACCAATATAAGGAAGAAACAGCTAATTTAAATGTTTTACCTGGACTTGAGTTTCCCTTACCCGCAAATATAGGTTGGTTTCCCTCGGGAAAGATAGTTTTGATTTGTGTGTTTTTCTCTCTTTTTGCGCTCGTTGGATGGTTCATTCTTGATTCTGATGATTTACCAAGCACTACTGAAATTCCTCTACCACCTGGCTATAAAACCACTAATGATAGAGCAGAAAGTAAACAAAATTTATATAATGCTGCTAAGCGTAATAATGTTAAGGCTAAAGAAGATATTATCTCCTATAAACCACCTAAACCAGAAAATCTCAGAACTAATGATAGTAACAAAGAACGTAATCTGCCAAAAACTAGCTCTAACAAAACTCTAATAGTCGCGTTAGAAGATATATCTCCAAAACCTAAAGAATTAATCAATAAAAATATAAAGGATGAGAGATCTAAACCTAATCCTTCCGATAACAGTGAGTTATTAAAAAACAAAAAAGAATCGGCCATTGGAAGGACTTATGGCAAAAAAGAGAAAAATTCACGAATTGTAATAGTTGCTGAATCTGATAGTTGGGTCCAAGTAATAGATAATAAGAAAAATGTAATAATGAGTCGGATGTTTCGAGCAGGGGATCGTTATAATGTTCCCAATAAATCAGACTTAACATTGTTGACTGGAAATGCTGGAGGCTTAAAATTTTTAATAGATGGTAAAAGTGTGCCTAAAATTGGTGCTGATGGGACCATATTAAATAATGTTCAGCTCGATATAGAATTATTGAAGCAGGGAATGGCCGTAAACTAGTATAAATCATAGAAAAGTAATTTTTGATGGACTAGAACGGCTTGATATTTTGGATTGCTGCGCGCATGTTATGATAAATAGGGTTCCATAATAAGTTTATACTTTTTGTTACAGGAAGATACTATGAGTGTTCGCCCATACAGGGAAATTGACCGACGCAAATGTCGCAAGATATTCGTAGGAGATATACCCGTGGGTGGAGATTCTCCAATTGCAGTTCAGTCAATGACTAACACAATAACGTCGGATGTATCAGCAACAGTTGAACAGATTCATGCTTTAGAGAAAGCCGGTGCTGACATAGTTAGGGTTTCATGTCCTGATGAAGATAGTACAAAAGCTTTGAAAGATATTTTACGTCAGGTTAGGGTTCCGATAGTAGCCGATATTCATTTTCATTATCGAAGGGCCGTGGAGGCCGCGGAAGCAGGGGTGGCTTGTCTGCGATTGAACCCGGGTAATGTTGGTTCGCGTGAAAGAGTGCGTGAAGTAGTAAAAGCTGCTCGTGATAATAATTGTTCTATGCGAATTGGAGTAAACGCTGGAAGTCTTGAGAAAGAGCTTTTAGAGAAATATGGTGAGCCTTGTCCTGAAGCATTAGTAGAAAGCGCCTTAAACTCTGCGAAGTTGTTGGAAGATGAGGATTTTAGAGAGTTTAAAATTTCAGTGAAAGCCTCGGATGTTTTTCTAGCTGTAGCAGCATACCAAAGTTTGGCTGAAGCATGTGATTATCCATTGCATATAGGCATTACTGAAGCAGGGGGTTTGCGCAGTGGCACCGTTAAATCGTCTATTGGCATGGGAATGCTATTATGGGCTGGTATAGGTGATACTATACGTGTTTCATTATCAGCAGATCCTGTTGAAGAGGTAAAAGTTGGGTTTGATCTTCTTAAATCACTTGGCTTACGCCATAGAGGAGTAAATCTGATATCATGTCCTTCCTGCGCTCGTCAGCAGTTTGATGTTATTGAAACGGTAAGAGTGCTAGAAGAACGACTAGAGCATATTACTACTCCTATGACAGTTTCTGTAATTGGTTGTGTAGTAAATGGTCCTGGAGAGGCCGTTATGACAGATATAGGTTTTACCGGAGGTGGAAGAGGTACGCATCAAGTTTATATTGCCGGTCAGCCGCACCATCGCTTGAATAATAAGTCAATAGTTGATCATCTGGTGAAGCTAATTGAGGAAAAAGCAGCGCAAATTGAGATGGATAGTGATAGTGAAAAAGCCAGCTTATCTACAGCAGCTCAATAAATACAATATTTTAGGAAACTAGTTTTGAGAAAACTGCAGCCAGTACGTGGAACAAAGGATTTATTAGGATCTGAGTCACTTGTCCAACGTTACGTTATTAATACTGCCCAGAAGATATCTGAGAGGTATGGTTATGAGCCTATTGAAACACCGGTTTTTGAATTTACAGATGTATTTAAACGCACTTTAGGCAATACTTCAGATATTGTAACAAAGGAGATGTATACCTTTGAGGACAAAGGCGGTGATAGCTTAACTTTAAGACCTGAAGGAACGGCAGGTATAGCGCGGGCCATGCTTTCTGATGGATTGCTAAACCAAACACCATTGAAGTGGTATTATTCTGGACCAATGTTTAGACATGAAAGGCCACAGAAAGGCAGACTTAGACAATTCCATCAGGTTGGCGTTGAACTTATTGGTATTGCTGAGCCTGTTGGAGACATAGAAGTTATTGACTTAGCTAGAGCTTATTTAGATGAATTAGGAGTATTACCTTTTACGAATCTTGAGATTAATACATTAGGAGATTCTCAAAGCCGCAGTTCTTACCGAGAGGTATTGGTTAGTTATCTGGAGGATTATCGTAGCAGTTTGTCTATGGAAAGTCAGAGTAGACTTGACCTAAATCCGTTACGTATTCTCGATTCAAAAAATGAAGAAGATAAGAAAATAATTTGTAACGCTCCACCTTATACCGATTATTTAAATTATGAATCTGAATCCTTTTTTAATTCGGTGATTGCAGGTCTTGAAGATCTAGATATTCCTTATAAGGTTAATCCGCGATTAGTAAGAGGCTTAGATTATTATTGTCATACTGCGTTTGAATTTACTACTACTCGTATTGGTTCCCAAGGGACCGTTTTAGCTGGAGGACGTTACGATAATTTAATTACCATGATGGGAGGCAATTCTACTCCGGGAATAGGTTGGGCCGCTGGAGTAGAACGTTTGGCTATGTTAGCAGATTTTGAGTTGGATAAACGAAGAGCTATTATAGTCATTGGTATAGGTGCAGCTGGAGAAAGACTCGCTGTAAAACTAGCAAAAGATCTCAGACAATCAGAGTTTAAGATAGAATTGAATTACCGAGGTGGTTTAAAAAGGGGATTACGTAGAGCTAATAAAATTGGAGCAGCCGCGGCAGTTTTTATAGGTGATGAAGAACTATCACGTCAGAGCGTTACATTAAGAAACTTAGATGATGGATCTCAAACAGAGGTAAGTTTTTCAGAGTTGAAAAATTACTTACAAAAGTACTTCTAGTTTTTATTAATTAGTAATATTCAAAATATGAGTTTTTTATTTGAAATCTCATACATATTTTATTGTTAGCCAAAAAAGTACATCGTTCTAATTAAGTACCAGTTTTTTAGGAGTGTGGTTACATATGAGTCTGGAAGATAAGTTAGATAGAGTTGTTGATCGACACAAAGAACTAGAAAGTCTGCTATCGGAAGTAGATGCTAGTGATTCCCAGTCCTATGCAAAATTATCGAAAGAATATTCTGACCTAACTCCTGTAGTTTCATCTATAAACTCTCTAAAAGATTTACGTAAAGAATATATTGATCTTAGTTCTTTATTAAATGATGGAGATCTTGATGAAGAGATGAAATTAATGGCAGAAGCAGAGCTACAGGATCTCAAGGACCGTGAACCGGAAATAGAAAAAAAATTACAAATAATGCTGCTGCCTAAGGACTTAGCAGATTCTAAGAATGCAATTCTCGAAATTCGTGCAGGTACAGGAGGAGATGAAGCAGGGCTTTTTGCTGCAAATTTATTTCGTATGTACCAGCGCTATGTTGAGTTACATGGCTGGAAAATAGAGGTTATGAGTGCAAGTAATACAGGTATAGGTGGTTATAAAGAGATAATTGCTAGCATTACAGGAAGAGATGTATTTTCGAGACTCAAGTTTGAATCAGGAGTGCATAGGGTTCAACGTGTCCCAGAGACAGAGAGTAGTGGGCGTATACATACCTCGGCTGCAACCGTCGCTGTTTTACCTGAAGCTGAAGACTTAGATATTGATATCGCTGATAGTGATTTAAGAATTGATACCTATAGAGCTTCTGGACCGGGAGGCCAGTCAGTAAATACAACTGATAGCGCTGTAAGAATTACCCATTTACCAACGGGATTAGTAGTTACACAACAAGATGAAAAGTCTCAACATAAAAACAGAGCTAAGGCAATGAGAGTTTTACGGGCTCGTTTGTATGAGTATGAGCGGCAGTTGCAGCAAGATGAGCGTTCAGCAAACAGACGCAGCCAAATTGGTTCAGGCGATCGTTCAGAACGTATACGTACCTATAATTTTCCCCAAGGCCGAATTACTGATCATCGTATTGGGCTAACCCTTCATAAGCTAGAAAAAGTTTTAAATGGTGAAGGATTAGACGAAGTAATAGATTCTCTTATTACCGAAGATCAAGTGACAAGATTAGGTAGTGATATATAGCGCTATGTATAATTAAACATATTAAGAATGAAATACGAGCAAGAAAAAATTTCTAGTGTCTTAGATGTTACCATTACTGATTTTGAATTAGGAAACATTGATTCAGCGCATTTGGATGCGAGATTACTCTTGTGTGCTGCTACAGGTTTGTCTGATCTTGCTTTAATTACACAACCAGAGCGTAAACTTAGTGTATCTGAAGCAAAGCATTTTTATGAAATGGTTTTACGACGATTGGCTAATGAGCCGGTATCTCAAATTCTTGGATATAAAGAATTCTGGTCACTAAAATTTGAAGTTTCCTCAGATGTCTTAACACCTAGGCCAGATTCAGAGACAGTTATAGAAGCCTTTATGAAGTATATAAAAAAACCTACAGATAAGATTCGTGTTCTGGATTTAGGTACAGGTACTGGGTGTCTTTTATTGGCGTTATTGAGTGAATATCCAAATGCAGAAGGTGTTGGAGTTGATATAGAAAAATCTGTTGCTTTATTAGCCCAAAGAAATGCAGAACGTCTAGGTTTAAATGATCGATCAGCTTTTATGGTAGGTGATTGGGGCGAATCAATTGATAGTAAATTCGACATTATTATTAGTAACCCCCCTTATATCTCTAGCTCCCTTATAAATAATCTTTCACCGGAAGTTGCATTATATGAGCCCAGATGTGCCTTGGATGGTGGGCTCGATGGTTTAGATTCCTATCGAATTTTATTTCCATTTGTAAAAAGTAACTTATTATCTGGGGGCTTGGCTTTTTTTGAAATATCGTTTGATCAGCAGGAAGTTATTAAAACTCTGGCTAAAACGCATGGTTTAGGTTTTTTAGGCTTTCAATTAGATATTACGGGCATTCCTCGTGTTGCTATTTTGCGTCAGCTTTAGAATAGATTAATTTTTTTTAAAAAAAAGCTTGGAATATTAGCTCTATTTTCTTAGTGTATGTATAGTTTACATTGCAACAATGTCTATGTGATCACAATCTAGTAGGCATTTGCGTTTAAGGTAACTCTCCGAATAGAATGACCGCTAGCCAATTTACCGCAGGGGTAAGCGGATATTAGCATAATCTATAGATTAGGCTTTAACATGGGATGTTAAAATATCCTAAAGCGGTTTTAAAACCCGGAATATAATAGAAATGCGACAAAATTCGAATGCACGGCGTTCTAGAGGCCGAGGAAATAGAAAGCAAGGAAACTCACGTAATCAAGTTTTTGACAGTAATGGCCCTGGAGCCAGGGTTCGAGGTAATTCTGCGCAGGTTTATGAAAAATACCAGCAATTGGCGAGAGATGCTTCCTCTGGTGGAGATAGAGTTGCAGCTGAAGGTTTTTTGCAGCATGCAGAACATTATTATAGATTGATGGAAGCTGCTGGACTAAATCGTGATAATAATTCTTCAGAGAATAATCAGCAACAATCCAGTCAACAAGAACAAACAGCAACACAAGAATCTGTTCCACAAAAAAATGATTCTGCGGAAAATAATCGTAAGGATCAGAGTAATGAAAATAGTGAAGCTGTAATTGAGCACCCCCCCGAAAGTGTAGCGGCTCTCATTGAAGCTGTTGAACAAGGAAACATTGACCGCCAAGAAGAGACGGCTTCATCTGAAAGTTCAATTCTAGATAGAAGTGGGGAATTAAAGCCTACGCGACGTTCTAGAGTAAAAAGAAGTGGGCCTGGTGCTAATGGGCGCAGAAAACAAAACAAGGCCGTAGATAGGGAGCTAGCCGAAGATGGCGATGTAGAAAATAAAGAAGAAAATAAACCTGTTAGCGCCTAGGTGTTTTTAAATTTAATAAAATTCTTTTATGTCTCTTTTTAACTAATTTTACTAAGTAGATGAAAAGTTGAATCTATTTTTTTTCTCAAATTGATAAAATTATTTAACTCAGTACCTTTTAGGTTTTCTCCACTAGGAATTTTTACTGATCTAGGGTTTATTTTTTTACCATTTCTTAAAACCTCATAATGTAGATGTGGACCTGTGGAAACCCCTGTGGAACCCACATATCCAATAACTTGTCCTTGTTTTACTCGCTTGCCATTTCTCATCCCTCGTGAATATTTTGACAAATGAGCATAAGCAGTTTGGTAAGTTCCATTGTGGCGAATTCTGATGTATTTACCATATCCACCATTCCTGCCTATTTTTATTATAGTTCCGTTACCAGCTGCGTAAATTGGTGTTCCCGTTGGTGCTGCAAAATCTACTCCCGCATGCATGCGATTATATCCGAGAATGGGGTGTTTACGTTTACCAAACCTAGAAGAGAGTCTTGCCCCGTCTATCGGTGTGCGCATTAATGTTTTTCTTACGCTTTTACCTTTTTTATTAAAGTAATCAGTGTTTCCCTTGTTAGTAGTGTATTTATAAAGTGGTATCTCTGTTTTCCTTAGGGTCATTTTTGCATATTGTATATCTCCTTCGTGAACGATATCCCCATTTTCACCTAGAAATTGTTCGTACATAAGTTCAAAATTGTCTCCTTGCCAAATATCTCTTTGGAAGTCGATGTCAAAACTATATATTCTAATTAATTCGGCTAAAACTCTCTGCGGAATTCCTATTCTGTTACCATCAACAAAGAGGCTAGAATTAACTTTTCCTGATTTTACAATAATCTTCTTCTGCAAATTAGGTTTTTTCTTAGTGACTTCATATTTACCCTTTTCGTTAAGTTTAACCTCTATTAGCAGATCATAAGATATAGCTATTTTTAAACTACTTAGAAAATACTTTACGGCATTATTTTTTTGTAAATTATTTTTTTTGGGGTAAAGAGTTATTTGTAATTTATCTCCAACATTTAAATTTCTTCTTGGATCATAAACTTTTTTTAATGATTGAATTGCCGAATGAGCTTCAGTTCGTTGAACGTCAGCTCGTATTAGAACTCCCATAAGATTATCACCTTTTTCGATTTTTATTACACGAGTAATAAGGGTGGGGAGGGGGCTATCAGTCTCGGCTTCCCATTGAGAAAACTTTTGAACTTGTGAAAATGAGGGAATGTATCGGTCAGTTTCAAAGGGTAGGTATAAGTTATTTTTTCCTAACAAAAACCCACTGACGTAAGCTATGGCTAGAATTACAAAAACAAAGCCAGCCAGCAGTACAATAGCTCTTGGCTTTAGCAGGTAACTGAATCTAATTTTATAGCCCATATAGAATATAATCTACATTTTTTGAAAAATTAAAAGTAGAGAGGATCAATAAATAAAAATAATTTTTTTATTTTAATAAACAACTGCTTGGGGAATATTAATTTTAACTAATGTTCAAAAATATTATTAATTAAACTATAACAGTGTTTTGGTTTTATTAACGGACATCTCAATTCTTCGGTAATAAAATGCAAGAGTTAAAGCTCGAACAACCATAAATATTATTACAGACAACCAAAGTCCGTGGTTTCCATAAAGATTTGGGAGTGAAAACAATGCTACAATATATAGGGCTACAGATATTATCATTGCGTTTCGCATTTCGGCTGAACGAGTGGCGCCAATAAAGATACCATCTAATTGATAGGCCCATACAGAAAACAGAGGCAAAATAATAACCCAGTTCATATAACCATAAGTATAAGTGCGTAGTTCAGTTATATTTGTTAGTAGCCTAATAACCGATGGTCCGATACAGGCATAGATTATAGCATATATTGCAGCTACTATAACTGCCATTATTGTTCCAGTTTTTACGTAACTTCGTAAAGCTTTTTTATTTCTAGCTCCTATTGCCTCTCCAACTAGGGCAGAGGTTGCATGAGCAAAACCATCTAAACCATGGGCTAAAAACGATTGGAAATTCATTAGAATGGCATTTGCTGCTAATACAGTTGTACCCAATGCAGCTCCGCTCCAAGTAAGTAATGACCAGGCTAGGATCATAGATAGAGTTCTTAGAAATATATCACGATTAACCCTAAAAGTTTTTCCTAGAGCTGCTGTATCAAGAATGCGTGACGTTTCCCATTTTCCACCAATTTTCTTAAGATGAAATATAGCTAAGAATAGTCCCACAAATACTCCCACGTATTGAGAAATTACTGTGGCTAAAGCAACCCCCTTAACATCCCAGCCAAGTTCCAGAACAAACCATAAGTCTAGGATTGCATTTAGAGCGTTAATAAGAACCTGGATAACTAGCGCCGTGCGCACATATTGCATGCCTAAAAGCCATCCAAGAATACCATAGTTCACCAGGGTGGCAGGAGCTCCCCATATACGATAGTCAAAATAATCCCCAGCTAATAGTTCTAGGTAAACTTCGCCATTAACTAAAGCCAGCGCACAGGTGCGAATGGGTGTTTGTATAATGATGACTAAAGTTGAAATTATAATACCTACAAAGATGGCTCGGGCGAGAACTGCCCTTATTTCATCTTTATTATTACTGCCCTTTGCTTGAGCTGCGAAACCAACTGTTCCCATGCGCAAAAAACCAAACCCCCAGTAAACAAAGCTAAAAACCATTGCGCCAACTGCCACCCCGGCAATGTAAGCTGTGTCCGGTAGATGCCCCATAACAGCAGTATCAACAAGTCCGAGCATGGGAACAGTTAAGTTTGATAGAATAGTAGGCCAGGAAAGCGCCCAAATGCGGCGATAGGGGCCTTTTGGCAGGGATCTAATCATATTAAAACAAATCATTCTTGAGGTCAGATAATGAGGCTGGGATTAGCGACCAACAGAATAGGCTTCTTGAAACCTCGGATGAGCGGCAGCTTTAAGTAACCATTCGCCATTTATTTTTTCACGCCCGACAGCGGTCATCCTACCTAAAGACCAATCATCAGTTAGTTCAATTTTATGGCCACGATTCCTTAGGGAAGTTATTGTTTCCACTGATAATCTATTCTCTGCTTTTACTACTGCTGGTTGAAAAGTACGAGGGTAGAAACTTGATGGCATATGATCGGTATGAAAATTTGGAGCATCTATTGCTTCTTGAAGATTCATTTTATGGTGGGTATGTCGAAGGAACATAGTTAGTGCCCACTGATCCTGAGCATCACCTCCTGGCGTTCCAAACGCTAATACTGGTTCTCCATCTTTTAAGGCTAGTGTTGGGCTTAGTGTTGTTCTTGGTCTTATGCTCGGTCTCAAAGTTGTTGGGTAGCCTTCTTGTAGCCAAAACATCTGGGCCCGTGTTCCTAAACAAAAACCAAGCCCGGGAATTACTGGTGAGGATTGCAACCAGCCTCCACTAGGCATACAACTCACCATATTTCCGGATTGATCTACTGTATCAAGGTGAACAGTATCACCGTCTGATGGACCATGTATATCTGCAGCTGGACCTATCCTTTTGTTATTATTTTTTGTTTGTGATGTATTAGGCTCGCCTGCTCCAGCCGGAAGAAATACTTTAGGATCAGCTATGTTAAATTCAGCTAACTTTGGTTGACGATCATTAGGGCTGCCAGGAAGTAGTTCGGTAGATGCTTGAGTAGAAATAAGTTGTCTTCGGTTATCATTATAGTTGTCAGATAATAAGGTTTCCAAAGGAACATCATTTACAGCAGGATCACCGTACCAGGCTTCTCTATCTGCAAGCGCCAACTTTGCACACTCTATTTGGGTATGAATAAAGTCGGGCCCTAAAGGGTCCATTGATTCTAAGTTAAATCCCTTCAGTAATGCTAATTGTTGTAAGAGTACTGGTCCCTGACTCCATGGACCCGGTTTACATACTGTATATCCATTATATTCATAAGATACAGGGTCTTCTATGGTAGCGCGCCAGCGACACATATCTTCTCCATTTAATAAGCCTCCATGCATTTCACCAGAGCTATCCAGCCATTCTGTTTTACTACAAAATCTATCAATTTCTTCAGCGACGAATCCTTCATAAAAAATTTTTGTTGCTGATTCTATTATATTTTCGCGATTGCCACCTTTTGAGTTGGATTCTTTTAAAAGCCTTGCGTAGGTATCAGAAAGCACATGATTGTAATGTAAAGAGCCAACTTTTGGAGGAGCTCCATTAACTAAGTAAGTATTGGCTGATGTGGGCCACGCAGATCTGAAAAGTTCTGCAACATTAGCTATAACAGTATTCATCATTGGAACTACAGCATATCCATTTCTGGCATAATCTATTGCTGGTTGCATAACATCAGACAGGGGTAATGTTCCGTAGTCACGTAATAATAGCATCCAGGCTCCAAATGCCCCAGGTACACAGGCTGCTAGAAGTCCTGTTCCTGGAACTAGATCAAGTCCTAATTGATTATAGCGGTTTATAGTTGCGGCTTGGGGTGATACTCCCTGTCCACAAATAACCTTTGTTTTCCTCGAGGAAGAATCATGTAAGATAATGGGTAAGTCGCCACCGGGACCATTTTGGTATGGGTGAACGACTTGTAGAGCTAGTCCTGTTGCAACTGCGGCATCAAATGCATTACCGCCTTTTTCCAACATAGACCAGCCCGCCATTGTTGCTAGATAGTGAGTTGAGGAGACCATTCCATATGTTCCGCGAATTTCAGGTCTTGTGGTAAACATATTTATCCTTTCGAGAGAAATTCTGTTGTATAATCACTTTAACGTCGAAAAAAGCTGGGGACCAATGAAAATAGAACATCCATACCTTATGTTTTTAGGAGATGCTCCTGATCAATTAGCAGCAAAAACAGCTAGTGGTATAGTTTATTGGCGGCGTGATTGGTGTTTGGGACAGATAAAATTATCTTCTTGCAAGGCAGATCTTGGAATTCCTAATATGTCTATAAAAGAAGCAAAGGAGTTAGGTTGCCGAACGTTAGTACTTGGGATAGCCAATCGAGGTGGCATTATCCCAGAAACCTGGACGCCTACTTTAGTAGAAGCATTAGAATCAGGTATGGATATAGCAGCCGGTCTTCATCAAAGACTAGAAGATTTAGAAGAAATACGAAATATTGCTTTCAATAATAACTGTAAATTATTTGATGTTCGTCATCCTACTACCACTTTTAATGTGGGTTCCGGAGTTAGTAGATCAGGAAAACGACTGTTAACTGTCGGTACTGATTGCTCAGTTGGAAAAATGTATACTGCTTTGGCTATCGCTAAAGATTTAAAGTCTAGAGGTATTCCCTCAGACTTTCGTGCTACTGGTCAGACCGGTATTTTTATTGCGGGATCAGGGGTTTCTGTCGATGCGGTTGTCGCAGATTTTATATCTGGTGCTACTGAATCGTTATCTCCAGAAAACAACCCGAATCACTGGGATCTTATCGAAGGACAAGGCTCTCTTTTTCATCCATCCTATGCTGGGGTAACTATGGGCTTAATTCATGGCGCACAGCCAGATGCACTAGTTTTATGTCATGAACCAACTCGAAGTCATATGAGGGGACTTGCTCATCAACCTATTCCGGATATTAAGAGTTGTATTGACCTACATTTAAATGCAGCAAAATTAACGAATGCTAATGCAGTTTGTATTGGAATTTCAGTAAATACTTCCGGCTTAAGCAATGAAGCGGAAAGACAAGACTATTTGTCAGATATTGAATCTAGTACTGGCTTACCTGCTATTGATCCAGTTATTGATGGTGTTGCATCTATAACGAAATTTATGAAGTAATATGAGTGTTTTCTATTGTTTATAGAAACTAAAATAGAGACATTTCCTCTACACGAAGTATTTACGATATCTCGGGGGAGTAAAACAGAAACAACTGTTGTAACTGTAACGCTTAAAGATGGAGATCATGTAGGTAGAGGGGAGTGTGGACCTAACCCAAGATATAATGAGACGCCAGAGAGTGTTGTAAAAGAAATTGAAGTTATCGTTAAAGATATTCACAGGGGCCTTGATCGCTTAAACCTACAAAATGTCTTTCCTCCTGGTGCAGCCCGCAATGCGATTGATTGTGCTTTTTGGGATTTAGAATCCAAACGTTTAAATAAGCCGGCTTGGCAAATAGCAGGACTAAAAAAACCGGTTCCAATTCAAACAGCTTATACTCTTAGCGTAGATACACCTGCAGCCTTGACTAAGGCAGCGCAATTAAATTCATCAAGACCTTTATTAAAAATAAAGTTAAATGGTTCTGGTGATACTGATCGTATTCGTGCCGTGAAGAGAGGAGCACCTAATGCAAGAATAATTGTAGATGCTAATGAGTCCTGGTCTTCTTATAATTTTTTTGATTTGGCCGAGGAATTAGCAAGTCTGGGGGTGGAAATGATTGAACAGCCTCTAGCAGATGGAAGTGATGATATTTTGGCGGAAAAGCCTCACCCGTTGCCCATTTGCGCAGATGAGTCTTGCTCGGATAAAAATAGCTTGAAAGAATTAGTTAATAAATATGATATGATAAATATCAAGCTAGATAAAGCAGGTGGACTAACGGAATCATTAGAAACTATGGCATTAGCTAAAGTTTTAGGGTTTAAAGTAATGGTTGGTTGTATGGTTGGAACAAGTCTAGCAATGGCACCAGCGTGTCTTGTTGCTCAAAATGCCAATATTGTAGATTTAGATGGTTCTATGTTGTTAGCTAAAGATCGTCAACATTCTTTAGGAATACGTGACAGCCATATATTACCATATTCTTCAGATTTATGGGGTTAGAAGAATTTTTATATAGAATTTTATCGTTTTAAAAATAGTTTCTTTATAGAAAGTAATTATTTTAGGTGTTTTAATTACTTCTGAGTAGCGTATGTATAAATTTTATAAAACTAGCTCAAAAAAATGCGCCAGAAAATTATTTTTTATAAAGTTATGAAGAAATTATATTACGAATAATTAGCTAATTTTAAAGAAAGATATCTTATTAAGATAAGCTTGATAAGACAGCTTGAAATTAAATAAACAATGTTTTAATCAGCACCTCTCAGAGCAGATGTAGGTTTGTTCTGTGAATTTACGTTTCCTCTCTTTACTTGGGCCGCAGTTTAACCTGCGGCCCTTTTTTTATTAGTATAGGTTCTGATTAGTTTAATTTTATAGTGAAACAAAATTATAAAGATTGATAAAAATTTATTCTGGTACCGTTCTATCACCATCTCCTAATGGCCTCTGCATTCTTATGCTATCTACCCATCGGCCAAGTTTAAAACCAACGGCAGGCATTAAACCGGTTTTTATAAAACCATGTTTTGCATGTAATCTAATGGAAGCATGGTTGTCGCTATCGCCTATAACTGCGATCATTTGCCTAAATCCGAGTGCTGTACATCTATCAATTAAAGAAGATAAAAGTTGCGATCCGACTCCTAACCTTAGTGAGTTTTGTGATACATATACTGAATCCTCAATTACGTATCGATATGCAATTCTTTTACGGAAAGGACTAGCATAAGAAAACCCTTTAATTTCTCCATTATATTCTGCTACTAAATATGGTAAAGCTTGTTTCTTTGCTACCATGAGTCTACGAGAAATCTCTTGAATATCAGGCGGTATCTCTTCAAAAGAGGCTAAACCATAACTTACATGATATGCATAAATGTTTTGGATCGCAGCTAAATCATTTTTATTAGCATCTCGAATTATAATGTTTGTTAAGTTTTTTGTTTTAGACAAGATTATTAACTAAGGGTTTATATTAAGCAGCTAGAGCATGTGGTTCTAGGCTTACCAGATGTTTAGTAAGATATGTCATGTCTTGCATTATTTCAGACATTCCAGAATTACGCGTATAATTATGCTCATTCATGTATAATCCTCGCTTAATCTCTATCTGAAGAGCATGAATACCATCAGCTGGTTTGCCGTAATTTCGGGTTATAAAACCTCCAGAATACGGGGAATTGCGAACAACGCTATAGCCCATATCACTAACGATTTCTTCTACCATCATGGTTAGAGCTGGGGAACAGCTTCTTCCATGCGAGTCCCCTAGAACAAAGTCTACTTGATTACGAAAATCAATGTTACTTTCATTTGTTCCAATAACGGAAGGCATTGAATGGCAGTCAATTAATATACAATACCCAAATATTTCTTGTGTATTATTAATTAAATCTTCTAGCGCTGAATGGTAAGGGTAATAACATCTGTCAATTCTTTCATTTGCTTCTCTGAAATTCAGTTTGTTTTCATAAATTTCTGAACCGTTAGCGACCACTCGAGCTATGGTTCCTAATCCAGCAGCAACCCTAGGTGAGTATTTATTTACATAATCTGGTATGGGTTCTTTAAACATAGTAGGATCGAGTTCATATGGTTCACGATTTGGATCAACATAAGCTCTTGGAAATAAAGCTTTTAATAAAGGAGCACCGTAGTGTGGTGCTTTAGCGAATATCTCATCTACAAAGCAATCTTCAGAGCGCCTTATAGCTTTTTTATCTAAACGTGCTAGGTCTAAAAAATCAGCTGGATAAATACGACCACTGTGAGGTGAGGAGAATATGACCGGAGCAGTTTGTTGTACCGGTGTTAGAATCTCAATCATTTGTTCTGTATTGATATTAGTTTTTTGATCCATAGTTATATTGCATAAACAAAACTAGATGCCCTGTCATCCCTAGCTTATATGTATAACCTTAACAAAAGTATGAGATTATTATTTATTTGTGTTTTTATTACTATTCATCAGTAAAATTATCAATTTATTAATTTTTTTAGGATCTTAATATATTTATCAAATTAAAAACCAACCTCGACCATCAAATAGATAGGCTTGCCATCTAGTTACTCCCGTTGTAAGAGGCTCACCTATTTAATAGTTCATGTTCTTTTTTAATAAAACTTTTATTGATATGATTGGAATAATCCTTCAAGAGTAAGGGCGCGTAGCTCAGCGGCAGAGCACCTCGGTGACATCGAGGGGGTCGTAGGTTCAATCCCTACCGCGCCCACCATTTACAATCTATATTAATAGAAAACTAATGCTCTAACCTCTATACTTTCACGCGGTGGTGAACCAGCTGGTGTATTAGGATCTTCAAAAGAAGTGTGTGGAGTAAATCGAGCTCTTCCATCTCTTGATGAGTCATATACTTTGAAAACGATAACTTCATTTTGCTTCATATTAGGAAAGTAAAACCATTTATGACTTGGGTTATATGATAATCTATAGGTTTCGCCTGTCCGATTAGGGTAACGTCGCTCTGTTCTAATAAAGTCTTTTTTTGTAACTGAACGAGCGTCACATATAGCTAGCGGATTTCTATTTATAGGTCCATTGATAGGCCGCCATACTTGTATAATTGAAAAGCGTCTTTTTAATAATTTATCCGCTTCTTCTTTTGGCATTATTTCTTTTACTCTCTGCGGTCCTGACCACTCGGTATAATCGTTATGAGCTGAAAGAACAGGTTCACGAAGCTTTTTAGTATTTCTTGTTACTTTGTCTCCGGACCGTAATGTATGATCAAATATGACCACTTTTTTTGCTTCAGTTAGTTTCATAAGCAACGAATTAACTTCTTCATAATATATTGATTTAACCTCATCTGTATCATAAAATTCGGATACCTTTGTTTGATGGTCTAAAAATTCAAAGCCATTTATTTCATTGCTCAATTCATTGCGTAAGCGACGGCCGTCGGTAATAGATACCGGATGTTTTTTAAAAGTTCCAACGACTATTCGTGACATATTCCCAGGTTCAAGAGTTTCATTTATGGCTTTTTCTCCAGTGTCTACGGAATATACGATATTAGCTTTTACAAATGATTTGTTTTCACCCATTCATTTACGGCCCTATAAATTATGTGACGTAATATCACTATGATACAAAAAAGCTAAAAGGATAAGATGTTATTTTAAAGTATATAGATAGATTTGGGTTATTCAGAAACTTTAAGGTACCGAGGTGGGGAATAAAATGAGTGAATCAGTTTTAGTGACCGGCGCTGCCGGCTGCATAGGCGCTCAAGTAGTAGCTAACTTATTACGAGACGGCCAAGTCCCGGTAGCTTTTGATATTACTGAAGATCGTCGGCGCCTTAGATTGTTAATGGATGTTTCTTTAGCTGATAAGGTTATCTGGGTAGTAGGCGACATTTGTAATATAGATGTATTAAAGGCAACTATTTTAGAAAATAATGTAAAACACATAATACATCTAGCAGCGCTTCAGGTTCCTTTTTGTAATGCTGATCCTGTTAGAGGAGCTGAGGTAAACGTAGTGGGGCAGGTTAATATATTTGAAGCTGCTAGAACATTTGAAATTAAAGGTCTTACATATGCCAGTTCAGTTGCTGCACTACCTGTTCTAGATAAGCAATGGCCTTCCACATTATATGGCGTTTTCAAGATGACAGACGAAGCAATAGCAGATGTTTATTGGCAAACGTGGAAAGTATCCAGTATTGGTATAAGGCCTCACACAGTATATGGGCCTGGACGTGACCAAGGAATTACAGCTGCACCAACAAAAGCTATGTTAGCCGCAGCAGCTGGTAAACGATTTACTATACCTTTTGCTGGCCCCATTATGCTTCAACATGCGATAGAGGTTGCTGATGCTTTTATTCGCAGTGTGCAGTCAGGCGCAGACGGCGCTCATGTATTTGACTTATGTGGAGCAGATACAACAATTTCTGACGTGGTTAAGGAGATTAAAAGTTGTGTACCTGAGGCTCAAGTACAAATTAAGGATGAGATCCTGCCATTTGTTAGCGGTCTTGATGATAGAGAGTTAAGAAATTTAGTAGGTGATTGGCCAAGTATTAGTCTTTCAGATGGCGTTTCACAAAGTATAAACTCATTTAAAAATTTATTGTCTAATAAACTGCTTAGTTATGATGACGTTTATCTAGATCCATTAGGTGTTGGACACTATGATCTGTATGATTCTTAATTTTTTACTAAAACTATTATACTAATTATTATTTTGTTATGTGTTTATGAAAATCAATTATAGAGGGATATAATTATGGCAAAAAAAATTGAACATATACATTGGCCTGATGCGCCTGATATATGGATGCCATACGCTCCAGCTATTAAAGTTACTGGAGGAACTACTGTCTATTTGGCAGGATGTACGGCCACCCCTGTATATCATAGTCATCCGCACGTCCCAGAAGAGTTTGACGGTATTCCGGAAGATATGGAGGGACAAACTAGGATGGTACTGGAAAATATAAAGAAAGGTCTAGAAGCAGTAGGTGCAAGATTTTCTGACATTGTTACTGCAAATAGATACTGTACTGATCTTTCAGACCAAGATTCGCTCAATCGTGTTTGGGCCGAATATTTTGGAGATAACAAACCAACCACAACTACTGTTCAGGTTGTAAAATTGGCAACAGACCCACGTTGTTTAATTGAAATAGACGCAGTAGCGATAATAGACTGAAGTAGGGTGTTGGTGTGTACTTAAATTTCGGAGCAATTTAATTTATGAGTTACAAGTCAAATAGACCCTACTTTGCCACAAGAGCCATTCATGCTGGACAAAGACCTGACCCAACCACCGGTGCTATTATGACACCGATATACGCTACTTCTACTTTTGTTCAAACTAGTCCCGGAGAACATAAAGGATATGAGTATTCACGCACTAAAAATCCCACAAGAGATGCGTATGAATCTTGTATTGCCGATTTAGAGAATGGTGACCATGGCTATGCATTCGCATCCGGAATGGCCGCTATAGGAACTATCCTCGAAATGTTGGATAGTGGGGATCATGTAATATCAATGGATGACCTATATGGAGGTACGTTTAGATTATTTGAAAATGTAAGAAAGCGTAGTTCAAATTTAGAATTTTCTTTTGTCGACATGACAGATGCTGATCGAATTATATCGGCAATTAAACCTAATACAAAAATGATATGGGTAGAAACTCCCACAAACCCTATGTTACGTATCGTAGACTTAACTGCTATTGCGAATATCGCCGCAGAGCATGGGTTAATCACTGTATGTGATAATACATTTGCCTCTCCATATATTCAAAGACCACTAGATTTTGGGATTGATATAGTTGTGCACTCCGCTACTAAATACCTGAACGGCCATTCTGATGTAGTTGGTGGTGTAGTGGTTGTTAAAAAATCTGAATTAGCTGAGCGCTTAGCCTACTTGCAGAATGCTGTCGGTGCTATAGCAGGTCCATTTGATAGTTTTTTATCTCTAAGGGCTCTAAAAACTCTGCACTTACGTATGGAACGTCATGTAAAGAATGGGCAGTTAGTTGCTGAATTTCTTGAAACTCATAAATCGGTTCAAAAGGTAATTTACCCAGGACTACCTAGTCATCCACAACATGAACTGGCCAGGAAACAAATGAATGGGTTTGGCGGTATGGTAACTGTGTTAATTAAGGGCGGATTAAATGAAAGCAGGATCTTTTTAGAACGATGCCATCTTTTTTCCTTGGCAGAAAGTTTAGGAGGTGTTGAAAGCTTGATTGAACACCCTGCAATTATGACACACGCATCTATACCTCCAAAAAAACGTGCTGAGCTAGGTATAGTTGATAACTTGGTTCGGTTGTCTGTTGGTATAGAAGATTCTCGAGATCTTATAGCAGAACTCCAACATTCATTAGACTAAAATAGGTTTTTCTATATAACTAGCGTCATTAGGATGGGTACAGTTATAAAAGCAAATATAGTCTGCATAGTTAAAATAGTTGCCATCAACTCGTGGTCTCCACCCATATGTTTTGAAAGAACGTAAGAAGTCATCGCTGTTGGCTGACTATGAAATAAAACTAATGTAGCTATAGCAATTTCTTCGAGGCCCATCAGATTACCTATAGACCAAGAAATTAGTGGCAAGGCAATTAATTTACAAAAACTAGCGATTAAAAGACCATTTAGGTGTTTTCCTATATTGCTAAAGCGCAAGCCTGCACCTGCAGTAATTAGCGCTAATGGTAATGCTGCACCTGATAATAGATTTAGTGTATTTTCTATAGCCACTGGAGCAATCCAGCCATTTAAATTAATTACTACTGCAATGATTGTGGAGAGTATGAAAGGGTTTTTAAATAATTGTTTAAGCAGATGGCTTAGTCCGTTTTTCCTATGGTCACCAAAACGAGCTAAGGTTAAAACGCTAATTATATTTACTAAAATTGTAAAAAAAGCAATGAGTATAATAACTAGAGCTAAAGCTTCATTTCCAATAATGAGGGGGGCTACTGCAAGAGTAATAAAGAAATTTGCCCTAATCGAGCCCTGTAATACTGACGTAAAAGCTCCATTATTAATGCTAAAGTGTTTATTAAGGGTTTTACGACAAAAAAGAAGGACGGTCGTTATTGCTAATACTGATCCTAGTAGGGCAATTAATACACCAGAAAATTTAATTGCTAATAGATCGGTTCCGGTTAAATCGTTTATTACTAAAGCTGGAATAAATATATAGTAGGTGAGTTTCTCACATAATTTCCAGGGAATTTCTTCGCGAACCCAGAACTTGAATATTAAAAAGCCGGATAATATAAGTATAAATACTGGTAAGAGCGTAATTGCGGTATAGAACATTTATATTTCTAATTCTTAGAAATGTTAGGATGAGATTTGAGTCATTAATTAAAGTATTTGACTCAAAAAAAGCTTGGTGCGATCAGATTTTGGATTATCGAAAAATTCATCGGGTGTATTTTGTTCAACAATGTATCCTTCATCCATAAATATTATACGGTCAGCAACTTCAGACGCAAATCCCATTTCATGTGTAACAACTAGCATTGTCATTCCTGTCTCAGCTAAATCTACCATCACATCTAAGACTTCCTTAATCATTTCTGGGTCTAGAGCTGATGTTGGCTCGTCAAATAACATTATTTTGGGTCGCATGCATAATGATCTTGCTATAGCTACCCTTTGTTGCTGTCCACCTGATAGTTGACCGGGAAATTTATATGCTTGTTCTGGAATCTTTACTCGTTCCAGATATTCCATTGCTACAGATTCAGCTTTAGTTTTAGGCATTTTACGAACCCAAATTAATGCTAATGTACAATTTTCAAGAACACTCAGGTGAGGAAAAAGGTTAAAGGACTGAAACACCATTCCAACTTCTCTACGAACTGTATCTATATTTTTTAAATCATTAGTTAGTTCAGTTCCATCGACAAAAATATTGCCTTCTTGGTGTTCTTCTAGGCGATTTATACAACGTATAAGAGTTGATTTCCCACTACCAGACGGGCCACAAACAACTATTCTTTCACCTTGAGATACTTTTAGATTAATATCTTTTAGCACGTGAAAGTTTCCGAACCATTTATTTAATGAATTAATTTCTATTACAGCTGCTCTATCCATCGCTGAGTCTCTCTCTATGATTCACTTGCATCACAATTTATTTATTTGTTGTATCAAGGCGTTTCTCTAGATTAATTGAGTAACGAGACATTGAGAAACAAATCACAAAAAAGAAGAGTGATGCAAATAAAAATGTTTCATGATCAACTTTACCCATCCAATTTGGATTAGTTTGCAAGAGACGTGCCTGACCCAGAATATCAAATAGTCCGATTATTATTACTAAAGTTGTATCTTTGAATAAACCAATAAAGGTATTAACAATCCCAGGTATAGATATTTTCAAGGCTTGAGGCAGGATAATCAAGCGCATGGATTGCCAGTATTTCAAACCCATTGCTTGAGCTGCTTCATATTGCCCATTAGGAATTGCCTGCAGCCCTCCCCTAATTACTTCTGCCATGTAAGCTGAAGCAAAAACCGTTATCATGATCATAACTCTAAATAGTTGATCTAATGAAACCTGAGGTGGCAGGAAAAGTTGAACGATTATAACCGCAACAAATAACAATGTTATTAGCGGAACTCCTCGTATTAATTCGATGAAAATTATACAGAATAATTTAATTAACGGCAGCTTAGATCTTCGACCTAGGGCAAGAAGAATTCCAATAGGCAGAGATAAAACTATGCCTGCTAATCCAGCAACAAGATTCAGCATAAACCCACCAAACTTATCGGTGGTTACTTCCTCTAGTCCGAAACCACCAAGTAGTAAAACGGCAGCTAATAAAGGGTATAATAAAGAAAACCAACGTCCATATCGATTAAAGGGAAGATTTTCAAATAGCAAATAGGCTAAAGCTGGCGCTAGCAGAAAAAGTGAGAGATTAACACGCCAATAAGAATCAGCAGGATAAAAGCCATATAAAAACTGATTGATTCTTTGATCAACCCATGCCCAACATGCTCCTTCAGAATTACATTCTTTTCCAATAGTTCCTGTAAAGTCTGCGTCAAAAATAGCCCAATTAAACAAGGGTGGGAGTATCAAATAAAGTATATATAAAGAGATAATTGTGAGAAGAGTATTAGTTAAATTACTAAATAAGTTTTTGCGTATCCAGCCTGTAAACCCAACAGTATTAGGCGGCGGAAGCTGAGAGCTTTTCTTGCGTTCTTTAAACGAAATGGGGGTATTAACACTCATCGCTCAACCAACTCAATTCTCTTATTATACCAGTTCATAAGTGCAGAGGTCATCAGACTAAGGGAGAGATAAAATATCATAAATATAGATATAACCTCTAAAGCTTGGCCACTTTGGTTTAATACTGTATCCCCTATCGAAACTATGTCTTGATATCCGATGGCTACAGCTAAGGAAGAATTTTTAGCTAGGTTTAAATACTGGCTTGTAAGTGGAGGAATAATAACCCTAAGTGCTTGAGGTAATATAATTTTTCGCATTGTTAAACCGGGTCTTAATCCCAACGCACTTGCAGCCTCTTTTTGTCCTTTTGAAACGGATAGTATCCCCGAACGAACAATTTCAGATATAAAAGCCGCAGTATAGGTTGATAAAGCTAACCATAAAGCTACTAGCTCAGGTGTTACATTGAAACCTCCAGTTAGGTTGAATCGCCCGCGTGTAGGCTTGTCTAATCCAATTGGCTCTCCAGCTATAAAGTATATTAATAGAGGAATTAAAATAAGTATTCCCAGGGATGCAATTCCTAAGGGAAATGGTTTTCCTGTGTCTTTTTGTCTTTTCCTTGCCCATAATCTAAGAACATAAACTAGAAGCACGCTTATAATTATGCCAGCAGCTATGTATAATGAATTATTTTCGAAAATAAGTGATGGCAATCTAACACCACGATTATTTAAGAAAACAGAATCTCCTATAGAAAGACTAGATCTTACCTTTGGTAACGAAATTAAAATTATCCACCAAAATATGATTTGTAAAAGTACAGGAACATTCCTTACAAACTCTACATACATGGTTATAAGCCGGCTTATCAAAAAGTTACCTGAAAGCCTTAGTATACCTGCTAAAAAGCCTATTAGGGTGGCCGCTAAAATCCCCATTACAGCTACAACAATAGTGTTTAATCCGCCTACAATTATTGCGCGGCCATAGGATGATGTTGATGAATACTCAATTAATCGTTGGTTTATATCGAAAGAGGCAGTGTCTCCGAGAAATCCATAGCCTGAGGCTAAACCAGCATTTTGAAGATTTGTTATTGTATTTGATATGATAAATGCAAAAAATAATACTAACCCAAACACAAGAAATATCTGCAAGATGATTCCTCGGGTACGTTCTTCACCCCACAAGCGTCTGGTAATTATTTCAAAAAAAATCTTAGTCCCATTATTCTGGGTCAATATTTAACCTTTGAATATCTTTTTAAGTTAAAGCTTCGCCCGGATAGATATCAATCCGGGCGAAGAAATTAAATTTTTAACGTATTGGTGGAGCGTAAAGAATACCCCCATCTTTATATAAAGCGTTTAAGCCTCTTGAAAGGCCTAATGGAGTATTGGTTCCAAGATATCTATCAAATATCTCTGCATAATTACCCCCAGCCGCAATAGCGCGAACTGCCCAATCTGCATCAAGTCCCAACATTTTACCCATTGAGCCCTCTGTACCTAACATACGGTTGATTTCAGGGTTTTTGGTCCCCTTAGCCATAGTTTGTACATTGTCTTTGGTTACTCCCAGCTCCTCGGCAACAATTAGCGCATTTAAAGTCCACCGAGCAATATCAGCCCATTGATCGTCACCTTGACGTACTAATGGTCCTAGAGGTTCTTTTGATACTATTTCCGGAAATACCATATGCTTATCGGCATCTTCAAAAGTACTCTTTGTAGCTGCAAGACCTGAGGCATCAGTTGTATAAACATCACATCTTTCTGCCAAATATCCCGCTCGTGCTTCCGAGTTTGTTTCGATAGGCACGGGCTCGTATTTCATGTTATTTGATCTGAAGAAATCAGCAAGATTTAATTCTGTTGTTGTACCGGTTTGGATACATACAGATGCACCATCCAGTTCCTTAGCACTCTTGATACCCAATGATTTACGACCAATAAACCCTTGTCCATCATAATAGCTAACTCCTAGAAACGTGAACCCTAGATCAACATCTCGTGAAAACGTCCATGTAGTATTTCTCGATAAAACGTCGATCTCACCCGATGCAAGTGCTGGAAAACGCGTTTTACCTGTGAGGTTAACGTATTTTACTTTGTCGGGATTTCCTAATACAGCTGCTGCCAAAGCGCGACAAAAAGCTACGTCAAAACCCTTCCAACTTCCTTTATCATCTGTAAACGCAAATCCAGGAAGACCCGTATTAATACCACATTTCAGGTTACCAGCCGATTTTACGTCATCTAGTGTAGAAGCTTGTGCCGCTCCGACGACAAAAAATGCCGTCACAGCTAATACAGCCCCTATGATTGATGAAAATTTCATAAATCTCTCCTCTTTGTTAATTTCGTTTATCACCGTTTGTGATTGCGATTATTTTATTCTAAGCCAATATTGCGCCGTAAAGGGAACAAAATACAACCAACTTTAGTTTGATTAGGCATATCGAATCAACTGTTAGTAGAATTGATTTTTTACTAATTGCTATCTAATTTATGCTTGGCTTCTTTAAATACTCCTGTCGAGCACTGCTGTCGATGGAAATAGACATAGTTTGGCCATCACGTTCTAGGGTAAGTGGAACTGTTACTCCAGCACTACCTAAGGCCCATATTTTACGGAACATGGTGGGTAGACTTTTAACCGGTTCACCAGCAATACCAATTATTACGTCCCCAAGATCTACACCAGCCCGCATTGCTGGACCTCGTTTAGATAAACCAGCAACGACTAGTTTATCATCCGCTTCAGCTGTAGTCATTCCTAGCCATGGCCGCGGAGGTTTACCTGGGCGACCTAATTTTATTAAATCATCGTATATAGGTTTTAAAATATCAATTGGAACAATCATATTTCCGTCTATTTGGTCTTCCCCAGGTATCACTTGTTGAATATATAGCGAACCAATACCTATAAGTTGCCCTAATCGGTTAAATGCACCAGCACCACTCCATTTTGAATGGGCAGGAATAGTAAATATAGCGTCATCTATAAGGTATTCCCATGAGCCAGCAAACTCTCTAACAGAAACTACTTGGGCATTTACTGCTTCTTCGGTCCCTCCCTGACCAGCCATAATAATGGGTTCGCCAACTGCAACTGGGAAAGACTCTCCAATTTCAGCTGCAGGTAGTTCAAGATTTCCTAGAGCCTGAACTAACCCTAATCCGGTTTCTTGATCGTAAGCTACAACATGTGCTGGTAAGGCTTTAGAGTTATTACCAATAAGCCAAACCTCTTCTGCCTCTGTAACTAAATAACCTATAGTTAGTACTGTACCACTATCATCAATTACTACTCCCTGTCCTTCACGTTCTGTTCCCAGTAGGGGGGCTGTATAAGCGTCTTCCGGAATAGTGGCTCTAAGAGAAACTACGGATGATAAAACAGAATCCAAATCAAAGGATACGTCCTCCCGTTGGGGATGGCTCCCTAGGCGCATACTCCAAAATTGTGGGTTTGATGTATCGCTCAAACTGTATTCCTCTGAATATTAAAAAATTTTAAAAATAATATAAGATTATTTACCCTAAAAATTGCATATCTGGAAGTCTTGATGACTCCTTCTAACTAGCGGCGTTTTGACGCTTCGCAAACTCTGCCTGATGAAGATAATTCCCTTCAGCATATTCTTTTAAGTATTGTAGAAATGTTTTTGGTTCGTAAAGTAATTTGCCCTTATTATTTAAGCAGCTGGGAAATACTGTATTAATAGTCTCATCACTGGGATTATAAAAAAATGTTATAGCGTAACGATGCGCTTTGGGAATTACCACCCTATGTGGAGTGGCAATAAATCTTCCATTCGTCCAACGACTTAGAAATTCTCCTGTATTAATAAATATAGCATCCTGAAGGTGAGGAACAGCCATCCATTCACCGCTTTGAGTTTTGACCTCTAATCCTGGTTCATTAGAAATCGGTAAAAAAGTAATGAATCCATGGTCAGAATGTGCAGCCAGACCAAATTGATTTTCTTCAACATTACTAGGTGTGTAATGTGCATTTCGATTAATGAAGTGAGGATCCCTAAAATACTGATATAAATGGTTTTTCTCGAGCTCAAGTGCTACGGAGTATATAGGGAGCATACGCCAGCCGAGTCGGCACATATTGTCATGATATTCTGTCATAACTCTACGAAAGTTAGGCAATAGCTCACTTGGTGGCCATTGGTTGAGGCCATTAAAGCGAATACCGTCGGTAACTTTTTTGTCATGAGGAAACCGATCTCGCATTAGTTGAAATGCTTCATTAGTATCAAGTTTAGTATTATTTTCGATACCCGATGTTTTTAATAGACTCGATTTTGGAGGTATATATCCAATCTGGTGTTCGTTGATCTTTAATGAATTTTTTTCATTTTCGGGTAAATTAAAAAACTGGGTAATCTCTTCAAAAGTACGTTTAATGAGATCAGAATTTATACCATGACCAATTAAATAATAGTATCCTACTTTTTCTTGAGCCTGTCTTACCTGGAGGGCTAACCCCTCCAGTTCACTGAAATCACCACCTACGAATTTACTTACGTCAATAACGGGTATTTTCTGTTGTTCTAATTTAGCTTGTTTTTTTATTTCCATATATAAGTTTGCCTTATGCTAGCTATTACTAGCTTTACCAATATAAAATAAATCAATACCTTCAACTAATATTTTAATGAATAGAATTTATTCTAGAATGCTCCTGTAAAATAATGCTGTCAAACTATAGAAATTGAATTGATTTATGGTAAAGCATTGGTTGACAGACTTATAACGTCTTTGTAGGTTGCCACTGTTTATTAAGGAAATTTGTATAAGTATATCTAAAGGTGAAGTTTATGAAAGTCGCTAGTTCTTTAAAAACTCTTAAGAAACGCGATAGACACTGCCAAGTTGTAAAACGGCGGGGGCGTCTTTATGTGATTAATAAGAGGAATCCGCGCTTTAAGGCTCGGCAGGGTTGATCTGAAAAGATAGATTATTGATATTTTACTGCCACTTAATAGCCGCGCAATTTGCGCGGTTTTTTATTATCCTTTTTTTGTCTATAATAAGTTTGCTCTGGTGTAAGCAATTTAGATAGGGGTTCAAGCCAATGAAAATGCCTGATCCGGATAAAACTATCCTCGCAAAGCGTAATGAAATAATTGGCGCTATGAATAAGATAGTTAAAAAAGATAATGTTATAGTAGAAAAGAAGAAATTAGCCGTTTATGAATCCGATGGATTAACGGCCTACAAACAGTTGCCATTGATTGTGGTATTGCCTGAAACAGTTGAACAAATTAGTAGTGTTTGATCTTATTGCCATCAGAATAATGTTAAAATAGTTCCTAGAGGAGCTGGCACGTCCCTATCTGGTGGAGCCTTACCCTTAGCAGACGGGATTACTCTTGGGCTAGGTAAATTTAACCAAGTGCTTGAGGTTGACTACGATAATAGATGTGCCCGAGTTCAACCGGGCGTAACAAATCTTGCTATATCAAAAGCAGTTGAGGGTAATGGATTCTATTATGCACCCGATCCTTCCAGTCAGATTGCATGTACTATTGGAGGAAATGTTGCGGAAAATTCTGGTGGTGTTCATTGCCTTAAATATGGTCTTACCACAAATAATATACTTGGTCTCGAGATCGTTCTTACGGATGGAGAAATTCTTCGTTTAGGCGGAAAACATATGGATAGTGAAGGCTATGATCTTTTGGGGCTGATGACTGGTTCAGAGGGATTGTTAGGGGTTATTACTGAGGTTACTGTTAGAATTCTGCCCAAGCCCACCACCGCAACTGCACTTATGGTTAGTTTTAATAGCTCTGAGGCTGGGGGTAAATGCGTCGCTAATATTATCAGTGCTGGCATTATCCCTGGAGGTATGGAGATGATGGATGGACCTGCTATCGCAGCTGCGGAAGCTTTCGTACAAGTTGGCTATCCTGTTGACGTTGGCGCTTTACTATTAGTTGAATTGGACGGTCCACCTGAGGAAGTAGACTATCTTATAGAAAAAGTGTCTTCAATCGCCGAGGCGCTTGATGCTATTTCTGTTAGAGTTAGTGAAAATGAAATAGAGAGAGAAAGCTTTTGGGCCGGTCGTAAAGCAGCATTTCCGGCGATTGGCCGTATGACACCTGACTACTATTGTATGGATGGAACTATACCACGTAATAAATTGCCTTACGTACTTGAGAGTATGGATGATATGTCAAAGAAATATGATTTGCGAGTAGCTAATGTATTTCATGCCGGTGACGGAAATTTACACCCACTAATAATGTATGATGCTAATATCCCCGGTGAGCTAGAACGTGCGGAAAATTTTGGAGCAGATATTCTCAGGTTATGCGTAGAAGTAGGAGGTGTTCTAACTGGAGAGCATGGCGTTGGTGTTGAAAAACGCGATTTGATGGGAGAAATGTTTTCTGAAATTGATTTAAATCAGCAACAGCGGGTTAAATGTGCTTTCGATCCAGAACAAATTCTTAATCCTGGTAAAGTATTTCCTACGTTACATAGATGTGCTGAACTTGGGCGTATGCATATTAATCGTGGAAAATTACCCTTCCCTGATCTACCACGGTTTTAGGACAGATGACGAAGGTATTAAAACCAGAAAACCCAAATCAGGTCTCAGAAATTATTGAATGGTCTTTAGGTGATGAGCTTCCACTAGACATTGCAGGAACCAATACAAAACGTAATCTGGGTCGGCCTATTTTGGGAAAATATGGTGATGCGGACAACCGTGTGATCGGCCATACTTTAGAATTGTCGCAGTTAAATGGTATATTACTTTATGAACCAGAAGAGCTAGTTTTGACCGCTGAAGCAGGGACACCTATCTCAGATATAGAAGCTGCTATAGCAGTTAATCGACAACAGCTAGCCTTTGAACCAATGAACTTAGAAAGGCTTTATGGTGCTGAGGGTGGTACTTTGGGAGGAGTTATTTCTTGTAACCTATCCGGTCCACGTCGTTTTAAGTCGGGAGCGGCCCGAGATCATATTTTAGGAATTAAAGGAGTTAGCGGCCGAGGTGAATTATTTAAGAGTGGTGGGCGTGTTGTGAAAAATGTTACCGGTTATGATTTATCGAAATTGATGACTGGTTCCTATGGTACTTTAGCAGCTCTAACGGAGATTACTATAAAAGTTTTGCCGTCACCGGAAGATACTAGAACATTGATTTTGATTGGTCTTGATGATGAATTGGCACAACAGGCTATGACCGCTGCTATTAATTCTAGTCATGAAGTCAGCGGAGCAGTGCATTTGCCATTAACTTTAGCCATACAATCTTCAGTTGCAAATATTTCTTCTTCTCAGACAGCTATTACTGGTCTAAGGCTTGAAGGTTTTGGCCCATCAGTAGATGCTAGAATAGAAGCTTTACGTATTAATTTAAAAAAATATGGAGATCTAGAAGAGCTAGATAGAGAGGACTCCGTTGTTTTTTGGTCTGAGGTAAGAGATGTTAGACCTTTTCAGAAAGAAAACCGTGTCTTGTGGCGAATGTCAGTAACTCCTAGTTTAAGCCCACTGATTGTTAAAAATATCAGGTCAGAGTATGAAGGAGAGGCATTTTATGATTGGGGCGGAGGACTTATTTGGTACTCTATGAACCAGAGTTCAGAAGATTGTGGTGCACAAAAAGTACGTTCAACGATCCAAAACAATGGAGGAGGGCATGCAACGCTTATACGTGCAGATGACATAAGTCGTTCGCAGGTCGAGGTATTCCAACCTCAACCAAAGGCTCTTGCTGCTCTGTCATCAAGAGTTAAAAAAAGTTTTGACCCCAAACGCATCATGAACCCAGACAGAATGTATTTGGGGGTTTAAGGTTTATGCAAACAAACTTCTCAATACTGCAATTAGCAGATTCTGATACTGCTGCTGTTAACGATATTTTACGATCTTGTGTTCACTGTGGCTTTTGCACTGCGACATGCCCAACGTACGTTTTACTTGGAGATGAATTAGATAGCCCACGCGGTCGAATTTACCTCATGAAACAGATGTTTGAGGATGAGGCGCCAGCGACTAAAGAAGTTGTAACACATATAGACCGCTGTCTTTCCTGTTTATCCTGTATGACCACTTGTCCATCTGGTGTTCACTATCAGCACTTAGTTGATAAAGGAAGGCAGCATATCGAGGAAACTTATAAACGTCCGCTCCCTGATAGAATAATTCGTTGGTTCCTTGCTTCAATCATTCCATACCCCTCAAGATTCAGGCTCATCCTATTATTAGGAATGATAGGACGCTTTTTAAATCCGATTATGCCGAAGTACATAAGTTCAATGTTGACCTTAGTTCCTGATACTTTGCCTAAGAAGTCCCCGCTGGATAAACCACAAACAATAAAAACAAAGGGAAAATATTATAAAAGAGTCGCTCTTCTTAATGGCTGCGCACAAACTGTGCTTGCTCCACAAATTAATGAATCCACCATTCGTTTATTGTCGCGCTTTGATGTAGAGGTAGTAATTTCGGATGGAGCAGGCTGTTGTGGGTCACTCGCGCACCATTTAGGTAAAAAAGATCAATCAATTAATCAAGCAAAAGCTAATATTGATGCGTGGACCCGCGAAATTGAATCAAGAGATTTAGATGCATTAATAATAAACACTAGTGGTTGTGGCACTCATGTGAAGGATTACGGGTTTATATTTAGAGATGATAAAGATTATTCAGAGAAGGCTAATAAAATATCGGAAATATCACGGGATATAACTGAATTTATGGGTGAATTAGACCTCAAATTTTCTAGTTTAAAGGGTATATCTGATCAACGTGTAACTTATCATTCAGCTTGTTCAATGCAGCACGGCCAAGGGATTCATAATCAACCATTAAAGCTTTTGTCAGCCGCTGGTTTTGATGTAAAGGAGCCACTTGAACCACATTTATGTTGTGGTTCAGCTGGTACATATAATATTCTACAAAAAGAAATGGCTGATAATTTAGGCGATCGTAAAGCCGCAAATATTTCTTTAACCAAACCCACCGTAGTGGCAACTGGAAATATTGGATGTATAACACAATTAGCAGATAAAATTGATGTACCAATTGTGCATACTGTTGAGTTACTTGATTGGGCTACAGGTGGTCCTAAGCCATTTGGAATTAAATAGAAGTAGTTATGGTTGAAAAAAAGAAGGTTTTAAGTATAACAGTTGAAATTTTTTCTACTTAATTTTCAATTCATAAAACACTTATTAAACCTAAGATTAATATTTAAATAATTATAATAAAATAAAAGAAGGTATATATAAATGAAAAACCATGAGCCCAGCTTCGCTGATAGGTTGGGTACGGCGGCTAAGGCAAAGCAAGCCCAACTTAAAAAGGCAAAAGCAAATAATCCTGCTAATCAACCTGGTTTTGCAGAGAGACAGGCAGCGCGGCGTGCTGCCTCTATTGCCCGAGAGGAACGTTTAAAGGAAAGAAAAGTAGCTAAGGAAGCCGAGAAAATTCGCAAATCTGAAGAAGAAGCTGCCAAAAAACTTGCTAAAGAGATAGCTTTAAAAGCCGAGCAAGAGCGGCTAGAAGCCGAGGCTATAAAAAGAGAAGAGGCTGAGGCGGCACATGCAGCTGAACGTAAGGCAGAACGTGATCGCAAATATGCTGCTCGTAAAGCAAGAAAGAGAAAATAAATAGGTTCTATTTTGAGGTATTCTATTTGCTTTTCAAATATTTTGTTGTTCTAAAGGTTAGTCGTCAAAATGCTCTGGTGTGTTTTCAAGTGTTTTGAGAAATCTAATGGCTGGCCACTCTTTTATTGCATTATCTAAATGCCACTCATTGCGAGCTAAGAATACAGGTGTTTGATCGTGATCATCAGCTATAGATGATTGATTTTTATCGCTAAATTGCTTTATTACTTGAAGGTTGTCCGATTCTAGCCAGCGAGCTGTGTAAAGTTGGATAGGTGTAAATTTTACTATAATATCGTACTCAGTTCGAATTCGGTCAGCCATAATTTCAAATTGTAGTGCACCTAATACGCCTACAACCCAGTTTGAACCTAGTCTAGTACGAAATGCACGAGCTACGCCTTCTTCAGCTAGTTGAGTTAAAGCACGAGATAGATGCTTAGCTCTCATAGGATCAACTGTATCAATAGACATTAGAAGTTCAGGTGCAAAGGACGGGACACCAGAGAATTGTATTTCCTCTCCTTCTGTCA
>Ga0114932_10000883_pt1 | contig 35426 bp, 43 predicted proteins | sample 2SBtaG_2_FD_87286 | JGI IMG/M metagenome (GOLD analysis project Ga0114932, IMG submission 87286) | Deep subsurface microbial communities from Kolumbo volcano to uncover new lineages of life (NeLLi) - 2SBTROV12_ACTIVE470 metaG | ecosystem: Environmental > Aquatic > Marine > Volcanic ...
GGAACTGGAGGCTATTAACCTTCAACTTGAGACCCGTGGCTACGGACAAGCGGCACGTGTTCACACAACCGAAGCACCCCCCATTCCAGAAGGGCTGCGGACCCTCGGAGAAGGCGAGGGGCTGTTCCGCACTCACGAGATATCAGCCCTGGGGCGACAACCCGGTCGTTCTACAAAAACTATTCTCGAAGAAAAGCCGGTTTTACCGGGAGAACCCGCCATAATTAGAGAACACACCGCCGCCACTGGGGTCGAGGGCTTCCGGGGTCTGCCCGAGTGGGCCCACCCAGCGCAAGCGCGGGCGCTTGATGAGCTAGCAGTCAAAGCGCTGCGGATACAAGAACGCCTTCAGGCATACAAGACCTACCATACAATGTGGGAAACAGCGCAAGAGCTTGGCGCAACACCGAAGTCTGGATTACCACTGCGGACTCGCAACCTGGATCCAAAATCGTTAGACATATACGAAATTACAACCAAAGAAGCTGGGCAGCTTTATAAACACGACGAACTCTATAGAACGTTTCCAGATGTATCCACCGACCTTAGTCGTCAAATAGCCACGCGAGACGCTGAAATACTACTCTCAAATCAATGGCAGCGACTGTTTGACAACAAGGCCATGAGGCCACCTCCCAAGTCTACAATGTCAGCCGCTGAAATTGACCAGTGGATTACAAAAGCAGGCCAGCCTCGCGCCGTAATAACCAAAGCCTTCCGAGCTATCGAAGGGCACGCCAAACAGCTCGAGTTTTTAAAAAACCAGGAGGTAACCGCCCGTGGCGGCAAGGTCAGTAGCGCAGAAATTGAAACTGCAATAACAACCCTTGAAAAAGCCTTTGACAAAATTCCAGACGAAATTGCCTACCGCTTTAGAGAGCGCATTCGACGCAGCCTTCAAGAAGAGGGGCACGCGGGCGCACTTGCTATGTTTGAGCAAAAGCTTTCACGAATGCACGACGCCGCTGCACCCAGACCGACGCCAGGATATAGAGCAGCGGCTGACCCATCGGTTACCACCGGAGGCAGCCCAGTACCACAAATGGTTGCAGAGCTTGGAGCCGACTGGTTACCGGGCGGGCAACGCGCCCAACTGCCACAACACGTAGTTCGTGAAGCTTTTGCAAAACGCCCATGGGAGCTAACAGAAGTTGAATTTACAAGAGAATGGCGCTTCCTAGTAAAAGAAGCAAAAACCACGTGGGCTCGCACTGTCGATCAACATGGCCTATCTAAAGCCATCCAGCAGCGCATGACCGCTGGAGAGCTTGCATTAGATGACCTGGCTAACTATGGATGGACTAAAACAGAAATAGCAAACTACGAAAAACTGCTTGAAATGGCAGGACAACACAACCCACTTAAAGCCCCACAAGTTAAATACGTGCGAGCTGACCTTCAACGCCTAAAGGGTGCAGGGGCCCCTGGGGCTGAATATAACGCTGCCGTGCGAGCTGACGCCAACATGAAAAGCCTTGCGGCCACTCGAAAAAAAGCGGTCGTAGCGTCTGAACAATTAGCCGAATGGGCCGAAGCTCGAGGCGTTCCGCTAAAAGGCACTGAGGCTGCAAAAAGCGCAGTTAAAAAACACCTCAAAGAACAAACCAAAGAAGCAACCAAGCTCAGAGGCCAACAGGCAGATCTCTGGGAGGCAGCCGAATTCAAAGAAACCGCAGCATTCAAACCCCAGGCGACAGCAGAAGAAATCGCCGCAGCGTCTGCTAAGGGCAAGCGCGGAATACTGGAGCTTCGCAGACGCCGCCTTCATCCAGAATATGAAGAGCTGATGGAACGCTCGCAGATGTGGAACAAGGTAGATAAATTTGTAGACATCATGATGCGGTATGCGGACCCGTTTTCTGCTGTGTTTCAGCTAAACCGATGGAGAGCAAAATGGATAGATAATTACGGTCTAGCGGGAGGCACAGAATTCCCCATTAAGTGGCAAAGGAAGTCGGCAAAACTACACGAGTTCACCATGGCGCAGCGCTATTGGACGCGCAATCGAGCCAACGCAAACCTTGCGGCACTTCGGGCCATTCAGCGTGAATCGGCAGGAGAAACAAGTGAGTTCATGTTTCGCGCCCAGGAATATTTGCGAGAGGTAACTGAGTATGAGCCCCATGTAATCAAGGCTGGAGAAACTCTCGACGATATAGCAACACAGTATTCCTCGCCTTTGCGACCCCGTAGTCTAGTTAAAAACCAGATAATAAAAGATAACAAGCTTGATCTTATTCGCCGCAAAGCTTCCGGTGAAGCGGTTAACCCGGCGCTTGTAGAATCTCTGAGGCCGCTCCCGGAGGCGTGGAGTACGCCTGGAGCCGCAATAGGTCAAATTGAAAAACTTATAGGCCAGCACGGCCCAGACTTTTGGAAATTTATCCCTCGAGAGTTTCTGCACCAACGAGCTGACATCACTCGGCTTATTATGGACAGCATGGCAAACAGAGGATCTCCTTTGCACACGCGCCTAATGCAAACCATAGACAGCTCATTACCACACGCCGCTCGACTAGAGCGACTTTCTCAAGTTGTCAGCAGTGCAAATAGAGGGATGGTTTCGCAAATTAGAACGCTTGAAAACCAGGCAGCTAAGGTTCGTATTTCACCCGACAAAGTAACGTTTGAGCCGGGAACCGTCCTGCGTGTAAAGGACATGAACACTGCGCGAATGCACAATCGCCAAAAAACGGTGTATGAGGCTATACACTATGAGCACGCTGAAACCGTTGCTAATGTTGCAAGAGACGCCCTTGCACCCGCCGGTCAGCGCTTTTCCGTTCGTGAGGGAACAGCAAACGCCGAATACTGGGAAAACTGGACTCGTATTGCGAATAAGTACGACACCGCTCTCGATTTATCCAAAGAACTTACGCTTCAATCAATTCAATGGGATCTGCTATCCACAACGGACAACCTGTATGAAGTGTGGGCACACAACTTCTACAGCCCTCAAGCTCGCAAAAACGCTTTCCGTAGACGGCTTGAAGTAAAAGTAGATGACCAGAAGCAACTGGCCGGTTACGAAAAAATGGGAGAAGCCGCCAAAAAAACCTTCGATGACATGTGGGAAGCGTGGGAGCTAGAGCAGATACGCGCGTTTGACACCGTAGAACTCAACGCTGGTGTTAGTGATGCGCGCGCTACAACGTTTGAGGGAATGAGAGGCAAAGCAGAGCACAAGCGCCGCCTGGGAGATCCAGAAAGCGGAATTCCTATTGAGAGCAGAATCAACGAATATGGCATGTCGGCTGAGCTACAGGACCTCATTCTCGATGGAATGGTCAACCAAAAGCGAGACATATCGGTAGCGCGCATGTGGGAGTCAATTCGCTCTGACTCCTCGATGTACTCGCCAATAGAAAAAAAGGGTTGGTATCAAGTACGCAACTCGCAAATAGAAGGCACAAAACTAAAGAAGTTTGGCAACCAGCTCCCCGAGGAATTCTATCTTCACCCGGACATTTATCATGACTTTAGGGGCATGTCCTGGCTTCAGAAACACCAAAGTCACTGGGCCAGCCGTTACCTTAGTTATTGGAAGGCGTTCAAAACTGCTCTCAACCCTGCCGTCCACATGACAAATGTGTTGAGCAACTGGCTTTTCTTAGGGCCAATGCACGGCCTTACCCCGTGGGATCCAAAAGCTATAAAATCCATGCGAATGGCGGCAACAGAGTTTGGCTCTGGCGCTCGCAAGGAAGCCTATCAGGCGTGGGTCAACAACGGTGGTAGCCCGATGGGAGGCATGAACGAGCTGGAGATGCTAGTAGACTCTCAAAAAGCCTACGGTCAGATGGCTTTCGGAGCCTTTAATCGTGCCAAGCAAGGCATTGGGGTAATGGGAGAGGTTCTAGATGCTTCTTTTAGTACGCTTAAAAAACAACCGGGCGCTGGGGCCAGACTAGCAGAGCACACAAAAACACTAACATACGACCTTCCTGGGCTTGCCTACGGAGCTGGTGACGACTACTTTCGCTTTTCACTTTTTCTAATGAAAACAGGCCGCTACCTTGGTAAGGCAGAGCGCGCGCGACTTATCAAGCAAGGCAAAGTTCGCTTTGTAAAGCAAGCCTACGAAGGAGAGGCCGCGCTTGGAACCTTTACCGGAAAGCTTCCAGACGGCACGTGGCAGTTTTTGGATGACGTTTATGCGGCTCAGCTTGGGCGGCGCGCATTTGCTCGGTATGAAGAAATGGCTGGCGCAATGAAGTGGATGTCTACAAGTGTTTTGGGTAAGCCGTTTCTTGCGTTTGACACAACTACAATTCCAATGTTTGTTGAGTGGCTTAAGCGAGAACCATTACGCGCCCGCATGTACATGCAGATGTTTGACCAAATGACAGATATTAACTTCCGCAATTCTCATATGACGGAAGAGCGCGCAAGCCAACTCAAAGATGAAATCCCAGATTGGGCCGAGCGTAAAATGATGATGGTGCGCCAGTTTGCGCCAGAGCTGGCCGAAACAGACGCCGGGGCTGAAAACTACTGGAACATAATGAAGTACGGCATTGGCACGCGACTGTTACGGCAAAAAAATGAAAGCGCTGGCCAGTGGGCTACTCGCATTGGGGGTTCTGAACACCCGATGTACTCAATTTTTCTATACGCTGGTTTGCGCGAGCACCCTTATTTTCGCACCAAGCTGGATTGGGATCACCCGCACTATTGGGAAACTTTGATAGATCACGGTTACCAGACCCTTGCGCCCTCTATTGCCCCAGGCGGGTATATGTACCAGCGCATTACAGACTCAGGGTTCCGGCTTTTTGGGCCAAACGAGTTGGGTCGCCCGCGTTATGGCAGAGGGGTAGAGGAAAAGCCGTGGCAAGCGTTTATGGCGGTTTTGACTGGTGTTCAAATTCAGGAGTTTGACCCAATCCTGCGTGTTGACCAGCAGCAAAAAGAAGACGAAATGGCTGGTGGCCGCTACGAGGGTCGCAGTGCGCTTCAAGAAATCGAACCGCTTATAAAGAGATATGCCAGCAACAAAGAGCGCTATGCGACAACTCCCGAGCTTTTGGCTGAATCCATTAGAGACCTTTACGAAGCAGACTATAAAGAGAAGCGCTCAAAGGGGCAAAACATAACACGCCAACCGGAACATAGGGTACGCGAGCAAGTGGCAAAAGCTGAAGCCATGCGTAACCGGGACCTGCAAGACAAAACGCTTGGGTTTGCGGCACGAAAAACCGCTTATAGGCAGCATGGTCGCGGAACTGTATACGACATCAAGAAGCGCGAAAGCGATATTTTACGCTCTAACAAGATCCGAGACAACTACCTGCTAGAAGCAAGCAAAACAGCTTTTGGCTCAGACCGCTGGCAGGGATTTTCCGAGTCATTCAAGTACATCGAAAACAACGAAAAACTACTTGGAGAGGAATGGGCTGACGCGTCCAAAGTAAAAACTTACGAAAAAAGTATCAACACTCTGATAAAAAGAGGCAATTATCAGCGTGCCCTTGGTATGGTTCGCAGGCTTGAACACATGGGAGAAGACGTTCTTGATGACGCTTTCAAAACCGAGAAAGACTTCAGCATTACGTCATGGTACGATAGGCAAATCAAAAAAATCGCTCTTGCGATGAAGAAAAAACGCCGCGCAGAACGCCGAAAAAGACTCACAGGAGAGTAATCGATGGCAGGAAATACTTTTAAACACAAGATAAGTTTTACGGCTGATGACTTCGTGGCCACGCTTAGGCTGCCGGCAGCGTATGATGTGATTCAAGTACAACTTCACATTGCGGATGGAAAAACGGGAGCTGCGCTTGACCAACTACTTATCCAGGGCGTCGATGAGGATGACGATCTTATCACTCTTCCTGGTGGTAGCGGTGTAGCGGGTGCGTTTAAGCTTGAAAACATGGGTACTGTCACCCCTCCAGATGCGATTCTTCAGTTTAGCTGGAAAGGCCCCGCACTGAGGTTCACTATGAATCAGGTTACCGCCGACCTCGCTTTGGTTGCAAAGGTGAAAACCTTCATGGAAAACTCTGGTGATGCGGACACAAACAGCCCATATCCAGCACTTACGTCTGCCGCTGCACCTGGACCAACCCGCTCACTAAGAGGTAACTGATGGCACGTCTACCTGTACACCGTAATTTTGTATCCAACGACGCCTCCGAGGCCGCAGAAGACTTAGCGGATGGAACCAGAAATGGCGACCTAACCGTAACCGGCAACCTCACGGTAAGCGGAACTACGACAACCGTTAGCACCACCAACACCGTCATTGAAGACAAGTTGATCGAGCTTGGCAACGGTGTGACAGGCACTCCATCTAGTGACGCTGGACTTATTATCGAACGGGGCAGCTCTGCAAACGCAGCTATTGTCTGGGATGAAAGCAGAGATGAGTTTGTGCTGGGAACAACGTCAGCCACTGGCGCAAGCACGGGCGATTTGACCGTGACGCCTGGTAACGTCAGCGTCGAGCGCATTGGCGCTGGCACTGAGCAGGCAGAGGCAGAGGTCCACGCCAAAAGGGATACTGGTAGCGGCGTACAATATTCGACGACAGCCACCGTAATTGCAGAGGACGATGCCAGACCTTCAATTCAATTGACTGGCTCTGCCAATAACATTGGTCTAATCCAATTTGGAGACAATGCAGCAGCAGCTAGTGGACAGGTGTATTACGACCACAGCACGGACAAGCTCCGTGTTGATTGCGGCGGCAATAGCGACCGAATTACAGTTGATGCTGATGGAGATATTGTGGTTGCGGGGGACGCCACCGTTACTGGTGACATCGTTCTGGACGATGGCGGTTCACTCAAAGAGGCTGGCGGCACAGCAGCTATTACCTTCGATGGCAGTGGCCATGTGACAAAGATTGGCCAGGATTCACCAAGCTCCGCAGACGTATTGACATACGACGGCAGCAAGTGGGTAGCTGAAGCTCCAACAACTGGTGACATCACAGGCGTCACGGCTGGCACTGGGCTTAGTGGTGGCGGCACGTCAGGCGGCGTCACTGTAAATGTTGAGGCGGCGCAGACAGGTATTACATCCATTCTTGCCACTGACCTAAAGATTGGCGAGGACGACCAAACCAAAATTGACTTCAGTGACGCCAACGAGATTCACTTCTACGCCGACAACGCTAAACGACTTCTTTTGGATTCGGGCGAGTTTGGTCCAGAGACCGATAGTCAGATTGACTTGGGTTCAAGCGGCGCATACTTCAAAGACGCATACATTGATACAATCACCACTACTGGTGCTATTACCAGTGACGGGTCCCTGTTTCTCAAGGAAAAGGCAGACGCAACCGCAGACACCGCTGCATACGGTCAGCTATGGGTCAACACGGCCACGCCAAACCAGCTGTACTTTACAACTGATGCGGGTGATGACATCCAACTTACAGATGGCACGTCTACCTCTGGTGGCGGTGCGGTTAGCGCGGTAGCTAATGGTTCTGATAATCGAATCGCCACTTTTTCCTCTTCGACCGCACTGAATGGCGAGACAAACCTTAGCTTTGACGGCTCCGTGCTGACGGTAGCTGGCGAGGTAGCTGTTGGTAGCGGCAGCGCGACCGGGGTTGTGGAGTCAAACGGCGATTACGATCTAAAACTCCAGACGGGTGCCTCTAATTCGCCAGCAATCATCCTTACGGAGGGGACGAACGGGGAAATCACGCTTGCACCCCACGGCACCGGAGCGGTGGACTGTTCCGGCTACTTCCACCACGAGAAGGGGATCCAGGGTGCATACACGGCCATTACCGCGGACGATGACCTTGATGATGATCACTTCATTATACAAGCATCGCGCAGTGCAGTGCTCACGCTTCCAGCGGTAGGTAAAGCAGGACGGTGGTACTTCATTACCCGCGTTGATGATGGCACCAGTAATGGCACAGTTGATATTGAGGCCAACGGAAGCGAACGAATCGAAGGCAACTCTGAATACCATCTTGAATCTGACGGTGACGGTGTTGCGCTGTATGACAACGGTGCAATGTGGATTGTCATGTGGGAGAAGAAAGCTCCTACCCGCGCAGGGTTTGCACCGACAGACGTAGAGAACTGTGCGCTGTGGCTAACGGGTGATGCTGGTCTTACCAAAGACGGTGACCACGTAACCACGTGGGCTGACCAATCCGGTAACAGCAATGACGCCACTGTAATTGGGAGCTTCGATGGTCCAACCTCAACCACCGGCACTCGGGTGGGCGGATTGGATGCGCTTTTGTTTACGCGGGGAAGCGCTGATGGCAGCTCACTTTACCCAGACGGGCAAGCCCTTCGGCTCGCAACGGATATATTTTCTGACAACGATCAACCTTGGACAGTGTTTGTTGTAGTGTCCAGCAGCGGCGACATGACAGCGGGAACGCACATTATGGGCACCGGCAGCGCTGCAAATACGTTTCTGTACTCCGCAGACGGAAACAGTTTTGGTAAGAAGATTTTTGTAGACAACAGTAGCCACGCTGGCATTAACATGACAAACGCACTCGCAGGAACGGAAACTATCAGCGGCCACGTTCTCAATGGCGTAGAAGTTATCATTGGCTCCTACACGGGCGGCACCAATGTCAAGCTGGACGGCGGAGGTAGGGCGTGGACTGTCAATGACGATCCTTATGTAGGTGCTGACTATGACTACTCGTTTGCCACAATCGGCGCGTCTACAGGTGGCGGCACCTCTGCGCTGGCTGATGCCTTTAACGGCACCATGTGTGAGATAATCGCTTATCAGCGCGCACTAGACCACAGCGAAATCATGCTTGTTCGAGACTACTTACTTAGTCGTTGGACATAGGAGTTAGATATGAGACACCATAGTTTTCCAATCTGGGAGCTTCCCAAACAAAAACAGACTCCTGTTTCCACACCCGAGCCCGTGACTGAGTCAGCTTCAGTGGTCGATTATTCATCCCTTTTAAAGCGCGAACTACTAGCGCTTGCAGAAGAGCGAAACTTGAGCGTATCCTCTCGGGACACTAAAGCAGAAATTATCGCTGTTCTTGAGGCCAATGACTAAAGATGAGACCAAAAAGCTCCAGAAGCTTCTAAATAAACTGGGCCACAACCCAGGAATTATTGATGGCATCTGGGGTCCAAAAACAAAAGGGGCTTTGAACGCTTCCCTTTCTTCCTCTATACCCACGTGTGAACCAGAAGAATATCTACCCGGCATTGACGTTTCAAACTGGAACAAAGAGATAGACTGGGAGGTAGTAGCAAATGCTGGCATCAAGTGGTGCATAATTAAATGCTCGGAAGGAACTTCGCATGCTAACAAAGGCCGCCAGGACCGGTTTGATGGTGCTCGCGAAAATAACCTAAAAACAGGCGGTTACCATTTCGCTAGACCAGACACATATACATCTTTACAAATGCAAGATGCTATAGACGAGGCCGAAAACTTCCTACGCTCCTACAACCACAACCCTTCGGATTTATACCCCACGCTCGATCTCGAATCAGGAATGCTTCGGAACGATCACTCATATAATGTCGATTTTATCAACCAGTGGTGCTACACCGTCGAGCAAGAGTTAGGACTGCAACCCCGCAAAATCATTATGTATACTGCACGCTGGGCCACGGTCTCGCGCATCATCAAAGCAGAGCCCGGACTACTCAATCAGCTCTCAGAGCACCCGCTTTGGTGGGCAGAATACAATGAGACTGCCGAACCAGATCCAGTCAAAAGCCTGTCCCCCTGGAAATCCTGGGCTATCCACCAGTGGACTGGGCACGGCAGTGTACCCGGAATTAAGGGCCGCGTTGACCTCAACAAGATGAAGCCCGACATGCTTGAAAAGCTTTTGATATCCCCATGAACCCGGTCGAGCACGGAACGCTTCTTGCTGATGGATTTGAAAGCGCACTAATAGGCACAGCACAGCAATACAACAGAACTTTTGCAGTGTACGACTACACAAAATGTGTTGATATTTTGATGAACCGGGATGGCTTTACTCACGACGAGGCACTCGAGCACATGGAGGTGAATGTCCTGGGCGCGTGGGTAGGCGAAAGCACTCCAGCATTTATCATACCATTCAAGGGAGTTCACTAGTGACCATGAAGGAAAGCTTAAAATTTTGGCCCATTATTGCCGGCCTAGCGGGCGCAGTAATATATCTTATGACCGTTTCGGCTGATGTGGGGCGAATGCAAAGTGACCATAAACACACGCAAACTACCGCCGAGAAAGAACGAGAGAATCTGACTGAAACCGACGCCGCTATAAATAAACGCATTGAAAAAACACAGAAAAAGGTCAGCAAGCTGTCGCAGCGTGTGAACGAAATCTCGGACTCCCACAGTAAGCTAAACGTCAACCAGAATCACATACTCAAAAATCAGACTCGAATTCTGAATAAAATCGACAAATTGGAGACGAGATGAGCAGCGAAAAGAAAATTACATCAATGGCCAAAAGCAGCCTGACAGTTCAGTCTAGCCTAGCGTTGGCCGTTCTTATTGTCCTAGAGGCCCTCTTACCCCTATACACAGGCCTCGAGGTGCCGGAAGAAGTGTTTGTTACGCTTTGTAGCCTCTTGGGCGCGTCCGTCACCTACGGTATGCGTAGAGCTTTACTACCAATTTTGATTCTAGCTGCCCCACTTTCGTTCTACCAATGCACAAGCTTCACGTGCGACAAGGCACGCATCACAATTAGCGAGCACCCAGAGGGTCTTCCAGCTCCTGCTGGGCTGGTAAAAATTACCTGCAATGGAGAAGAAAAAATAGAAATAGTCGCTAAGTCAGTCCCAAAAGTTGGCTGTGACTCGGCAGCCGCGTGTTGCGAGGGGCAAGAATGAACGACGCAACCGCAAAGCAAATTGTGGCGCTCCTTCTAAGCTCGCTCCAGCAGGAGGCTCGTAAAAACCTTCCAGATTATGTAAGAGACAGTTGGCTATCCGCACTTTCTGAAATTGTAGAAAAAAGCCTCTACCACCTATGGGTCAACATAATCTCTAATATCGACAAAATTAAAATAGATGCCGATGTTGTTGAAATAATTGATGAGCGTGAAAGACCCGCTGACGATCCGACTTGATTTAGTTGACACGTGTTTTATGTGGATCAATGGTTGTTGGTAGGAGGTAACTATGTCACGTAACCGAATGATACACGCATCATTCTGGGAGAGCGAAACTGTCGCAAGATGGCCACTCGTCACCAGACTCACATACATCGCATTATGGAACCACTCGGATGACTACGGAGTAGTCAAAGCCGATCCAACACACCTACATTCTAAGTGCTTTCCCTGGCCCCAGGACAGGTATATTGATATGAAAGCTGCCCTAAAACCGCTCGTTGAGGACGGGCGTTTACAGCTCTTCAAACACAACGACAAGTTCTACGGGTACATTACAAACTTCTTAAAAAGACAAACTATCCAGCGACCATCAAAACAACACAACCCGAAATTTGAGAAGATCGAAGAAGGCTCACTAATCCCTCACAGTGCACTCAATGAGGACCGGCATTTTGTTCCCCCCGCCCCTCACACAGGCACCGTCAATATCACTCGGTCCACTCAGGCCGCCCAACAGAGTGATCTGACCGCAAAACCGCTGGACTTCGCTGCACTCAATGAGGGGTTAGTGAGCCCTCATGAACCCCTCACTTTAAAAGAGAAGTTAAGTAAAGTTAAACAACCACTCCCTACGGTCGTAGTTGTAAACCCGCGCGAGCACCCACAACAACAACAAGCAAAAGAGCTTTGGATTTATTATTCAAATGTCAGGAAAAAAGCCGGCATCGAACACACCCCGCCGTTTGCCTCGAGAAGAGATGATGTGCTTCGCACATTGGAGGTAGAAGGTGTTTCCGTTTCTGACATCAAGCTAGCAATTGATTTTTGCGCTACTAACCGTAACCGTCGATTTATGCCTGATGGGACGGATCTCTTTGAAAAACCAACGACTATCTTTGGAAAACAAGAGGACCAAAAAGAGAAACGAGCGGCCCGAATAAACAACCTTATTCACGACGCAAAGGTAATAAAAGCCCACGAAGAAAGGAAAGCTCTTAGAACTAAAAGCAGCCAAGTCCCCAAAAATAAAGAAATTGCAGCCAAGTGGCTGGCATTCCTTGAGAGCGACTGGGATACAGTGCTAAAGGTTTTAAACAAGACCACAGAAGGCTCGGACACAAACACCAAAAAGAACGTTGCCAAAAATAGGAAGAGAATGGAGGCGTGTCGCGCCGAGCTTAAAAATGGTCACACGTTTTGGATTGAACACTGGCTGTCACTGGAAGATTTTCAAAAAAAGTTTAGCAGCACAATAAAGGAATTGGAGCATGAGCAAGTCAAAGCGTACTCACATCAAGCGCGGGTCTAAAATCCCCCGAAGCATTCGCGCAACCCGGCGATACCTGCGGTGGCAGCTTGACCTTGGGATTGTTTGGTAATGCCATCAGGAGCGTACAATCGTAAAAAAGGTCATGATATGGAGCGTAAATGTGCCCGAAAGTTTCGGGAGGTTATGCCGGGGGCTATGGTCAAACGCGGCATACAAACACGGGGCGGCGAGGCTGACAAAATACCGGACCTGCAAATGCCTGTGTTCGCTCCCGAGTGCAAACGGACCAAACAGCCCAACATTCGCCGCGCCTATGAGCAAGCCGTTGCGGCGTGCCCCGAAGGCAAAATACCCTGCGCTATCACTCAAGCCAACCGGGATATACCCTTGTTTACTCTTTCGTTCGACGACATGCTGGATTTTGTTGCCGAGTGGTATGAGCGCGGAGAAAAGTGAGCCAAGAAGCTACCACCCGCTTTGGGTGTGACAACTGCAAGCGAGAAGTGTTTTCAGTCGAAGCTCCAATCGGCTGGAGCAGCCTGACGCTTGTTACGACCCAAAGCACTGTGTTTGACACCTCTGATGTCTGCGATAGTTGCTCTGATGCCTTCATTAGGACAATGACCAAAAGACAACAGATTGAAGGTGGCCGTCATAGAGAAAGAAAACTACCCGTTCACAACGCACCGAGCCCTCACAACGCACACATAAACCTTTTTGCAAAAGACCGGGTTGATTCAGAAGAAAAGTCAGAGTAGTTTGGGCGAATGCCTGATATTGTCGAGACTACTTATTCTGCCGCTTCTACCTTCAGAGATTGCCGCCAAAAGTACAAACACCGCTACATCGATCTAATTGAAAAAGACCGACCACCCGCTGCACCGCTCTGGATTGGAACGGTCGTTCATGACTGTCTAGAGATGTGGCACAGAGGTGAACCGCTCGGGGAAATTATCGATTATCTAGATGACCTCCGAACAGAAGATAATACCAAAAACTGGGTGCAATGTGTAGCGATCATGCAAGCTTACGCAAGAACATACCCAACAGAAGATTCATTTGAGATTTTAGAGTTAGAGGAAGTGTTTCGAGGACCCCTTGTCAATCCCGAGACGGGTAGGGCGTCAACGACAATGGTGCTAACGGGCAAGGTGGATGGCCTTATCAAGCTAGAGTCTGGTGAGCACGCCATACTAGAGCACAAAACAACAACGCTTAATCTCGAGCGATACGTTGAAACACTATGGACAGACTTTCAGACACGGTTTTATTGCCAGCAGTACGGTAAATACAAGGGTATTTCCATTCGTAAGGCGATGTTTAACATCATCAAAAAGAGCTTACTGCGAAAGCGCAAAGGGGAAAGCGAAGAAGCGCTTATCGAGCGTATGACAGACGACATTCAGTTCAAGCGCTACCTGCTTTCTTTCGAGCCTACGTTGCTTGATGAGATAGGCACCCAGGTGTGGGAGTTGAAAGACAACATGCAGCTAGCCGCCCGGAGTGGCAAGTACTACAAGAACGAGTCCCAGTGCCGCCATGCTTTTGGTGGAATGTGTGACTACTTCGACCTGTGCTCCTCTGGTATGAACCCGATCGTCAGGAACGCTCTTTACCGTAAACGCAAAACGGCTCACACCGAGCTGTCTAACTCAGAGGAAACCAATGTTACCCAAAGCAACGACCCCGCCTAAGCGCGACATTAGAGATATCTCCTTACTTATCTACGGCGACCCTAAATGGGGTAAGTCATCTTTTTGTTCCAATGCAGAGGGGGCTTTGTTTATTGCCACCGAGCCCGGTCTCAACCACCTGGATGTTTTTCAGATGCCTGTAAAGGGTGATGGAAACCTTGCCAAGGTTCGCGGGCCAGAGGGTAAGCCTGTTGAGAGGGACATGGATGGCTGGGAATATATCGAATACATTTACAAGCTGCTTGTCCATAAGGAGCATGAGTTCAAGACCGTTATTTTCGACACAATTGATGTGGCCTATGATTACTGCTGCGAGCATGTTTGCAAGAAAAACGGTTGGGTTAGTCCGCAGATCGAAAAATATGACGACGACGGCAACCCGGTTTTGTTTGCCTATGGAACGGGCTATGGAGCATGTAATCGCGCATTTGAGGAGCTGCTGCGTAAGTTTCACCACCTCAATATGGGTCTTTATTTTGTTAGCCACTCTAAAACCGAAAACTCACAGTCGCGGGTGGTAGACAAAAAGACTGTTCCTACCCTTCCAGGGGGCTCCAGAAAAACCGTGCTGAAGATGTGTGACATTATCTTGTATGCAGCTTCTGACCCCGAGGGTCGCGCACTTTTTACAAAGCAGACACACACTCACGAAGCGGGTGACCGAACAAACCGGCTCCCCGAGACGATCCGTATTCCCGATGATGACCCACGGTTAAAAGCCGTTTATACAAACTTTGCACGTGCCATAGGAGGCGACAATGAAACCACTTAATCTCAGTACCCTGGCAGATCAATTTGCCGAATATAAAGATGTTGATCTAAGCGATAAAACAGAGTTCAAACCCTTGCCGTCAGGGCTGTACCACGTTCAGGTGATGAAGGCCATGTGGGAGGAAGCCAGCACGGGGACCCCTTTTATCAAATGGGAGCTAAAGGTCGTCCATGGCGATCACATGGGGCGAATGCTGTTCAAGCGCTCCTACCTCAAAGAAGGCAACAAAACCAACCTCAAAATGCTTGCCCAAGACCTCAAGCTTATCCTGGGGGAGGTTCCTGCGCTTGACGATCCACAACTTATGTTCAAGCTGCTCGACAAGATTCTAATCGTTCAAAAGAGAAACAAGGACGACAAAGGGTACGAAATCTACATCAACGGCATAGACAAACGAGGCGAACCCGAGGTAGAACCCGCCAACACTTTCCAGGATGATGATGTTCCTTTCTGATGAATGAAGAAACTGCCCCCAGAATACCCAGCGGCACCACCGACGACTTTCAACAACGACTCGATGCCGCACTGTTTGACCTTTCACAACTACTCACAGAAAGACACAAACATCACGGGAACGCCGTCTTTGAACCACAAGCAGTCTTCAGTACCGCGTCAGCACAAGAACGCATCTGTATCATGCTTGACTACAAACTCTCACGATACCAACAAGGCACTACCGAACTTAAAGGCGAAAATCTCAATGACCTGATAGGATACCTTATCTTGCTGAAGATAATGGAGTAGGACATGCCAGAAAAACCATGGTACGAGCAGTTTTTGCCCACACAAGAGCAATATGGCCCCGTTACAGAAGAAGACCACAGAAGACGACTCGCACTGGCCATGCAGCAACGTGGACCAGAGATGGAAACAGGGGCCAACAGGGCCGTTCCTGCACCTACCCCACCCAGTGAGACGCAAATCAGAAAAAAGGCCAACCTATGGGCCAATACGTTAGCCCACATGTCTAAGGACAAAAAGAAAAGCACCATCCAACGAGGGGTGGCCGAAGGGATTGAAAGACCTAACCAGCTATGGAATCGGTTCGAGAGAAACGACCCGGCTATGAGAAAAGCTGTCTACGACTACATTAACCGCCAAATAAGCGAGGGGAAGGGTTTGGATGTCGATAAGAAGGAGCTGATTAACTATGTGACCGCCATGTTGCCATTCAAATAAGTCCTGGGAGAATACCCTTGAACTACCCCCCCTTCCCATGAAAGAATTCCCCTACAGTTGACTACCACACGACTCACAAGAACCCACGCCAGACTTCAAGTATGTGTCGAATGCGACAAATCACGATGGAATGGACCGTTTGTGTCCTGCAAAGAGTGTGGCTGCTTTGTTGGCGTAAAAGCCGCTATCCCCTGGATGAGCTGTCCTCTCGGTAAATGGGGTCCAGATAACGAACCAGAACTGAAAGAAGAGCCTGAGGGACCCGGAAGTTAGATATATATATTTACAATTATTGCGGTTCTCACAGGGGTACCCCCCCTTCCAAGACCAAGGACGTTGCTATGGGGTCTAAGTCGTTGATATCATTAGGAATAAGAGAGGTAACTAACCGTCGGATAGGGCGACGATGGGGTAGCTAAATGGAACACTGCACTGGATTGTTGGCCGATTCTGGGGAGATTGAACATAGTGATCCGTCTTCAGAATCCCGATAGAAAATACGGTTAAGATCCTATATCCTTCGGATATGCCACGCTCCGATCGTTCTCCCGAGATAGACACCGCAATCGGTGAAACCGTCCCGGCTTTGCTCCACCTTGGAAATACAACCGAGCCTGATTTAGTCCGTCGTCAACTTGTCCGGTTTCAACTATCATCGGCAGATTTCAAACTACTCGACACACTAAGAAAGCAGCATGACCTATCATGGTCGAAACTCATCACGCGAATTCTGTGGATGATATGCCGAACCATCCGAACTGGACGCGATCCAAACACCGGTTTCCCTATCGAGTGGGACTCGGCGGTCAATTCCGTCCCCGATGAACTTAAAAGAACTAACAGACCGCCCAGTAGATAAGTAATCGAGCTAATCGATGCACTGCAATCGAAAATCGACGTTTAGGGGTTGCCTGGTGTAACCGGTAGGGTAACGGTCAAAGTGCTCTAGAATCGCATTTATGAAAGCCTGAGAGGCATCGAAAAAAAACGACATAAAAAGCAAAAGAGTGGTTGCGTATGGTAACTCTATGCTGTAGTTCTTAAGGGGTAACTATTTGCACGAGGTAACTATGTCATTCTTTCTTGTCCTTCTGTTCTTATGCTGTACCGCGCTAGCTGTTGCGCTTGTCATGCACACTCGTGACATGCGTGTCCGCAAACAACGACAACTTGAAGCTCGACAATTTCAGGAGAGTCGGAAAGTCGAACCCTGCCCGTTTAGCCGTCAACGATGTAATGACCTAATGCACGAGCTACACCGGGAGAATCTTGAACTTAAAGAACTGCTAGGCATCTGTACTGATTGTGATGGCGCGGGTGAAATCCAAGGCTTCGATTCATTCATCGACTGTCAATCCTGTAACTAACTAAAACTAACAAAGGAAAGGTGTAACTATGTCAAAACGTAACACTATCAAAGTATATGACGGTCCATCTCTGTTGGACGGCGTCCGAATCATTGTCCTGCTAACTGGATTGGCTCGGAAGTCTAAGAACCCAAAAACCGGCGACATGCTGCAAACGTGGATCATGCGATACGATACCGATCCACAGGAAGCCGTAGACAACGGGAAAGACGCTAGCGTTTGCGGTAACTGTCCACTGCGACCGATTCACTACAAAGCCAAGAATATGCCGAAGCCTTGCTATGTCCACACATGGCAAGCGCCAAAAGCTACCTGGAACGCTAACAAAGACCTCGAGGTAACAGACTCGGAAACCGTTGTTCAACTTGTATCCGGTAGAAAAGTTCGACGCGGCGCCTATGGTGATCCGACTGCAGTACCCCAAGGCGTTTGGAGCATGCTAGACAACGGCGAAACATCCACGGGATACACGCACCAGTGGAAACAGGAAAAGCGCCTCCAAGGTATGGTTATGGCGTCCGTTCACACACCAGAGGAAAGACTAGAAGCCAAAGCACTTGGTTTCCGGACCTTCCGAGTCATGGACACGCTAGAACTGCAGCCTGGAGAAGTGCTCTGTCCTGCTAGTAAGGAAGCGGGGGAGCGCACGTCCTGTGAAAAGTGCGGGCTATGTAACGGTTCAAAAGAAAACGACAAACGTAAAGACGTTGCGATAGTCGCGCACTGATAGCAGCAAACAACCAACACAACAGGAGCAAAGCAAATGACCGATAAAGAATACATTGACCATGTGAAGCAAGAGTTACTCGAGGCAAAACGTAACGCTGACCCAACGGCTTACCCATATATGGACGGGTGGGGTCTTAATTTCTGGGCTGGCCAGGTTGACCAGCTAGAGAACAAAATTGAACGACTAGAATCACAGATGGAGGACAAATGAACAACGCAAAAGAAACATTCGACCCGGCAGGAGCAACTAAAATGACTATGAAAAAGATTGAATATAACCAGGCCCTTAACCCTGAAAATGAGAACACGCATGGAATGGATCCAAGTGTTACTGGGTACGATTTTGGTATCCCTGGCTTGGCAGTGCGCAAAGCGTGGGGCTTTTGGCAAATTGACCATGTGCGAAGCGGGTATAAGGCATTTTCTAACCTACACCGGACTCGTAAAGAGTGCGTTGACGCGGCATTGAGAGCACAAAGCAAGGGCCCTATTGACTGGACTTGTGGCAAGGAAGTCATCCTAGGCAAACACTTAAAAGACGCTATATGGCACTGGAGAAACGAGTTTTTAGGGCATTCGAGAAAGCCGGAGTTTAGCACGGAGCTTGTGTGTCATGGATGGTCGATGCGTGACCTCGAACTAATGCTTACCTATGGACGCACAGAGGGATTGTGCGGTGCATGCGGTGAGGTATCAGACCCGCATGAGCCCGATGCACGCGCGAATTGTTGCCCGTGTTGTGGTGAGTTTAAAGTAACCAGCGCGCTTGTGTTAGCAGGCTTAATTTAATCCCAACAACTAGGAGCAACTAACAGATGAACCACATGAAAGAAACATTCGATCCGGCAGGACTCAAAAACGATATTGATGACATGGTGCATTGCTGGCTTCAGGTAATGACAACGAAACCCGCGCTAAGGATGGACCATAGCGGGTGTTATGGCGGCGTTATCTGGTTCGCTGTAGCGCGCAAGAACGGCGACATTGATGTGTACTTGGGCCAGCTTATCAATGACTCGGAGAAAAGCATTCGGAAGGTCTACACAGCAAAGGATATGTATAGCAACTGGGACCACTGGTTTACCGAGGGAAAAACGCCGCTATGGGACAAGAATGTTGATTGCCGGGAGGCGTTGCAGCGTGTCACGGGGTACACGGTTGATGGTGTTAGTCCTCACCTGCCTGATCTGGTTTGTCAGGGCTCCGAGGAATACTCCTGGATTCAGTGCGCGGATGATCATGTCAGGGATTTAACCCGTGTGCTATACGACGCGCGTGATGTGTACTTTCCAAGCTGGCGAAAATGGGACGGGCTAAAATGGGCAAACGGGAAAGGGGATAGCCAATATTCCAGCTTCTACGGGTTTGCGCGCATTGAAGGTAAATCCTACCTGCTCCGAGTAAACGCGGAAGGGCTGCACACGTGGGAGAAACTCAAGTGGATTGGTGGGGGTTATACAGTCCGACAGGACTACGCCACAATGCATGAGCTTTACCGGTTAGATGCGGACATGAGCGACACTTACGACCTTGACGAATACAAGCGCCGTACAGCGTTCAAATCGTTTGATGAGAGGCTGAAAGTGGTCCGATATGACCGGTGGGAGCTGTTAGCAAAGAATTGGAGCATGAGATAGCTGGAGCGTTGCTAGGGCTTCCAACTGTCACAGGTTGGTGGCCTTATGGAACGCTCATGTTCCCACTTATTGAGGTAAAAAAACTATGTCAAACTCATATGACTCCAAAGACCCAAACCGAAACACCCTGATGATTCAGGCAGCTCTCGTGCATCTTGAGCAAGGCGAATGCTCCACCGACATTGCAGGACTGTTGAATCAATCAGGATGTCCAGCGCTCAAGAGTGTTGCTCTCGTACATAGTGCCATGCAAATCATAGAACTTAGGGCCCAGATTAAACAACGCCAAAATGACATTGAACAACTGCTAAAGGGCAAGGTGTAACCATGCCAAATCAATACAGTAAAATCGTAATTAATAACTGTCCTGTCGTGGCGATGTTTGAGGTGCCTTCATTTGATGATGGCTGGTATGCAATTGTGTTTGACCAGGGCGAAGGCGGCTACGAGGGGCTGAGCTATGGCACTGCAACGTGGCGCGACGGCGATGGTCAGTGGACACAAGGACACTACGGGATGACCTATCAAGAAGCACTTGTTGACGCACTGGACAGGGCAGGGCTTGCAAAACCCATACACGCCCAGCAATTACTGGCAGCCGCGCGCGAACTCATTGCAGAAGAGGAGGGTTAACAGATGCTGTTTGACTTAGCCCTATGCTGTGCAATTCCGACAACAACAATCACAGCGGTGCATTTTATTGACTTGGTTTGGACCGCGCTACGGGAGTGGAAACTATGAAAGTTAGACTACACGATAGAAGTTACGACCCGACGCGAGTGTATGTGGTCGAGTCTAAGGATGATTGCAAGGGTGCGCTTGATGCGGACGTCTATGGCCTTGTTTGCGAGTTTAACGACGTGATCACAATGGGTGACGTGATCGGGGAGCCCGTCAGGGGGGGCAGAGGTAATTGCGCTGGCAAGACGTAACTTTTTTCGCATCTCGGACAGATCGAGAAAAAAGTTACGTCTTATAAAAGTAAGAAGGCACATGAAGAAAGTGCGCGTCTCGGACAGATCGAGAAAAGCGTTACGCCTTTAGGTGTTTAGGTGGGAATGGTCCTGCCGATTATTATTAAAGGTCTTATTTATATGAATGTTGAAATTGAAGCATGCAAATCAAACGGTGAAGGGGTGGCTAGCGTGGATACTATATTGGAAAAATTAAACGCTGCCGAGGGGGTAAATGAGCTTAACCAGGCCGGTCTGGCGCTGGGGATCTACTTCGACCTCGAGGGCACACGAAGCACGCCAGAGTGGCGCATTATCGAGGGGATGGAGCGACGTTTTGATGAGAAGGAAATTCCTTACGAACCCTGCTATCTTTGTGGTCGCCCAGTAAGCACCAAACAAAAAGCTCACTATGTGGTGGTTGTTCAAGGGGGTGGCACCCTGCTTAAGCTGTCTGGTGATGACTTCGCTGCCATCTATGAGTGGCACCTGCATAACGACGGCGGGTTTATGGATAGTTGGGTTATTGGCAGCAAATGCAAATCAAAAATACCTCAAGAGTTTTACAACAAGGATCAAGTCCCGCGCGCGGAGTGGCAGGGGAATGTGTAACTATGGAAATAGGAAAGATTATATTTACCGGAATCATTGTATACTTTATTCTTAAAGACCTGGAAATCATTACATAAAAGGAGCCCGTGACTATGTCTGATTGTACACTATTGGTGACCCTTCGGTTTAAGGCCGAGCGGGTCACGTCGCTCAGGTATGTGGCAGCAGTGCTGCACAACATACCGCTAAACGAAGAACTCCAAGAACACTCAACAGTGGTGGAGCTGGTTAGTGCGGTGATAGAAGGGGAGGTGACGGTATGAAGAAGGCTATCATCTACACCCGAGTATCGACCGACAAACAGGAACATTCACCCGAGGCACAACGCGAGAAGATAGAACTCTACTGTCAACTCAATGAGTACAAGGTATTCAAGGTAATCAATGAGCCGGGGAAATCTGGCAAGTCCATCACCAATAGACCTGGACTCCAGCAAGCGCTTAGGTGGCTTAAGTGGGGCAAGGCCGATGTGCTGGTGGTTGCCAAGTTGGATCGTCTGACTCGTAGCGTACAGGACCTGTGTGCCCTACTGCCGATGTCCGAGCGACAGGGGTGGGCGTTTGCCTCGGTAGCAGAGGTGTTCGACACCAATACCCCAATGGGTCGTTTTGTGGTCAGCCTGTTTGTCCTTATGGGACAGTGGGAGAGAGAGACCATCAGTGAGCGTACCTCGGAGATTGCTGCTCACCTGAAGGCAAAAGGACGGCGATGGTGCAACAACTCCCCCTATGGCAGCCGGTGGCTAGACACGCCCGATGGCAAGGTACTGGTTCCTGATGATGTGGAGCGCAACATCCTCCTGACTCTACATAAGTGGAGGAGTGAGGGTCTCTCGCTTAGCGAGATTGCTGACAGGGCAAACACAGCGGGATACCTGACACGTACCGAGACACCGTGGACAAAGCAGACTGTGAGCAAACGAGTGCGCCAGGAGGTGGTGTGATGATTTACCTAGTAAGAACCATAGTAAGGATGGAAAGTAACCCAACGTACACAGAAGGGGGCGAGGAGTGTGCGGACTACGGGTATCAAATCCGTGTGGTGGGGTCCAAAAAAGAAGCGGCTGCTGTCATTAGAAAAAGTAGGAAAAATTGCATTTGCCGTAGTCGGAGTTGCTTAGATGGAGACCATATTTTAAGAATTTACAATACGCCAAGAACCAAAGCTCAGATAATTGATTTTGCTAACGATGTTGCGGATGAATGTGCGGGGAGTTTTTTTGGATGAAAGACTGCACTAACACCGAGGTTTTTATGAAGTGCCCCAACTGCCGATTCAACCCCTACCCTGGTTATGCGCTAGACCAGTACACAGGACGAAAGGACTGGGACACCTGGGACTGGCTTTGTGGGTGGTGCGAAGGAGCCGCCAGAGTTCGACGACAGCTTGTGTTTCCATTTTATCACCGGGTAAGTAATGCCCTCCGACATGGGCCGCAGTAAATAGTTAAGGGGAGGTCTCCGTACAATGAGACTAGGTCCTACCCCTGTAAGTGTCGCCGACACATATAAACGGGCCTTCTGCGGCCCATGCTGGGGGGCATTACTTTAGAATGGAGGAGAAGGGTGAAATGAACATTACAGAACGAGATATCGGAATCGGCCACAAGATCCATACGAAGCTAGATGCGTTATTGTTTATAACCGCGCTAGTCGAGCAGAATCGCGTGTTTCATTACGATGATCCGCCTGAAACAATTGTTGACGGGTTGACGGGCGCTCGCTTGTTCGAAGACAACGAAGTCCAAATAATAAACAAAAGGTTAAGCGAGATTTACTTGCGCGGCTTTTGCCCGTTCGAACTAACTTCTGAAATTATGGGGGATCTATAATGAACCTAGTAAATGATTGGATGACCAGAAATAAACTATCGTTGTCACAGGCGGGGCAGCTTCTCGGGGGCTACGGCAAGGGTGAGGTGAGCCGCTGGAGGAATGGCGTGCGGAAGCCTAACAGGGCCATAGTGAAGCTTATAGAGTCTTACAACGACAAGCAGATACCACTGCGGACTTAGTTAAAAAATAACCCGTCACACTTTGCCTCTTTGAGACGCACCATGACGGGCTATGAAGTAACTATGTCAAGCGCAGTTTAGCATAGCCTTGCGCTTTACTCTAGCAAGTATGTCATCTTCGTGCATTATGACGACGCTGCTGTCTAAGATACAGGCATCTCCCAGGTGTCTGACGTAGAGGACTTCATCCCCTGCGCTCACGCCTTTACACTCGGGACCTACCGCAATAACCTTCCCAGTGTTCTCTTTATTGGGGTCTACTGATGTGGGGGCGCGGTAGATTACAACCTTCTCCCCATCATTATTGTCTACTGAAGATAAGACATTGTCGTCTTCACTCTTCTCTTCGTTTTTCTCTACAACTACTCGCGCACCTAAAGGTTCAAGCTCTATCTCGGGTCGTGCCATTTGGGGTCCTCTCTATTGCGTTAATTTTATTTATAAGTACGGGGGGTAACGTGTGTCGGTTTAGTGCTGGCACCTTCTCTACCGAGGGCAACATGTAGTGAATAGACCACAGGGCAATTACTTCTTTTGAAACCTGCAAAACCTTAGACAGCATCACAACCTTTCGCATTGTATGTGCTGAAACGGGTAGTTGCGCCGAGCTAACAATTGCTGTTGGCTCTGGTGCATCCTGATTCTTAAGGTGCTCTATGCGATTGGCCCCAAGCGCTTGCTCTACAGCCGACACAATAGGTTGAAGCAGAATGTTAGTAATTGTTGATGTGGTAACTCCGAGGTGTTCGGCAGCGTGTTGCACTGCCGCATACTGCTCGGTGGAGACAGTGATATAAGTACCTTTCGACATAAGTTGAAGCTATTGCTAACATGCCAACATGTCAACGAACAAGCAGTCTGACTCCCATGCTATCATTCTACAGCGAACTATGGATATGCAGGATGTTGCTGGCGTGTATGCCGTAGCCGCCCAGTCCACCGCTTCTAGGCTAGTTGATGCACGCAAGTTGCGAGATAGCGGTGGACTTGATGATGATGAATACCTAAAGCTGCTCAGAACTATCGAGGCAGAAGACAAGCTGATGACCAATGCGGCCAAAAATATGGATAAGGCTGTCGAAATTAGAGACCGCCCAGCCGCGAGCAGCGTAACCGTTGACTATGATGCCAAGCTTCTAGCCGTCAAATGAGTGAAGCCTTAGAGCGTTACCGCCAAAAGTGTTTTAAAGACCGAGAGTTCTGCTTTAAAAGTGAGTACCGCATTCGAGCGCTCGATAAGGACGCCATGCGTTGGGGGCTAATACCCCTAAGCACAGAGGGCAGGACAGCACAAGAAGAGCTACTGGCAGAAATAAAACGCCAAGAAGACGAGCGCGGCTTTGTTCGCATTGTCATCTGTAAAAGCAGAAAGGAGGGCCTATCTACCATCATCCAGGCCCTGGCCATCCACCACTGCCAGACAACGCCGCACGCGCACGCACTAACGGTGGCCCACGAAACCGATGCAACCAAGGAGTTGTTTCGTATTGGTAGGCGCATTGTTGATAGCGTAGACAATAACGTATTCCCCCCGCTCTCGGGTAAACCAAAGGGTAGCAAGCTCGAGTGGATTAACGGGAGCCGAGCCGAGTGTCAAACACAGGGTGGTAGTGCTGACTCGGAGCGAGGCTCAACACCCACCTTCCTGCATATCTCGGAGCTTCCATCATGGGAGACCGCTCGGCGCAACACATCAGCCGCCGACGTGGCCCAGGCGTTGCTCAACGCAGTGCCCGACCTGCCAAATACCTATGTGTTCGTAGAGTCTACGGCCAAGGGAATGGGCAATCTATTTCACGAGATGTTCATCAGGGCTATCAAGAACGTGCGCGGCAACCTGTACGTGCCCATGTTTTTCTCGTGGAAAGACAACCCGGACTACCGTGCTGCTGCCCCCACAAAAGAGCAGGATAAAGATGAACTATGGCTATCGGAAAGAATGGTTGATGCGTTTAAATCGGACGACATCATAGCCTATAGTGACGCGGCCAATCAACTGGGCTACGACCAAATTCAGCGTAAGCGCGCAATAGAGTTCGATCTAAAGCCAGACCAGATAAGGTTTTGGCAGCAGACGCTTGTCAATAAGTGTAACTCGGATCAAGACCGCTTCGATGAAGAGTGGCCCCTAAGTTGGCAAATCTCGTTTGTCAGCTCGGGTCGCTCGGTGTTCAGTGCGCGATTGGTACAGCACATGATGAAGCACACTGCTCCCATTATGGAAGAGGGAACCATGCTGGAGGTTGATGGCAAGCTAAGCGTTCATCCAGATGGCGGTGGTTGGCAGATATTTCACAAACCAGTGAAGGACCACAAGTATATTGTTACGTCTGATGCTGCCGGTGGTGGCAGGGGCAACGACGACGACTATGCGTGTATACAGGTGTTCGATCGGTTTGAGAAAGCACAGGTAGCAGAGTTCTACGACAAGGTAACTCCCGATGTGCTTGCAAGACAACAGGCGCTAGCTGCAACCATGTATAATAATGCGTTGATGGTTCCCGAGTCAAACAACCACGGCCTTGTGGTTATCCACTATTTGCTAAGAGAATTTCCACAGCTTATTCTTTACCGTAGATTCTGTGAGCCTGGTAAGGTTGCGGGGCACGAAACTAACAGGCTTGGGTATTCTACGGATGTCCGCACTCGTCACTTTATGGTTGGGTTGTTTGAGTCAGTTGTTCGCAGGGGTGAGATAAAACTCAACAGCAAACGACTGCTCGGAGAGATGCTTACGTTAATTAGATCCAAGGCAAGTGGCCGCCCAGAGGCACCCCACGGTCACCATGACGACGCCGTCATTGCCATGTGTATTGGAATTGATGTACATAAACAGCTTGTCGAGCAGGGTGATGCAAGCTTGAAAGAACCAGAAAAAACCGTCGAACATTCAGACTTTGCGGCAGTATTTAACCCGATGGTAAGAGTGCAGTACGACGACAGCGAGGACCCAACATGGCTCTAAAAGAAGTGCTTGTGATGATGGTCAAAAGCCTCTGTGTTGCAGTAACTCACGCTGCCTTGCGCTCCACCGGGGTACATCCCGAGTATGAGCAGCCCGTTGTTCACGTAGAGCCGGAACCCGCAGTTCAGTCAGCACCTCCACCTAATCAAGACCTTACGCCGGAAGAGTCCACAGACTTTCAAGAGTGGTGGAAAGAACAAGAGTTGCTTCGAGAGCTTAGGCCAAACTCACCCCTAATCGACCCGGACTTTGACCACATGCGTAACGAGCTAATCATGCCGATGGAACAACGACTGATATGAAAATCCTCAGAACAGAAAAGGGCATCGATCGAAAAACCCAAATAGGCTCAGAAATTGACCGACTATACCGTCAATCCAAGAGCATGAAATCCGACCTACAGGACTCGTGGAAGACATACCATGCCTTTTTTGATGGTAAGCAATACCGCAGCTACAGCCAGGGACGTCCGAGTGAACCAAAAGCTCCGTCGTGGCGAGTGCGATCGGTCAACAACTATATCAAGCCTATCGTCAACACTGTTGCTAGTAAGCTAACCCAAAGCCGACCAGCTTTTATTGTTAGACCTACTGGGGCAGAGGATGACCAACGGCAAAAAGCCAAGGCTTCGGAATATTTACTAGACTACCTCTACCGTCAGCTCAAAATGCAGACGGTTACTCATGAGACTGTCTGGTGGGCTGCATTAACGGGCTCTGGGTTCTTCAATTGTTATTGGGATGGTCAGGCTGGCAAAACTTTTCAAGTAGGCGACAGCTTTCAGGCAACTGGCTTTCCCGTCGTTGAGTCCTGGAGCCCGTTTGACATTTACCCGGACCCAGAGGTGGCGCACCTACACAATGCTAAGTGGGTTATTCTGGCTCACGTGTGGAGTGGTCCAGAAATTGACAAGCGTTGGCCTGGGGTGCTTGCTACGCTTGAGCAGAAAAACAAAACAAATACCACAACATATGCAAGTGATGATGATAGTTCGCGAAATGCTGACATTCGGGGTTACATCTCGGACACCGGGGATGAGAAAGTATACAAGGTGCTTGAATATCAAGAGCGCCCCAGTGCGGAGCACCCTGAAGGGCGACGGATTATTGTAAGCGAGTCGGTTCTTTTGGAAGAGACTCACTTGCCTGGGCGAAAATTTTCGATTACTCAGGTTAAGATCGGTGAGATGTCTGGGCGCTTTTGGGGGACTGGGGTCGTGCAAGGTTTGGTTCCGATTCAGCGCGAAATAAACCGGACCATCTCATCGATCATTGAGTTGCGTAACCTAGCGAGCCAGCCCCCGTGGGTAGCTGCCGCCGGGTCTATTAGTAAAAATGGAATCAAAAACCGACCTGACCATATTGTGTTTTACAACGCAAACGTTGGGCCTCCCCCCCAAAGAGTACCGGCTGTACCAATTCCCAACTCGCTATATGAGCTTGCGGACATTCTCAAGACCAACATGTATGACATCTCTGGGGTACATGAAATCTCCCACGGCAGGGGTCCTAGCGGTGTAATTAGTGGCCGCGCACTCGGTGTCTTGGCAGACCAAGACTCGGTAAAGTTAGGCCCAGCAGCGCGATCTCTAGAGGAAGCCTTCTCTGACCTTGGGGCCGGGTTGCTTGAAATGTGGAGAGAAAACATGGAAACCGAGGTGACAGTGGCTGTTGTCTCGGAGTCACATCGATCGGAAGCCATTCGCTTTCATCGCGACCATATTGATTCAACCGACGTCGAAGTGCAGACAGGCAGCCTTCTTCCAAAATTTGCGAGTTATGAGCGAGAGATAAGCCTTCAGTTGTTGCAGCTTGGCGGCTTTGGGCCCATGGAAGATCCAGAAACTCTTGTTAAGTTCCGTAAGGCTTTTGGATCTATGGGTCTAAAAGAATTTATAGACGACGACTCTGCGGAAAGAAACTACCAGCGCCAAGAAAACATGATGATGATGGACCCGGAGAACCACTCCTACATCAAGGTTGGATGGTGGCACAATCACGTTGTCCATGTTTCAGAATTGCTAGTGTTTATGAAGTCCCCGGAATTTCGAGAGCTTGATCCACAGACTCAGCAGTTTTACGAGCTACACTTAGCGGAGCACTACCGCCAACTACAGTTACAAATGCAGGGTCTTCCGGCATATGTACAGGCGTATGGGCAAGACCCACAACAGGTAATACAAGCGCAGCAGATGGCGCAGTCTGGGGCAGAGGGACTAGGTGGTGGGGTGGTTGGAGCTCCCGAAGGACTTCCTCCAGTAATGCCACCAGAGCTTCCGATCGGAGAAGAAGACCCAGAGGGGCAACTGCCAGGACTACTTGGTGGTGGCACTCCCGCACTAAATAACGCCGTAGGCCCAAGGGGACCCGGCTTTGATGAAGCTGCCGAGCGCGGCTTTTATGGAGAATAAAGCATGAGCACGACCACAGAAGAACCCACGGTAGACCTAAGCGTAGATCCAATGGACTCCCTCGATGCCGACGTAGCGGAAATAAACCAACAAGAAGCAAATCGAAATACGGAGCCAGCAGTAGAGGAACCGACAGCAGAGCCAGCAGTAGAGCCCGAGAACTGGGAAAACCGGTATAACCAGCTCGAACAAAAGACCTCTCATCGCGAAAAGGAAATGCGAACGTGGCTTGGGCAGCATTTTGACAGTGAAGAAAAGTATGCTGCCTTTCAGGAGTGGTCCAAAACATACGGTTCCACACAGACCCCTGCACCAACACTTGAAGATGAGGAAATTGGTGAGGAAGAGGATATTTTTACGCGAGTTGACACCCATGCTCAAAAAGTTGCCAACATGGAGAAGCAGCTTTCTGAAATAGCCAGCGCTCGAGAGGCACAGGAAATCAAACGCCACGTCAACGAGATAGAGCAGGAGGCTACTGCGCTCGCAGAGCAGTACCCCGTCGTTGCAACAAAAGAAGGCAGAGAGGCAATGATGCGCCTTGCGTATGCAGATGGGCAGCAGGGTGGTGATAGCAACCTCGAAACTGCTGCCAAGATGTTACAAAGTTTACATGGAACGGCTTCGCCACAAACCGCAGCACCACAAACAAGACCGCAACCCACTGTCATGAGGGGCGGTGGTTTAGGAAAATCGGCTGTTGTTTCAGACTCGGACCCAAGGGAAAAAGAGTGGTACTCAAAAGACAGCATTGATTCGATGGATATTTTTGAAAGAATCGGAATGGACACGGGGAAGGAGTTTGGTATTTCCCGTTGAGTCCGCATTAAAGATACAGTACGCTCGGAATGAGCAGAGAGGAGCTATAGATGCCTAACGTGGATGGAAAAGAATACCCTTATACAAAGAAAGGGCGCTCGGATGCGGACAAAGACCGCAAAAAAAAGGGCAAAAAAGACCACCGCAATGCGGCACTAGTTATTCTAATGAACTCAGCAGACAAAACAAAATCGTAGCTATGTCAGAGGGTACAACCCTCACAGTCACAAAATTTTTAGGAGCTTCGATTTACCATGGCATTTCCTGACGATAGTCAAAACTTACAGAACTATGAAAACGCGATGAAGATTCGCTACGGTAAAGCCGTAGTGGAGACGATCAACCGCAAGGTTGTTCTCTACAATCTTCTTACCAAAAGCAAGGCACACTGGACAGGTAAGCACCACGAAGTGCCAGTGTACTTACGGTCTGCAAACGCAACCGGAGCGCGTAACGAGGGTGGCAACCTGCCAACCGCATCAAACGACACCTACCGACCGAGCATCATTAAGAACCGGTTCAATTACGTTGTAATGAGCGTTACAAATATCGCAGAAGCTCAAACGTCAGACCAGGCAGGTGCGTGGGCTAGCGTCAAATCAGCGCAGTTGAAGAACCGAGTCAAAGACATGACTGACTCGATGAACCGTCAACTCAATGGTGATGGCACAGGAATTCTGTGTGAAGCAGCAAGTGTAGCGGGCGACGTTAACGTAACCATTAAGGGTTATGACGACGGGACAACCCCCGCAAATACGGCAGGTGGTGGAGCTGACGCAGGCAACAACGTTCCGCGTACAACTCGTCATCTTAAGGCTGGTATGCGAGTGGCCTGGGGTACGGCAGAGGGTGATGGGGCAGAGTTTGATGCCGGCACAGAGGCCCCGGCTGGGCACGGCACAATCGTGTCTGTTTCTAAAAGCTCACCCTTTACCGAGTTTGTTATTTCCAAGGTTCACGGCGATAACCCTGCGGCAGACGACGTGTTTGTGTTAGGTGGAACCGCAACAGCGGCGGCTATTGGCGGCGCAGACTCCTCATACAAAAAAGAAATGATGGGTATTTGTGGAGCAGTGAGCGAAGACGCATTTCCCAACTTTGACGGGACAGCATCTACGTTCCAAGAGATTAACCCCACCACCTTCCCCGAGTGGAAAGCTCAAATGTTTGCCAACCCTGCTGGGGAAGGCAGCGAGCGACCCTTGACGGAAGACTTGCTGAACCAAGCAATTGATGCGGTAAACGACCTAAGTCCTGGCCAGACAGATATGTTGGTTATGCACACGGCAACACAGCGTGCATATCTGAACATGCTGAAAGCCAAAGGGCAGGAGCGTTTTCAGCCGCTTGAGCTTGCTGGTGGTTACAAGGCGCTGAGCTATTACCATGATGGATCGCAGATCCCAATTATTGCTGGTAAAGACGTGCGACATCGTCAAATCTTTGTACTATCTAAGGCAGCACTGAAGGTTATGGAAACATCTCCCTTCAAGTGGGATGAGTCGGGCGGTAGTACTTGGAAATGGGTCTCTGGCAAGGATGAGGTCACAGCTTTCGGTCGAACCTATTCCAACCTTGGTGTGACGGCACGTAACGGTCTTGCTCGAATCAAAGACATCGCAGTTACTGGCGTCGTAGCGTAAGGAGTTACAAATGTTAGGAATGGATTTTTCCAGATTGCGTTCTATTGTCGAATCAACCTACGGGTTGGGCCTTGGCAGTGGGCGAGTCTTTTTTGTTGGCGCATCTACAGACCGTTGGTTTGTAGAAGAAATGGTCAACAGTAAGCTTGACGGAACCGTCAAAACTACAGTGGATAGCGCCCTAAGCGCGTGCGAATCGGGCAGGGGCGACGTAGTTGTCGTCCTGCCTGGTCGTCATACGCTTACAAGCGCTGCTGTCTTACCCGCTGGCACTCGACTTCTCGGGGTACCGGGAATGAGGGAAGCAACGATAGTTATATCGAAGCTAGGCGAAAACGGCTTGTCTGTTAGCAACAACAACTGCCTTATTCAGGGGCTCACTTTTAATGTGAATGGTTCCAAGCACGGTATTACCGTGACTGGTCTCCGAAATTCCATTAAGGATTGCGCTTTCGAACGTGTCAGTGGCACTCCGCATAGCTACCTGATGGTGGATGGACAGGCAGGAAGCAAGGGAGTAGGAACTCGCGTTGCTGATTGCTTCTTTGGAAGTCACGCAACAACCGCATTTCAATTGGCGTCTGACGCCAACGATCAAATTGCGGATGTTGTTATCGAGGGGTGCATTATCAAAGGTGCAACCAACGGCGTGCTGCTTCCAGTACACAATTTTTCAGAAGTCATTGTTAATAACAACGTGTTTACTCACGCCACTAACCCTATCAATAACACGGCAGGGAAAACCGGCGATGGTAGTATCGTTTGTCATAACTACATGGGCGTTGCGAATACAGACGCGTGCGCTTCTGCGACTTTTGAGCCCAGTACAGCTTGGGTAGGTAACTACTCTGTTGCGGGCTTGAGCACAGCGGACCCGGCATAGTGCTTACCGAGGAGATGTTACAGCGGTCGAAGGCCTTCAAGCCTTCGGCTCGCTGGACCGAATACGTTCGCAGCCAATACGGTGGTGCTGCGGACGCAAAGGTTGTCGTAGCGTGGGATACTCAGCTAAGTCGCTGGGTTCTCGCCTACGAGGCATCCGATCATGTTGTTACGGCTGGAGGCGCTTATCCGGTGAAGTGGCTGAAAGCCTTCTATCTCTGGCAGGGGGTGGGGGACACCTACCTACCCCCTGGCCCAGAGATGGTAAAGTGGTTACGAAAGCACGATATTTACTCCGACAGAACGCCGGAAGCATGGCACAAACGTGCCGTTGCTCCAGACAAAAAGCTTGCTGAAGACAAAGAGCGCAGCCACTGGGATAATGTGAAGTACGAATTCAAATGTATTTACGATGCCCACGGCAAGCCCGTGTCTTCTCAGGTTGGGCCAATGTCTCACAACCTGGGCAAGGGCCCAAACGCTGGGTCCAAGTACTTTGGTCCCGGCAAACACAACATAGGATGGAAAGATGACGCTGGCCGAACTGAAACAACTAGCACTGGATCTGCTGGGTGAAAAAGGGAATTACTGGCCCGACGCCCAGCTAACTCGACTGGCCGACCTCGCAAACCGAACGGTCTACCGAAAAGTAGCCAACCGAGATCCATCCCATTTTGCAGATTCAACACGGTTTACATACCCAGCGGCCACTCGCGTTGTCGAGCTAGCTTCAGCTTCAGCACTCAACACAACCAGGGCCCCTTATCGGGTTCTCGATGTGTCAGTGTTGTCTGAGAATACGGATCCAGGGCAAGACAACACCCCCACTCCGCTTGAAAATATCACACCAGAGGAAGCCTACACCACGAGCGGCGTCAACCAAGACCCGTACTATTATCACTATGGCACTAGGCATCAACTTCGCTGGCTTCTCGATAATACAGGAGAACTTTCTCTTGTTCCGACGCCAGGAGACTCTGCCTTTCTATGGGTGCGATACATCCAACAGCCAGTTGCCCTTAGTGCGGCAGGAGACAAACTCCTAAAGCCAGAAGGCGCTAGTTCAGAAGCACACGCAGAAGAATACCACGACCTTGTGCTCGCAGTGTTTATGAAGCTGTTATCTGTAAAAGAGCGAAGAGATGCTCCAGAGCTAAATGAAATTCTCAAATGGCTTGACGACCAGCTAAGTCAAACCGAACTGTCGCGCACGAACACAACCAAAATGACCTATGAGAGCCCGTACTAATGCCAACCTCGCTAAAGATTATTAACGGCCCCTTCAAGGGCGTTGAGATGCGAGATGGGTTCCAGACAGAACAACACCTTGAGGTGGCCATCAATGTCAATCTCAGCCGAGGTTACATTGAGCCCAGACCCGGTAAGCGCGGAATGCACTTCGCTATAGATAACAGCACGAATGCAGAGCACTGGTCTGACGGTGTAATGTATAGCCCAAACGCTCGCATTCACCTCGTAGATAGACCCACATCCGACCCGTGGCTCCTGGTTGTTGGTCCAAACTCGGCACGCGGCGAAGGTGACAATATTAGCGTAGTGGCTATCAATCTTGCCACCAACACCCAGACCACCTACCGAATGCCAACAAGCCTTGGGGAGCCATTCAATCCAGAATTTGCGTGCTCTTTTGTTGACACCTTTTTGAGGAATGGCCGAGCTGCCACACTAATAGCGACAGACAATGGCGTTTATGTGTTTACTCCAGACGTTGCTGAACACCCCAGAAACATCGTGCCTGGGCCAGCCAACGCAACAATTGATCCAGCAGAGCCATACCGCGTGCGCCGCGCTTCTCCAAAAAGTGATCCAGACGGTACCGGAACTTTAGTCAAATTCGATGTACTCCATAATTATGACGAGATGTTTACTTATTCCACCACCCTGCCAGCCGGTAGCATTGCTGAAAAACATGCAGGTATGGTGTTTTATGCCGGGTTTGACGGTAACAAGTCCCTTCAAATGTATGGTGAGATCGAAAACTTAGAAACTAAAGCCATGGAGGAGTTCAACGACAGCCTTCACCTTGGTAAACATATCTTCTGGTGGTCCGATCCAAACGACCCGCTTGCCCTTAACGAGACATCGCTGTCAGCCGTTGATGAGGGTCAGGAAATCACTGGGCTTAAGTCTCACAACGACGTGTTGTACGTTTTTACCAAACGCTCTACCTATGGGTTTATAGGAGGCATTGACCCTTCAACCAGTCGCCTTTGGAAAATAAACGACATTGGATGCACGGCACCCCACACAATTACAACCGCCGGTAAACACATTTATTGGGCCAACCACAACGGCATTTGGGTTAGTGATGGTCAACAAACACTTCGACTGTCTGACCCAATTGGTGCGCTTTTTTCTGACACAGAAGACGCAACCTACATACCAAAGTCCCTGACAGATCCGCTACTTTCGGACAAGCTCGACCTAACCTACGACGGCGAATTTGGGCTAGCAACAGGCCTCGGCTACCCGTGGAAGATTGACAAAGAATGGCTCAAGCTAGCCACTGCCGTACACAACCCAATCCACCACCAACTATGGTTTAATGTGCCCGTGCTCAATTCGTTGCGGCGTGACACAGGCACAATCGACACTTCGTATCAATGGTTTTACAGTAAACAGATCAACTCTCTAACGCTTGTGTATGACTACGAGCTTCAGGCCTGGAGCTTTTATGCAGCCGGTAACTTTTCATACTCAAGCTTTTGCTCTGACGCCGTGTACTGGCCAGAAAAAAACCAAATGCTTATCGCTTCAGTTTCAAGCGTAGAGCACACTACCGATAGCGGCTCTAATGCCGGAAGGTTTACCACAAGCATTGAAAGCTTTCCCCACCCCGGTCAGGACTTTTCCACCCCCATGTACCAAGAAGCATGGACCGCAAGCGGTGGTGATGGCGCTGGGGTTAGCGCCATGGATGCCGAGTATAAAGCCACAAAACGATCGGTGCCCTACGCATGGTGCAGCTCAAAGCTCTTTAGGGAGAACCAGGACTACGTGGATGTGCGGCGACCACGCATAACCATGCTCTCGTGGGGGCACCAACCCAAAAGAAGTGTGCCTCTGGGGATAGGGGCATCCCTTGGTGCTTGTGACTGGGCTCCTGCATGGTTTTTGGAAACCGAAGATGCTGCGTTCAACGAATGGAAAGACAACACTGCGGCCTCTGGCCTTTCTGCTGCTGACGCAATTGCTCAGTCAGGTATGCTGCAATGCCACCCCAAAGCATACGACAATGTGGTTGGAATGAACGCGGGAGCTGTCGGCACGGCCACCGAAGAAACCGCACAGCCTGCATTCTTTTGGAGCGGCGTAGATAGTCTCGGAAAAAACGGTGACCTAACCTATGGCAAATGGGACTCCGACACATCCGTCTCATCAGACAGAATGGTTTGGTCTGAAACCGAGTGGTTTACGCAAACGCTTTACTAC
>Ga0114932_10000885_pt1 | contig 35332 bp, 29 predicted proteins | sample 2SBtaG_2_FD_87286 | JGI IMG/M metagenome (GOLD analysis project Ga0114932, IMG submission 87286) | Deep subsurface microbial communities from Kolumbo volcano to uncover new lineages of life (NeLLi) - 2SBTROV12_ACTIVE470 metaG | ecosystem: Environmental > Aquatic > Marine > Volcanic ...
GCCGATGGGCTGCCATTCCGCCCGAAAGTGCGCGTCAGCCACACCTACGCCGCCGATGGGCTGCCATCCCGCCCGAAAGTGCGCGTCAGCCACACCTACGCCGCCGATGGGCTGCCATCCCGCCCGAAAGTGCGCGTCAGCGACACCTAGGCCGCCGGGACCTGGCCCTCACCTGTCCCCGTCTCCACCGGCCGCACCGCCACCCCACGCCACCAGATCCGCACGACCCGCGACGGCCCAACCAAGAGTCATGCCCCAAAGTCAATACTATCAATCACAGGGATCCATACCCGCAGCGCTAAGTATTAACAAAAGGTTCCTGACCCCTGTTTCGCCCTGATTCGCCCAGCCAACCTGGCGAGCAGCGGCTGCGTCGGTAGACCCAGCTGGCGCCGTCGCAAGCCAAGGCACAGCGGCAGCAGCACCCAGGCCGTGCTGCCGTCACCGCGACAGCCGCAGTCGGCGTCCTCGTCGTCGTCGTCGTCGTCGAGGCACTGTCCGGTGCCGGGAATCAGGTCCGGGCACGCCTGGCCCGCGACGGGCGCCGGACTCCCCTCCCCCACGTAGATCAGACCGCCGGCGAGATCGAAGTCCACGCCTTCGGCCCGGGGCATGGCCGGTGTCTCCCAGCCCTGGGGAACGTCCTGCCAGTGCGCGTCGGGCGCGCAGGGATCCGTGTCCCACGCGAGCACGCGCTCTCGGGTGCGCAGGACCAGTCGCTCGCCTTCGAGGTCCCAGGCGCCGCCTGTCACCAGACGGTCTCCTTCGTCCACGGCGGTGAGCTCCAGGGTGCCGATCACGTCCAGGGTGCGGATGCTGGTGCCGAGGTCGGCGGGCAGGCGCCCGATCAGCGAGCTCCCGCCCGGGTCCTTGCTCAACAAGGTCACGTCGCCGTCGAGGGGGTGGACCAGGATGGTCTCGGCGTCGACCGGGCCGTCGGGCCACTGGAGCCGCCAGTGGGACTGGACCGAGGTGTCCTGGCCAGCTCCCGGCTCCTCCACCACGTAGACGTCGACGGTGATCCGCGACCCGTCGTTGTCTCCGATGTCGGCGATGAAGAGGCAGTCGCCACTGTCGGGACAGGGCCCGCTGGCGATGTCTTCCCAGTCGGTGACGGCAGCGCCGTCGACCCCGTGGGTCTCGAGCCACACGCCGCCGGCGTCAAAGGCGTGGAGCACCGGGTCGCCGCCGTCGTCGTGGGCGAAGAACACCCCGGGCCGGGATCGACTCGCGGCGACCCCGCTGGCTTCCGTGGGCCCATGCTCGCCCAGGTCGCCCAGCACCTGGGCCGCGCTGTAGTCGGGACAAGTGGCAGCAATGACCACCGGGATCCAGGCCCACAGCACTCAAGACTCCTTGGGCCGGGTGCGCCTGCGCCGGAGCTCCCGGGCCTCGTCGATGTCCATGCGGCCCGGCGGGGTCTCCAGCCGGGGGCCAAACAGGATGCGCACCACCGGCTCTCCCAGGCGCTTGGGGTCCCGGGTGCGGGCGATGGTCCGGAGCCAGGCCCGGCGCTGGGGGTGCCGCTCGCCCAGGTCCGCCGCCACCGGGGTCGGCAGGCGCTGGCCATCGTCGTCGGAGATCAGCAGCACCCGGGGCCGCTCCAAGGGGCGCAGCCCGGCGCCCGGTCCCAACACCACCGCCCACGCGCCGCTGTCCAGCTCGACCAGGGAGCCCGGCGGGTAGCGGCCGATCAGCTTGACCATGGCCCGGACGAGCACCGGATCGAGCTGGCGACCCGCCCTTCGCATCACCAGCTTGACGGCCTGATCCGGCGCCCAGGCCTGGCGCCAGGGCCGGTCCTGGGAGAGGGCATCGAACACGTCGGCCACAGCGATGATGCGTGAGAAGAGGTGCGCCGGCCGGTTGGTCTTGAAGGGGTAGCCACCCCGACCGTCGTGGTGCAGGTGGTGCTCCAGGGATGCCAGGGCCCGCTCCAGGGCCGGCGCTGCCAGGCCGTGGTGAGTCACCACGTGCAAGGCACCTCGCAAGGTGTGGGCCTCGAGCTCGTCGCGCTCGCCCGGAGAGAGCTCTCGGTTCGCGGCGAACAGGTCCGAGTCGACCAGGGCTTCGCCCAGGTTGTGGCTCAGGGCAGCGACCCCGAGGCGGATCAGGGTGCGACGGCTCAGGTCCAGCTGCCGGCCCAGGGCCACGGCGTAGATGCACACCAGCAGGCTGTGGGCCTGGGGCGGCAGGCAGGGATCGCGCATCGCCGTCAGGGCGAGCGCTTCTTCGGGACTCTCCTCGCACAGGGCGACGAGGCGCTTGACCAGGGCCCGCTGCCGACGCCGCAGGAACAGGTCCAGGTCGGCCAGGTCCTGGTCCGCGACGGCCAACAGGCCCTCCCGAAACAGGTCGACCGCGTCTTCCCGGGCGGCTCCCCGACCCATGCGGGCCCGATCGGCGTCCGAGGGCAGGGGCAGCAGCCGCACGCCGTCGAGGGCATCGGCCCGGGCCTCCAGCGCGTCGATGTCGTGGCCCTGGCTGGGGTTGTTGAGCAGCTGAGCCAAGGACAGGATCACCTGGTCTGCGACCCCTTCCTCGAGCACCAGGCCCCGGCTGTCCAGCCGACCCAGCCGATCGGTCAGGTTCACCGCGGCCTCCCAGGTCCGCCGGTTCGCGCGCACCCAGACCCCGTTCACGAAGGCGTGGCCGTCGGCAAAGGCCAGGGCGATCTCACCGGTCTCGGCCTGGAGCGCTCTCACGTCGGCGATCAGGCGCTCCAGGGTCCGGCGGACCGCCGCATTGCCCGGGTCGTAGAGGGTGAGCTGGCGCCCCAAGGCGTCCAGGTGCATCAGGAATTCCCGGGCGTGCTGGACCACTTGGGCCCGCTGTTGGCGCTCGTCTTCGGCCCCGGCGCCGATGGTCAGGGCCGCACTCATCGTGCCGGCTCCTGGAGGGCGGCCAGGCAGGCCTTCTTGCGGGCGGGGACCCAGCTCTTGGCGCCCTTTACCAGGGCCATCCGGGCCGGCTCGGTCCTGGCGGCGGCCAGGCCCTTGGCGGCCGCGTCGGCGTGGCTGACGCCCAGGACACTGCCGGCCTCCAACAGCTCGGCCAGGGGCGTCACTGCACGCCCGCGAAAGGCTCTGGCAAAGGTCACGCACACGTCGATCCGGACCGGCTCGTCCAGCTTGGACCAGCCCGCGGATGCCAGCGTGCGGCGGAACCAACTCTCGGCCGCGCTGGGGGGATGGGCGATCAAGGCGGCGCTGGCGGCCAGGCGGACCTGGGGGCGGCGGTCGAGCAGCTGACCGGCGACCGCAAGCGCATCGCTCTCGGGAAAGTCCGTCGCATACCAGTGCAAGACCGTCTCCCGCACCCCGATGGCCGGGTGCTTGAGCAGCTGCGGCCGTGCCCGCCGCGCCGGCTCGCTGTCTGCAGCATGGAGCAGCCTGACCGTAGGCATCAGGCGCTCGGGCGGCATGCGGGCCGCGTCGGGCAGCCACCGGTGCAGCCGGTCCAGGCTGGCCACCCCAAGCAGCCGGAAGAGGGCCTGGGCCCGAGCGTCGGAGGGGTCCGGGAGCTCCCGGGCCAGGGCCATCAGCAGCTCCTGGAGGGGGCCGTCCCCGAGGCGGTCGATCAGCTTGCGCGTGCCTTCGAAGCTGGCCGCGCTGAAGTCGTCGAGCCGCACCAACAGCGACGTCACGCCCTGGGCGCTCAACACGCTCTTGTGGAAGGCGGCCAGGTCGTGGCGGTCCCGATGACGGATCGCCAGGGCCCCGGCCTCGTCGACCACGACCATCAGGTCCGCCGGGCCGCCGCGCAGGTACAGGTCCTTGAGCGCGGCCTGGGCGATGCCCAGGGCCTGGGACGGCGGCAGATCGGGCCAGTCGGCCAGCGACACCCGCAACATCGAGACGATCAACCGCGCCAGGAGCGAGCCGTCGCCCTCGCCTTCGACCGCGGCCCGCATGGCGGCGACCGCCTGGGCGTCCTGGGCATTGCTCTCCCCCAGCTGGACCTCCCACGGTCGCTCGTCCTCGTCGGCCTGCTCCACCGCGATGTCGGCGGCTTCGGCGGCGCCCAGGTCCCGCAGGTCCGACCCGGCGATCGCCCGGACCAGGTGGTCCTCGGACAGCTGGCCGACCCCCCGCATCAGGTTGTCCATCGCGTCGCCTGCCGCGCTGCCATCCAGGGTGGCGCGGGCGCTGCCCGATACCAGCTCGGCCTCCGTCAGGGCAGAGACGGCCTTGTAGTGCACACGCTCCAGTCGCCGCTGCCACAGCTGCTCCTCGAGGGTGTGCTCCTCGAACCGTGGCAGCTCGTAGTTGATGCGGAGCACGTCGAGCAGCTCCAGGAGCTCACGCGCTTCGAGCTCTGGGTAGAAGGTCAGCGACGCGATGCCTTCCTTGTGGAGCAGCCGCCCCAGGCCCTCCCGGTCGTCGTCCTCCTGGGACAGCACCTGGCCCTTCCAGCGCAGGCCGTCCACCGTGGCGTCGATGCGCACGCTGCCGACCCCCTGCAGCACGGACGAGAGGCTCTGCAGCGCCCGCTCCGAAGCCCGCCCGGTCTCCGGATGCCGGTGGCCATAGAGCCGGGCGCAGACCAGGGCGGCCTGGAGCGCGTCGACCGCGTCCACCGCGAGGCCCAGCTGCTGCTGCGCACCGGGCGCGCTCAAGTGCCCTCCGTGCGCTGAGCGACGACCCGCTCCAAATACTGGGCGAAGTGCGCGTCCAGGAGCCGCACGCCGGACTCGTAGACGTAGTCGTTGACGTCCTCCAGGAACGCCAGCGCACTCGGATAGCGGTCCGCCGGATCCGACGCCAGGGCCTGCTCCAGCACGCGCTCGAGCCCCTCGGGCACCGTCAGGTCCAGCTCGAGCAGGTCCCACACGTCGAAGTCCAGGATGGCGTCGCGCACCCGGGCAAAGGACAGGCGCCGATTGAACAGGGGCTTCACCGTCAGCAGCTCGTAGAAGGTGACGCCCAGGGCGAACACGTCGGACCGCACGGTCGCTTCGCCCTTGCCGAAGAGCTCGGGCGCAAAATAGTGCACCTTGCCCGCCAGGCCGGCTCGCTGGCCGGGCGCCACCTGCTTGGCCACCCCGAAGTCGGTGATCTTGACCGCGCCCTGCCGGGACAGCAGCAGGTTCTCGGGAGACAGGTCCCGGTGCACCAGGTTCAAGGGGTGCCCACCCGGTCCGCTGGCGGTGTGGGCATGGTGCAGGCCCTGGAGCGCCTGGCGCAGGATGTAGACGGCGTGCCGCAGCGGGATGTCCGCGCCGCGCTTGCGCGCCGTCCGCATCAGGTCCCGGGCGTCGAGACCGTCGACCCACTCCATGGTCATGTACAGACGCTCGTCGGACTCGCCCACGTCGTACACACCCACGATGTTGGGGTGGCTCAGCCCGGCCACGATGCGGGCCTCGTTCAAGAAGCGGCGCTTGAAGCGGGTCTCTTGGTCCTGGCCGGGCAGGATGGTCTTGATCACGCACGGGACCGACACGCCTGCGTTGCCCAGCCGCTCCGCCAGGTAGACCTCGCCCATGCCCCCGTGTCCCAGTGGCCGGCGGATCCGGTAGCCAGGGACTTCCAGGGGAACACTGAAGGCCTCCTCGCCACCGCTCTTGGGGGACCAGGTCACCCCATCCAGGCTGGGCTTGCTCAGGCTGCCGGACTCGGGCAGCTGGCTGGGCACCACGGTGCGGGTGCCGGCCGGCCGGGTGTGGGGGTGCGCCATGGGGGCCGTGTGCTCGCGCTGCGGGGTCGGCAGCTCGGCCCAGGAGCCCTGTTGCTCCTCGAAGTCGAAGGTCGCCGCCGGCGCGGCCTGGTCCTCTGGCCCCGTCAGCGGCTGCTCGGACTTGTCCGGATCTTCGCCCATCGTCTGCTGCGGCCCCCCGTGGGGCCAGGATACCGCGTCACTCAGGCGGTCAACACCGCGAGGAATAGCGGCGGCCCCTGGACCTGGGGGTCTGGGGGCAAGAGACGGCGCCGGCAGAGCGCCAGACCGGCGGTGTCGGCCAGCGCCCGAAGGGCTGAGTCCGAGAAGCCCAGGTGCTGGTGCCCCATCGTGCGGCGGTAGTCGTCGCGGGTGTGGGCGTCCATGTCGAGCAGGACCAGGCGCCCGCCTGGGCGGAGCACCCGCCGCGCCTCGGCCAGCGCGTCGCCCGGTCGGTGCACGTGGTGCAGCACCAGAGTGCACAGCGCCAGGTCCAGGCTGTCGTCGGCCAGGGGCAAGTCCTCCAGCGGCCCCTGGACCAGCGTGACGTTGTCGCAGTCGCGGGTGCGCTCGCGAGCCGCGTCGAGCATCGCAGCCTCGCGGTCCACCCCCACGACCTGGCGGGCGACCGGAGACAAGGTCACCAGAGTCCCTCCGGCGCCACAGCCCAGGTCCGCGACCACCTGGTCCCCGGGCAACAGCGCCAGCAGGGTCGGCAACCAGAAGCCGCCTCCGTAGAGTTCCTGGCGCAGGGCGTCCCAGTCGCCGCCCAGCCGCGAGAAGAAGTCCCGAGAGTCCGTGGGCCGCTGGGCCAGGACGGCCCGGAGCCGTCGCAAGTCCTCGCCATAGGCCCCGTCGAGCTGGTCCCGCACGACGGTCCAGAGCACGTCTCCGCCCGGCGGCTGCGCCAGGGCCAGGGAGAACAGGTTCGCCGTGCCGGCACTGCGGCGGTCCAGCCAGCCGCGATCGTGGAGCACCTTGAGGTGACGGCTGACGGTGGACTGTGGCGCCTGGACGATGCGGGCCAGCTCTCCGACCCCGAGCTCCTCCTGTTCCAGAACGCGCAGCAGGCGCACCCGCAGGGGCTCGCTCAGGGTGGTCAGGTGGTCGTAGATCGGCGTGGTCATCAATTCAGCTTGCGCTTCATCCATATATCCGGCTAAACGGATGAAGCACAACCCAGACCTTCCTCTTCCCAGGACGATGCGATGCACTCCGAGACCGAGAACCAGACCGCGGCCGACGCCACCTTCCTGGACACGGGCCTGCCCCTGTTCGCGAACCTGCCCCACAAGGTCGCCGACCTGTCCGAGGACACCGTGCGCTTCGGGCGCAAGGAGCTCGACCTGGCCTTCGTCGAGATGCCCGGCCTGGCCGACCTGCAGGCCGAGTTCGGCGAGTCCAAGCCCCTCAAGGGCGCCAAGATCATGGGCTCCCTGCACATGACCATCCAGACCGGCGTGCTGATCGAGACCCTGGTGGCACTGGGCGCCGAGGTCCGCTGGGTCTCCTGCAACATCTTCAGCACCCAGGACCACGCCGCCGCCGCCACGGTGGTCGGCCCGAACGGCACCGTGGACGACCCCAAGGGCGTGCCGGTCTACGCCTGGAAGGGCGAGTCCCTGGCCGAGTACTGGTGGTGCACGCTCCAGGCCCTGGACTGGTTCGACGGCGACCACGCCAACCTGATCCTCGACGACGGCGGCGACGCCACCCTGCTCGTCCACCTGGGCAAGGAGCTCGAGGACGCCGGCAAGATGCCCGATCCCGCCGACGGCGAGAGCGACGAGCACACCATCGTCCTGGCCATCCTGCGCGACGTGCGCAACGCCAAGGGCGACACCTACTGGAACGAGAAGGCCGCGGTCATCCGGGGCGTCTCCGAGGAGACCACCACCGGCGTGCACCGCCTCTACGAGCGCGTCGAGGCCGGCACCCTGCTCTTCCCCGCCATCAACGTGAACGACTCGGTCACCAAGTCCAAGTTCGACAACGTCTACGGTTGCCGCCACTCCCTGGTGGACGCGGTCATGCGGGCCACCGACGTGCTCATCGCCGGCAAGAAGGCCCTGGTCTGCGGCTACGGCGACGTGGGCAAGGGCTCGGTGCAGTCCCTGCGCGGCCAGAACGCCCGCGTGGCGGTCACCGAGATCGACCCGATCTGTGCGCTCCAGGCCTGCATGATGGGCATCGACGTGGTCCGGCTGGACGACGTGTGCGGTGACTTCGACATCTTCTGCACGACCACCGGCAACTACGGCATCATCATGGCCCGCCACATGCTGCAGATGAAGCACAACGCCATCGTCTGCAACATCGGCCACTTCGACAACGAGATCGACATGGCCGGGCTGGAGAAGATGCGCGAGACGGGCGAGGTCGAGAAGATCGAGATCAAGCCCCAGGTCCACGAGTGGAAGTTCCGCGACACCACCCACGGGCCCAACGGCGGCGGCCACAGCATCATCATCCTGGCCGAGGGCCGGCTGGTGAACCTGGGCTGCGCCACCGGCCACCCGAGCCTGGTGATGAGCGCCAGCTTCACCAACCAGACCATGGCGCAGATCGAGCTGCACGCCAACGCCGAGGCCTATGGCAAGACCGTGGTGACCCTGCCCAAGCACTTGGACGAAAAGGTCGCCCGTCTGCACCTGGACAAGTTCGGCGCGGCGCTCACGACCCTGACCGAAGAGCAGGCCGCGTACATCGGCGTGACCGTCGACGGCCCCTACAAGCCCGAGCACTACCGGTACTGAGCGACCGGCAGGTGCGAAGCGGCGGCCCCGCCCTCCAGGTCTGGAGGGCGGGCCGTCCGCGCTCTGGGCCTCCCCAGCGCTACACTCCGGGCTCGGAGACGCCATGATCCCCACCGCCTTGCTGCTCCTCGCCTGTGCCGGCGACACCACCACCGACAGCGCGACCACGTCGACCGACACCGGCACCGGCCTGGTCTACGACAACAGCTTCTGCGAAGAAGAAGGCCTGACCGCGCCCCAGCAAGCGTGCTGCGACTACGTGGCGGCCTACAACACCTGTGCCGAGACCTATGGCTCCTCGGACTGGAAGGACGGGGAGACCACCAACTGCGACGCGGCGGGCGCCGACGCCCAGGACAGCTGGATCTGCCTGGCGGACACGTACACCAACGCCGACTGCACGACGGCCGACGGCTGGAACCAGGCCATCCAGGACGCGACGGGCTGCTGACCGGCCCTCCGGGTTCACGCCCTGAGCCGCGCCACCACGGCACCGGCCAGCGACTGGGCCGCGTGGGGGGCGTGGCGAAAGAACAGCTCCGGCTCGATCAGCTCCAGCTCGTTGAGCACCCACCCCCCCGCGAAGTCCTGGAGCCAGTCCACCCGCGCGTACAGCAGCGGCTCCTCGAGCTCCAGGTGGACCTCGGCCGCCGCCATCGCCAGCCGAGAGAGCTCCACCAGTCGCCCGGGTGCCTGGAAGGGCGAGTCCCGCCCGCCGAACTCCGCCTGGACCCGGTAGTCGCCGTCGGCGGGGACCTTGCGCACCGCGTGGGTGGCAGCGCCGTCGACGAACTGCACCGACACCTCGCCCAGTGCCGTCACCCGGGACAGATACGGCTGCAGCATCAGCCCCTCAAGAGGCAGGAGCCGGTCCACGTGGTCCTGGGCGGCCGCGACACCCTGGGCGTCGGCGCCAAAGCGCAGGGTCTCCCGCGCGGACTGAGAGATGGTGGGCTTGAGCACGGCCTCGGCCCACCCCGACACGTCCATGAGTGCCGCCACGTCTGCCGCGGCCCCGGGGTCGAGCCAGTGGGTGGGAACCACCGGAACCCCTGCCCGCATCAGGTCGATCAGGTAGCCCTTGTGGCTGTTCCACTCCACGACCCGGGGACGATTGAACAGCCGGGTCTGGCCTCCGACGGACCAGGCCCACTCCACAAAGGCATCCCGCTGGGTCGCGTAGTTCCAGGTGGCCCGCAAGAGCGCGGCGTCGAAGGCCGACCAGTTCACGACCGGGTCGTCCCAGGCCGCCAGAGCGACGTGGGCGCCGAGCGCCTCCAGCGCGGCCCTGAGGGCGTGGTCGTCTGCGGCCTGGCCCGTCAGCCCGAGCTGGCCGACCAGGGCCACGCGGATCATGGGACCTCCAGGGCGTCTGGGGACCACGGGCCCAGCAGGCGGACCTCGGGGGTCAACCAGACCCCGTGCCCGTCTCGCACGGTGCGTCGGGCGTGGCTGATCAGCCAGCGAATGTCCTCGGCCGACGCCCCGCCCAGGTTGACGATGAAGTTGGCGTGCTTCCGGCTGATCTCTGCGCCCCCTCGGCGGAGCCCCTTGAGTCCTGAGACGTCGATCAACCGGGCGGCGTGATCGCCGGGCGGGTTGGTAAAGGTGGACCCACAGGAGGGCCGGTCCAGGGGCTGGGTGGCCTTGCGGCGGGCCAGGAAGGCCTGGCGCCTGGCCAGGCGACCGGACACGTCCTGGTCCGTCAGCCCCAGCCGGGCGCTGGCGACCACGGACCCGGGCGGCAGGGTTGCGTGGCGGTAGGCAAAGGCCAGCTCTGCCGGGGTCAGGACGCGTCGCTCGCCTCCCGCGAGCACCACGGTGACGGCCTGCACACAGTCCGCGGTCTCCCCCAACAGGGAACCGGCGTTCATGACCACAGCGCCGCCGACCGTGCCCGGGATGCCCGCGAACGGCTCGCCGCCGGCCAGACCGGCCCGATCCAGCCGAGCCAGCAGCACGTTGAGCCGCAGTCCTGCGCCCGCCTCGGCCACCAGGCCGTCCGTGGCCAGTCCCGCCAGCTCGCCTGTCAGCCGCAGGACCACCCCGGGGATGCCGTCGTCGTGGATCAAGGCGTTGGACCCGTTCCCGAGCACGGTGACCGGCAAGCCCGAAGCCTGGACCGCCACCAGCTGCGCCATCGATGAGGCCTCGACCCACGCCTCGGCCGGGCCGCCCACCCGCCAATAAGCCAGCTTGGCGAGGGGTCGGTCCCGGGTGACCGTGCAGCCGGCCTGGACCAGGACGTCCAGTGCGTGGTCGGGCAGCACGGGTCAGTTCATCCGGTCCAAGGTGTCGCCGTCGTAGCGCACCCCACCCTGGACCACCTCGACGATGGCCGTCGTGGTGCTCAGGTCCTGGAGCGGGTTGCCGTCCACCAGGACCATGTCCGCCAGCTTTCGGCGCTCCAGCGAGCCCAGATCCCGCTCCAGACCCAGGTACCAGGCGGCGTCGAGGGTCGCCGCCCGCAGCGCACCTTCGGCCCCCAGCCCGTCGCCCAGGGCCCAGAGCTCCCAGTGACCGCCCAGGCCCTGGAGCTGGCCGTGGGCCCCCAGGACCACCGGCACGCCCGCGTCGCGCAGCTCGCCGGCGGATCGGGCGACCGTCAAGTAGTGCCAGTCGCCGTCCCGGACCGCAGAGGGCGTGCGGCGAGCGACCCGGTCCACCACCTCGGGCGGGGTGAAGGCCAGGAACTTCTCGTCGGCCAGCAGCTCGTAGCTGTCGTAGTAGTACCGCTCCCCGGTCGGTCCGCCGTAGGCCACCAGCAGCGTGGGGCTGTAGCCGGCACCGGTCGCCGCGTAGAGCCCGATCACGTCGGCATAGAGCGGCGCCACAGGCAGGGAGTGCTCGATGCCGGTGTGGCCGTCGATGAGCATGCCCAGGTTCATGAACAGATCGCCCCCGCCCTCTGGGTAGACGTTCAGGCCTTCCTCGCGAGCGGCCTGGATCAGCCACTGGCGCTGATCCCGGCCGGGCTGCTGGTAGTTCTTCACGCTCAGCGCCCCCTGGGCCGCCATGCGCCGCACGTGGAAGCGAGCGTCGTCCAGGGAGTCGACGCGGGTCCGTGCCCGGGCCTTGGCGCCGTAGAGCACGCCGCCGGTGCTGAAGACCCTCGGGCCGAGCTCCAGCCCGGCCGCGATGCGCTCGGCTGTGCCGAAGACCACGTCGTCGGCCGCCGAGGGATCGTGGATGGTGGTGAAGCCGTACGCCAGCGCGATCTCGTGGCGCCAGGACCGCTGGGGGTGGGCGTCAGAGGCGCCGTAGTGGAGGTGGGCGTGCACGTCGATCAGCCCTGGGATCAGCGTCTTGCCGCGGGCGTCGACCGTGCGCACGCCTTCGGGGGCCGGCTCGGTGCCGACGGCCGCGATCCGGTCCCCTTCGACCAGCACCGTGGCGTCTTCGACCACGCCCTGGGGACCCATGGTGACGGCGCGGACGTTCACATAGGCCCAGGTGTCCGTGGGCAGTGGACGGTCCATCCGGGCCTCCAGCCGGATCTCCCGCTCGCCGATGGTCAGCTCGGGCCCCGTGCTCCAGCTGATCTGCTCGCCGGACCAGGACAGCCAGGTGCCCGCTTCCTCGCCCACCTGGGCCACCGGCACGGGGTGGAGCTCGGGCCCCAGCTCCAGCGGCGTGCCTGCGGTCCAGGGAAGAGACGACCGCCAGACCTTGTGGTCCTCGACCCAGGCGACGGAGTCCCCAGAGGGCGAGACCACGACTTCGGTGGCCCGCTCGAAGCGCGCCACGGTCCGCTCCACGTGCCCGGCAAAAGTCAGCACCTGGAGCAGCGTCTTGGGCGCGATCCAAGGCTTCTCCCCGGGCTCGTCGGTGACCAGCAGCAGGCGCGTGCCGTCGGGGGACCAGCCCGGCCGCTGCACGCGGCGGCCGCCGCCGGCGAGCTCTCGCTGAAGCACGGGCACCACCGGGCCGCCTTCGACCGACGCCAGCTCCAGCTGCAGCCACAGCTCGCCCCCGGTGTCGTGGCCGCGAAGGGGTGCGCCGGAGCCCTTCCACCAGGCCAGGCGGCGACCATCCGGGCTCCACGAGGGCGACAGGTACTGGGCCCGGGCGCCGGTCACGATGCGCTCCTTGCCGGTCACGGTGTCCAGCACCCGCACATCGCCTTGTTCCGTGTCGTGCCAGGTGGCGTAGACCAGGGAGCGCCCGTCCGACGACCACTGGGGTGCGAGTGCCCGGCGGGTGCCGTCGGTCAAGGGTTCGGCAGGCTCGCCGTCGACCCCCTGGCGCCAGAGCCGACCAAAGGCCTCGAACACGATGGTCTGGCCGTCGGGGGAGACCGCGGGCCACCGCACCGCCCGCGCCACGACCTCGTTGCCCAGGCCCACCCGGCGCTGCTCGCGCACGGGCTCGGTGAGCACGTGGCGCACCTTGGCCGTGAAGGGCACCACCGTGCGCCGGCCCGAGCGAGCGTCGATGCGCACGATCTGGCCGTCGTCCCACAGGACCAGCTCGGTGCCATCGGGCGTCCAGGAGGCGTGGGGGTAGAGCCCGTTGAGCGCGAAGCCTTCCTGGTTGTCCCGCTCGAGTCCGTCGGCGATCTGGCGTCGGGAGCCGTCTTCGGGATCGTAGATCTCCAGCACGGTCTCGGATCCGCGCCGACGCATCAGGGCGACCTCGGCCGTGATGGGGTTGACGGTCGGTCGGAACGCCGAGCCCGCCTCGGCGGTGAGCTGGAGGATCTCCCCGGTCTGCAGGTCGATCCGGTGCAGATCGTAGATGCCCTGGTTGGGGTCCCGCCCATACTGGAAGCGCCAGGGGGTCGACGAGAAGTAGAGGGAGCGGCCGTCCGGGGAGTACGACGGCTCCAGCGGGAACGGGTGGGTGTCGGTCTGGGTCAGCTGGACCCCGTCGCCGCCGTCCACGTCGAACAGCCACAGCTCGCACATGCCGATGGATCGGGTGTCGGTGATGCGCTTGCGGGCCACGATGGTGCGGCCGTCCGGGCTCCAGCTCGCTTCGGCGAAGCGCTCGGGCCGGCCGTCTGTCAGCGGGCGGTCCTCGCCGGCGTCCAGGTCCCGGATCCAGATCTCCTGGTTGCCCCCGCGGTCCGAGACGAACAACAGGTGCCGGCCGTCCGGGCTCCAGCGGGGGTCTTGGTCCCAGGCGGATCCAAGGGTGATGCGGCGGGCGGTTCCGCCGGACAGGGGCATCAGGTAGAGGTCCCCCAGCAGGTCGAAGACCAGCTGCCCGCCATCGGGGTGCACGTCGACGGAGATCCAGGTCCCCTCGCTCAGCTCGGCGCTCCAGGTGTGGGTGGGTCCGTGAGGCGCCTGGACGTCCCATGTGTCCGAGCGGGCGGCCAAGGCACCAGCCACCAGCAGCGACGTCCAGACGATCATCGGTCCTCCCAGGGGCCGGCAAGGATATCCCCCAGCCATGGGCGCGGCTTCCTGGCTCCTGGCGCTGCTGGCCTGCCCACAGGCCCCGCGCATCGACGTGCCCAGGGTCACTGTGTTCGACGAGGAGGTGCCCGTCAGCCTGGCCGTGGGGGTGAGCGATCCCCAGGACGACCCGGTCGCGCTCCGAGTCACTGGCCTGCCAGCTGGCGCGATCTGGGACCCCCAGCGGCGCACCGTGCACTTCACGCCGGACCTGACCCAGGGGGGCCAGAGCTGGACGGTCCAGCTGGTCGCCGACGACGGGGAGCACCAGACCCGCACTGAGTGGCGCTGGCGGGTCGCCGACACCCTGACGCCCCCCGATCCGGTGGTCACGGCCCGAACCGTGGGCCAGACTCACATCCTGTGGCGCGTCGCGCAGAGGACCGACGCCTCCCTGGACCCACCAGGCCTGGCCGGGCGCACCTTCCAGGCGACCGTGACCCTGCCCCGGGGCGAAGCGGCGCCCAGGTCTGTTCCGGTCCGGGTCCGCCTGCACGGCTTCGGCGGTCGCCCCAGGGGCCTGCCCGCGCCGGGCACAGTGGTCATCGAGCCGGCGGACCCGGACCACAGCTACTGGTGGGGCATGGCCGCCGGACTGCCCGAAGGGGTCGGGGATGGACCGGTGGTGGCCTACACCCAGCGGCGGGTCCTGCACCTGTTGGCGTGGGTGCTCGACCAGGTGCCGTCGGCGGATCCGGACAGGGTCCTGCTCGAGGGTGCGTCGATGGGCGGGGCAGGCGCGCTGAGCCTGGGCCTGCTGTTCCCCAGGCACTTCGCGGCGGTGCGGGGAACCATCGGCCAGACCGTGCCCCGCAACCAGCGCCCTTCCCGGCTGGCTCAGCTCTCTCAGCTCTACGGCCATCCCCAGGACGCGCTGGCCAGCCCCAGCGGCCGGCCGGTCTGGGACGAGATGGACCTGACTCGGGTGCTCGCCGACGACCCGGGCGCCAGGGACCAGTGGGTCTTCACCCGACACGGCCGCGATGATCCCCTGATCCACTTCAGCGCCGTGGTCCAGGACAGCCCGGTGACGGGACTCTCCTTCTACGAGGCGGTCCAGATGTGGGCCGTGGGCCACCACGCGGTGTGGGACGAGGGCGGGCACGGGAGCCCTGATCCGGTGCTGGGCAGCCACTGGTGGGAGGAGCCCGACGACTGGCACCCGGAGCGCTTCCTGACGCGGACGTCGTCTTTTCCAGCGTTCACCCGGGCGTCGACAGACGGCGTCCCGGGCGATGGGAGCCCGACAGGGCGCGTGCCCTGGCACCCGGAGGACGGCTACGCGGGCGCGGTCGAGGTCGCGGGGGACAGCGGGTGGGCAGGAGACAGCTTCGGGGGCCTGAACCAACACCCACGCTGGGATCCAGAGGGCGTGGAGGACTCGGCGTCTCGCTGGGCGGTGCCGCTGCGTGTGGTCGGCGTGCAGGCGGCCACGGTCGACGTCACGCCCCGACGGACCCAGGTCTTTCGGCCCCAGGTGGGCGACCGGATCGCATGGACCTGTGGCGACCAGGAGGGTGAGGTCCGAGCTGACAGAGATGGCGTCACGGTGGCGGGGGTGCGCCTGACGAGTGCATGGCAGACCCTGGCGCTGGAGGTGATACACTGAACACCTGTACAGTATGTCGGCACCCCTACCCCACACCCTGGATCCCAGCCTGGACCGGGCTCAGACCCTCGATCAGCTCCGGGAGTTGATCCGCGCCAGGGCTCCTTTTGCTCTGCGCACCCCAGAGGAGACCCGACGGGCTCGGACCCCTCTGCCGACTGGACACGCCCCCCTGGATCACATCGTCCAGGGCTGGCCTCAGCCTGGGCTCGCAGAGGTGACCGGAAAGCTGGGCACAGGGCGTCTGATGCTCCTCCAGCCCGCGATGGTGGCCCTGACACGCCAGGGGCGTCCAGTGGCGCTGGTCGATCCCCTGGCCCAGGTGAACCCCCCTGGGTGGGCGGGCCTGGACCCGGCGAACCTGCTCATCGTGCGCTGCAGCCCGGAGCAGTCCGGGTGGACCGCCGAGCAGCTGGCCCGCTCGGGGGCCGTGCCGCTCGTGGTCCTCCTGGATCCGCCTCGCCACTCACGGGTCGGTGCCCGGCTGTCTAGAGCAGCGGAGCAGGGCCGCGCGACCGTCGTGATCGTGTCGGAGCGTTCGGACGTCCGCTTGCCGGCGACACTTCGGATCCAGGTCGAGGGGCAGGGCCTGGTGGGGGTCACAGCACGGGTCGAGCACGTGAGAGGCGCCGTGCCCTTGCGGGGTGAGCTGCGACTCCCCAGGTGAGCCGGCACCCCGCCTGCCTGTCACGACCTGTCACGCACGCCCACTGGCATCAGGCGGACTCCCTCTTGATCCGACTCAGAGAGGGAGGAAGCCATGACCCCACGCAACCTGCGCACCCGCTACACCACCGGCATCTCGCTGTTGGTCCTGGGTGCACTGGTCGCCGCGGGTCCGGTCGCCTGGTACGGCGCGACCCAGCTGGACCTTGCGACACACCCGGCCCAGGCCCCCCTCACCACGTCCTGGATCCAGCTCTTCCTGCTCTGCGCAGCCACGATCCTGTCCGTCACCCTGACCGCCACGTGGGCGGTCGCCGAGCGCTTCGCCCGGCCGTTCCAGGACCTCGCAGACACTCTCCGCACCGACATGGACGAAGACGACCAGACCGGGGAATTCGAGGTCATCGACCAGGCCATCCAGCACATGCAGACCCGGCTCATCGATGCCGAGGACAGCATGCGTCGCAACGAGCGCCTGGCCGAGATGGGAGAGTTCGCCGCCGCCATCGGTCACGAGCTGCGGGGGCCCCTGACCGTGATCCGAGGTCGCGCCGAGCTGCTGGGCATACGCCTGGACGACCCCCAGCGCGCCGGTCGACTCGCCGCCCGGCTGGAGAGCGACATCGACAAGATGGTCGAGCTGCTCGAGAACCTGTGCGACTACGCCAAGGTCCGCACCCCGGACCACGGACCGGTGGACCTGGCGGAGCTCTGTTCCGACCTGTTGGCGGACATGACCCTGCCCAGCACCATCGAGTGGGCCGTGCACGCCGAGCCCTTCACGCCCCCCGCCTGGGTCGACGAGACCCAGCTGCGCTCGGTGGCCAGCAACCTGCTCCGCAACGCCATCGAAGCCATGCCCGACGGCGGTCTGGTCGACGTCCGCGTGTCCCCCTCCGGCGACCAGGCCGTGCGCCTGGAGGTTCGGGACTGCGGCGTGGGCATGGCCCCCGACGTCCAGCAGCGCCTGTTCGAGCCCCTGTACACCACCAAGAACACCGGCACCGGGCTGGGCATGGGCATCGTCAAGAACTTCGTGACGTCGAACGGCGGTCGCATCCTGGTCCAGTCCGTCGAGGGCCAGGGAACGACGATGACCGTCGAGCTGCCCGCCGACCTGCGCGTCGTTGAAGGAAGCTGGCGCTCGACCGCGCACTGACACCGACCGTTGGTGGCGGCTCAGTCCTTCTTCTCGTCGTCCTTCTTCTCTCTCTTCTTCTCAATGTCCGGCTTGTGCAGCCCCAGCATCGTCTTGGCGTTGCTGATCATCTTGTTCCACGAGGGATTGTCGTGCTTGGCGGTGGCGCCAAAGCCGATCATCGCCATCAGGAGCAGCACAGCGAGGATCGATGCCGTGCGGTCCGGTGCGTCGTCAGCGTTCACGAAGCTCTCCTGCGGGGCCCGCTGTCACTTACCCCGGACGGCGAGGCTCTGATCTCGGGTTACCGGCAACACCATGGCGATTCCGCTGATCGAGCGCATCGAACACGAGCAGGGGGTGATCGGCCGCCGGCGCGAGGCCGACGCGCTGCTGGCGTGTCTCTGGGCCCGCCGCCACGTGCTCATCGAAGGGCCCGTGGGCGTCGGCAAGACCGTGCTGGCCAAGGCGGTCGCGGCCGTGCTGGACCGGGGCATCGTGCGGCTGGACGGCGACGGCCGCTACACCGAGGCCCGCCTGGTGGGCCAATTCGATCCGCCGGTGGTCCTGGCACGCGGCTACCAGCCCGACGCCTTCCTGGCGGGGCCGCTGGTCCAGGCCATGCAACAAGGCGCCATCCTGTTCCTCAACGAGCTGAACCGGATGCCCGAGGGCGTCCAGAACGTCCTGCTGCCCGCCCTGGACGAGCGCCAGGTCATCGTGCCCCGGTTCGGCCTGGTCGAAGCCGCCCCGGGCTTCGCGGTGATCGCCACCCAGAACCCAGCTGAGTTCGTCGCCACAGGCACCCTGAGCGAAGCGCTGAGGGACCGCTTCGAGCTCGTTCGACTGGACTACCAGAGCGCCGACGACGAGCAGGCGATCGTGGCCCAGGCGACCGTCTGCGCCCCAGCACCTGCGCTGATCGCCCGCGCCGTCGCGCTGACGCGGGCCACACGGAACGACCCCCGCATCCGCCGCGGTGCATCGGTGCGGGCCGCCATCGCCATGGCCGACATCGCGACAGAGCTGGGCGGCGATCTGGACCGGGCGGCCGAGCTCACGCTGCCCACCCGCATCGAGCTGCTGGACCAGAGGGGCACCGACCTCGGAAGTCTGCTCGACGACCTCAAAAAAAAAGTCCCGAGCCCGCCGGCGTCCTGAGCGCCAGCCGCTCGGTCACCCGGCCCGACGCCCTCGACCGAGTGCCCCACGTGCACTCGCCAGCCGTCGAGCTCCTGCTCGCCGATCTGCCCAGCGGGTGGGACGCCGCCGTGCGCTACCACCAGCTCAAGCGAGCCCTGCCCCAGGGCCGTCCCCGGCAGCTCGTGACCGAGCGCGCGGTGGATGCGGTGGTCGCTCGGGCCCGCGATCTGGTCCGCCACGCCGCCCGACCCACGCGCACCGAGAGGGACCACTGGCCCCATCCAGGGGACCTGGACCTGGGGGCCACCGTCGAAGCCCTGGACGTGGGGCCGCGGGACCCGGCGGACGGTGCGATCAGCTGGCGACCCGAGGGCGTCCGGGTCGCCCGCACGGTGCCCCGGGACGCCGACGTGGTGGCGATCCTGGACATGTCGCTGTCCATGAATGGGGAGAAGATCGCACTGATCGCAGTGGCCGCGGCGATCCTGCACCTCAAGCTCGACCGGGTGTCTGTCGTGTCCTTCGACACCCTGGCAAACACCCTGGTCCCGCTGGGGGCCCGGGTAGACGTGCGCGAGGTCGTGCGCCGGGTCCTGCGGGTGCCGGCCCAGGGCTACACCCACATCTCCGCCGGTCTGGAGGAAGGCCTGGAGCAGCTCAGCCGCTCCCGCCGCAAGGAGCGGGTCGGGTTGTTGCTCAGCGACGGCATCTCCAATGTGGGCAAGGACCCGGTCCACGTGGCCCAGCGCTTCCCCACCCTCCACGTGATCCAGGTCGGTCGCGACGTGCCCCAGGGGCGGCGGGCCTGCACCCGCATGGCCCAAGCGGGCCAGGGGGCTCGATGGCACGCCCCCACCTACCTGGCGCTGCCCCAGCTCGTGCGCCAGGTCGTGCGCGAGGTCTTCCGAGGCTGACGCCGACGGTGGCCGCCCGGGCCCAAGCGCGGTACCCGACCCCACCATGTCCACTGCCCGCGCCACGGCCGCCGCCGCCGAGATCGACCGGATCAACACCTTCTTCCCGCTCATGACGGGCCTGGGCAACCGCTTCGCCCGCACCCGGCCCTGGGAAGGTCGCGTCGTCGGTGTCAACGCCCACCTGACGACCTTCACCGCAGCCCTGGTCCGTGAGCTCAGCCTGGGTGGCGGCGAGTGGGTGGTGTCCGCAGCCAACGAAGCGACCACCGACATCCGCGTCGTCGAGCTGTTGCGGGGCCAGGGCATCGCGGTGCACACGGGCGGCGACCTGCGCAACCGCCACAAGGGCCTGCTGGATCACCACCCCGACATGATCGCCGACGTGGGCTTCGAGCTGCTCGGCACCCTGTTGGACCACCGCTCGGAACAGGTCGACGAAGTCCGGGCCGCCGTCGAGATCACCCGGTCGGGCATCAGCCGGATGCGCGCCCGGGCGCAGCTCCCGTGGCCGGTCGTGAACCTGAACGATGGCCTGATCAAGCACAACGTCGAGAATCGGCGCGGCGTCGGCGAGTCTCTGTGGACCTCGATCCGGGACATCACCGGCACCCACCTGTCCGGCCGCCGGGTCCTGGTGGTGGGCTACGGGCCCGTCGGCCAAGGGGTGGCCGCCTATGCCAAGTCCCATGGCGCCGTGGTCGAGGTCTACGAGGTGGACCCCATCCGCCGCCTGATCGCCCACTACGACGGCTACGCGACCCCCGCCCTCTCCGAGGGACTCGAGGAGGTCGAGATCGTGGTCACGGCCACCGGACGCCGCCACGCGATCTCGGTCCAGCACCTGCGGGACCTGCGCAACGGCGTGGTGCTGGTGAACGCCGGACACGGCGGCGACGAGATCGACATCGACGGCCTCAAGGCAGCCGCGTCGTCGGGCATCGAGATCGGCGACAACTGCACCCGCTACCGGATCGGCGGTGGGCCCTGGTTGTCCGTGCTGGGCGACGGTCACCCCCTGAACATCGTCACCAACGCCGGCAGTCCAGAGCCCGTGCTCCTGCACTTCGCGGTGGTCGCCTTGACCCTGGAGTGGCTGGCGCGGGAGACCCCGCGCACACGGGGAGAGCTCCCGGTCCCGCGCGCCATCGAAGAGGAAGCCGCCCGCCTGGCTCTGGCGGCGCTCACCGGCCACCCGTGACCGACCTCCCCGAGTCCGTGCACCAGGCCCACGACGCCCTGCGGACCGAGGACTGGGCACTCGCCTGCGACCGCATCGCGCTGGCTCTGGACCAGGTGGCCCAGCCCGCACTCCGGGCCCGCCTGCACGGCTGGCGGGCCCAGGCCCTGACAGAGCTGGGCGCCCTGGCACCGGCCCGTCAGGCCGTGCGACAGGCGCTCCTGGCGGCCCGAGACCTGGGCGAGCAGCACAGTGACGCCACAGCGCCCCTGCGGGCACTGCACGGCCGGATCAGCGCGCGGATGGCCGCCCAGGCCGCCGCGGACCAACGACGTGCCCACGCCGCAGACCTGGCCGCCCGACCCCTCGACGAGCTGTTGGCCGCAGCGGCCCCGGGGGCCGAGCGCGCTGCGGTGTACCTCGCCCGGGCCGACGCCCTGGTCGACGCCGGACGCCCCCAGGGGGTGCCCGCGCTGATCACCCGCGGCCTCGCCGAGGCGCCGCTCGCCGCCACCCGGGAACAAGTCCTGCTGCGTCTGGCCCTCCTTCGAACCCGTCCAGCGAACGCCGCCGACGTGCTCTCTCAGGCGCTGGAACTGGCCGATGACGCCGCCAGCGAGACCCTGGTCACCGCTGTCGCCCGCGCGGCCCGCGACCTGGCGCTGCCCCTGCCGGAGCCCGGCTTTTGAAGGCGCGCCTGGGTTCCATCGATCTGGGCAGCAGCAGCCTGCACCTGTGGATCGTCGACCTCGCCGACGGTGGGCGCACCCAGGTGCACCTGGGCCGCGCCGGTCTGCGGCTGGTCCGGCGCTGGGCTGCCGACGGCCCGGCGATCGATCCGGCCGTTGCAGCCAAGGCCCTCGACGCCATCGACGCCATGGTCGCCCAGTGCCGGGCGCTGGCCTGTGACCACATCCAGATCGCGGCCACAGCCGCCGTGCGCGAGGCCCAGGACCACGTGGGGTTCTGCAGCCAGGTCCTGGACCGCACGGGCGTCTCGGTGCGCGTGCTCTCGGGCGACGACGAGGCCCGAGTGAGCTTCCTGGGGGTGGTAGACCGGCTCACGACGGCCCCGGGGCCGTCCCTCGTGTTCGACCTGGGCGGAGGCTCCACCGAGTTGATCCTGGGCGACCGGGACAGCGTGCGCTGGTTGCGCTCGCTGCCCCTGGGCCACCTGCGCTGTACCCAGGCCATCGCACCGCTCCCCGACCCGCCCGGCCCGGAGAGCACAGCGCGCCTCCGGGCGCTGGTGGACGAGACTCTCGCCCCCTCCGTCGCGAGCCTGGCGGCCCATCCGTGGGAGCGGCTGGTCGGGGTGTCGGGCACCGTCTGGACCCTGTCTCGCGTGGTCGAGGGTGCACAGGGCCGCCCCCAGCCTCAGGGCCGGGCGGCGCCCCGCGTGCTCCTGTCCGAGCTTCGGGACCTCAGGACCCGCCTGGAGACGCTCCCACGGCGGAAGCTCGCCGATCTCGCCGGGATGGACAGGCGCCGGTGCGACAGCTTCTACGCTGGGGTGGTGGTGGTCGAGGTCCTGATGGACGCCCTGGGCTGCCACACCTTGTGGACCACCGAAGGCGGCGTCCGGGAGGGACTGGTGGCAGACTTCGAGCGCAGTCAGACCCCCTGACCCGGAGCCACACCGCGTGAGTCGCGTCCTCAACAGCTTGCGGGTGCTCGGCGGGATCGACGCGGTCAAGCGCACCCAGGCCTACTACCAGCTCTTCGGGGACCTGTTCGAGGCAGCCAGCCAGGGCTCGGGTTTCTACAACCTGGGCCTATGGGACGCCCCGGACGCGGCCTGGCCCGACGCCCAGGCCGCCCTGCTGGCCCAGGTCGCCAGCCACCTGCCCCAGGCCGGGCACCTGCTCGACGTGGGCTGTGGGGTGGGCGGTCCGGCCTTGCGGCTGGCCCGAGACAGGCCGGGCCTGCGGGTGACCGGGGTCAACGTGGCCCAGGACCACCTCGACCGGGCTCGCCAGCGAGCGGATGAGCGCGTGGACTTCCTGTGGGCAGACGCCGACGAGCTGCCCTTTCGACCTGGAAGCTTCGATGGCGTGTACAGCATCGAAGCGGCCTTCCACTTCCGGGATCGGGGGCAGTTCACCCACCAGGCTGCCAAGGTGCTCAAGTCCGGGGCGCCCCTGGTCCTGACCGACCTGGTCAACCGGCCGGAGAGCCGCCGGCTGTACGACCGGGTCGTGCTCCGGGCGGCCGAGAAGGCGCTCGGTTCTGGGGGCCTGGGCACCCAGGAGGAGTGGCGCCATCACTTGGACCACTACGGCTTCACCGACGTGGTGGTCGACGACCTGTGGCCCAGGGTGCTGCCCGGCCTGCCGCGGTGGGCCGCGATGCTCGAGGGCACGCTGATGCCGGCGACCTATCCCAAGCCGTTGCTCAAGCTGGCAGCAAGGGGCCTGCGCTATGCGCACAGTCGGGGTCTGCAGAGCCCGCTGGGCGTGGTGCTGGTGCGGGGGGTGAAGGGCTAGCGCTAGCCTCCCTACGCCGCCAGATCCGCCCAACCTGAGACCGGCCCCAGACAGCCCAACGCGACACCCCAACACAGAGTCATGCCCCAGGGCCAGAACTTCTCCAACCTATGATCCATCCCCGCAACCCTAATGCTTAACAAGAGGTTCCTGACCCCTGTTCCTGTTCCCCCCCTGTTCCCCCCCTGTTCCCCCTCCCGCCCGCGCCGCGGGTGCGAGGGGTGGCGCGGAGCGCCCACGCCTCGTCCGGCGGCCGCAGCCGGGAGCGGAAGTGGTTCGTGGGGAGTCTGGACCGGCCGAGCGCCAGCGAGGGCAGGCCGAGCGGAGCGAGGTCCCGGGAAGACTCCCCACGAGCCACTTCCCGGACGGCGGAGGCGGAGGCCGCCGGACCAGAGGGGCGACCGCGAAGAGACGGCGACAGCCGGCTCCGCGGCCTCGCCCCCTGAACACAAAACGATTACCCGCGCAGCCCGGGAGTTCCCATGGCTGTCGATCGCGCCCCCGTCGTCGATCAGAACTTCTCCGCAGCCGTCGCGGCACTGACTGCGGGCCCGCCCCGCCAGGACCTCGACAGCCCGGTGCGGCCGGGCTCGGTGCTGACGGCCAGGGACGCGCTGGCACTCTTCGAGACGCAGCTCGCCAGCCGCCACCTGGACCTGGCCGCCCGCTGGCTCAAGGCCCGAGGGACCGGCTTCTACACCATCGGCTCGTCCGGCCACGAGGGCAACGCCGCCGTCGCAGCCGCCCTGCGGCCCTCAGATCCCGCCTTCCTTCACTACCGCTCGGGGGGCTTCTTCCTTCAGCGGGCCAGCCAGGTGCCCGGTCAGACCCCGGTGCTCGACGTGCTGCTGGGCATGACGGCGTCGTCCCAGGACCCCATCTCCGGCGGCCGGCACAAGGTCTGGGGCAGCCTGGCGCTCCAGGTGCCGCCCCAGACCTCGACGATCGCGTCCCATCTGCCCAAGGCGGTGGGCGCGGCCCTGACCACCGATCGCCTGCCCCGCCTGGGCCTGCAGGGCCCGGTGCCCCCGGACAGCGTGGTCGTCTGCACCTTTGGCGACGCCAGCTCCAACCACAGCACCGCCGTCGGCGCCCTGAACACCGCCGGCTGGGCCAGCCACCAGAACCTGCCGGTGCCGCTCCTGTTCGTCTGCGAAGACAACGGCGTCGGCATCTCGGTCCACACCCCCGACGACTGGGTCCAGGCCGCCCATGGCAGTCGCCCCGGGCTGGCCTACTTCCGAGGCGATGGGCTGGACCTGCCCGACGCCTACGACGCGGCCACCCGCGCTGTCGAGCACGTGCGCCGCACCCGCCGGCCGGCGCTGCTCCACCTGAAGGTCGTCCGCATGTTGGGACACGCGGGCAGCGACGTCGAGCAGACCTACCACCCCCTGGCCCGGATCGAAGCCCAGGAGGCCCAGGACCCCGTCCTGGCGACCGCCCGCCTGCTGATCGAAGGCGGCTGGTTGAGCCCCCAGGCCACTCTGGCGCTCTACGAGGAGCACCGCGAGCGCACCCTCGCCCTGGCCGCCGAGGTCGAGTGCCGGCCCAAGCTGACCTCGGCGGCCCAGGTGATGGCCCCCGCCGCGCCACACACCGCAGACGCGGTGGCCGCCGAGGTGTCCCGGACCCCGGACCCCGCCGCCCGTGCCGGGTTCTGGGACGACCGGCTGCCCGAGCAGGACAAGCGCCCGCGCCACCTGGCCGTCCAGCTGAACCGCGCCCTGGGCGACCTGTTGGTCAAGCACCCCGAAGCGCTCATCTTCGGCGAGGACGTCGCCAAGAAGGGCGGCGTCTACCACGTCACAGACAAGCTCTCCCAGCGGGCGGGCATCGGCCGCGTCTTCAACACCCTGCTCGACGAACAAGCGATCCTGGGCATGGCCCTGGGCGCCGGCCAGCTGGGCTGCTTGCCATTCCCGGAGATCCAGTACCTGGCCTATCTGCACAACGCAGAGGACCAGCTCCGAGGCGAGGCCGCCAGTCTTCAGTTCTTCAGCAATGGCCAGTTTCGCAACCCGATGGTCGTCCGGATCGCCAGCTACGCGTACCAGAAGGGCTTTGGCGGCCACTTCCACAACGACAACTCCATCGCCGTCCTGCGGGACATTCCAGGCCTGATCATCGCCAGCCCGGCCCGGGGAGACGACGCGGTGGCCATGCTGCGGACCTGTGCGGCGGCGGCCCACGTGGACGGCGCGGTCTGCGCCTTCCTGGAACCCATCGCCCTCTACATGACGCGGGACCTGTACGAAGACGGGGACGGACTGTGGACCACGCCCTATGAGGCCCAGGGCCAGCACGTTCCGCTGGGGCGCGGCCGCACCTGGGGCGAGGGCCAGGACCTGACCCTGGTCAGCTGGGCGAACGGGCTGTGGATGAGCTTGCGGGTGGCCCGCAGGCTCGAGCAGGAGCACGGGGTGCGCTGCCGGGTGCTCGACCTGCGCTGGATCGCACCCCTGCCGGTCGACGACCTGCTCCGGGAAGCCCACGCCACGGGCCAGGTCCTGGTGGTCGACGAGACCCGGCGCACCGGGGGGGTGTCCGAGGGCGTGTTCACGGCGCTCATCGAAGGCGGCTACCGGGGCGGGCTGGCCAGAGTCGCCGCCGAAGACAGCTTCGTGCCTCTGGGCGCTGCCGCCTACCAGGTGCTGGTCACCGAGGAAGGCATCGAAGCCGCCGCGCTGGAGCTGTTGAAGTGAGTGCCCCCCGACGCGTCCTGCTGGTCTGCCCAGGCCGGGGATCCTACGGCCGCCGGCAGCTCGGCTGCCTGCCCACGGCCGATCCGATCATTCGCCAGCTCGACGCCTACCGCACCCGGCTGGGGCGACCGACGCTCTCCGAGCTGGATCGGGCTGAGCGCTTCATCAGCTCTCAACACATGGCCGGCGAGCACGCGAGCCTGTTGACCTTTGGGGCCACGGCGGTGGACCTGGCTGCCCTGGACCCGGCCAAGGCACGGATCGTCGCGGTGACCGGCAACAGCATGGGCTGGTACACGGCCCTCTACGCCGCAGGGGCCCTGGGCCTGGCCGACGCGGCGAGGCTGATCGAGACCATGGGCGCCTGGCAGGCCCAGGACGAGCACGGCGTCATCGGCGGCCAGGTGATGCTGCCCACCGTCGGCGAGGACTGGCGACCGGATCCGGTGCTCCAGGCCCGGGTCGCCGAAGCCCTGACCCATGCCCACGTGCACCTGTCGATCCGCCTGGGCGGAACCACCGTGCTCGGGGCATCGCGAGACGGCGTCCGGTGGCTGCTCGACGAGCTGCCCAAGCAGCGTCGGGGCTCCCGGGAGTTCCCGCTGCAGCTGCCGCTGCACTCGGCCTTTCACACCCCGCTCCTAGCGGCCACGTCGGCCCGGGCCATCCGAGAGCTCGGCGATCTCCCGCTGCGGCCTCCGGCGCACCCGCTCTTCGCCGGCGATGGTCGGAGCTTCCGGGCCTGGGCCGACCCCTTCGAGGTCCTGGACTACACCCTGGGACACCAGGTGGTCGCCCCCTACGACCTGACCCTGGCGGTCCAGACGGCGGTCGGCACCCACGCGCCGGAGCTCCTGGTGCTTCCGGGCCCCGGCGACACGCTCGGTGCGCCGGTGGCCCAGATCCTCATCGCCATGGGCTGGCGGGGGCTCCGGGACCGGGCGGACTTCGACGAGGCCCAGGGCTCGGACGCTCCCCTGATCGCCGCCATGGCACGGCCGGCACAGCGGGCCTGGGTCGCGTGAGCGACACCGACCCCCTGCGCGCGCGCCTGATCGCCGCCCTGGCGCTCAAGGAGCTGCCCAGGGCCGGCTGGGTGCGCGCCGGCGTCGCTGACCCCGAGAGCGTCGCGGCCCACAGCTGGGGCGTCGCGTGGCTGGTCCTGGTGCTGTGTCCGCCCGCGCTGGACCGCGGTCGGGCCCTGGCCATCGCGGTGCTGCACGATCTGCCCGAGGTCCGGGTCGGCGACATCACCCCCCACGACGGGGTGACACGCGCCGCCAAGGCCGCCGCCGAGGACCAGGCCGCCACCGCGCTCTTCGCCGGGCTTCCCGGGGGCGCCGAGCTCCGGGAACTGTGGCTCGAGTACGAGCACGGCTCCACGCCCGAGGGTCGCTTCGTGAAGGCCTGCGACAAGCTCGACATGGCGCTCCAGGCCCAGCGCTATGAGCAGGCCCAGGCCTTGGCCCTGTCCGAGTTCATGACCTCGGCCCTCTCCAGGCTGGAACCGGGTCTGTTGCGGACCCTGGCAGGCGCGTAGACTGGGCGTCCTTCCCTGGGGAGACGCCCATGCGCTCAGCCACGCTCCTGTTGCTCCTGGCGGTCGCCTGCGGCGACGACACCACCACGACTTCGGACTCCGCCACCCCGACCACGACCACCCAGGGCACCGACGACACCGGCGCGACCGACACCGAGCCAGATCCCGTGGATCTGGACCAGGACGGGGTCTGGAGCGATCGGGACTGCGACGACGCCGACCCCGACAACTTCCCCGGCAACCTGGAATTCTGCGACGGCGCCGACAACAACTGCAACGGCGTGGTCGACGACGACCCCTACGACATCGTCACCTGGTACCAGGACGCAGACCAGGACGGCTACGGCACCGACGTGACCCAGGCCGCCTGTGAGCAGCCGACCGGCTTCGTCGACAACGACGAGGACTGCGACGACCTGGACCCCGCGGTCTACCCCGGCGCCACCGAGGCCTGCGACGGCACCGACCAGGACTGCGACGACTACGTCGACGAGGACGTCGAAGGCGAGGAGCTGCGCTGGTACGCAGACAGCGACGGCGACGGCTTCGGAAGCCCCTACTACACGGAGGACGCCTGCAGCCAGCCGTCGGGCCACGTGGCGAACAGCGACGACTGCGACGACCTGGACGCAGAGATCAACCCGGACGGCACCGAGTCCTGCGACGGCGTGGACAACGACTGTGACGGCGCGGCCGACGAAGGCAGCCCCACGGGCTCGACCACCTGGTACATCGACTACGACGGCGACGGCTACGGCGCGACCAGCTTCACCAGCACCGCCTGCGAGGCGCCCTCTGGCTACGTCGACGACACCTCTGACTGCGACGACACCGACCAGGACGTGCACCCGGGCGCGACCGAGATCTGCAACGACAGCGACGACGACTGCGACACCTCGGTCGACGAAGACGCGTCCCTGGATCTGGAGACGTGGTTCGCCGACGACGACGGCGACGGCTACGGCGACGGCGACGCCACCACCGAGGCCTGCTCGCTGCCCTCGGGCCACGTGGACAATGACGACGACTGCGACGACGACGACGCAGCCGCCTACCCGGGCGCCAGCGAGTCCTGTGACGGCAGCGACGAGGACTGCGACGGCGACGTGGACGAGGACCCCACCGACGGCGACACCTGGTGGATCGACCTGGACGGCGACGGGTACGGGAACCTGATCCTGACCGCCACGGACTGCGACCAGCCCACTGGCTACGTGGACAACGACGACGACTGCGACGACCTCGAGGCCGACGCCTGGCCCGGCAACACCGAGGTCTGCGACGGCATCGACAACGACTGCGACACCGACGCCGACGAGGCCGGCGCGTCCGACGCAGCGACCTGGTATGCCGACGCCGACGGCGACAGCTTCGGGGACCCGGACACCACCGCGGTCCAGTGCGACGTGCCCAGCGGCTACGTCAGCGGGAGCGCGGACTGCGACGACGCCTCTGCCGCCATCAACCCGTCGGCGCTCGAACAGTGCGACAGCACGGACAACGACTGCGACGGAGACGTCGACGAAGACGGCGCCTTCGACGTGGTGCCCTGGTACGAAGACGTCGACGGGGACGGCTACGGCGACCCCGCCGTCTCCGAAGACCACTGCGACGCGCCCACGGGTTTTGTGGCCGACGACACCGACTGCGACGACGACGAGTCAGCGGTCAACCCCGGCGAAGCCGAGATCTGCGGCGACACCCTGGACAACGACTGCTCCGGTGACACGAACAGCTGCCGTCTCAGCGGGCGCTACAGCACCAGCGACGCCGACGCGCACTGGATCGGTGAGAGCTCGGACTACTACGCCGGCTACTCGGTCGACCTGCTCGACGACGTGGACGGCGACGGGCTGGGAGACCTGCTGATCGGCTCCTTCGGCCACGACGATGGCGGCAGCTACGCCGGCGCCGCCCACGTGGTGTTCGGACCGACCACCGGGACCCACAACCTGAGCGGCGCCGACGTGCAGCTGACCGGCGAGAACTCCAGCGACTACGCCGGCTACAGCGTCGCCTGGGCCGGTGACGTGGACGGCGATGGCTACGGCGACCTGCTCGTCGGCGCCGAGTACAACGACGACTACACCAGCAACGCCGGCGCAGGCTACCTGGTGCTTGGGCCGCCCAGCAGCATGGACCTGTCGTCCGCCGCGACCCAGTTCTACGGCGAGAGCAGCAGCTACTACCTGGGGGCCGCGTCGGCCGGGGTCGGGGACACCAACGGCGACGGCTACGACGATGTGATCTTCGGGTCCTACTGCGCCAACCTCAACGGCAGCCACTCCGGGGGGGCCTACTTCTGGGAGGGGCCCTCCTCCAGCTCCCACCAGTACTACTACGACGCCGACGCCCGCTTCATCGCCGAGGCCAGCAGCGACTACGCGGGCTGGTCTGTCGCAGGCGGTGGCGACGTGGACGGGGACGGCAACGACGACATCTTGATCGGCGCCATCTACAACGACGAGGGCAACAGCGACGCCGGGGCCGCCTACCTGGTCTACGGCGGTTCAGCGAGCGGCGACGAGTACCTGTCCAGCGCGGACGCCAAGCTGCTCGGCGACAACAGCTCCGACTACGCCGGCCGCGCCGTCGCCCTGGGAGACATCAACGACGACGACGTGCCCGACCTGATCGTCACCGCCGATCACAACGACGAAGGCGGCACCAACTCCGGCTCCGTCTACATCGTCTTTGGCCCCGCCTCTGGCGCGATCGACCTGCGCAGCGCCGACGTGCAGATCATCGGGGAGTCGTCCTATGACTACGTCGGCAGCTCCGTGAGTGTGGGCGACGTGGACGGCGACGGCGCGGACGATCTGTTCATCGGCGCCACCGGCGTCAGCAATGGCTCGAGCCAGGGAAGCGCCTACCTGCTGCACGGCCCGCTGAGCGGTCGCATCGATCTGTTCGACACGGACGCCGAGATCACCTGTTCCTCCAGCAGCGACTACTGCGGTCAGTCGGTGGCGGCGGGCGTCGACGTAGACGGCGATGGCATCGGCGACATGCTGATCGGTGCGCCCTACGACGACGAGACCTACAGCACGTCGGGCAGCGCGTTCTTGTTCCTGGGGAGCGGCGAGTAGTCACCGCGACGAGCACCAGGCTCAGATCTTGCGCCGGGCCTCGCGCACCCGCAGGCACAGCACGCCCCGGGTCTTCTCGACGTTGTCGTCCCACTCGGCGATGGCGCGCACGTCTTCGATGGCGCCCGCGCGATCCTCGGCACCGGGGACCAGGTTGTTCCAGCCCTCGGTCTCGACCAGATCCTCGAGGCTCTTGTACTTTCGGACGGTGCCGACCGTGATGGAGCCGAGGGTCCCGAATTCCAGGCGGTCACCCGCGCAGATCATCGTGTAGTCATCCGTGTTGAGCAGGGCGTAGACGGTCTTCTGTCCACGCTCCATGGCCTCGAAGGCCTCGACATGGATGCACGCGTCATAGGTGGCCATCCGCCGGTCTCCTCCAGTCTGAGCGGGGGGTGCGATCGCGGCACAACGTAGCACGCTGGCGGATCGCGGCTACCCCGGTGGCCAGGTCAGGCTGCGCCCGGCCAACAGGTGAACGTGCAGGTGGAAGACCGTCTGGCCTGCACCCGCGCCGTTGTTCACCACCAGCCGGTACCCGGTCTCGGCGACCCCGAGCTGTCGCGCCACGTTGCGGGCCGCGATCATCACGTGGCCCAACAGAGCCTGATCGTCGTCGGCGGCCTGGGCCACGTTGACCACTGGCCGCCGCGGGACCACCAGCACGTGGGTCGGCGCCTGGGGGTTGATGTCCCGGAAGGCCACGCACCAGGCGTCCTCGTAGACGATGTCCGCGGGAATGTCCCCGGCGATGATCTTCTCGAACAGGGTCGGCATGACGCCTAGTAATCCACCCGGATGGGCAGGATCAGGATGCCGTCCCTGTACTTGGGGCCAGCCAGGATGAACGTGCCGTGGTTCTGGATGGCCACCGTGGTGTCGACGACCTTGTTCTGGCCGCGGAACATGCGCACGCGAACCTTGGCGCGATCGGCACTCATCTCACGGATGTTGACGACCACCCGCGGGCCGTCCTGGACACGGAATTCCAGCTCGCCGGCGCCCGTGCCGACCATGCCGCGCTTCTGGGTGACCAGCTCGTAGCGATCGTGGCGCAGGTAGGCCAGGTGCTTCACCAGGTGCCGCAGCTGCGGATCCATGTGGGCCTGGCCTTCGCTTGCAGCGACCGCCAGGATGCGGACCTCGACCTTGCCCGCCGGGACGGGGCGCTTGGTCTGAGCCTGGGCCGGCGGCCTGCGCGGGGGCGGATCTGCGAGCGCGGTGCCCACGGGGCCGACCAGGGCCAGGCTCAAGGCCAGTGCGAGGGCGCGGAACAGGACGCGCATCAGATCTCCTCCCACTCGATGGCATCCCAGCCCTCGTCTTCCAGCTGCTGATCATTGGGCAGCTCTTCCAGCATCAAGATCATCGGCCCACCGTCGCCGGCCTGGAGCACGTGGAGCATCACGCCGTCGGCGGTCTCGAATTCCTCGAGCTCGGCGTCGTTCACGCTGGCGAGCTCGAAGGCTTCTTCAGAGGCTCGGTCGCCGCCGGGGTCGGCACCGGGGGACGGCATCACGTCGGTCCCACCCTGCAGGGCCAGCAGCAGGGCCAGCGCGGCGCCTGCCATCAGCACCGCCGGGGCCCACATCGACTGCCACCAGGGCACGGAGGCCGAGTCCGACTGGGGCTGGGGCTCGCCGTCCAGGTTGAGCTCGGCCACCGTGGCCCTGGGCAGCGGCAGGGCCGCCATGACGGCATCTGCCAGCTCGATCTGCTCGCCGGCGGTCTGGGCGGCGCGCTCGGCCACCGCCACACGCACCGCCGCGCCGACCGGCTCCCAGCCCGGCACGTGCTCGGGTCCTTCGAGCCCGATGCCTTCGGCGACCGCCGCCCAGACGGGGCCCAGGTCGGCCTTGCGCGTGCGGGCCTTGAGCGCCGTCTTTACCAGCCGGCCAAGCTCGGCATAGGCCGTGAGCTCGCTCAGGGCGGCCCGATCCGACGGGAGCTCCGCTGCGATCCGCAGGCGCTCCTCGACAGGCAGCTCGCCGTCGTGCAGGGCGGAGATCCACGCTTCGGTGGTGGCCTGGTCGAGCTTGTCGGCCGCCGCCACGGGTGCCTCGGCCGGCGCATCGCCCAGGATCGCCGCCATCACAACGTCGGTCACGTCGACCGGCTCGGCCGCCAGGGCGCGGAGCTCGGAGAACGCCGCGTCGACCGGGTCTGCGAGCGCGAGAGCCGCCATCACGCCGTCGGCGACGTCGACAGGGTGCGCGACGACCGAGCGCATGGCCGCCGAGATCGCGCTCCAGCCTTCGTCTCGCCCCAGTGCCTGGAGCACGGGATCCGCGAGCTCGGGGGTGTCTCCCGCCGCCGCGCGGACCGCGTCCAGGAGCACGCCGGACAGACCCCGCAGCTCGGCCAGCTGGACCTGGCTGTCCGGCAGGGACAACAGCTCGCGGCGCTCCTCGACGGTGGCTTCACCGTCGAGAACACGCATCAGCAGCTGGTCGAGCCGCGCAAGTGTGTCCTGCTGCGCTGTCACGGACCCTCCGGGGTGTGGAGGCTCAGACGGGCGTTCCGGGGGTTCATTCACGAAGCCTCGGACGCGGGCAACAGATCCTTCAGCACGTCCCGGAGCTTGCGCCGGGCATAGAAGAGCCGGGACATCACGGTGCCTTCGGCGATGTCCATGGTCTCGGCGATCTCTTTGTAGGAGAGTCCTTCGACTTCGCGCAGCAGGATCACCTGGCGATGGTCCGGGCTGAGCTTGTCGAGCGCGTCGAAGATCTGCTCGTTGAGCTGGCGTCGGTGCAGGGCCTTGTCCGGGTTGCCGCGATCGTGGGCGGCGGCGATCGCGCCGTCGGCATCGCGGGCCGCGATGCCCTCGTCGAAGGCCTCGTGTTGGCGCTTCTTCATCTTGCGGATGTGGTCGATCGCAACGTTCATGGAGATGCGGTAGAGCCAGGTGTAGAAGCTGGACTCCAGCCGGAAGCGGTCCAGGTTCTTGTAGGCCTTGATGAAGGCATCCTGGGTCAGGTCCCGGGCCTCTTCCTTGTCCCGAACCATGCCGCAGATGAGCGCGTAGACGCGCCCCTGGTAGCGCTCGACCAGGCCCCGGTAGGCACTGGGGTCCCCGTCCCGGATGGCCTGGACGAGCTCGGCGTCCACCTCGCGTGGGGTCTTGTCCATGGTGTCCTCAGTGGGCCTGGGCCCAGGTACGTCCGTGGCCGGCATCGACCTTGAGGGGCACCCTCAGGTCGCCTGCGGCCTCCATCTCTTCGACCACCAACGCTCGCACGGCGTCCAGGTCTTCCAGCGGCACCTCGAGCAGGAGCTCGTCGTGGACCTGGAGGAGCAGCCGGGCGTTGGGGTGCTCGGCGGCCAGGCGGCGATCGACTGCGAGCATGGCGCACTTGATCAGATCGGCCGCCGAGCCCTGGATCGGGGTGTTCACAGCCAGCCTCTCCGCGGCCCACACCACCCGCTGGTTCTTGGCGGTGATGTCCCGGATCGGGCGCTTGCGGCCCCACAGGGTCGTGGCGTGCCCGGTGTCCCGGGCCTGGGCCTTGAAATCCTCGATCACTCGGGCGACCTGGCTGTAGCGGTCGAAGTAGCCGTCGATGTATTCCTGGGCAGTCCCGCGAGGGATGCCGAGCTCGTTGGACAGCCGAAAGGCGCTCATGCCGTAGACGATACCGAAGTTGATCGCCTTGGACGCCGAGCGCTGCTCTGGCGTGACCTGGTCCATGGGCACGCCGAACACCTCTGACGCGGTGCGCCGGTGGATGTCCTGGCCGGCCTGGAAGGCTTCGACCAGCGGCCCCTCCTGGCAGTAGTGGGCCAGGATGCGGAGCTCGACCTGGCTGTAGTCACAGGACAGGAAGACGTGGCCGTCCCGAGCGACGAAGCACTCCCGGATGCGCTTGCCGTCTTCGGTGCGAATGGGGATGTTCTGCAGGTTCGGGTTGTTCGACGACAGGCGACCGGTCGCTGCGACGGCCTGGTGGAAGCTGGTGTGGATGCGGCCATCCACCGGCGATGCAAAGCCGGGCAGCGGGTCCACGTAGGTGCTCTTGAGCTTGGTGAGCGCCCGATAGGTCAGGATCGCCGCCGGCAGGGGGTGGTGGCGCTGGAGCTTCTCCAGGGTGTCGGCGTCGGTCGAGGGCCCGGTCTTGGTGCGCTTGATCGGGGTCAGGCCGAGCTCGTCGAACAGGATGACCCGGAGCTGCTTGGGCGAGCCGATGGTGAACTTCTTGCCCGCCAGGTCGTAGCAGGCCTGCTCGGCGTCGGCGATGCGCGTGGTGAGCTCCTGGGCATAGGCCTTGAGCAGCGCCACGTCGACGCCGATGCCCGCGGACTCCATGCGTGACAACACGGGGACCAGCGGGACCTCGATGTCCCGATACACCCCGGTCAGCTCGCGCTCTTCCAGCCGGGGCGCGAGCTTGTGGTGGAGCAGCCAGGCCACGTGGGCGTCCTCGGCGCCATACTCCGCGGCCTTGTCCAGAGGCACGTCGGCAAAGGTCTGCTCTCCGGCGCCCGGGGCCGAGAACAGGTCCCCCTGTTCCGGCGCGGGCTGGACCAGGTCCTCGAACTTGACCATGTCGTGGCCCAGGTATCGCAGGGCCAGGTCGTCGAGACCGTGCTTGGCCCGGTCGGGCTCGACCAGGTAGTCGGCCAGCATGGTGTCGCTGGCGATGCCCTCGAAGGCAAAGCCGAGGCGGGCCATCACGGCGTGGTCGTACTTCAGGTTCTGGCCCAGCTTGGGCAGCGCGGGGTCAGCCAGCAGTGGCCCCAGGATGTCCATGACCTGGGCCTGGGTCAGCTGCCCCCCGGGGCCCGGATCGGTGTGACCTATGGGCACGTAGACCGCGTCGGTGGGTCCCCAGCAGAGACACAGCCCCACGAGCTCGGCCTGGAGAGGGTCCAGGGACGTGGTCTCGAGATCGAAGGCCACCTGGCCGGCCGCCCGGATCGCTTCGGCGGCAGCCCGCACGTCGGCCACCGACCGCAGGCAGCGGTACTGGCTGCGATCCACGGTCGTGGGGGTGCGCACCCCGCTGGACTCCAGGTTCTTGAGGTGGGTGCGGAACTGCCACTGGA
>Ga0114932_10000886_pt1 | contig 35306 bp, 35 predicted proteins | sample 2SBtaG_2_FD_87286 | JGI IMG/M metagenome (GOLD analysis project Ga0114932, IMG submission 87286) | Deep subsurface microbial communities from Kolumbo volcano to uncover new lineages of life (NeLLi) - 2SBTROV12_ACTIVE470 metaG | ecosystem: Environmental > Aquatic > Marine > Volcanic ...
CGCCCCGGCCGGAGAGGTTCACCAGGACGGGCCCGCCCGCTTCCGCCACGACGCGTGGTAGCGCGGCGATCGCATGGGCGGACTCGAGCGCCGGGATGATCCCCTCGGTCCTCGACAGGAGCCGGGTGGCTTCCAGCGCTTCGCTGTCGGTCACGCCGATGTAGGTCGCCCGGCCGGTGTCGTGGAGCAGCGCATGCTCGGGACCGACCCCCGGATAGTCGAGGCCCGCCGAGATGGAGTGGGCGGGCTGCACCTGACCGCCGGCATCTTGCAGCAGGTAGGTCTTCTGGCCGTGGAGCACGCCCACGCTGCCGCGCTGGATGCTCGCTGCGTGGGCGTTGGTGTCCAGGCCGTGTCCGGCGGCCTCGACGCCGTACAGGGCCACACCCGCGTCGTGCCGGAACGCGTCGAAGATGCCCATGGCGTTGGAACCGCCACCGACGCAGGCGACGATGGCGCGCGGCAGCCCCACACCCGCTGCCGCGAGCTGGGTCTTGGCCTCCTGCCCGATGCAGGCCTGCAGCTCGCGCACCATCTCGGGGTAAGGGTGCGGCCCCGCGACCGAGCCGATGCAGTAGAAGGTGCCGTCCACGTGGGTGACCCAGTCGCGGAGCGCCTCGTTCATCGCGTCCTTCAGCGTGCTCGTGCCGCTGTGGACGGGCTCCACCCGCGCCCCGAGCAGCTGCATGCGAGCCACGTTGAGGCGCTGACGGACCGTGTCCTCAGCGCCCATGTAGACCACGCACTCCAGGCCGAAGAGTGCGCAGGCCGTGGCGGTGGCGACGCCGTGTTGACCCGCACCGGTCTCGGCGATCACACGCTCCTTGCCCATGCGGCGCGCCAGCAGGATCTGCCCGACGCAGTTGTTGATCTTGTGCGCGCCGGTGTGGTTCAGGTCCTCGCGCTTCAACCAGATCTCGGCGCCGAGCTCTGAGCCGAGGCGTTCTGCCTTGTACGCCAGCGTTGGTCGGCCGACGTAGTCCCGCAGGAGGCGCTCGTAGTCGGCTCGGAACGATGGGTCCGCCCAGGCCCTGGACCACGCCTCGGCGAGCTCATCCAGCGGCGGGATGAGGGTCTCGGCGACATAGCGTCCGCCGTAGGGACCGTAGTGTCCGGGGGTCGAGTCCATGGACTCAGCGGCTATCCGCGCCGCGAGCTGCCCGCACGAAGGCCTCCACGCGTGCAGGGTCCTGGCGCCCGCGATGCGACTCCACGCCGCTCGCCACGTCCACGCCCCACGGTCTCACGCGCTCGATGGCCTGTGCCACGTTCCCGGCGTGGAGGCCCCCGGCCAGGACCAGCCGACCGAGCTTGGACGCCGCGGCCGCGAGCTCGAGGTCCACGAGCCGTCCGGTCCCTCCTGCCTGCCCGGGGACGTGGGCGTCGAGCAGGAAGCGGTCGCCACCGTGTTCGGTGATCTCGGTGAGCACGCCAGGCCGCGCCCGGTGGGCCTTGTAGGTGTGCACGCCGAGCCAGGCTCCGAAGCCCGGACGCTCGTCGCCGTGGAGCTGGACGAGGTTCGCCCGGGTGGTCGTGACCAGCTCCCCCAGGACCTCCTCGCTCACGTCCATCACGACGAGCACGGTCTCGATGGCGAGCGCGTCCGCGATGTCGGCGGCCACCTCCGGGCTGACGCACCGTGGCGAGCTGGGCACCAGGTTCACGCCCACCGCATCGGCGCCGCAGCTCTGCGCCCACAGGGCCTGGTCCACGGTCCGCACGCCGCAGATCTTCACCCACATGCGCGCAGATCCTCGACGAGGGCGGCCGGGTCCGCCGCAGACATCAACGCGGAGCCCACGAGGATGGCGTCGGCCCCGGCGGCGCGGAGGCGGCGGGCCTCGAGCGGCCCGCGCACGCCGGACTCGCCGACGGCGATGCAGCGCCCCGCTGCCACCCTCGGCAGCAGGGCCTCGCCCGTGGCGAGATCGATCTGCAGGCTGACGAGGTCACGGTTGTTCACGCCGACGACGATGCCGCCAGCCGCCAGCGCACGGTCCACCTCGTGGGCCGTGTGGGTCTCGATGAGGGCCTCCAGTCCGAGCTCGCGGGTGGCCGCGAGCATGTCGCCGAGCTGACCGTCGTCCAGCATCGCCACGATCAACAACACCGCGTCGGCACCGTGTGTGTAGGCTTCGACGATCTGCACCGGGTCGATCAGGAAGTCCTTGCGCAGCACGGGGATGCCGACGGCGCCGGCGATCGCGCGCAGGTCGGCGAGGCTGCCGCCGAAGTGCGGACCGTCGGTGAGCACCGAGACGGCGGCCGCTCCGGCCGCCTCGTAGCGCTGGGCGGTGTGGATCGGGTCGGCGCGTTCGTCGAGGCTGCCGACCGACGGTGCTCGGCGCTTCACCTCGGCGATCACGCTGAGCGCCGGTCCGCTCAGCGCGGCCGAGAGCGACCGCAGTGCGCGCCGCTCGCCAGCCTCGACGGCGCTCGCCTTGAGCCGAGCGACCTCCGCTTCCTTCGCGGGCCGGATGCGTTCCAGGAAGTCCATGCACCCCTGCGTAGCCCGCGGTCATTGAAAGGCAATCGCGCTCGGGCGCTCCGGCTGCGATGATGCAGGGGCCCAGGCAGAGTCATGCGCACCCTTCTCCTTCTCGGAACCGTTCTGTCCGTCGCCGGATGCACGGACTACGAGCTGAACCCCGGCAACGACGGGTCGCAGACCGGTGACGACGACGCGGGTCGGCCGGACGACGGCGACGACGACGTCGTCGACGAAGACAACCCCACCCCTGGCGGCGACACCGGGGATCCCCTGGACGACGGGGAAGGCGGCGTGATGGGGCAGATCTGCGATCCCAGCACGGTCGACTGGGTCTCCGGTGCGGAGGTCTCGATCGCCATCGACTGGGACGGCGACGGTGTCGTCGACGAGGTGCTGAGCACCCTCACCGGCTCTGACGGGAGCTTCACCTTGCTGGGCGTGCCGGAGGGCACGTGGACCGTGACCATCGTCAAGGGCAGCTTCTCGGCGACCTACGAAGTGCACGTGTTCGAGGGCGAGATCACCGAGATTCCGGAGCCGGTGTGCCTCGAGGGCCACGACGTGAACATCGCGGTGGTGACCGGCGAGTACGACGACATCGGCGCCATCCTCATGGAGATGGGGCTCGGCTTCGACCAGGTCGAGGGCTACACCAACGATGACTACATCGCGCTGTTGACCGACCTCCCCACCCTGCAGACCTACGACATGGTCTTCTTGAACTGCGGCATCAACACCTCCTGGTACGACGAGTACGCCACCATCCGCGACAACCTCGAGACCTACCTGTTCGAGGGCGGTCGGATCTACGTCTCGGACTGGAGCTACTTCTTCATCGAGCTCCCGATCCCGGATGCCATCGACTTCTACGGCACCGACACCACCTTCGGGTCGGCCCTCGACGGCTCGCCTGGCCACCTGACCGCCGACGTGCTCGACGCGAACATGCAGGCGATGGTGGGCGGCACCACCGCTGACTTGAACTTCAACCTGAACTCGTGGGCGCTGGCCGAGGCGGCTGGCGTGGGGGCCACCGTGATGGTCGAGGCCGACGCGGGCCTCTACAGCGGCGGCTCCCTACCGAGCGCGAAGTTGGCCATCAAGGTCGAGTACGGCTCAGGCGCGGCGGTCTTCACGGCCTTCCACAACGAGGCGCAGGCCACGGTCGACATGGGCCTGTTGCTGCGCGAGATCGTGATGACGCTGTGAGTCAGGCCGTGGCGGCGACCAGGCGCTCCAGCGTGGTGGCGACCCGACCGCTCCACAAGGCCTCGCGCGCCTGTGTCACGCCCTCGGCTGGCGAGCTCGCGCGTCCCGCTACGTAGAGCGCTGGTCCCGCGTTCAGGGCCACCGCGTCGGATCGAGGTCCCCGTTCGCCGGCGAAGATGGCGCGCAGGATGGCGGCGTTCTCGGCGGCGTCGCCCCCCCCGAGTTCGGACAGCGGAGCCGCCGTGACGCCGAGGTCCTCGGGGGTCCACGTGCCGGTGGTGACCACGCCGTGTCGCGCCTGGGCCCAGGCGGTCGGGCCGGCGAGGCTGACCTCGTCCAACCCGCCGTGTCCGTGGACCACGATGGCGTGCTCGCTTCCGAGCTCGGCGAGCACGTGAGCGATGGGCTCCACGAGGTCCGCGGCGAACACGCCCATGACCTGACGTGTGGCCCCCGCCGGGTTCGTGAGGGGTCCGAGCACGTTGAACACGGTGCGGACCCCCAGCTCGCGACGGGGCCCGACCGCGTGCCGTGTGGCGCCGTGGTGCGCCGGGGCGAACAGGAACGCGATGCCTGCGGACTCCAGCACGGCGGGCAGCCGCTCGACCGGCACGTCCAGCCGCACACCAAGCGCCTCCAGCACGTCGGCGGAGCCGCTCTTGGAGCTGACGGAGCGGTTGCCGTGCTTCGCCACTCGGGCTCCGCACGAGGCCGCAGTGAGTGCGGCGGCCGTGGAGAGGTTGAAGGTACCCGAGCGGTCGCCGCCGGTGCCGCACGTGTCGACCAGCGGACCCGGCACGTCGATGCGCATGGCATGCCGGCGCATCACACGGGCCGCAGCCGCGATCTCGGAGACGGTCTCGCCCTTCATGCGCAGCGTGACGAGGAACGCGGCGATGCTGGCCGGGCCCAGATCCCCGGAGAGCATGGCCTCCATGACCTGCTCCACACGCTCGGCGGAGAGGTCGTCGCCCGCCATCAGGGTACGCAGCACGTCGCCGATCATCTCTGCTCCAGCCAGTTCTGCAACAGGGCGCTGCCGCCCTCGGTGAGGATGCTCTCGGGGTGGAACTGCACGCCCTGCACGGGCAGCTCGCGGTGCCTCATGCCCATGATCTCGCCGTCCGCGGTCCATGCGGTGACTTCGAGCACGTCGGGCAGCGAAGAGCGCTCCACCGCCAGCGAGTGGTAGCGCGTGGCCGTGAAGGGCTGCGGCAGGTCGTGGAAGACCCCCACGCCCAGGTGCTCGATGGGGGAGGTCTTGCCGTGCATGAGCTTCTGCGCACGGATCACGCGGCCGCCGAAGACCTGTCCGATCGACTGGTGGCCCAGGCACACGCCCAGGATGGGGATCGCGCCCGCCCAGCGGCGAATGGCGTCCATGCTGATGCCGGCGCGCTCCGGATCGCACGGTCCCGGCGAGATGAGCAGCCGGTCCGGTCTCCGCGCAGCGACGTCTTCGACCCCGATCGCGTCGTTGCGGACCACGTCGACGTCCGCTCCCAGGATCTGCAGGTACTGGACCAGGTTCCAGGTGAAGGAGTCGTAGTTGTCGATGACCAGGACCTTCACAGGCCCTCCTGTGCGAGCTCGAGGGCGCGGATCAGACCACCGGCCTTGTTCAGGCACTCCTGGTGCTCGCTCGCGGGATCGGAGTCCGCGACGATGCCTGCGCCGACCTGAAGGTACCAGGCGTCGCCCTGGGACCAGGCGGTGCGGATGGTGATCGCGAGATCCACGTTGCCGCCGAAGCCGAGGTACCCGACCGCGCCGCCGTAGAGCTGACGGCCGCGTGTCTCGAGCTCGTCGATGATCTGCATCGCTCGCACCTTGGGAGCGCCGGACAGGGTGCCCGCGGGAAGGGCGGCCCGGACTGCGTCGAGCGCTGTGCGTCCCTCGGCGAGCTCGGCGGTCACCCCCGACACGATGTGCATCACGTGGCTGAACCGCTCGACGTGCATGAGGTCCTCCACCTGCACGGTTCCCGGCGCAGCCACGCGGCCCAGGTCGTTGCGTGCCAGGTCCACCAGCATGACGTGCTCGGCACGTTCCTTGGGGTCGGCCAGCAGCTCGTGCTCGAGGTCCCGGTCCTGCTCGGGGCTGGTGCCGCGGCGCCGTGTGCCCGCGATGGGGGCGACGAACGCCGAGCCATCCTGCACGCGCACCATGGTCTCCGGGCTCGACCCGATCACGGTGGCCTCGGGGAACCGGAGGCAGAACATGTAGGGCGAGGGGTTCACCGCGCGGAGGGCCCGGTACAGATCGAAGGCGTCGCCGGTGTAGCCGAGCTCGAAGCGCTGGCTGAGCACCACCTGGATGCAGTCGCCGGCTCGGATGGACTCCTTGATCTGCTCCACCCCCGCTTCGAACGACGCCCGTTCGGTGAGCGCGGTGAGGGCGGTGCGCGTGGTCTTTCGGGGGGGGCGAGCAGGTATGCCCTCACGGAGGCTCCCGATCACGGCGTCGATGCGCTTCACAGCCTGGGCGTGGGCCAGGCGAGGGTCCACGCCCTGGCGCGTGAGCACCACCTCGACCACCAGGATGCGGTGCCTGAGGTTGTCGAAGATCAACAAGGTGCGCGGCACCGCGAAGACCATCGTGGGGGGATCGTCGGCGTGATCGTGCGGGGAGGGGAGCTTCTCCCACCAGCGCACGGCGTCCCAGCCCAGCCAGCCCACGGCCCCACCCGCGAACGGCGGCAAGCCCTCCACGTCGACGGGTTGCCACTCGCCGAGGACCTCCTCGACGAACGCGAGCGGGTCGTCGCGTTCCTCCGATCGCGCGACCCAGCCATCCTTGACCAGCTCACACTGGCGCCCCCGTGCGCGGATCACGAACGCAGGGTTCAAGCCGATGAAGCTGTAACGAGCCCACTGCTCGCCGCCTTCGACCGACTCGAGCAGGAAGGCATAGGGCGTGTCGGCCACCTTGAGGAAGGCGGAGACCGGCGTGTCGAGATCGGCCAGGATCTCGCGGTAGACGGGGATGGCGGCGGGGGCGTCGGCGCGGGCCTGCACCAAGCGCTCGAAGTGCTCCGCCGAGGGCTGGACCACGGTGTCTCCAGAGGTCCCCGCCCTGTATGGAGGGCCGGCTCAACCGGCAAACGCACCTTGGCGCGAGCCGGTGTGGTGGCTACCCTGGGTTCCTTCGGAGGTTCTCCCCATGGAAGCGTTCATCAACCTGTCCGACGAGGCCGTCAGCCAGATCAACCTCATGCTCGCGGAAGACGACATGGCGGGTGCGGGCCTCCGCTTCGGCGTGCAGGGCGGCGGCTGCTCCGGCTACAGCTATGTCCTGGAGTTCGTCTCCGAGCCCGAAGAGGGCGACCTCGTGCAGAAGATCAAGGGCGTGCCGGTGTTCATCCCGGCGCTCGAGCGCCAGTTCGTGAAGGACTGCACCATCGAGTGGGTGGACGAGCTGCTCGAGGTCGGCTTCAAGATCCGCAACCCGAACATCCAGCGCACGTGTGGCTGCGGCGAGTCGTTCGAGGTGACCGAGGTGAAGGGCGAGGATGGTGCGGAGGCGCCGGCGCCCGTGTAGCGCTCAGAAGCTCACCTTGCTGCGCGCGGCCGCCACGGCGGCGTCGCGCAGCGCAAGGTCCGTGAGCCAGCCGTCCACCAGCAGGCTCTCCCACGTGCCGTCGAGCGTCTCGAGCGCATCGACGTCCCAGGTGGTCGCACCCCAGCCCATGTCGGTGCCACCAGCGGCAAGCGTGACCGCCTGGTAGCCGCCGCGCGTCCAGACGATCCGCGCCTGGCCGTTGCTGGAGGTCACCCGCAGACGCGTGACGGTGGCGCGGCCGTCCGCGTTCAAGGTGAAGCTCCGGGTGCTGCCGTCGAAGTCGGTGAGGCCCACCTCGCTCAGGTACGGGCGCAGGCTGGCCTCACCGGCGACGATGGGGCCACTCGACACGCTGAGCGAGCCCCCGCCTCCGAGACCGTCTCGCTGCACGAGCGCGCTGACACGTCCCGCCCCATGCATGCCCAGGGCGTCGGCGCTGACACGGAGGGCGGTGGCCTCGTCGCTTCCCATGCCCAGCCCGACCACCGCAGGGCCCGCGTCGCCGGTTCCTGCCATCACGAAGACCAAGGCGTCCTGTTCGACGAACCCGGCCGGGACCTCGGGCAGGGGGACCACCACCGCGTCGTCGAAGGGCTGGGCTGGGTCGAGGCCGACGTCGATGTCGGCGTCCTCGGCGGTCTGCACGTCCTGGAGGTCGTACACCAGGTTGTCCGCATGGTCGACGAAGACGGCGACGAGGCGGCCCAGGTCGTCGCCGGCCGCGGCCACGTCGGCCAGCGAGACCGGACCGCCGAGGGTCCAGAGCCCCGACTCGCCGGCGGGGAGGTCGGCCGCGTAGTCCTCGGCGTCGCCAGCGACCCACAGGTTCTGAGGCAGCTCGACGTCGAAGCCCAAGAGCTCCACGCTTCGGGTGGGACCGAAGAGCTCGTCGAGGGAGACGAGCAGCGGGCCCTTTCGAAGACGAGGGCCGACGATCCCGACGCGGCGCTGGCCCAGCTTGGCCTGTGGGACGCCGTCGAGGTTGATGTCGCCGCTGGCCATCGCGTCCAGGCGCTCGGACGGCTCGAGCGGGAGCACCCACTGCCGGGGCACGACGTCGAGCACATGGGTCGTGATGTGCTCTCCCAGGGGGTCCCAAGCGAGCACCTCCACCGCGCGCCCATCCGCCACCTCGACCGACGCCCATCCGGCGCCGTCGGTCGTGCCCTCGACACCGTCTACGGACACGACAGCGTCGGGGATCGGCTGGGCGGTCTCCGCCGAGATCAGCTGCACCTCCATCAGGCCTGAATCGGTGACGGTGACGGTGGCGCTCGCCTCCAGATCGTCTGCCCAGGCGCTGACCACGGTGGAGCCGGCGCCCACGGAGGTCGCGGTGCCGAGTCCATTGATCGAGACCACGCTCTCGTCCTCGCTGCCGTAGGTGGCCTCGAGCACGGCCTGCGTGCCGTCCCCGCGCGTCCCGACCACCCGCATGGACCAGCTGCTGCCCGGACTGACGGTCAGGTCCTGCGGCCAGAGCGCGAGGTCTTCGTACTGCGGGGTCCACTCCGACGGCGTCGGGCTTGTCGCCTGGCCCGTGTCGGCGGGCGCGTCGTCGTCGCCCCACCAGCCCAGGCAGCCGCACCCCACGAGGAACGCCGCGGAGACCACGAGGGGCAGCGCCAGCGGCCTCATGCGTCCCCCGGGTCCAGCAGCAGCACCACGTTGGAGTCGGTGAGCCGGGCCTGGCAGCCCAGCCGCTGATCCGGTCGGTCGAGGAAGGGGACCTCCACGTCGTCTTTGGGGGACAGCTCGCCCGCGAGCACCCTCACCCGGCAGGTGTTGCAGGCCGCGAAGCCGCCGCACGCGGCCTCCATGGGCAGATCGTGATCTTCGCAGATCTCGAGGATCACCGAATCCGGGGCGGCTTCGAGCACGCGTCCGTCGGGCCGGAACTCCACGCTGGGCACTCAGCCTCCGACGAAGTTCTGCACCGCGGTGGAGCTGGTGAGACCGATCTGCTGCAGGTTGCCCTGCACCAGCCCACCCTCGGCGAGCAGGCTCTCGAAGGTGCCCTCCGTGGTGTCGAGGGTGGTGAGCGTCCAGTCCGTGTTGCCCCAGCCCATGCTCGGGCCGTCGTCCGGCAGGCCGCCCTTCTGTGCGCCCGGGCCGAACCAGTAGTCGCGCTCGGTGCCGTCGTTGGCCTGGATGTGCAGGCGCTGGACGTGCGCTCCTTCGTCGGGCACGAAGCTGTAGGTGTGGGTGCTGCCGGAGAAGCTCTCGAGGTTGGCCACGTCCATCCAGGCTGGCGGAGCAGCGGAGCCGCCCTCGATGGGCGCCCAGGTGACGACCCGCGAGCCGCCGGATCCGATGCCGTCGACCTGCGCGTACAGCAGCACGGAGCCCTCCCCCTTGACGCCCAGATCGGCGAGCGGGACCCGGCTGACCTCGAGGGTGCCGTCGCCCATGGCCATGCCCACGATGCCGTGGCCGGCCGGGCTGTCCACGAGGGCGAGCGCGAGCACGTCCTCGTCGCCGCCGAAGCCGAGCGGCAGCTCGGGGATCTCGACCTCGAAGGTCTCGCTCATCTCGTACCTGGGGGCGAGAGGCTGATCGACGGTGTCCCCTGCCTCACCCCAGGTGCCGTCGACCCACTCCGCGCGGAAGTTGCTCCAGTTGCTGAACAGCACAGCGAGGGCCGACCCTGGGTCCGCGATCCCGCTCGTCGCGTCGGCGATCGACACGGGACCCGCGAAGGCCCACACGCCGCCGTCCCCTGCGCGCGAGGCGGTCTGGTAGTCCTCCTTGTAGTCGCCGAGGATGAGGTTGCCCGGCACCTCGGTGGTGCCCGTGTAGAACTCGATCTCGACCTCTTCGCCCAGCAGGTCAGCCGCATCCCAGAAGAGCGGTCCGTCCTGCACCGCCGAGCCGGCCAGTCCCACGGTCAGGTCGCTCCATCCGCCGGTCTCGCAACCGCTCAGGTCGACGTCGCCGCTCATGGTGACCGGGCCCGCGCCCTCGGCCCCTTGGAGACGGAGAGGCACCACGATCTCGCGCCCGACGATGCCGACGAGGCTGGTGGTGATCAGCGAAGGCTCGTAGCTCGAGGCCGTGTAGACGATGAGGTCGACGGCTTCCCCGTCGGGAACCGTGATGTCGACCACCCCGTCGCTGCCGGACGTCGTGGTCGCCTCGTCGAACACCACCCGTGCAGAGTCGACGGCCAGGCCACTGTCGGCCTCGATGACCGACACTGTCAGCAGCCCGTCGCCACGCACGACCACGGACGCCTCCACGGACGCCCCGGCGATGTCCGCGACGAAGCTCGCCTCCCCGGCCGCGAGGGCCGTCACGCGGCTCGTGTCGTCGACCTCCGCGACCTTGGGATCGCTGGAGGTCCAGGTGATGTAGGAGGTGTCCTCGACGGTGCCGTCCGGCCAGACGGCCTCCACGCGTAGCTCGTAGCTGCCGCCGGGGCTGACGGTCAGCGCGCGAGGCCAGACCTGAACCTCGGGCGTCGGCGCGGCCGTGTCGCCGCCACTGTCGCCCGTCTCGACATCCGGGGCCGTGTCGACGGTGTCGATCGGGGGATCGGTCTCTGCGGGGACGTCGGTGTCGACCACGGCGTCGCTGTCGATGGTGAAGTCCGGCTCCTCGGCGGTGTCGCCCGTCTCGGACGAGCCTGCGCTCTTGCCGTTGCAGGCCATCAGCCCCAAAACCAGGATCGTCATCACTTCACCTCGAACACGATGCCGAACGGCTCGAGGACGTGCCCCTCGACGTCGGTGCAGCGCGTCTCCCCGTCCGTGGCGACGGAGATGCTGTAACGGTAGCCTTGAAACAGGCCCTTGCCACGGTCAGGCCACGGCTGGAAGCGGATCTTCGAGCCGTTCTGGATCTCGATCTCGTAGGGCAGGTCGTAGGCGATCGTGCTGTCGTCGAGGTTCAGGGCCTCGAACTTCAGGGTCTCCGGCGTGCAGGTCTCCTCGCTCGCGTCGGCGTTGACACGCAGCTCCGGAACCGTGCCCGCGGTGACGTCGTCGGCGGCGTCGACCGGGTCGGTGCTGGTCACCTTGAAGCCGGTGTCCTGCCCGCTGTCGTCGCTCTGGTCGCCACAGGCGATCAAGAAGAGAAGCGCACTGCCAGGACCCATGAGTCCTCCTCCGGAGAGGCGAACCCTCCCAGTGCTGTGCAGGGAAGGCAGCCGTCCAGGCACTCGTCGACCTCGCCCACTGCGTGCCCGTTCACGTTGTCGGCGCCGCCTTGCAGGATCACCACACCGTCGGCGTCGAGCAGCTCGGCGGTGATGCTGTGGTCCCCCCGGTCCGTGGGGATGCCGGTGAAGACGAAGCGCCCGGCGAGGTTCGCGCCGAAGCTCATCGTGCCCACCCCCTCGACGCAGACGCGCGCGGTCTCGGCCGCCACCGGCACGTCGGCAGGCAGGTCGAGCTGAAGGTCCGCTGGACGGTAGTCGAGCGGGTTGGCGCAGGCGGCGAGCAGCAGCATGGCGCTAGTCGGTCGCTTCCCACTGCGCTCGGACCAGCACCCACTTGTCGCTGTCGTCCGAGGTGTGTTGCCAGGCGATGCCGTAGCGCGGCACGATCCAGTACTCGCCGGCGAAGGGCGCGTCGCCGCCCTCGAGGGTGATCTTGATGCACTCCTGCCAGTCGTCGCCGACCCAGTGGTTCTCGCACGGCTCCACGGCGTCGAACGTGGACTCGAAGTCCCATCCGCCCGCGCTGGTGCTCACCGTCTCGCCCGGCGCCATCTGTGGATCCGCAAAGGTGACGGGATTGTCGAAGCTCACCGCCTCGGGCATGGCCGCGGGCCCTCCGGTGTCGCCGGTGTCGCTGCCGCCTCCGCCGCCACCGCCGGGCGCGAAGGTCTGGTAGCCGTGGATGAGGATGCCGTAGACGCTGTCGCTCGACCACTGCACGCTCAGGAGCTGGTCGCCTGTCTCGCTGTTGAAGTGTTGGAACTCGTGCACCTCGATCTCGTCGACCATCACGGTGGTCTCCGACATCACGACCTCGAGCTTGTAGTCCACGCTGGTGTCGTCGCTGGCGTACTCCCAGCTGCGCTTTCCATCGAGGGGGAAGTGGTCGTAGAGCTTGTAGCCACCGTAGGTGTAGGACGACCCACTGCAACCGAGGAGAGCGAGACTCGCGAGCATGGGGCACCTCCGGGCGACAACGGCCACGATTACCACCGACATCCGGCCTGGGCAACTACGCCCCGAGCACGTGCGCAGGGGATAGGGAGCCTCATGGACAGCTGCGGACCCCTGCGCAACCTGGACGTGCTCCGGGCCAAGCTCGCCGAGCATGCAGGCGGCATCCTGTCCCGCCACGCACGTCGTTTCGCCTGCCGGCTCGGATGTGATGGCTGCTGCCAGACCGAGCGAACGGTCAGCGATGTCGAGCTCGCTGCGCTTCGACGCGGCTGGGCCCGGCTGGACGATGCCACGCGCGAACGCCTTCGCGCACGTGGAGGCGACGGCTGCCCGCTGCTCCTGGACGGTGGCTGCTCGCTCTATGGTGAGCGGCCGTTGATCTGCCGGAGCCACGGCCTCCCGATCGTCATGGAGGGCCAGCGGGACGTGTGCCCGCTGAACTTCACCGACACCACCCTGGACCAGCTGGACGACGCCGACCTCGTCAGCGTCGACACGATCACCGCCATCCTCGTCGCCGTGAACGGCGTCTACTGCACCGAGACGGGAGGCGACCCTCACCGGCGCCGTCCCGTCAGCGCACTCTTCGACTGAGCCGCCCGCTCGGAGGACCCGATGAACCCGATGGACCGTGCCGCCTCCGGCTTCGCCACGCTCGGCGTGGCCGAGGCCTTCACCCGATCCGCGCTCCAGCACCTGGGTCGCTGGCTCGAGGACGAAGCCCTGTCGGCCTACCGTGGCCAGATCCTCGCGATGATCGATGGCGGGCGGTGGGACCTGCTCCTCGACTGCTTCTACCAGGTCATCCCCTTCGGCACCGGTGGCCGTCGGGGGCCGGTGGGTGTCGGACCGAACCGCATCAACCCGTACACCATCGCCACGAGCATCCAAGGGCACTGCGCCTACCTGAAGGCCCGTCGCGAGGGGGCCTTGTCGGTCGTCGTGGCCTACGACGTGCGGCGGTTCCAGGACGCAAGGGGCCACTACGACCCGTCCCAGCCCAACCCGGTGCTCGGTCTCTCGTCGCGGGACTTCGCCGAGATCGCGGCGGGGGTCTACGCCGCCAACGGGGTCACGGTGCACATGCTCGCCCGTGGCAGCAGCGCCTACCTGTCCACCCCCGAGCTGTCCTTCGCCATCCGGTACCTCGGCGCGGACGGGGGCTTGAACGTGTCGGCCTCGCACAACCCGGCGGACGACAACGGGGCCAAGATCTACAACCACCTCGGGGGCCAGGAGATCCCGCCCCACGACGAAGCGCTGGCCGACGAGGTGCTCCGAGTCACCGAGGTCGCCAGCCTCGGCTACCCCGCCGCCGTGGAAGCCGGCCTGGTGCGTGCTCTCACCGACGACGTACACGCCGGCTACATCGCGGAGAACCTGAGCCTGAGCCTCGCGCCCAAGGCCCGCTCCGCCAGGGTGGTCTTCACGAACCTGCACGGAACCGCGGACACCACGGTGCTCGAGGTGCTGCGCGCCGCGGGCTTCGACGTCACCCTCGAGCCCGTCGCCGCGGAGCACGACGGCAGCTTCCCTCACGTGCCCTTCGGCATCCCGAACCCGGAGGTGCCCCAGTCGATGGACCGCGCCGTCGCGCTGGCCGACGAGGTGGGCGCCGACCTGGTGATGTCCTGCGATCCGGACGCCGACCGTCTGGGCGTGGTCGCCCGTCACGGCGGAGGCTGGAGGTTCCTCACCGGCAACGAGATGGCGGCGCTGACGGTGCACCACGGCCTGGTGCGCCGTCGCGCTGTCGGTCGACGACCGATCGTCATCAAGACCGAGGTCACGTCCAGCCTGGTGAGCCGCGTGGCGCGCCACCACGGTGCCCAGGTCGTGGGGCACCTGCTGGTCGGGTTCAAGTACATCGGCGAAGGACTGCGGCTGCTCGACGACGTGGGCGGCTTCTACTCCGCGGAGGGAACGCTCGAGGACTTCGTCGCTGGTGTGGAGGAGTCGCACGGCGTGCTGGTCAGCACGGAGATTCGCGACAAGGACGCGGCCGGCGGCGCGGTGTGGCTCGCCGAGGCGGCCTCGCTCGCGAAGGCCGAGGGGCGCACCCTGGTCGACGTGCTCGAGCAGATCTGGCGCGACGTCGGCTACGTGCGCAACACGCTCGTCTCGACGGTGATGCGCGGCGCCACCGGTCGCGACCGCATCGTGAAGATCCAGACCGCGATGCGGGCCGCCCCCCCGCGTCGAATCGGCGGCCGGAAGGTGCTCGCGTTCCACGACCGCGCCGACGCTCAGGGGCCCTTCGGACGCATCCGCTCCGGCACCGATGCGGCATCCCGCGACGTCCTCGTCTTCGAGCTCGAGGGGGATGCACGGCTCATTCTCCGTCCCTCCGGCACCGAGCCCAAGAACAAGGTCTATGCCGAGGTGGCGCTCCCGCCGCGCGACGATGTCGCCGAGGCCGTTCAGGAAGCGGACGCGATCTGCGACGAGCTGGCGCGCTCGTTCGTCGGACTGATGCTCCAGCAGGTCGGCATCGATCTGCCGCCTTGGGCGATCACCGTCAGCGACCTCGTGCCCGTGGAACGGAAGCAGCACTTCGCCGACGAGCTCATGCCTGGCTTGGCGCAGCGTCTCTCCGAGGGCGAGGCGGTCGAGCCGTGGCTGGACGATCAGCTCGCGCCCTACGGACGAGACGGGCGTGTGCTGGTGCGAGCGGGCGTGCGCGCCTGGATCGGCGCCACGGCGCCCACGGATGGGGTGGCCGATGCCCTGCGAGGGCTCTTCGCCCTGTGAGGCAGGGCGACGCGCTCAGCTCTTCGCTTTCTTCCGGCGAACGAGGAAGGCCATGGCGGGAAGGAGCACCAGACCGGGTCCGCCGAGCGCACTGATGAGGCCCTGGCGACGGCGGAGCTCGGCCCGGTCCGCCTCGCTGCAGCTGATGCAGCTGCTGCCACCTCCGCCGGACCCGCCGGACCCACCGGATCCGCTCTCCTCCGCGGTGACCCGGACCTCGTCGGTGTCGGCGTCGTCGCCGTCGTCCACTTCGAGGGTGGCCGTGTAGGTCCCCGTGACGTCGGCGGTGAAGTTCGGGCGGCTGGCTGTGGCGCTGCTGAGCGTGGCGCTCGAGCCCGCAGGCCTGGTGAGCGTCCAAGCGTAGTTCAGCGCATCGCCGTCGGCGTCGTAGCTCCCGGTGCCATCCAGGGTGACCGTGCCGCCGACCGTGACCGTGCGATCGGTGCCGGCGTCGGCCACCGGGGGCGTGTTGCCCGACTGGGCCTGCACGTAGACCCGGTCGCCGTCGGTCAGGGCGCCATCGCTGACCACGAGCTCCAGCTCGTAGAGACCCACGGCGTTGACCTGGATCTGGGCGTCGGGCAGGTCGTCATCGATCAGCGTGTCGCTGCCGGGCTGGCTGAGGATGCTCCAGGCGAAGTCGAGCGGGTCGCCGTCCGGGTCGCTCGAGCCCGTGCCGTCCAGCTGGACCACGGTGCCGATGGCCACGACCGCGTCGTCGCCCGCGTCGGCGTTGGGCGCGGTGTTGTCGTCCGCCGGCGGCTTGCCCGTGTCGTCGGCGCCGATGGGCTTGCCGGTGTCGTCGATGGCGAGGGGGGACGTGTCACCGCTGTCGCCCGTTCGGGCGTCGGGGTCAGGGAACTTCTCCAGGCCGCATCCGGCGGCGAGGAGGATCAGCACGGTCCAGCGCACGGCGCCACAGTACCCCCGCCTGCCGGCCCACGCCAGGGTCACCGCCTCGGGCCGTAGCTCACGGGCTGGAGCACGATGAGTCCGGCCGCGGGCCACTTCTCGTAGGTGCCGAGGTGCTCGACGTACCAGGAGAGCGCGTCGTCGCGCACCACGCGCTGGCCCATCCGGCTGGCGTGCCGCATCGTGGGCGCCTCGGCAGGTACGGTGATGCCGACGTGGGTGATCGCGATGGGCAGGTGCTCGTAGGGCTGCCGGAGCGTGAAGACCACGGATCCGGGCTCGATCAGCTCGATGGCGTCGGCCGCCGCCTCGAGCGGCAGGTACCAGAAGCTCATCGTGCCCACGGGGAGCCGTTCGTCGGCGAGGTCGAAGGCGCCTCGTTGGCGCCAGGCCGCCCAGACCGATGCGGTCACCGCCTTGTCCATCTGCACGGCGCCTGGCAGCGACGGGGTGACATCCACCATCCAACCGTCCTCGATGGTGCCCGGAATCCACTCCGCGAGCATGAAGTGGCGACGGTTCTCGTAGGTGGCTGGGCCGCCGTTCCGGTAACGAAGGCCTCTCCTCACCTGCTGGGCCGCCAGCGGGTCCGGGGACAGTGCCAGGGCGAGCACCTCCTCCACGAAGGTCAGGCAGTCGAAGGTGTCGTACCGGGTCACAGGATCCGGATCGGGGCCACCCAGCTCGCCCAGCGGGCCGTTCTGGTAGGGGAGGCCGATCCACGGCTCCGAGATCGCCTTGATGCGTTCGGGCAGCGGCAGGGCCCTGGCCTCCCGCGCGGTGTCGATCACCGACGCAGGGGTTCGGCCGTCCTCGAGTCCGAGATCCGCGGGCGGGGCCTGGACGGGGTGCGTCGCGTTCGCGAGTCCCAGCCAGAGAGCGATCAGAAGCCGAGCCGTTGCTGGTAGCCCGCGATGGCTTCGAGCAAGCCATCGATCGCTTCGTCTTCGAGCTCTTCACAGGCGGCGGAGAGCGACCGCTCGATGAGATCCCCGAGGCCGCGGTTCAGGAGCCGTCGGTGTTCGGGTGCCGGACGCCGCCGGAGGTTGTGCAGGATGGCGTTCGGGGACAGCGTGCCGTCGTCGGCGGCGGCCACCTGATGGAACAGGATCGCGAACTCGGACGGCGCCCCGTCGAGGAGCAGCTGGATGGACGCCTCGCCGGACCCGTTGCCGGACTGGGCGTCGTAGGCGCACGCCATCTGACCGAGGACTTCGTTCACCACGCCGATCTTCTTGTACGCCTCGGCGTTGGACAGCCGTGGGCCCGTGAAGTTCATCGCGACCTTCGCGAGCGGCGCGTCTCCGAGGTCGGGGCCGCTGGCCTCGGCCGCCTCGATCGGTTCGTCGGGTGAGACGAGCCCGACGTCGGCCGGGATGACGTCGCGGAGGTCGACTGCCTCGGCGTTGAGCTCCGCCTGGGTCTTCACGAAGTGGCCGTCTTCACCACCGCCTCGACGGACGTCGTGGTCCGAGAAGAACGCGAGCTCTTCGTCGTGCACGTCGGCGTCGGGTCCTGAGGTGAAGCCGGCGCGGTCGAGCACGTCGGCAGGGTCGGGCTCGTCGGGCGCGATCACATCGGTGGGCGCGGCCTCCGGGCTCACAGGCTCGGGCACGAGCTCGGCCACGACTCCCGCTTCGAGCATGTCGATGACGATGTCGAGGGTCTCGAGCAGCTCGTAGGGCGACTCGCGAAGCAGCTCGTCGAGTCCGAGGCGACGACCGATGAGCTCGACCAGCGCGGTCTCGCTCGGGTGCCGCGGGCCCTCGGAGCCGACCTGCAGGGTGACGCGCTGGCCTTCGTCGGTGCGCAGGTGCTCGGTGCGCAACAGCAGGGCACGCAGCTCGGCCAGGAGCTCCGCCGTGTCGTGCGCCACCTGCAGGTTGGGCACGAAGATCGCGTCGAGCGGCTCGAAGATGGTGGGGGCCGTGGCCCCGAGGAAGTCGGCGATGTTCTCGCGGAAGCGGTCGAAGAGCACCTCGAGCAGGGCGTCCTCGTCGACGACCGAGAAGAGCGCTTCCGAGAGCGCCTCGTCTCCGGCGGCACGGAGCTGCGCGGCGTCACCTGGACCGAGGTTGCCGCGAGCGATCAGACGGCGGAGCAGCAGCTCGTCGTCTTCATCTGCGTGCGCGGCCAGCACCTCGCCCGACATCAGGTACAACCTGAGCCCCCCCCCTGCCACGCCAACGGCGGACAGACATCCAGTCACCCCCTCGGCGAGGAGGCGCGTGAGCTCCTGGTCCGGCCGGGCGGCCTGGGTCAAGGCGAGTCCTCGCGTGCACGGTGTACGGCGAATGCTACCCGCGTCGGGCGATCGTGGTCAACGCGCCCCCCGCAGCCCCAGCGCCGTGAGCGCGGCATCGACCTGTGCATCCCGCGGAACGGCGCCGTCTGGCGGAGTTTCCAGCCGAGGCTGGATCCGAACATCGGGCTTGACGCCGCCTCCATCCCAGCTCTCACCGGCGGGGTCGCGGAGGCGCGCATCCACCAGCTGGAGGGCGTGCTCGGCGTCGAGGAACCGAACGCTCGTGGCGCCGGCCAGACCTGCGCTCGGGGTGCCGATCACGGTGGCGCGTCCGTGGTGTTGCAGGCTGGCGGCGATGAGCTCGGCCGGGCCAGCGGTGCCGGCGTCGATCAGGACCGCCACGGCGGGGGCGAGGGGTGGGCGCGTGCTGGCCAGCTCGTGCTGCGTCCCCTGCCGGAGCTCGAAACCGATGATGGCGTCCACGGGGAGGAGCACGTCGGCCAGGCCGACCGCGCCGACGACGGTGCCCCCGGTCGCCCCCCGGAGATCGATCAGCACGGGCTGATCGGGCGCCGCCGCGACGGCGGCCGCGACCACGGTGGTCAGCTCCTCGGTCGGTGCACGGACGGTGACCTGGAGATGGTCCGGACGGGCCCGCAGGGTGTGGGCTGGGAGGGGACCCGGCTGCAGCACGAAGCTGGTGGCGTGTCCGCCTGCTCGTTGCACCAGCAGCGGGACAGCGCCGGCTGCGACACCCGTCAGCTCGTCCGGATCCAAAGCGGCCGTCGTGTCCTGTCCACCGAGCCGCGTGACGACATCGCCGGGCACCAGCCCTGCACGGCTCGCAGCGCTGGGCTCCACGACGTCGGTCACGACGAGCCCGCGCCCGGGGACCAGCAGGTACTCGAGGCCCAGTCCCCAGGGGACCGTCGCTTCGTCGGGGGCGAGCAATCGGTTGACCGGCAGGCTCTCCCGCTCGTTCAGGTAGGCGACCATGCCCTCGAGTGCGGCGCGTCGGAGGGCAGCCGGGTCGTGCTCACCAGGCCAGGCGTCGTCCACCACCCGTTCGGCGGTGACCAGGACGGGCTCGATGGCGAGCGCCACGCCCGCCAACAGACCCAGCATCAGAGCTTGCCTCGGTAGCTCGCGGGCGTGGGCTCGGGGGTCATCGGTACGGTGAGCTGTGCTGGGTAGGCGGCCGGCGACGCCGAAGGAACGGTCTGGAACTCTGCGGGTCGTGGCGTGCCGGGCTCCGACGCCAGGACCCAGGCCACGCACGCTACCAGCACGGCGAGGTACGCCACCACCGTCTGGCGACGGAGCACCACCTCACCCTGGAGCCAGCCTGGAGAGGGCCGCTTGAGCTCTTGCGCCACGAGCTGATCCAGCGCCGTCCAATCGGGCGGCGCCGCTTGGCTGCCGAGGCCATCCACGTGGGCGGAACAGCTGGGGCAGCGGCCAAGATGCTCCGCGAGCTCCTGCTCGACCTCGGGGGCCAGCCCACCGGCGAGGAACGCGTCGAGCGCTTCCACGAACCAATCGCACGTGTCGCCGGGGGTGTCGATGGCGGTCCTCGCTAGAGGGCCTCGGCGACCACAGGGTGGTCGGGACCGATGACGTCCAGCAGCCGGTTGCGGGCGCGGGAGAGGCGGGACATCACGGTACCGAGCTTGATCTGCAGCGCTGAGGCGATCTCCGAGTAGGAGAGGTCGTGATAGTAGCGCAGGATCAAGATCTCTCGATGGTTGGGGCTGATGTGCTCCATCGCGTCGAAGATCTCCTCCCGCATCTGGCCTGAGAACACCTTCTCCAGCGAGACCTTCCCACTGCGATCCTCGCGGGGGACCTTCTCGGGGATGGTCTCCAAGATGCCTCGTCGTCGCTTCCTGTCGCGCACGATGTTGTAGCAGAGGTTCGAGGTCACCCGGAACAGCCAGGCCCTCATCTGGAAGTCCTCGTCGAAGAACCGGCGCTCACGGATGGCCTTGATGAAGACCTCCTGGACTGCGTCGTAGGCCTCCTGGGAGTCCTTCACGATGGAGAGCGCGTGGTAGTAGAGGCGGTCCCGGTACTTACGAACCGTCTCTTCGACCGCGTGCTTCCGGTTGTCGCGTGCGATGCGCTTGATGTCGTGGTCGTCGAGCATGGCCTCTCCTTGTCGGTGCTTTGGACACCGGCGGGACGCGTGGGGGTGCTACGTCCTTACGCTCAAGCTACGCACGGATTGCCGGTTCACTCGGTCACCAGAGGTCGGAGAGGTGCCCCGGATGTCACGGGGTGTGCACGACCCGTCACGTTCGTGCAGACCGTGCGACGACTTGACGCACGACCCGCACATCGACGATGCTTCAGAGAGCGGTGGCTCGCCCTGGCACGGTGAGCGTTGTTGGCAGCAGGGAGTCGGCGGTGGCAGAGACGAACGTGATGACCGTGCGCGAGCTCGTCGAAGAGATCGTGAAGGCGCTTGTCGATCAGCCCGATCAGGTGCTCTGCCGAGAGGTTCAGGGCACGCACTCCTGTGTGTTGGAGCTCGAGGTCGCCAAGGAGGACATCGGCAAGGTGATCGGGCGGAAGGGCATCCACGCTGACGCCATCCGTCGCATCGTGCACGCCGCTGGCGGCAAGCAGAAGATGCGGTACGTCCTGGAGATCATCGAAGAGCGATGAGCTCGACGGGAGCATGAACGCGCTGCGCTAGCGGGTGATTCCAGGAATGTCGACGCCGCGCTCGTGCGCGACGTCGATCGCCCGCTCGTAGCCGGCGTCCGCATGACGGAGCACGCCCATGGCCGGGTCGCCGAGCAGCACGCGCTCGATGCGCGCGGCCGCGGCGTCGGTGCCGTCCGCCACGATGACCTGGCCGGCGTGGAGCGAGTACCCCATGCCGACGCCACCGCCGTGGTGGAAGCTGACCCAGCTCGCCCCGTTCACCGCGTTGACCAGGGCGTTCAGGATCGGCCAGTCGGCCACGGCGTCCGTGCCGTCCTTCATCCCCTCGGTCTCGCGGTTCGGGGAGGCGACGGAGCCGCAGTCGAGGTGGTCGCGTCCGATGACGATCGGTGCGGACACCCTCCCGGTCCGGACCAGCTCGTTGAACAGCAGGCCGGCCCGGTGGCGCTCTCCGTAGCCGAGCCAGCAGATGCGGCTGGGAAGACCCTGGAACTGGACCTTCTCGCCCGCGAGCAGGAGCCATCGGGCGAGCGGCTCGTCGTCGGGGAAGAGCTCGAGCAACGCCTGATCGGTGGTGTAGATGTCCTGCGGGTCGCCCGAGAGGGCCACCCACCGGAACGGTCCCTTGCCTTCGCAGAAGAGCGGTCGGATGTACGCGGGCACGAACCCGGGGAAGTCGAAGGCGTTCTTGCAGCCACCTTCCACCGCTCCGGCGCGGAGGTTGTTGCCGTAGTCGAAGACGTGGGAGCCCATGCGCTTGAAGGCCAACATCGCTTCGACGTGCACGGCCATGGAACCGTGCGCTGCGCTGGCGTAGGCCGTCGGGTCCGAGGTGCGGAGCGCGTCCGCAGCGTCGAGGCTCATGCCATGCGGGACGTAGCCGTTCAGCGGATCGTGCGCGGAGGTCTGGTCGGTGACCAGGTCGGGCACCACGCCGCGTCGGACCAGCTCCGGGTAGAGGTCGGCCGCGTTCGCGACCACGGCGATCGAGCGTGCGGTGCGCGCGGCGAGGCACGCCTGGACCCGCTCGAGCGCGGTGTCGAGATCGGGCGCGAGCTCGTCGAGGTAGCCGGTCCCGAGACGCTTCCGGACGCGATCACCGTCGACGTCGCAGCCCAGGAAGACCGCGCCGTTCATGGTGGCGGCCAGGGGCTGTGCGCCGCCCATGCCGCCAAGTCCAGCCGACAGCACGAGCCGACCTGCGAGATCGCTGTCGAAGTGCTGGCGCCCGGCCTCGGCGAAGGTCTCGTAGGTACCCTGGAGGATGCCCTGGGTGCCGATGTAGATCCAGGACCCTGCGGTCATCTGGCCGTACATCATCAGGCCCTTGGCCGCGAGCTCGTTGAAGTGCTCCCAGTTGGCCCACCGACCGACCAGGTTGGAGTTCGCGATCAGCACGCGCGGGGCGTCCGCGTGGGTGCGGAGCACGCCGACGGGCTTGCCGGACTGCACCAGCAGCGTCTCGTCGTCGCCCAGGCCGCGGAGCGTGGCGACGATGTCGTCGAACGCCTGCCACGATCGCGCGGCTCGGCCCGTTCCGCCGTACACGACCAGGTCCTCGGGTCGCTCGGCGACGTCGGGGTCCAGGTTGTTCATCAACATGCGGAGCGCAGCTTCCTGCACCCACCCGCGGCAGCTGAGCTCGGCGCCGTGCGGCGCCCTGACGACCCGCTTCACGGGCGCCCTCCGGGCTTCAGTTGGCTTCGGAGGCCTCGGAGGCGCTCATCTCGGCCGCGCAGTCCTCGGCGTTCTCGGCGTCGTCAGGCAGCTCGGCCAGGAAGGCGTCGAGCTCGGCCTGGGTGAGCTTGCCGTCGCGCAGGCGCCGCTGACGGATGCGCGTGTCGAAGCGGGGGTCGGTGTGGCTCATGATCACGCCTCGGGCGGGAGTTCGTCGGTGAACGCGTTGTCCGCGCCGTCTTCGTGCGGGAAGAGCTGACCGTCGACGAACTCGTTCTCGTCGAAGTCACTCAGGTCGGCCTGCACGGCCCCTGCGGCGATCTCGCGCAGCGAGAGCACGATCTCCTTGTTCTTCGCGACGACGTCGTCCTCGAGCAGCGGCGTGGCGCCCTTGAGGAGCTGCTTCGTGCGCTCTGCTGCAACGAGGACCAGGGAGAAGCGGTTCGGAACCTGCTCCAGGCAGTCTTCGACCGTGATGCGAGCCATGGGGGGCCTCCGGGCGTACGGCGCGGGATGTACCGCGGTGCGCTACGCGGCGCCACCCCCCGCTGCCAGGATCCCGAGGCGGGCGAGGCGTCGAGCGGCGTAGGGACTCCGCGTCTTCTGCCACAGTTCGTAGAGGCGCAGCACGTCGCGGTCCTTCGGCTCGTCGTCGCCGTCGGACACTTCGGCGACGACGCCGACGCACTCGCCGAAGCGCCGGGCCAGCTCCCCGAAGAGCTCGGTCCAGTCCCGGAGGGGGCTCACGCTGGCCAGGCCGGACACGCGGTCGTAGGCCGCCTCGCCCATGTCGGTGTAGTAGGAGAGGCCCACGGCACGCCGCTCGAGGCTCTCGGAGAACCACCCGGCCACGAACAGGGCGCGATCGCCGAGCTTCCGGTACATCGACAACGCCTCGCCCCGCCCGCTCTGGGCGGCCTGCATGTGCAGCTCCGCCAGGGTGACGTCGGCTTCGAAGTGCGTCTCCGCCTTGGCGCTGCGCACCAACAGCTGGGTGAGGTAGCCGCGCCCTTCGTCGGACAGGACGACCCCTTGGTTGGCGAGAGCGCTGGTCAAGCGCCCTTCGAAGTAGACCTCGAGCTCTTCATGCTGCTGCATCACGCCTCCTCGACTATTTGCCTCCGCCCACTTGACGGGCATTGCGGTGTGGATACGGTTGCGACCCTTCGAGAACCGACCTTCTAGAACCGCGGTCACGGCTGCGGCCTTCCCCCGGTTCGGCACCCACACTGAGAGATTGAGCCATGAACGTCCGTCCGCTCCACGATCGCATCCTCGTCAAGCGCAACGAGCAGGCCGCTCGCAGCGCCGGCGGCCTCTTCCTGCCCGACAGCGCGTCGAAGGAGAAGCCGGTGGAAGGCACCGTGCTCGCCATCGGCAGCGGCAAGGTGAAGGACGACGGCACGGTGCTCGCCCTGCAGGTCGCAGTGGGCGACCAGATCGTGTTCGGCAAGTACGCCGGCACCGAGATCAAGATCGATGGCGAGGATCGCCTCATCCTGCGCGAGGACGACGTCCTCGGCATCATCGAGTAGCTCAGCCGGCTCTGCCGCAACAACACCACTTTCCCAAGCATACACGGAGGGCCTCACCATGGCTTCCAAGCAGATCGTCTTCGACACCGATGCCCGGGCCATGCTCCTCGCAGGCGTCGACCAGCTCGCCGACACCGTCAAGGTCACCCTGGGTCCGAAGGGCCGCAACGTCGTCATCGAGAAGTCCTGGGGCGCACCTGTCGTCACCAAGGATGGCGTGACGGTGGCCAAGGAGATCGAGCTCGAGGACAAGTTCCAGAACATGGGCGCTCAGATGGTCAAGGAGGTCGCCTCCAAGACCAGCGACGTCGCCGGTGATGGCACCACCACCGCCACCGTGCTGGCGCAGGCCATCTTCCGCTCGGGCTGCAAGCTCGTCGCCGCCGGCCACAACCCGATGGAGCTGAAGCGCGGCATCGACAAGGCCGTCACGGCCATCGTGACCGAGCTCGCGGTCCTGTCGCGGCCGATCGCCGACTCCAACGAGATCGCGCAGGTCGGCACCGTGTCCGCGAACGGCGACGCCTCCATCGGCACGATCATCGCCGAGGCGATGGACAAGGTCGGCAAGGAAGGCGTGATCACGGTGGAGGAGAACAAGACCCTCTCCACCGAGCTCGCCACCGTGGACGGCATGCAGTTCGACCGCGGCTACCTCTCGCCGTACTTCGTGTCCGATGCGGAGCGCATGGAAGTGGTGCTCGAGGATCCCTACATCCTGCTCCACGAGAAGAAGATCGGCTCGATGCGGGACCTGCTCAAGCTGCTCGAGAAGGTGCACGGCGCGAGCCGTCCCGTGCTGATCATCGCCGAGGATGTCGAGGGTGAAGCCCTTGCCACCCTGGTCGTGAACAAGCTCCGCGGCACCCTCAACTGCGCCGCGGTCAAGGCGCCTGGCTTCGGTGACCGCCGGAAGCAGATGCTCGGGGACATCGCCACGCTGACCGGCGGCAAGCTGATCGCCGAAGAGCTCGGTCTGAAGCTCGAGAACCTCGGCCTCGAGGATCTCGGAAGCGCCAAGAAGGTCGTCATCACGAAGGACAACACCACCATCGTCGACGGCGCCGGTGAGAGCCAGGACATCCAGGCCCGCATCGCGCAGATCAAGGGCCAGATCGCGAACACCACGTCGGACTACGACCGTGAGAAGCTGCAGGAGCGTCTCGCCAAGCTCTCCGGTGGTGTGGCCATCATCAAGGTGGGTGCGGCGACCGAGATCGAGATGAAGGAGAAGAAGGCGCGCGTCGAGGATGCGCTCCACGCCACGAAGGCGGCGGTCGAGGAGGGCATCCTTCCCGGCGGAGGCGTCGCGCTCATCCGCGGCGGCAACGCGCTCGCCAACCTGACGGTGAGCGACGAGCAGGCCTTCGGGGTCAAGATCGTCGCCCGCTCCATCGAGGAGCCTCTCCGCCAGATCGTCGCCAACGCTGGTGGCGAACCGAGCATCGTGCTGGAGAAGGTCCGCAACGGCGAGGGTGGCTTCGGCTACAACGCCGGCAACGACAGCTACGAGGACCTCATCGCGGCCGGTGTCATCGACCCGACCAAGGTGACCCGCTGCGCGCTGCAGAACGCCGCGTCGGTGTCGGGCCTGCTCCTCACCACGGAGGCCGTGGTCGCCGAGGAAGCCGACGAGGACGACGGCCACGCCGGTCACGCTCACTGAGTCGACCGGTCTCGGCCCGGAGCCCCGCCCCGCTCGTCGGTGGCGGGGCTTCGTCGCTCTGGGGTCAGTCGCTGAAGGGGTACACCCGGACGCCCAGGGCCGCGTCGACCGTGAACACGGTGGCCGGGTAGAGCGCCACGCCGGGCACGACCTCCAGGAAGGCATCGAGGGGCAGGGGATCCTCGCCGTACACGAAGCTGATGCCGATCGGAATGCGCACGCCGAGGGCGGAGCCGTCGCCCAGACGGAGCCTCCCACCGATGCCGAGGTAGAGCGGGAACGCCAGCTCAGGCCACTCGGGGTCGGTGAGCTGGTAGTACTCCACCAGGTAGTCGCCGTGGACGTGGAGCTGGTCGTTCAGAGCGCTCCAGGCCACGCCCCCGGCGAGGTAGCTCTCCTGGCCGCCCACGCGCCTGGACGCCGACAGCCCTGCCGTCGGCTCGCCGACGAAGATGCCCACGCCGATCCCCTCCGGGTGGAGCGCCTCGTCGTAGGTGATGGGCCGGTCGTCGCTCTTGATCTCGAGCATCCGGTCGCCGGCGTGGGCGAGCACACCGAGGATCAAGAGCGGCATCCGGCCTCCTGTCAGATGCTATCGCGCTTCCCAGGTCCGGAGTACGTCCTCGTTGCCGTACACGGTGGCCAGACGCCGCAGCACGCCGGCGAGGTCCGGGGTGTCCAGGAACGCCGCCCAGGTCGGGTCGGCCTCCACGACGCGGAACGAGAAGCCGCGGTGCAGGGCCTCCTTCAGCCAGCGCTCGAAGTCGTTGGCATCGCCACTCCGCCCAGCCAGCTCCGCCAGTCGAAACGGGCCGGCCCACCCCCGGGGGTGCTCCGCGGTGAGATCCGAGGCCCGCGTGAAGGCTGCGTGGGCTTGCGGGGTGTCGCCGCGAGCGAGCAGCACCTCGCCCAGGTCGTACCAGGCATGTCCGAGATCGGGTGAGAGGGCCACGGAGGCCTGCAGGGCGTCGAAGGCTTCGTCCTGTCGGCCCATGAGCCGTAGCACCAGGCCCTCCTCGTAGGCGAGGCGGCCATCGTCGGTGACCTGATCGCGGAAGGTGCGCACCAGCTCGAGGGCCGGCTCCAACGCCTGGTCGGCGATGAGGGCGTCGGCTTGGGCCTCGACCGAGGCGAGCACCGCCTCGCGGTAGTCCGGCGCTGGCAGCTCGGCGAGTGCCACCGCCCACAGGAGTGTCATGCGCCCATCATGCCCGACGGCGCCGGAGCCCGACCAGCCCGAGCAGGCCGAGGGCCCACGGAACGACGCCGGCCGGGCTGTCGTTGGTCGTCGCGCATCCACAGGCCGCGCCGGTGATGTCCATGGTGCTGCCGGTGGCGCCGTCCACGTCGTCGCCCTGGGGCGTGTCGGTGGGCTCTTCGTCCGCTGGGGTGTCGTCGCCCGGGTCCTCGTCCTGTTGGTCTTCGGGCTCGTCCTCGACCACGCCGGCGTCGAAGCCATAGACGCACACGTCGTCGATGTTCCAGCCGCCGAATTCGAGGCCGGCGTCGCTCAGGATCTCCCAGCTGATCACGATCTGACCATCGCCGTCGACGTCTGCCACCTCCACGGTGTGCAAGGCCCACTGCTCGTCCAGGGTGTGGTCTTCGTGGTCGTCACCCAGGTCGCCTGCGGAGGCATGGTTCGTCCAGACCACCTCGCCGTCGACCAGCAGCCGTGCCTCGTCGAAGTAGCCGTCCTCCACGCCGAGCCAGCGGCGGAACTGCAGGAGGAGCGTGTCGCTGGTGGCGTCGCTCACGTCGATCACGGCGGAGCTGAGCTGGTTGTGCTTGTCGGGCTGGTACTCGCCGTTCCAGTTCGACTCGACACCGAGGTCGTTGCCCCAGATGTTGTTGCCGGACCAGGCGTGATCGGGGTCGGTCGACTTGCCGGCAGGCGTGCCGTGGTGCCAGTCGTCCGCCCCCTCGCTCCAGTCGCCTTCGAGGAGCTCGTGGTCGTACTCCCCGTCGTTGTCTTCGAAGTCGTCGCAGTGGAGCTCGACGAGGTCGCTGCCGACGTAGAAGGTGAAGGGCGCGATGTCGCCGTGGGCGGGGGCGTAGTGCTGGCCGTCGAGGCTGTCGACCTCCAGGTAGTACTGGACGATGGTGCCCTGTGCCTGGCCGGGAATGAGGGCCTCGAAGTTCGTCTCGTCGAGCGGATCGATGGCCACCGACTCCCAGGTCACACCGTCGTCGATGCTCCAGAAGAGCGTCGAGCTCACGGTGTCGTCCTCGCCGTCGGCGCAGTCGGGTGCGTCGCTGCTCCAGCTCAACGCGACGGTGATGTCATCGGCAGCGGGCTGGTTCTCGACCGTGGTGTGGGCCAGGGAGAAGGCGCCCGTCGAGTCGTTCGGGCCCAGACCGTGGCGCGCGAAGGCCTCGTAGATCGCGCACTGGTTGGGTGTGCCGTTGCCCAGGTCGCCGTCGTCGTCGTCGGCGGCCACGAAGGCGTCGTAGCTGCCGGGAACGTCAGGCCCGCCCTTGAGCGCTGCGGCGAAGAGCGCCGACGTGGTCTCCCAGGCCTCCTCCTCCGAGAGCCCGGAGGTGGTCTGGAGGGTCTCGATGAGGTCCCAGACCGCGCCACCGAAGATCAGGCCGTCGCTGTGCACCTCGCCCGTCCAGTCGTCGGGGTAGACGCGGTCGCTCGCCACCTCGCGGATGCCGCTGCCGTTGACGTAGAAGCCCGGCGCGATGGTGCTGTCGCCGGTCAAGAGGAAGCTGACCGTGTCGCCGGCGCCTTCGCCGACCGAGCCGTCGATGGTGCCGGAGATCCGGCTGTCGTAGTGGAAGCCGTGTCCCCACTCGTGGTAGTTCACGTCGGCGAGTCGGCCGGTGTTGTTGCAGCTCCCTCCCGACTTGTAGAAGTTGACCGAGTTGCCGTCGTAGTACGCGTTGCAGCTCGAGTTCAGGTTCACGTTCGAGGTCACGGGAAGGTCGGCGAGGTCGGTGACCTCGGGGGCGAAGACCATCAGCCAGTCCCAGACGTCGTGCAGGAAGACGTAGGAGTCGATCTCCGCCATGGTGGCGTCCTCGTCGGTCCAGGTGTAGGTCTCGCCGTCGTACAGGGCCGCGCTGGCGTCGTCGCCATCACCGTTGTTCACCTGCACGTGTGCACCGCGCAGCTGGGTCGCGTAGCCGTCTTCCTCGTCCTCCACCGTCCAGGCGCCCAGCTCGTCGGTCTGGGTGATGGTCGCCGCACTGAAGACATTGGCGTAGCGCACCGGTGAGGTGACCAGGTCCCCGCTGGGCCACCGCAGGTCGTGGGTGGCCTGGATCTCCCCCGACGCGAAGCGGATGTCGTTGTGGAAGCTGAGCAGGTCGCCGTTGTGCGCGTCGACGTAGGAGACCCAGCGCCCCAAGGGATCCGCCGACTCGGTGGTGGTCTCCCAGGCGAGCTCGTAGGTGAGCAGGCCGCCCTGCTGGAGCGGCAGCACCACCAGGCGCGCCTCCAGGATGTCGTGGGCTCCCTCGAACGCCGGTCCCTGGGAGATGGCCTCCTCGATGGCGGTCTCCGCGCCGAGCTCGGGCGAGGTCCCCAGCTCGCTGGCCGCGGGGTGGGTCTCCATGCGGAGGTGGATGAGGCGCCCCCTCTTGATCGTGGCGTTCACCCCGCTTCGCACCATCGGGACGCCGTCCACCAGGCGCTCCAGCTGCACGTGCCAGGTGTCCGAGTGCTCGACGTAGCCGGCAGCGGACAGCGCCAGTTCGTCGTCGTCGAGGCCGGTGAGCTCGGGGTGGGCGCGCAGCAGTTCGAGCAGCGCCAGCGCGACGTCGTCGGCGCTCTCCAGTGCGCCGAGCTCGATCCCAGGGCCCCAGGCCCTGTGGGCCATGCCGGTCTTCTCGTCGAAGCGCGCCTTCCAACCTTCACCGGCGCCTTCGGTCCATTGCGTCCAGCCCTCGCTCTGCGCGAGGCGCGCCTGGCGATCCGGCCAGTAGCGGTAGAGGCGGGCCGGTTCCGACCCGAGGATCGCGGCGTCCTGCTGTGGCGCGAAGGCCAGTGCGGGCGAGGCGAGGGGACCGAACAGCATGGCGAGACATGGCGACATCAGGGAGGCTCCGACCGGGGTGGCACCAAGGTGTCGGTCGGGATGGTCGACCACAAGGTGGGGAGCGCGGAAACACATTTCCTAGACAGCCGATGAACATGGTCTGGACAACCGCTGCACCGCAGCACCCGTCGGCCGCCGCGGGACTTCGATAGGATGCTCCCGTGGTGCCACTCGCGATCGCTGTCGCCGTGCTCGTGGGCTGCCCGTCCCCGACGGACGCCTTCAGCCCCGAAGAACTGCCGGAGCTTCCAGCGCCTGTTGCGGCGGCCCCCGTGGTGCGCGGTGCGTCGGTCGAGCCTCGACGCTTGCGCATCGCGCTCTCCGGCGAGTTGCGCGGCGAGTTGGAGCCGTGCGGGTGCCCTACGCTGCCCTATGGCGGCTTCGTCCGACGGGAGCGCCTGTTGGGGGAGCTCTCGGTGGCGGGTCAGCCTCTGTTGCAACTGGACGCTGGTGAGACCTTGCTCCAGGGCCTCGCTGCGCGCCGGGACGAGGCCCCCGAGCTGCGCTCCGATCTGCTCGGCGACCTGATGAGCTCCATCGGCGTGCACGCCATGACCCCGGGGCCGACCGACCTGCTCGCGCTCGGCGTGGATGGGCTGCGTCGCTTCGACGCTCGCACCACGTTCCCCCTCCTGAGCGCCACCTGGTCGTTGCCGGATGGGCAGGCCCTGTTCCCGCCATCGGCGGTCGTCGAGGTCGACGGTCTGCGCGTCGCGGTCGTCGGTCTGTCGGCTCCTCCCGCGGCGGCCGAGACCCGCGACCTCGTGATCACGCAGGACGCCGTCGAAGCTGCCCAGGCTGCGGTGGACGAGCTCCCGCCGAGCGACCTGGTCGTGGCCCTGTCCAACCTCTCCGAGGCGGACGCCGACCGGGTGGCCGAGGAGGTCTCGGGCCTCGCCCTCGTGCTCACGACCCGGAGCGGTCGGCACGATCCGCCGCGGAGGGGCAGCGGCAGCCTGGTCGTCGAGGTGCCGTCGCGCGGTCGCTACCTGACCTTGCTGAGCGTGCAGAGCGGGGCACCGTCGGGCTGGCCGGCCGAAGAGAGCGATCACGAGCTGCTGGCCCGGAGCTGGCAGCTGGCCGAGCAGCTCGACGTGCTGGGGTCGAAGCCAGACGCGCGGCCCGAGGTGGTCGCAGCGCTGACCTCCGAGCAGCTGGAGGTCGAGGCCGCCCTCTCGGCGGCGGCGGACGGTCGTACCCTGGTCTGGGTGGAGGACCGCCCGCTCGGTGCTCGTCTCGACGGCGACTCCGTGAGCGGCCCGCTGATCGAGGCCTACAAGGGCGAGAGCCTGGAGCGCGCGGCGGAGGTCGTGGAGGCGGCCACGTCGCACGACGGTCCCCGCTACGCGTCCTCGGCGGCGTGCACGAGCTGCCACAGCCAGCAGATGGCTCGCTGGACCTTCACCGCCCACGCGCGGGCGTACCGATCCTTGCAGCGGCGTGATGCCGACGAGAACCCCGAGTGCCTCACCTGCCACACCACGGGCTTCGGGGAAGCCGGTGGCTTTGCCAAGCTCGACCGCTTCAACCTGTCCCGCTTCCAGGGCGTGCAGTGCGAGGCCTGCCACGGCATGCTCGCCGGTCACCCCGGTTCGACGGACGTGATGCCCGAGCCGGTGACGCCAGCCACCTGTGAGCGTTGCCACGACGAGGCCAACAGCCCGAACTTCGACTTCGTCAGCTACCTGCCGCGTGCCCACTGCACGCCCGTCGAGAAGCCGCTCGTGGAGTAGGGCGCCCTTCGGTCCGTGGACCGGCGCGTGGTGTGGCGTGCTACCAGGCGGCCAGGAAGCGGTCGACCTCTTCGCGCTCCAGCACCCCCAGGCTCAGCTTCAGGCAGTGCGCGCAGATCTGCACCCCGTGCAGGCCGAAGACGCGCGCCTCGAGCTGGTTCCGCCCGCAGAAGTGGCAGTCCGCTTCATCGGCCGCGACCAGCTCCTTGCGGCGCCGTCCGAGCTCTCCGATGCACACGTCACAGATGACCGAGCGGGTGCCGACCATGAGGTGCCGGGCGTCGTCGGAGGTTCGCCCACAGCTCGCACAGTGCACAGCTTCGTGGTCGGAGACCGGGCGGGGTGGCTCGTGGGTGGGGGCGGGCACCACGTGGCGGAGCAGCGCGTCGACCCGGAGGCCAGCTCCCCGCGCTTCCGCGCGGCGTCGAAGCTTCTCGACGGCGTCCGCGTCGCCGTACATGGCGAGCCCCGCTTCGGCCGCCACGGCGAGCTCCGGGTCGGCGGTGTCGTTCCACCGCTCCAGGAGGCGGCGTCCCGCTCGGCTTCGGCGGGCCGCCACGGCGATCAGCACGAGCGCCTGGTAGGCGCGTGCGGCGTCGCGCTCGGTGGCCAGGTGACCGCGCAAGGTCTCGACCTGGCTGGTCTGGTCGTGACGGTCCACCGCGGCGCGCTTCAGGTCTTCCTCGTCGAGCCGGAGTCCGCCCGACAGCACCGCTTCTGGGAGCGCCCGTGCGCCTGCGATGGCATGCCGCCCGAGGTCCGCGCCGAAGTGTCGGCCGGGTTCCCGGAGGCGCGCGGACACGTCGTCGGCCACGGCCTGTTCGGCGAGCTCGCAGGCCGCCTCCCACACCTGGAAGCGAACGCCTTCTTCCTGGACCAGTCGGGTCGCGCGGATCATCGACGCGAGCGAGCTGGGGCCGAGCGAGCGCAGCTCGTCGAGGAGCACGGCCACGCGCTGCCGGGTGAGCGCGCGCGGGCTCTGGCTGCCTCCGCTGGGCACCAGGCGATCGAAGTGTGCGGCCTCGGTGCAGAGAGCCTGACCGAGCCAGTGGTGGTCACGTGCGTTGCGCCGGAGCCTGGCCAGCTCGATGTAGGTGGGCAAGTGGCCAGGGTGGTCGGCGAGGGTTTCCTTGAAGGCCCGCACCGCGTCCTTGGTGTTGCCTTCCTCGAGGTGTGTGCACGCCAGCGTGTAGCGCGCTTGCAGGTCGCCCGGACGGGCGAGCAGCGCCCTCTCGCAAGCTTCCTTCGCTCGGCCGTGCTCGCCGAGCTGGAGGTAGGCCATGGCCATGCGCGCGTGCACACGGGCGTCGTCGGGCTGGTCCTTCAGGTACTGCCGCCAGTGTTGGATGGCGTTCTTGTACTTGCCGAGGTGGTAGGCCACCAACCCGAGATGGAAGCGTGCGGTGGTGGCGAAGCGCTCGTGTTCGCGCAGCCGTACGAAGAACTTCTCCGCTTCACGGTAGCGACCGGTGGCCAGGCAGCTCGACCCGAGGTCGCGCAAGAGCGGCGCTGCGAGGTCGGGGCTCGGCTCCAGCTTCAGCGCCTGCACGAGGTGGAACTGGCTGCGCTCGGTCAGCCGCCGGTCCTTGCGCGCACGGGCGAGCTCGGCGAGTGCGCGGCCCAGGTACAGGTGCGGCTCCCAGGCTTCGGGCGCCAGCCGGCACGCGCGTTCCAGAGCCCGCACGCTGCCTTCGCGGTCGCCTTCTCCGCGTGCCAGCGCGCCGAGGGCGAGGTGCAGGTCGGGCCGATCGGGCTCGAGCCGCTGCGCCTCCTCGAGGTAGCGCCGTGCACCATCGGCGCGTCGCATGCCGAGGAGTGCGGAACCGGCGGTGACGAGCGCGTCGGCGCGTCCTGGATCTTCGGCCAGCACCCGCTTGGCGAGTCCCAGGGCCTGGCTGCAGGAGGCTTCTCCGCCGCCGTGGTAGAGACCCTGGCTCAGGTGCGCGCGGGCCAGCTCGTGGAGGAGATCGACGTCGTCGGGTTGGGCCTCGACCTGGCGCTTGAGCCGGGTGGTGTGCCAGTCCAGCTTCTTGTGCGGAAACATGGGCGTCCAGGGGGGGACAGGAGGGGGCGGTTGCGGTCCGGTTGCGAGGGCAACGGACGGGGGGAGGAAGATGCTAACCTCTGGAGGTCCGAAGGGAGGTTTCATGCACCGCAGGGGCCAGAGCACGGTCGAGTACATGCTGTTCCTCTCGGTGTTCATCGTCGCGATGGCGATGGCGGCCACGATGCTGGTGCCGGACTTCGGAGAAGGCCTGAACGCGATGCAGGACAACGTCGACGTCGTGGTGGGCGACGGCGTGGTCGACGGGGCGGGCTCGTGAGCCGTCGAGGCCAGACCAGCGTCGAGACGATGCTCGTCATCAGCGTGCTCGTGTTCTCGATCGTTGCCGCAGCCTACCTGTTCGCGCCCAGCTTCGAGCGGGCGATGGACAACTTCTCCAACGGGGCGAAGACCGTCTACGCGGCGCCGCAGTAGGGACGCGCGCGGGCGGTTAGTCGCCCACGATGGACGAGCTCGTCGCAGCCCTCCGCCGCGAGCGCGCGGTCCGGTTGCTCATTCCCCTGTTCTTCGTGTCCGGCGCCACGGGACTCGTCTACCAGACCATCTGGGCGCGTTCGCTCCAGCTCGTCTTCGGGACGTCCCAGTTCGCCATCGCCACCGTGCTCAGCGCGTTCATGGCGGGCCTGGCGGTCGGTGGGCTGCTGATGGCGAAGTACGCCGGGAGTATCCGCAAGCCCCTGGCGGCGTACGGCGTGCTCGAGGTCGTGATCGGCGGCTACGCCCTGGTCTTCCCCTGGCTCCTGGAGCTCGCCACCCCGGTGTACCTCTGGCTGCATCGATCGCTGGACCTCGGTCCGCTCGCCTTCGGCGGTGCGCAGCTGGTCGTGGTCGGCGCGCTGCTCCTGGTGCCCACCTCGTGCATGGGGGCCACCCTGCCGCTCCTCGCACGCTTCGTCACCACGCGGCTTGCGTCGGCCGGCGACCGTGTCGGGCTGCTCTACGGCGTGAACACCGCAGGGGCCGTGCTGGGCATCTGGATGGCCGGGTTCTACCTGTTGCCGTCGCTCGGACTGGCGGCCACCACGTGGTGTGCGGCTGGGGCCAACCTCGTGCTGGGCGTGGTGGCGCTGGCGTGGTCGCGCAGCCGTGGAGAGGGAGACGATGGACTGGTTGCCGAGCCGGACCAGCGCGCAGCCCCCCATCCAGCCCGGGTGCCGGCGCTCCTGGTCGCCGCGTTGGCCGGCTTCTCGTCGCTCGTGTACGAGGTCAGCTGGTTTCGGCTGATGACCCTCATCCTCGGTGCGAGCACCTACGCCTTCTCCACCATGCTCCTGGCCTTCCTCGTCGGCATCGCTTCGGGAGGCTGGCTCGGCGGCCGGCCTGCAGACAGGGTCCTGGACAGGTGGGGTCCGGCGGGTCCTTGGTGGGGGCTGGCGGCGCTCCAGGCCGGCGTCGGCTGCCTGTCCTACGCGATGATGTTCGCCTACCAGAAGCTGCCGTTCGCGTTCCTGAAGCTGTTCGACTACACAGAGGACGGTTCGCTGCTCTGGCCGATGAAGCTGGTGCTCGCGGTCGTGATCATGGCCCCCCCCGCCGTGTTGATGGGCGCCACCTTCCCCTTCCTCGTTCGGGCTGCACTCGGTCGGCAGGATGGCCTCGAGCGCTCGGTCGGCCACGTCTACGGCGCCA
>Ga0114932_10000891_pt1 | contig 35243 bp, 30 predicted proteins | sample 2SBtaG_2_FD_87286 | JGI IMG/M metagenome (GOLD analysis project Ga0114932, IMG submission 87286) | Deep subsurface microbial communities from Kolumbo volcano to uncover new lineages of life (NeLLi) - 2SBTROV12_ACTIVE470 metaG | ecosystem: Environmental > Aquatic > Marine > Volcanic ...
AATGATGCCTCCATATCGCGCCAAACATAGAGCTGGTACCACTGAGTTCCACCACCATCTTTCATAATTCTTTCCATGTCCGTATTTCCCGTACTGGATAAGGTAAAAGGAATTTGAAATTTAGTAGCTGCGCGTGCCAGAGCTATCTCACCACGATACCATACAAATCCTGCCGGTCCTGTAGGTCCTATTATCAAAGGTAAAGTCTGAGACTTCCCAAAAAGCTTAATAGATGGATTACGACCACTAACATCATTAAGTATTCGGGGTAGGAGCTTGATATTATCCAGTGCAGCGCGATTATCACGCATTGCAATCTCATCCTCACTACCGCGGTCACAGAATTCAAATAGGGCTTTAGTTAGTCTTCTACGAGCTAATTTACGAAGATCAGCAATATTAAGAGCTTTATTTGATAAATCCATTAATTAACAGTACTTTCAAAAAACCCTACTTGTCTAAAAAAGAATTATATTTATTTATAATAGCAAAATAAGATAAAAAAAACTAAAGAAAATATACCGACTATAATTTAGAATGCTGAATTGGTAGCTAGAGATAATAATAGAATCTATATTTAACTCAGGAGATCTCATAGATGCACATAAAACCTTTGTCAGCACTTATTGGGGCAGAAATAACTGGTTCTAATATTGAAAATATATCGGAATCTGAATTTTTACTCATTGAGGAAGCTTTTACTAAATACCAAGTTATTTTCTTTCGTGATCAGGATAAGCTTTCCCCTGAAGCGCATATATCATTCGCAAAACGATTTGGTGAACTACACTATCACCCAGCAGCACCACGTCCAGAAAAGCATCCAGAAATTTTTGTTATACACGCTCATAAAGAATCAAAATTTGCTGACGGCAATGGCTGGCATAGTGATGTCTCATGCGACATACAACCTCCACTAGGTTCATGCCTTCAATTGCATGTATTACCTCCAATAGGCGGTGATACTATATTTGCCAGTATGTACTCGGCTTTCGAAACACTATCCCCTAACATGCAAAAATTTTTATCAAATATGACAGCTACTCATGAATCAGAACACCTATACCGAGGTCGGTATGCTGAAAGAGGAATTAATGATGAAGGAAAAGTATATCCAACCGCCAAACACCCTGTAGTCAGAACCCATCCTAAGTCAGGACGCCAGGCGTTATATGTTAACCCAAGTTTTACAACTAAAATAAATGAGCTTTCCCTTTCTGAAAGCACTTCATTACTAAAATTTTTATACTCACATCAGCAGCGCCCAGAATTTCAGGTTAGGTTTCGTTGGTCTCAAAACGCTATAGCCTTTTGGGACAATCGCTGCACACAACATTTTGCCCTTTGGGATTATTGGCCTAATGAACGAAAAGGTAACAGGGTAACCATAAAAGGAGAGCAACCGTTTTATAACCATACTGTAGCGATTGAATCAAATTTAAGACTATCACAACGACACGACTAATCTCTATATTTAAGATTATTTTCTTCGAAGAGCAAAAAAGTCTTTCAACAAGTTAGCGCATTTTTCCTCTTCAATTCCTCCTATTACTTCTGGAACGTGATGACAAGTAGGTTGATTAAATATTCTCGCCCCGTTTTCGACCCCTCCTCCCTTATAGTCGTAGGCACCGAAATATACCCTTCTAATTCTTGAAAAAGAAATTGCCTGCGCACACATTGCACAAGGCTCTAGAGTTACATAAATATCACATAAAGAAAGGCGAGTAGCACCCAGTTTTAGAGCTGCTTTGCGTAATACTATAATTTCTGCATGGCCGGTAGGATCAGTATTAACTTCAACCATATTTCCTGATCGTGCCAATATTTTTTTTTCGTCCGCTGCTACAATAACAGCACCTACAGGTATATCTCCACGTTTACTTGCCGCCTCTGCCTCTGCTATTGCAATTTTCATATATAGATTATTTTTCATAAAAAGAGCCTGACTTGCTTATCTTAAAATTGCAACGCTATCAATTCCGAGTTAAAAGTTAAGAATGGAAAATATATACAACCGTCCTCTTATAGGCATTACACTCGATTCAGAAGAATCAGGCGGATATTCAAATATGCCATGGTACGCAATGCGAAAAAACTATAGTCAATCCATCACTCATGCGGGTGGCCTTGCTATAGCATTACCACATGAGACTGAAAATACTGATTTATATCTCGATAAAATAGATGGCTTAGTTATTACAGGGGGAGCATTTGATGTTAGCCCGGAAATTTTCGGCTCAAACCAACGCCATCATTCAGTTATAACTAAAGACGAAAGAACTAAATTTGAATTAGCTATTACTCGTGGTGCTATCCTTCGGGACATACCCATACTGGGTATTTGCGGTGGACAGCAATTATTACACGTTGTTCTAGGTGGAACTTTGATTCAACACATACCTGATGAAGTAGATACTTCTATCTTACATGAACAACCCAACCCGCGCAGTGAACCAGGACATTTAGTTAAAGTCACAAAGGACACCCTATTACATAGAATAGTACAAAAAGAAGAACTTCAAGTTAACAGTGCACATCACCAGGCTGCTAAAGATATACCTCTAGGGGTTACTGTTAATGCAATTTCACCAGATGGAATTATTGAAGGTATAGAAGCAAAAGGACAAAAATTCTGTTTGGGTGTTCAGTGGCATCCAGAATACGGAGTGTCTGAAAGTGACACTGAAATATTTAGAGCCTTTGTTGCCAGCTCATCAACTAAAGTGACTAATCATGGATGAAAATAAAAAAGACGAGCGTGTAGCTAAAATAATTGCACGAGCGGGTCTATGCTCACGACGTGAAGCCGAAAGACTTATTTTAAGAGGGTTGGTAAGAGTAGACGGGGAACTTATTACTAGTCCTGCACTAAATATAAGTGCCAAGGCCAAAATTGATGTTGACGGGAATCCCCTACCAGATCCACAACCCACACGAATGTGGCGCTATCATAAGCCAGCTGGACGCTTAACAACCCGCCGAGACCCTGAAGGAAGACCAACTATTTATGACGGTCTGCCATTAGAACTTAGCCAAGCTATTACTATTGGCCGATTAGATATGAGCTCAGAAGGACTTCTTTTATTAACAAATGATGGAGGCCTAGCACGCAGACTAGAACTACCTAAAACCGGGTGGCTTAGAAAATATCGAGTGAGAGTACACGGAATAATAAATTCTAATGAACTTGATCAACTTGCTCACGGCATCACCATAGATGGCATACACTATGGTCCTGTAACTGCTACTTTAGAACGTCAAATAAAATCAAATGCCTGGGTTAATATAGCTCTTCGCGAAGGTAAAAACCGTGAAATAAGACGTTTAATGGAACATTTAGGTTATTCTGTGAATAGATTGATACGTATATCTTTCGGCCCCTTCCAATTAGGAAAACTTACGCGTGGTAATGTAGAGGAAGTATCTTCGCGTATACTATCATCAAATTTACCAAGCGATATAAATGCTAATGCTACGCATAATAGGAGGTAAATATAAAGGACGGCTATTAGAAGCCCCTACTGGTAAATCTACCCGTCCTACCACAAACCGGGTTCGAGAGGCATTATTTAGTATTATTGATTCTAAGTATAAACTTGTTGGTGCCCGGGTTCTCGACGCCTGTGCAGGTTCTGGAGCCTTAGGTCTTGAAGCAATATCACGTGGCGCCGATCATTCAACTTTCTTTGATATAAACAAAAACGCTCTAGAAATTATTAAAAAAAATATAATTAATCTCAACGAGGAACTATCAACTGATATCTATCAGGCAGACATAACCAATCCACCAAAACCTAAAAACGGTGTTCCTTGTTCCTTCGTTTTTCTTGATGCTCCGTATCAATCAAAAATTCCAATAGAGGGGCTTAATGCAATATCTAAATCAGGCTGGCTGCATCAATCTAGTATAGTTATCATCGAAACTAAAAAAGACACTAACTTTCCCTGGCCAAATATTTTTAGGGAAATAGAACTTAGAATCTATAGCTCCACAAAACTACATTTTATTGAGTACATTGGATAAATAAAAATATTAAAAATGACTTTAAGGCTTTTATCTAACGTCTACCAAAAAGTTTCTCAATATCGGCTAGCTTAAGTTTAACATAAGTGGGTCTGCCGTGGTTGCACTGTCCAGAATGAGGAGTTACTTCCATCTCACGCAGTAGTGCATTCATTTCTTCATTATTTAGTTGCCGACCAGCCCTTACGCTGCCATGACACGCCATCGTGCTACAGACTTCTTCCAGTCGTTCACGTAAAGATAAATTACTATCCATCTCCACTAAATCATCTGCTAGATCATTAATTAATGCTCTGACATCTGTTTGCCCTAGTAATGCGGGTACTTCTCTAACCACGACAGCTCCATTACCAAACTTTTCTATAATAAGTCCTAGTTCAGCGAATTCTTCCGCACGCTCTATTAGCCGAGTGGCAATTACATCTGATACCTCTACTACTTCAGGTATTAATAAGCCCTGGCTTAATACGCCACCCACTTCAAGTGCCTTTTTCATCCTTTCATAAACTAAACGTTCATGAGCTGCATGCTGGTCAACTATAATAATTCCATCTTCACTCTGAGAAACTATATAAGTTTCATGAACCTGAGCTCTAGCCGCACCCAATGGATGGTCAACAGAATATATTTCCTCATGATCAGAGTTAACAGTAGAAATTTTAGCGTTAGGTGCAACATCTAACCCTGGTATATCTTCAGATAAAGGTGAGTAAAAATCTGACATACTCGCAGACTGATCTTTGAACATCCTATTTTTTTGAAAAGAACCCTGTGCACGATCAAAAACTTTAACCCTTTCTTCTGGTTTTAGTGCGCCAAGAGCAGCATCAGAAACAGTAGTAGAGGCCCGATGTCCAGCTTGTGCAAGCGCATGCTTTAAAGCACTTACAATTAGGCCACGTATAACACCAGAATCACGAAATCTAACCTCTGTTTTGGCTGGGTGCACATTTATATCTACCTTTTCAGAATTAATACTTACAAATAAAGCCACCAATGGATAACGCTGTCTTGCTAAAAAGTCCTGATAGGCGGCTCGAACAGCTCCATTAAGCAACTTATCACGAACTGGCCTGCGATTAACAAAAAGATATTGATGACGGCTAGTGTTACGGTTCAATGTTGGTAAACCTGCATAACCAAAAAGTTTAACACCTTCTCGTTCAGCGTTAATATCGAGTGCGTTTTCAGAAAATTCTCTTCCCATTATATGACTAAGGCGACGAAGAAGTGCTGATTCATTTCCAATAAGGTCACTTTCTGAGTTACAGGAAAAACGGACTCTATCGCCATCTCTAAACGTGAAGGCAACATCAGGATTAGACATGGCTAAACGCTGTACTGCATCCAACGCGTGTTCTAACTCTGTTCGTTCAGTTTTTAAAAATTTTAGTCTAGCTGGAGTAGCAAAGAAAAGGTCACAAACCTCAACTTGTGTACCATAGGGATGCGAAGCCGGTTCCAGAATGTGCTTTTTGCCTCCCTCTAGAAATAACTTCCATGCTTCTTCGTTATGAGGCCTTGAGGTTATCGTTAGTCTACTAACCGCACCAATAGATGGTAAAGCCTCACCACGAAATCCCATAGTTTTTACAAGAGTTAAATCATCTTTTGGTAATTTAGAAGTAGCATGACGTTCAACGGCGAGAGAAATTTCATTAGCATTCATGCCAGTTCCATTATCAGTCACTAATATTTGGGTTCTCCCACCATCTCTCAGTAAAATATCTATTTGAGTTGCGCTGGCATCTAATGAATTTTCAACTAACTCCTTAACTACGGCAGCCGGTCTTTCTATAACTTCACCAGCTGCTATACGGTTAATAATATTGTCAGGAAGCATTCGAATAGTCATATTTATGCTTTTAAATATTCTTGAGCTCGCAGTTTTCCATCCTCCACTGCTGGCTGGTTAAAAGGATTGATATCCAGAAGCCTAGCGATCATTACCGTCTCTAACATATAATGCATCATTAAAGCGCCCAAGCTAGCTTCATTTAATTTATCAATAGTTAGTAAACGCGTCGGATGACCCTTAGCAATTATTGAGCTATGGGTCGCATGATGTGCCGCATCAATGAGATCGCCAACTGTACAATCTGCTGCATAATCTAAACCAATTTCTTTTGATATTTTATTATCTACCGTAGCTCCAACACCTCCATGTCTAGGAGATAAAAAAGTAAACATCTTATCATTGGGACCATCTAGATAAAGCTGTAATTGACTATGTTGGTCAACAGTACCAAGACCCGCTATAGGTGTCATACCTTCTCCACCTTTAGCGAGGCTTTCTGCACATAGCTGTCGATACCAGTGAGAAAATTTTGATAATCGATCACTATAAGACATTAAAACGGAAATTCTAGTTGCTTTCTCACGATACAAAGCCACTGACACCGCAGCTCCAACTGCAGATGGCACATCTAAAACCTGGTCAGCTATCAAGGCCTGAGATAAAGTTTCATAAGCACCTGCACGAAACTTCTGCACGTCAATACCAGCCAATAAAGCTGGCAAAACACCTACCATACTAAATGCACTAAAACGACCACCAATATTGGGATCGTGATCAAGCGTCATTAAATTAAATTGTCTAGAAAATTGCTTTAGTGGAGAGTCACTATTCTCAGTGATTACTATTATTTTATTTGGCCCAAAGTCATTCAATTCAGGTGCTATGGTTACTGCTTGGGCGAGCGTCTCCATAGTACCCCCAGACTTAGAAATAATCAATAAACCTAATCGATCTAATGTGGTTTCATCAATAAAACGATCAAGAGTATACGGATCTATATTATCTAAAAACTTAATCTTTGGACCTGAGTTTATTTTTGATAAAGCGCAAACAGTTTGAGCTCCCAAGCTTGACCCTCCTGTGCCTAAAATAGCTATAGTATCACAGCTGTCACGCATCCCTTCTGCAAGATCACTTAGGTTCACTATATCATCAGTATGACTACAAACATCAAACGCTGGCAAGCGGCCCGATTTAAATTCCCCTTTGAACCAATCTAACGCATCATTTGCTCTCTTAATTTCATTATTAAAAGAATTTTGGCTTAGACCCCTGTCACCAACAATAGGTGATAGGCAAGCGGATATGTCTTGTTGATAATGCATTTACATAACTTACCGATAAGAACCCGATTCGAGACAGTAAGAGTTAAGTCTTATGATTTGGCTAGCATCCCCGATTTCTAGAATACTTTAATAATCAAGGTGAAGGATACATTAAACCTCAATAAGAAAAACTAAAACTAAAAAAATATCACCATTATATACATCGGTCATAGATATAAAAACATATCATTTACCGCTAATGACTTCGGAAGAGATAATATTACTAGGATTACCAACTATGACAAAGGTCAATGACTTTGGATCTAGCCATTTTTTAGCTACTCTATTTATATCATTAATAGTTATCATATCGTAAATATTTTCTCGATTTTGAATGTAATTTATCCCCAAACCTTTCCTTTGTATTTCTAATAGCATACCGGCAATAGAAGCAGTATTATTAAACCTTAGTGAAAAAGAACCTTTTATATTATCTCTTGCAGATTGTAACTGCTCCTGAGTGATTTGATAGTCCTGCATACGGGACCATTCCGATTTTATTATTTTAATTGTGTCTTTTACTGATTTATTATCTGTGGCCGCTGCTCCCAACCAAAGGCTAGAATAATCAAGTGGCAAAAGGTAGCTATACACTGAATATACTAATCCTCGTTTCTCCCGTATTTCTTTATAAAGTCGTGACGTAAAACCACCACCTCCAAGTATATGATTAAGAAGATAAGCTGCATAATAATCTGGATGATTGCGTGCCAAACCATTTTGGCCAAAAACAATACTACTTTGTGGTAGATTGTTTTTAACAACAACTACTTTTCCCAACGTCCTTGGACTAATATTTTCTATTTCATTCTTTTCAAAATATCTGGGAAGCCCTCCAAATGTTTTATCTAATGAAAGTGCAAGCTCATCGGCTGTTATATCTCCAGCCACACCAATAATTAAACCAGTCTTCACCAGATTAGAGCGTACAAATGATTTAAGATCGTATTTACTTATCTTTGCTATGCTTTTAAATGTTCCACTGCTTTCGAATCGATAAGGGTGTTCTGGAAACATCATCGACCAATAGGTGCGTTGTGCTATATTATTAGGGTTGTTTTTATTTCTAGCAATTCGTGACCTAATTTGTGCACGAATAAGCTGTATTGAGTCATCATCAAAACGCGGTTTTAATAAAGCTAATTTAAGAAGATCAAATGCCTCGTCCCTATTACGAGTTAAGGTCTTCATACTACCTAAAATAATGTCTTTATATGCTTCGAAATTAAGAGATACTGAAAGATCTTCTAGACGACGATGAAATTTTTGTGAATTAAACTCACCTGCTCCTTCCCCAAGCAGTTTCGTTGACATATTTGCTAGTCCTGACTTATCCGTAGGATCATTAACGCTACCTCCAGGAAATGAAAACCTAATTGAAACTATAGGAAGGCTGTGGTCCTCCACCAACCACGCCTCTATCCCGCCGCTACTAACAACACGCTGAATTTCCATTGAATGAACGTCGCCTGAACCTAAAAAAGGAAAAGTGACTATTAGTACAAGCAAAATATCCTTAAAACCTTTGAACACCAAAGACATATTATTTTGCCTTTATATTATCAGTGGGTAATAAAATCCCGGTAGTTGATGTATTGATTTTTAAAACTGCCTGAGCAGCCAGGTCAACCTGGTCAGGAGTAACATCTGATATTCGGTTAGCCCAATTTTCTACATCCTCAACATCTTGTCCCGTCGTCATAGCAACTCCAAAAATTTGTGCTGGACCTTCAATACTATCACGAGCAAAAATAGCGCTATCAAGCAATCTTTGTTTAGCTCTATTAACTTCCTCTTTCGTAGTGCCATTTCTTTTTACCTTATAAAGTTCTTTTTCAAGTGCTGCTGAGACTACATCCATAGATATCCCAGACCGGGGACTAAACCATACAACGAAAGTAGATGTATCAAGGGCATCAGAAGCGTACCAAGCTCCAGCAGAAACAGCTAGTTTCTGACTAATAACCAATGAAGTATTAAGTCTACTAGTATTTCCTCCGCCCATTACTTCGGCAAATACCTCTAATGCATAAGCATGATTTTTATTAGGTGAATTATAGCTTGGGGCTAACCATCTTCGCGACCATGATGGCTGTAGTACTCTTGGATCACGTAATACCACTTCACGCGGGGCATGCTGATTTGGTTCAGAAGGGCGAAGTCGTAAAGGTATTTTCTTAAAAGGTAATTTTCCGTAATAGGTTTTAGCTAAATCATAGACTTCTGAAGGATTAACATCACCTGAAACTATTAAAATTGCATTATTTGGTGCATACCATTTCTTATAAAAACCTATGATATCATCAAGTTGTAGTGCTTCAATTTCATGCTTCCAACCTATAACAGGTAGCCTATAAGGATGATTGCTATAGGTTGCTGCCATCACTTGCTCGTTTAATTTTGCTTGTGGACTAGTTTCTACACGAGTACGGCGCTCTTCAATTACTACCTGGCGTTCAATATTAATGCTTTCTTGATTTAGAACTAGCCCCATCATACGATCAGCCTCAAGCTCCATCATCAAACCAAGTTTATCTTTCGAAACAATTTGATAATATCCAGTATAATCTTGGCTAGTAAACGCGTTTTCTTTACCTCCATTGCGCGCAACAATTTCTGAAAACTCTCCTGGAGCCCGGTTAGCTGTACCCTTAAACATTAGATGTTCTAGAAAATGGGCTATTCCTGATTTACCTGGGGGTTCATCAGCCGCTCCCACTTTATACCACATCATATGAGTGACGACTGGGGCCCTATGATTTTCAATAACAACAATCTTTAAACCATTTTTTAATTTAAATGTGGTTGGATTGAAGATTTGCGAGACAGAAGGTTCTGCTGCTAATAAAAAATATATAAAGGTAAGTAGAATATTTATTATTATTTTTATTCTAATTTTGTAACTCCGAATATATTAAATCCATCAAATTCTATTTATCGATAGGGACTAATTATAATTAAAAAAAATTTAGAAAATACCGTAAAAAATTAGAATTTAAATAGCTGATTCTTTTTTCTATCAATTAGTGGCGTTTTTCCTTCTGGAGTTTTGTTGCCAAGTTCTTTATTTTGTTGCAGTCTCTTTGTTTCTGCCTCAGGGTCTACAATTTCTGCATTGTCATTTTTAAAGCCTAATATCTTTTCAACAAATGTTTTATTTGTATCAGCTAAAACTGAGCTCTCTTGATCAACTTTACTTCGTATATCAGTTTCAACATTGCTCGCTCCGGCGCGCATTAAAAGAGCTTTCTCACCTTTAGTTGTCTTCTTCTTAACGTCATTCGTATTATGTTTTTTATTGTCTAGGCCTTTACCGAGAAAAACAACTCTTCGTGCTTGCTCCCTAGGACTTGCTATACCTGGCCTTTCAGCCCCTGGTCTCGGTGGACGCCATTTATTGTCAGGAGGCTGAGATAGGGGCGCCCTTTTAATAACAGAAAATTCATCTGGGGACATTCTTTCAAGACCGAAGGCTCGTTTCGTAGAATTTCCGCATGAAGTCAATAAAAGTAATGCGCTAATTAGAAGCAAAGCTAAAACAAAAACCTTTACTATATTAGGTTTTTCATAAAATTCATATATCTGGACCAAACGTCCCATAAAAAAGCACTCCGTTGAACACTTCGTTAACACATATTTACTCTTACTATTTTATCTTATCTTAATTTTCGAGCCGAAACGAAAAACCCATCATAAAATAAAATTATCACTCCCAGAACAATTAAACTATCAGAAAAATTAAACGCAGGCCAATGAACACCCGCTATATGAAAATCAAGAAAGTCAATTACAGCTCCATAAATAATTCTATCTATTATATTGCTAACTGCGCCTGAAATAACAATAGTAAGCCCAAAAATAATCAAGGCGTAATTAGACCTTATAAGCCATATAAACAAGGTTAAAACTAATATCATTGATATAAAAACAAGTAACCAACGACTCAGATGAGATCCACTGCTTAATAAGCCAAAACTAATACCAGTATTTAATACCGGAACAATATTAAGAAATGAACAAACCTCAATAATTCGCGGGGGATTGAAAACATATACAAGTATTACCTGCTTACACAGCTGGTCAATTATACTAATAACTAAAATGGATATAAGCGCGTAGCGCTGCATAATCTAATACTATCTATTAATTTATAATATATTTAAGTTTTATCAACGGCTTGTGAACATCGATTACATAAATCTTTATGTTTATTATTTCCAACTTCTTCAAGCACCTGCCAACATCGAGCACATTTTTCACCTTTAGCTAACTTAGTAATAACGCCTATTTCAGGAACGTCTTCCAGGAAAAAAGAATTGGATGGCGCAGCTCCTGCGATAAGTGTCGCTTTAGAGGTAATTGAAATCTCTGCTAAATCTATATCCTTCATAGCAGCTACAGTATCATCATCAGCATATACTTCTGGTGCCGCCTGCAAACTTGAACCTATCCGTTTTTCAATTCGCTCTATCTCTAAAGCCCCAGTTACAACTCGTCGAAGACGACGCACTTTATTCCACTTTGCTGCAAGTAAATCATCCCTCCAATCTTCGCTCACCTCCGGAAAAGTTCGCAAATGGACACTGACATCAGATTCATAGCCATTACGTGAAATCCATGCTTCCTCAGCAGTGAAGCACAATATTGGAGCTAACCAAACTGTTAAGTGATTAAATAAAATATCTAATACAGTTCGACTAGCCAAACGTATTTTAGAATCACTTGGATCGCAATATAATCCATCTTTTCGTATATCGAAGTAAAAAGCCGACAAATCTACTGCACAAAAATTATGTAATGCAGTCCATAAACTATGAAAATCATAATTATTAACACTATCGCGGATAAGTGCATCTAGTTCCCATAAACGGTGTAAAACCCATCGTTCTAATTCAGGCATCTCTGTTATTGAAACTCTCTCAGATTCTTCAAACTGAGCTAAGTTACCAAGTAAAAACCTTAGTGTATTCCTTATTCGCCTATATAAATCAGATTGATGTTTTAAAATTTCGGGGCCGATGCGTAAATCTTCTGAATAATCTGAACTAACCACCCATATACGCAGAATGTCAGCCCCCATTTTGTCTATAACTCCCTGTGGAGAAACAACATTACCCAGAGATTTAGACATTTTACGTCCATCTTCGGCCATAACAAAACCATGTGTTAGAACCGCGTCATAAGGGGCACGCCCTCGAGTTCCTGTCGATTCTAAAAGTGATGAATGAAACCAACCTCTATGCTGATCTGATCCTTCTAAATAGAGCGAAGCAGGCCACTTTAATTCTGGACGATCTTCAAGAACAAAACTGTGAGTGGAGCCTGATTCGAACCACACCTCAACTATGTCTAATACCTGTTCATAGTCATTAGCTTCATAACTACTACCAAGAAAACGCGAAGGATCACTATAAAACCAAGAATCCCCACCTTCAGCTTCAAAAATTTCAGCAATACGGTCAAAGACTTCTTGATCTCTTAAAACTTCTCCTGTCTCTTTTTCAACAAATACTGGAATAGGTACACCCCAGGCCCTTTGCCTAGATATACACCAATCAGGTCTATTTTCTATCATTGAACGAAGACGTGTTTTGCCAGCAGCTGGTACAAACCGCGTTTCATCAATAGCCTTAAGAGCTTTATCCCGTAAACCGTTAGCGTCCATTGATATAAACCATTGCGATGTATTTCTAAAAATCAATGGAGCCTTCGAACGCCATGAATGTGGGTAGGAATGACGTAGGCTTCCCTTGGCCAGTAAATGACCAGAGCTAATTAGCTCTCTTATTACACCGCCATTAGCATTACCTTCTTTGCCATCATCAGTTAATACAGTTAAACCTGCAAATAAAGGAACGTGATCAAAATAGCTTCCATCTTCATCAACCATATCTGGAACCTTTAAACCGTGCTCAATACATAACCTATAATCATCTTCACCATGACTAGGCGCCATATGAACAAAACCTGTTCCAGTTTCCGTTGTAACAAAATCACCAGCATACATATTTACATCGTAATCAAAACCTTTCCCTTTAAAAGGATGTGAACAAGCAGTTCCTGAGAGGTCTGAGCCTTTAATCTGAGAAATTTTAGAAATCATTTCTATACCACAATCACTGCAGAAACTTTCTAATAAATCATTGGAAACAATAAGTCTGTCTCCTACCGCTGCTGTAGCTTTTTCAGATACAGTCGTTACATCAAATACAATATATTCTATTGCATCTCCGTAAGCGACAGCTCTATTACCGGGAATAGTCCATGGAGTAGTTGTCCATATTACAACCGCTGCACTAGAAAGTTCTTCAATCTGTGATTTTATAACTGGAAACCTTACGTAAATAGTAGAAGATTTATGCTCTTCATACTCAACCTCAGCATCCGCCAACGCTGTGCGCTCAACAACCGACCATAAAACTGGCCGTGTACCTCGATATAATCCTCCATTCATTGCGTACTTACTAATCTCTCTTGAAATCTGCGCTTCGGCCTTATAAGCCATTGTTGTGTAAGGATTGGTCCAATCACCTATAACACCCAAGCGTTGGAACTCTGTTGATTGCACTTCAACCCAGTGCTTTGCAAATTCACGGCATTCTTTACGAAACTCTATAATTGGCACTTCATCTTTATTTCGCCCAGCAGAACGGTATTCCTCTTCGACCTTCCACTCTATCGGAAGACCATGACAATCCCATCCAGGTACATAATTAGCATCTTTGCCAATCATTTGCTGGGAGCGGTTAATAACGTCTTTTAGTATCTTATTAAGTGCATGGCCTATATGCAGATTTCCATTCGCATACGGGGGGCCGTCATGTAGAATAAACTTTTCTCTACCTTTAGAAAGCTCACGTTGTTTTGAATACAAATCCATAGACATCCAACGATCGAGGATTTCTGGTTCCTTTTTTGGTAATCCAGCCCGCATTGGAAATTCTGTTGATGGCAAAAACACTGTATCTTTATAGTCAATTGTCATTAAAGGTCCTTCGATAGTGCCTCTATCATAGCTTCAAATAAAATAGATATGGCTTATATTAACCTTATAATGAATCGGCAACTACCGAATTTTTACTCATCTATTTTAGAGTTAGTAATAAGTTAATTATATTTAATTTTTAAACGAAAACTCTGAAAGAATTTTTCTAGAATTTTTACTATCTATTAAAATTTGGTTTTTTAGCATATCTAAACTTTCAAATTTTTGTTCTGGCCTTATATAAGATACAAATGCAATACGTATATATTTTTCATATAAATCTCCTGCAAAATCAAATAAGTGAGATTCTAACAAAATCCTATTGCCATCAACCGTTGGTCGAATTCCCAAATTAGCTACTCCATCAAACCACTGGATATTTCCCGCCAATGTAACACCTGCACGTATTGCATAAACACCTAATGCAGGTTGTACATATTGAATTGGATCAATATTAGCTGTCGGAAAACCAATACTCCTTCCTCTTTGGTCCCCTTTCATTACGCGACCCTCAATTTCCCATAGTCGGCCAAGTGTTTCTGCAGCCTTTTCAGGGAATCCATCATTAAGATAACTACGAATAATAGATGATGAATAAATTATACCATTACAGTCTTTTTGTGGATCAACAATTGTAACGTTAAACCCATAATTTGGGCCTTTAAGTTTAAGCAATTCAGAATTACCTAAACGTTTTTTTCCGAAAGCAAAATCATGACCCACCACTACGTGCTTAGCCCCAATTCCATTATATAAAATCGATTCTAAAAATTCTTCAGCAGATAGAGACGATAGTTTCTTGTCAAAACGGCAAACAAGTAAAATATCAATTCCCAACTCTGCTATAGCTCTGACTTTAGCTCGAAAAGGAGTAATTCGGAATGGTTTACCATCGGGTTGAAAAAACCTTTGAGGATGCGGACTAAAAGTCATCATCAGCAATGGCCTTCCAGATTTATTGGCTACATCCTTCGCAACTGCAACGACTTCTTGATGCCCCTTATGCAAGCCATCAAAGTTACCAATAACTATCACGGCGCCTCGAACATCATCGGGCAAATTATAAACATTTCTTAGTAAACGCATGATAACAAATAACTACATTGAGATGACGATGATAACAAGAACAGAACTTCAAAAATATACATACTATCAATAATTATTAAACGATTAGATATCTATAGAAATGGATCAATTGGAGTGTGTTGACCCATATTCAAAATCTCTTCAAATTTAGCTGCATATGATAATAATTCTGCTTCAGCTCTTGGTTTGCCTACTAACTGTATACCTACCGGCAAACCATTAGATGTAAAACCACAAGGTATTGAGATTGCTGGTGATGATGTTAGAGTCGCAATATACGATACATAAACCCAGTCAATATAATTATCAAATACATGATTATCAAGTTGATCAAGATAGCGTCTATTTACATCAAAAGGTGGTGTAATAGCAGTGGGTAAAACAAGTAAATCATAATCCTCAAACCACTCCATAAGACGTTGATAAAGAGCACCTTGCGCCACCCAGGCCTTAGAAAGATCTCCAATCGACTGAGACATGCCTTTTTCAATATTCCATATCATTTCAGGTTTTAAAAACTTTCTATGTTTTTCCAATAATGGACCTCTCACACCCACAAACAACGCAGCTCTCAAAGCCTGAAATATTTCCAAAATATCGTTACAATCAGGTTTAGATTCTTCAACAATAGTTCCAACTTCGGCGAAGCGCGCTGCTGCTGAAGCACATATATCTGCTACTTCACTATCAACTGGTCCAATTCCTAAATCTCGCGTAAAACCAATTCGGTAAGGTACCCGCGGATTATCAACAGCATCTTGAAATGAAGTTAAAGGTGTTTCAAGTGAAATAGGATCATTCGGATGTTTACCTACTTCTGCATCTAGCATGAGGGCTACATCTCCTACGGACCGACCCATAGGTCCATCAACTGATAATAACTGAAAAGGGTTACGACCCGGGCCATGAGGAACTCTCCCTGGGCTGGGACGCATTCCCACAATTGAACAAAAACTTGCTGGGGTCCTTAGTGAACCTCCAAGGTCAGAGCCGGTAGCTAACCACGCCATACCTGTAGCTAAAGCTACAGCTGAACCCCCAGATGAACCGCCACAAGTCAAAGATAAATCCCAAGGATTTAATGTTTTACCAAACACCTCATTAAAAGTATTTGCTCCTGCTCCAAATTCTGGGGTATTAGATTTACCAATAAAGAGGGCTCCGCTGCGCCGAAGCTGAGAAACAGATATTTCATCCTTATGTGGAATATTATCAGAAAAAATCTGGGAGCCATATGTAGTTAGCACTCCCTTAATCTCATTAAGGTCTTTAACAACTATAGGCAAACCAGCCAACCAGCCAGGCCCAGTTTGTTTTGGAACCTCTAATTTATTAGACTGCTCCCGCGCTTCATCAATACATAACGTAGGTAAGGCGTTGACATATCTGTCTACAAATTTAATTCGTTCAGCCGCAGCATCCACCATCTCCATTGGTGTTACATCACCAGCTTTTAACAACCTAACAGCCTCTCGAGCACTAAGTTTTATTAGTTCAGTATTATCTAACATTTTTTAACCATGGTTTATTTCCCGACAATCATCAAAATTATAACTAGTTAGTTCTTAATAGGAACACGTTGTAAAAAAGGCTCAATAATAACCGTTTCAAACAATCCACCTAGTGTATATGGGTCGTTATTATGAATAGATTCCGCCGTTGCTCGATCAGGTACATCAAGAATCAATATATTGCCAATTACATCCCGGATACCAGTTTCAGAATACTCAAACTTATCAATATTAGTTTTATCTGTAACTAAACCACCACCAAAAACAATTATAGACATAAACTTTTTTTGATAATCAGCATGATCCAATAATAACTGGGACCGTTTATCAGCCATCCCAGGTTTATCTCTTCGGGCTATAGCAAAAAGCATATTATCCTCCTTTTATATTAAGCAGTCTTTAGGGTGTTAGTAAGTTTTCCAATTCCCTCTATTTCTACTTCCACCATGTCTCCTGGTTTCATATACACAGGAGGCTTTCTTCCAGCACCAACACCTGGTGGAGAACCAGTGGTTACTATGTCTCCCGGTCCGAACCGGTACCATTTAGAAAAGTAACTTACTATTTGTGGCAGATTAAATATCAAGTCATCAGTTTTTGAATTTTGCATAAGTTCACCATTTAACCTCAATGTTAATTGAAGATTATGTGGATCCATTATTTCATCTTTAGTGGTTATCACTGGGCCACAGGGGCAAAACGTAGGTAATTGCTTACCTAAGAGGTTTCTGTCCCAAGCACTGATAGCATCAAACGGTTTTTCTGCTGCAAAAACAGGCTCCACCCAGTCACGTGCAGAAACGTCATTTGCTATAGTGTAACCAGCTACATAATTCATAGCTTCCTCTTCTGTAACGTTATGACAAGAGCGGCCAAAAACAAAACAAAGCTCACCTTCAAAATCAATTTTATCAGGACATTGTGGAGGTATAATTATAGGTTGGCCGGAGCCGTTTAATGCCGGATGAGTCATTAAGAATGCCGGTGGGTAAGGTAATGCAGGAGCATTCTGCATCTCTTTTAAATGTGCATGGTAGTTCATACCCACTGACAAAATAATTGTGGGGTCAGGGACAGGAGGAAGAAAAGTTACTTCATCCCAGTTTAATAAAATATTCGATTGTCTTAACCCCTCCCGTTCATCATCCATCATACCATTAATATGGTCTAAACAATTTTGTATTTTAATTAAAACAGTTTCACCACCTGCAAGTAAATCTTTCATGTTTTCTGGAATTAACTTTGCCTGCGGTAAAACATTTCTTAACTCCTGAATGTCCAGAAGTTTATCCTGATCAATTACCACGGCTACATGCGCTTTTTTTGAAACACCCTCTATGCTAGCTAATTTCATTATACTACTCCCATAAATTTTGTATTAGTGGAGACCTGATTTTTAAGATCAACAATTCATGCTATAATCGTATTATATTAATTTATAACCTAATAGTTTACAGGGTGATTTGTTTTTTTCAAATGTGAGACATATTATGAATGCATATAAAATCAAGATATAAAGGAAATAGGTCTTGCGCATAACCAACGATATAAAGGTAGAGATGCGAGACGGGGTGAAAATTAGCCTGCGCCTGTATCAGCCAGACGATGACCAGTCATATCCCACACTATTCGCTATTTCACCATATAGATATGACACCGATGACATCCCAGTGCATAATTTATTTCAATGGAGAGAAACTGGACCAGTAGAGTGGTACGTAGATCAAGGCTACACTTATGTTCACGCAGATGTACGTGGTAGCGGTAAGTCTGAAGGAATCTATGGGTTTTTTGATGAAACTGAACAGCAAGACTATTACGATTTAATAGAGTGGATAGCCGATCAGTCCTGGTCAACAGGAAAAATAGGCGGCATTGGCCAGTCATATTATGCAATGGCACAATGGTTTATGGGGATTTTGAATCCACCCCACCTTACCTGTATTGCACCTTATGACGGTATGATCGATATGTATCGTGATTCTGCCTATAATGGAGGAATATATAGCGAGTTTTTTGTATGGTGGTATAATTTAGTAAGAGCTAACAACATATTTAGAACTGCAGGTGACAAAACCGGAAAAGTGATGGAACCAGATATTGCTTTAGAGATCATGCGTCATCAAACCTATGATGATTGGTGGGATGAGCGCTCGGCTCATCCTAGATTATCACAAATTAAAGTTCCAGTACTGAGCGTGGGTGCCTGGGGTAAGGTTGGACTGCATCTAAGAGGAAATTTAACAGCTTTTGAAGAATTGAAATGCCCTAAGAAATTAGTGGTTACAGGAGCTGCGGATATAAATGAAGCTGTACACATGTTCGATAATCCAGAATTTCATGAACGTTTTTTTAAGCCCTTTTATGACCACCATCTAAAAGAAATTGATAATGGGGTTATGGACGATCACAAGGTAACTATTTTTGTTCGCGGTATAAATGAGTATAGAAATGAAAATAATTGGCCAATTGATAGAGCCAAATATATCTCATACTATTTATCGAGCAATAAGTCAGGCAGTGTTAATTCTCTGAATGATGGAAGCCTTACCTTAAATGAACCTCAAGAATCTAATGAAAATGCTGCAAACAAAACATCCTATGAGTACCCGGATCCAAAATGGGGCCTGGGGGTTGTAGCCATGACTGAGTTTGGACCAGATCCCGTTGGACGCGTGTTAACATTCACAAGCAAAGCTCTTGCTAAAAATACAGAAATAACAGGACCAATTGTTTTAAAATTATTTGTTTCTTCTGATCAACCCGACACAGATTTTATAATAAAATTATCAGACCAGTTTCCTCTTGCACAAACAAAACAAAATCAAGGCTATCAACCAAAATTTTTAACAATAACCAAAGGTTGGCTCAAGGCATCTCACAGAGATAAAAATAAAATGAAAAGCAAAAAATATAGGCCTTTTTATAATCATATTAATCCACAACCTTTAATACCCAATAAAATTTATAGTTTAGATATTGAGATCCACCCCACTGCACATGTCTTCATGAAAGGACATAGAATCCGATTGGAAATATCAAATGGAGATTCTCCATTGACTGATGCTGTATTTACCCACCAATATATGCCCCATAAGCATGGTTCGGACACCATATATCACGACAGCATTTATAAATCGCGCTTAGATCTGCCAATAGTTGAAAATATAAACTAATAAAAAGCTCGGAGTATAATTATGAACACCACTAATTTAGATCTAGAAAACTGCTCACTAAAACTAAATTTTTTGTCACATGGCACACTAGAAACTACCGATACAGAGAAGAGTCGTAGGTTCTATGAAGATTTTCTTGGTTTAGAAGTTATACGGACTAGTCCTATTTCCTTGCTTTGCCGGCTTGGAGGCAACAACACAATGGCTATCGTTGAGGTAAAAACAAAAGAAGAAATGCCTATGCTTAACCATAATGGTCTTGATGTTTTAACCAAAGCAGACGTTGATAGAGCACACCAAATAGCTTTAGCTCAGAAAGATAAATGGGGAATAAAAAAAATAACACGTCCTCTGGAACAACATGGTACATATTGTTTTTTTATCTGTGATCCAGATGACAATTGGTGGGAAATACTAACAAACCCAAAAAATGGTTACTCTTGGATGTTTGAAAAAGGTGAACAGGCTGGTCGCGGACATCTTGACAAAGAGTTTGAACGACCAGCTGAGACACTTTAGTTATCTATAAATACTAAGCTCTCTGGTATTTATCCCGTTTTATACCTTCGAGGTTCTGCCCTTCCATTCTAATTAATCGAGTTTCCCCATCTCGCTTAGGCGAATGAAGATCACCAACTTGATAAGCAACTGCCATGCCAGGCTCAAGAGTATAGCTTTTAACAGGCTTAGCCAGGCCTATTTGGCCATCTGAATGTGATCCAATCTCATCGTATTCAGTCATCTCTGTTTTACCTGCTGCTTGTCCATATATAGCCCAAGACGGACCATGGTCATGAGGCGGGGCTTCATTATAACCTTTAAAAACATGGGCTAATATACAAAAACCTAGCTCCGCATCTTCGTAGATAATTTTTCTAGCAGAATCGTTATCTTCTCCTAAATATGTTGCTATAAATTTCTTATCTAACAACAAAGGTTCTAGTTTTTCTCGAACTGCTTCTATACCACTTGCGCCTGAATCTAATTTAAGTATTTTGTGACACTCAGCTGCAAAAGCCTCAAGCGTATCATTCATGATTAAATTCCTTTCGTAATTTGAGCATTAGCAGTGGAAATAAACATATATGTATACAATAAATTTTAGGAAAACAAAAATTTTCCTGCTCATAGAGAATTTGCACCTAAACTAGTTCAAATCTATATCCCAGTCTTCGTCCTGTAAATAATCTCTAATTCGTTTTAAAAAGGCAGCTGAGTAAGCACCATCGATAGCGCGATGGTCGAATGATTGAGCTAATACACCAACCGGACGAATAGCGATTGAATCACCCATATCACTCTCTAATACAACGGGTCTTTTCTTAACACCGTCAGTAGAAAGTATTGCTACTTGAGGTTGATTTATCACAGGAGCTGTTATTAGAGATCCAAAGGTACCTGAATTTGAGATCGTATAAGTACCACCTGCCATTTCATCTGGTACTAACTTTTTGTTACGAGCCTTATCAGAAAGAGACCATATTTCTTTAGCTAGATCTGCAACGGATTTATCATCAGCGTTTTTTATAACAGGCACCACTAAGCCCTGAAAATCTAAATCTACTGCAATACCGAGGTTAACCTTATCAAATAATATCAAGCTCTCGTCCACAACATGAGCATTAATTCTAGGAAAATCTTTTATAACCTGGCAGTAGGCTTTTGCAATAAATGGGAGGTAGGTCAAAGAAAATCCATATTGCTCTTTCCACGCCTTACCAAGTAACATACGAGCACGATTTACAGAAAAATAATCAACTTCTACAGCTTGTAATACATGTGGACTGATTGCCTTAGAACGCACCATATGCTCAGCAGTCAGTTTACGAACACTATCAAATGGCACTATTTTTTGACCATTGCTTGTATTAGCCAAATTATTATTCAAATAGCTCAAGACATCCCCACGAGTTATACGCCCCCCACTTCCAGAACCATTCAAGTCATCCGGAGATATATTATTATCTGCCAATAATCGTCTTACAACTGGTGACAGAGGATTACCCTTTGAATCACGCTTATTTATTTTTTCCTTAGCTATCCGAGATCGATTAGTGGATTGACTGCGAGTATTACTAGAGTTCTTTTCACCTTCGGAGGTTGCAGAAACCAATTCTTCATTAGCTTTAGAACCATCGGAAATTATTGCTAGAGTAACACCAATAGCCACAGTTTCTCCTTCCTGAACAAGAATCTCTAAAAGTTCTCCACTAGTTGAGGCAGGAATTTCCATTTCCACCTTATCAGTAGATACATCAAAAAGATTTTCTCCAGCAACTACAGTGTCACCCACTTTCTTATGCCATATTGACACTGTACCTTCTTCAACCGTTTCTCCTAGTTGAGGCATTATAACATTCATCTGGATTCCCTAAATATACAACCTAAAATCAAATATAAAAAAGTTAACTAAAAGCTCTACGTATTTCGTCATATATACGATTTACAGAGGGGATCATCAAATCCTCTAAATGGTCGGCGGAAGCAAGCGGTATATGAGGAGTAGTGATACGAACAATTGGCCCATCAAGCTCATAAAACATTTCTTCTGCTACTATCGATGAAATTTCTGCCCCCCAACCGCATAAACGAGGGTTTTCTTCAACTGTAACCAACCTACCAGTTTTAGCTACTTCTGTCAGGATAGTTTGGGTATCGAGAGGAACTAGTGAACGTAAATCTAATACTGTAGCTGATATGCCATCATCTTTTTCCAAACGGTCTGCAGCTTCTAAAGCCCTGGGCACCATCAGCGCTAATGCAACTATTGTTAAATCGTTACCTTCACGTAAAATTTTAGCCTTTCCAAGATCTTCTACATAGTCTCCTTCTGGGACTTCTCCTTTACTAGCATAGAGCGATTTTTGTTCAAAAAATAATACTGGGTTGTCATCACGAACTGCTGCAGCAAATAGACCTTTAACATCAGATGGCGTCGACGGTGCGACTACTTTTATCCCAGGAATAGTCATTGCCCAGTTCTCAACGGATTGTGAATGTTGGGCTCCAAATCTAGATCCACCGCCATTAGCAGTGCGGACTACTAAAGGAACCGAAACTTGTCCATCTGTCATATATCGCGCTTTAGCCATCTGATTAGCCACAATATCCCAACACACAGCCAAAAAATCTGAAAACATTATTTCTGCTATTGGTCTTAGACCAGTCATCGCCGCTCCCATTGCAGCACCCAAAATTGCTTGCTCTGATATTGGTGTATCACGTACCCTTACTGGACCAAACTCATCTAGTAAGCCAACTGTAGTTTTAAATACGCCTCCTGCTGCTCCAATATCTTCTCCAAGAAAAACGACATTTTCATCACGTCGCATCTCTTGCGCTATAGCGGCTGCAACCGCCTCTCGGTATGTTAATTCCGCCATGATGACCCTCCATCTGCCCAAACGTCTGTTACTATTGCCTCTTCAGAGGGTGGAGGTGAATTTTTAGCAGTTTCAGTAGCTTGATCCACCCGATCTAGCACTTCTTGTTCCAATAAATCGATTTCCTGATTCGGAAATCCAAAATCAATTAATCGTTGGCGATAAGACTTAACTGGATCACGTTCCAACCATGATTCTAATTCACCGTCTGGGCGATAATCTCCCGGGTCTGCTCTAGAATGACCACTATATCGGTAAGTTTTGGCTTCGATTAATGAAGGTCCCTGGCCGTCTCGCGCCTTAGTAATTGCTTTTTTAGCAACCCTGTAAACCTCATCCGCATCATTGCCATCCACAATTATTGACTCAAGCCCATAAGCTCCAGCTCGGTCAGCCGCCGGATTTTCAACTGCAGTGACGTTTCCTATAGGCGTGTATTCCATATAAAGATTATTCTCACATACAAAAACAACTGGCAGTTTCCATATTTGAGCCATGTTTAAGGCCTCGTGAAAAGCGCCTATATTGGTGGTACCATCTCCAAAGAAACACACTGTAACCTGACTTGACCCACGATACTGAGATGACCATGCCGCTCCAACAGCTATAGGAAGGTGCGCTCCAATAATTGCGTAAGAGCCCATTGCTCCATGTTCAACACTGGTCAAGTGCATAGAGCCTCCTTTACCTCCAAGCAAACCACATTCACGTCCCATCAACTCACCTAATATACCAGTCATAGAAGCACCACGAGCTAAAGTATGATTATGTCCCCGATATGTACAAAAAGTATAATCATCTGATTCCATAGCACCGGCAAATCCAGCCGCAATAGCTTCTTGTCCTAAGCCTAGATGGCTAGTACCCTTAATTAAGTTCTGCAGAAAGAGATCATTTGCTCTTTGCTCGACATGTCGACATTCTAGCTGTAAGCGAAATAAATTAATTCTCACTTCCTCACCAATATCGTCATTTGCTAAATCTACTTGATAAGACTTATTACCCGGCTTTTTTGCCAAAGCGTTCTCCCTCACTTAGTTAAAATATTTATACAACTTTCATTACCCCCAATATTATATGTTTTAAACCATATTAGATTATAATATTTAGCTTTAGGGGAAAATCAATATTGGTTAGCTATAGGTAATTCTTCTGCTGGAAAAAGCGTAATAACTCTGCAACCTTTATCTGTTACAATTACCTCTTCTTCAATCCTTGCTGCCGACATTCCATCTGAAGCAGGACAGAAGGTTTCGAGGGCAAATACCATTCCTTCTTTAATTTCCAGAGGGTGGTCAAAAGAAACCAAACGACTTATTACAGGTCGTTCATGAAGGTTTAATCCTAATCCATGACCAAATTGGAGACCAAAAGCCTCCATCTCATTAGCAAATCCAAATTCTTCCGCCTTTGGCCAAATAGCAGCAATCTGATCTGTAGTTGTTCCCGGTTTAACCAGTTCTATCGCTGCATCTATCCACTCGCGAGCCTTCTTATATGCATCCTCTTGTGCATCTGTGGCACGACCGATGTTAAAGGTTCTATAATAACAAGTGCGATAACCGTTAAAAGATTGAATAATATCGAAAAATGCCTGGTCGCCCGGCCTAAAAATACGATCTGTGAAGTTATGAGGATGTGGAGAGCAACGTTCACCAGATATTGCATTTATAGCCTCTACATCATCAGATCCCAATTCATAAAGCTTCTTATTTGCTAATCCAACGATGTCTGATTCTCTAACACCTGGTTTAAGCTCTTCTAAAATCATATGATAAGTGCCGTCAACCATAGCAGCAGCTTGGTTAAGAAGAATTAACTCATCTTGACTCTTTATTTCACGAGCATCTAGCATTGTTTGCTGACCATCGACGATTGTAATGCCAACTCTTTCTAGTTCAGCTTGCATTGGAGGCTCAATATAATCGACACCAACCGGTTGGTCTGCAACACCCTCTTCAACAAGTATCGCTTTTATTTCTTCAGCATGACCACGCATTAATCCTGCTGATGGCGGGACCATTCCTCGCATACCTAAAAGCCCTGCGCGGCAATGATCTGCCTGAAGCCAAGGGGCATAAAGACGATGATGTAAAGCAGCAGATCCAAAGTCCCAGATATATGGCTCTCCATTGCCCGTTAACAAAGAAAAGCGGGTTAACTTGTCTCTCGACCATTCACCAATCACAGTACTAGTCATATATCGTATGTTGTTATTATCAAAACAGAGCATGGCCCCCATATCGGTATTAGCTACAGCTGCTCGCAAACGACTTAGTCTGTAATTATGCAAACGCGTAAAGTTCACACGTTCCTCAAAATCAACATTACGCTGTCCAGGCGCAGGAACCGCCCTATCCCACATATGTCCGGGATCTATATCTTCGAGCTTAAGTATCTCCGATTTCTCTTCTTTTTCTACCATGATCTATCTCTCCAGAATTAAATCCTCTAGAAGTGTTATTTTATATAATCAACAAAAGTCATTTATAAAACTTTTGATAACACCTCTTAACTTTTTCAGTCAGAGTTACTTATGTCAATTTAAAATAATCTAGACAAATTAACTAGACCAAAAATAAAAGAAGAATATGCTTTTTATATTAAAAAACATAACAAGAATAAATTTTATCTATATTGAAAAGATTATATATAAGACGATAACTATCATGCTAGTCTATCTAAAATAATAGCGAAGTATAAGTTGTATAGGGAAGATTTCATTGAGTAATTCTAATATAATATTCGGCAACCAAGGTAGAGCTAGCCTATTAAGCGGAGCTAACGCACTAACAAAAGTCGTTAAGGTTACTTTAGGCCCCGGAGGTCGTAACGTTCTCATAGAACAAGAATTAGGAATAGGGCAAGCAACTAAAGATGGCGCAACTATTGCATCACAAATTAGTTTTTCAGATAAATTCATAAATATTGGCGCTAATATTATTCGCCAAGTTGCAAGAAAAACTGAAGAAATTTCAGGAGACGGAGCAACAACTGCAACCGTTTTGGCTAATTCTATGCTAAGGGATGGAATAAAGGCTATAGCATCGGACCTTAACGCTATTCATGTTAAGCGAGGTATTGATTATGCAGTCAGCAAAGTAGTCGAAGATATTCGTAAAAACTCTTTATCAATAGAGAATAATGCCCAAATAGCTCAGATAGCCACAAATGCAGCTAATGGAGACAGTTCTGTTGGAAAACTAATTGCAGATTCTTATACAAAAACAGGAGAAGATGGAGAAATATTAATCGAAATGGGTCAATCTACGGAAGATAAAATAGAAATCAAAAAAGGCATGTGGTTTGACCGAGGATATATTTCTCGTAAGTTCGTAACTGACGAATCGACTTTGTGCGCAGAACTAAAAAACCCCCTGATACTTATATACGGAAAAAAAATATCAAATCTTGAAGGTTTTATGCCCTTTCTAGATAGAGCTGTAGAAGAAAAACGTCCCCTACTAATCATAGCCGAAGATGTAGAAAATGAGGCTCTAACCACTCTAGTAGTAAATAGAGAAATAGGGGGCTTAAAAGTTGTTGCAGTTAAAGCTCCTGGTTTTTCCGAACATCGTCGTAACCTTTTGGAAGATATCGCGATACTAACTGGAGGTGAAGTTATACTCGGTGAACCAGGTCTAGGCTTAGCTAACGCGTCTACAAATGTTTTAGGGGGGGCTAAAACTGTAAAAGTTACATCCACTAAAACGAGTATTATTGATGGGGGAGGATCAAATAACAAAATCCAAAAAAGATGTAAAACACTACAATATGCGCTTAAAAACTCGGAGAATAAACAAGAGCAAAAAACCTTAAAAACACGTATTGCTAAACTATCGAGCTCAGTAGCCTACATATACGTTGGTGGTTTTTCAGAAGTCCAAATAAAAGAAAGGAGAGAAATATTTATCAAATCATTGAGATCAGTAAAATCTGTCCTTAAATCTGGTTATGTAGTCGGTGGAGGAGTAGCTCTAATAAATGCCATTAAATCATTGGATAAAATGGTGGGAAAAGATTGTGATGAATTCGCAGGAATTCAGTTAGTTAAAAATGCATTAAAAAAGCCAATTATGCAGATATCCCAAAATGCTGGAGCTGATAGTAATCAGGTAATTAGTCGAGTCCTAGAAAATAATAATAAATACTTTGGCTTTGATGCTAAGTCTTTAAAGTATAAAAACTTAGTAAAAAGTGGTATAATAGATCCAACTAATATTGTCTGCACCTCACTTATTCAAGCAGCTTCAATAGCAGGACATCTCATACTTTCTGAAGTTGTAATTTCTGAAAAACCAGTAAAGAAAATTCCTCGACATCCATTTGCTTGTAAGTGCTCAGACCATGACCATCATCACTACCCCGGAGACCCCTATCACGAACATCATCATGCCTAAATCTATAAACTAAGAGATAAAGAGTACAAGTCTATAGATAAGTTAGATTAAGCAGGTGATAGAATATGTATAACACGATCGGATATCATATCTTTTGCTTTTTCGGCATAAGCTTTCATATGAGGAGAGACAGCATGAGCCTTTAAAGCAGCCATACTCTCCCACTTTTCTATTACCACAAAAGTGTTTGATCCGTATTTAGTCTGTGCTGCTCCTCCGTCAACCGTGTCAATTGTTGGAAAGTATTCAATGCAACCGTCTTCCTTTAAAACGGCAGGAACATTATTTTTAAATGCTTCTAAAAGATCGTCTCTCATTCCAGGTTTTGCTGTTATTACGGCAACAATGTGAACCGTCTGCATAGTGCTTCCTCCCTTATAAATTATTTTATGCAATTAATTAAAAATTATTAATAAAAATAATTATTAATATAAAAGCTAATAAAAGTTACTTTTCTGGAATTACAGGCAGTAGAATATTAGACGGATACTCAGGACCCGAATATATTGTAACCTTGCCGTCATATATATCTAATGGACGATTACCTTTTATCTCGTGCTTGAATGGTCCAACTCCATACATGACACGTCCTGCAATTTCTGGCATACCCTCTTCGTAACCTGGCCATACATAATCTCGCCCTCTCACACTCAAACCTAGTCTATATCCCTCGGGCAAAACAATTGAGGTGGGCCATATTTCAATATCAAGTTCATAGATTTTGTTGGGTGTTAGAAATTGAATTTCATCATGTGTATGGTAAGGACGATAAGGTAACGATAGTTTTTCATCTAGCTTTCTATGTGATGCGCGAAGCCAACCAAGACCTACAGGAGTATGAGGGTCATTAGCGCCTTTAAAAACTATCTCTTTCATATCAGGAGTAAAAACTCTAAGAACTAAAAAAATATCAGCATCTTTAGTTTCTGAAGATATAAATAATTTTGCTGAAACCGGGCCTGTTATTTCTGTTTCTTTTTCTACCGGAGCAGCTAAAAAGGTAATTCCGTCACCTAAAGCCTGATAGGTTATGTTATCAGGTTCTGCATTTAATTTATCTAACAACATTTTACTACCAGAATCTAAATAAAGCTCTGTCCAATTTGTTCGAGGAATTGGCCATGCTTCTTCAGAGCGCTCCACAAAAACCTCTCCTGGGTGTCGCACCAGAAGTTGTACTGAAGGCTGCTTATCCCAACCGTTATCTTCACCTTTCAAAAAATGTCCAAAAAATCTTTTTTGTAGATCAATGCCATATTCTGTATAAAAGTGTGTAAAATGCTCAAGACCGTGAATTTCTAACCATTTCTGTTTACTAGACGAATTCAGGTAACCTTCAGTATTGCCACGCGGATGTAAACCAACTCCCCCCCAATTGCCCGAAGATAAAATTGGTACATCAATTTTAGAATAATCAGGCATCCTTTCCAGCCAATATTCATCAATCAGTGGATGGTCTAGGATGTCCTTTCCAAAATCTGAACGATTTTCTCCAAGTTCTTCCTCGGTTAATGTTTTAGGACCAGATATCCACTCACCATTTATTCTACTTTTGTAACCGTTAGCGCCTTTTCCATGCTGGCGCGGTACAACGGCACTATTGTACCAAACAGAGGGAAACCGGCAGGCAATTCCACCGTGATGAGCCATATCACGGTAAAAATCAGCAGCACCCTCCCAAACACAAATTGCTGAAAGGTACTTCGGCTGTAGAGAAGCTACTTGCCATTGGTTCATTCCATAATAAGAAATTCCATTAAGCCCCACTTTACTATTTGACCAGGGTTGAACCCCTGCCCACTCAATGCAGTCATGAAAATCTTTTGCTTCACGAGGAGACCATACTTCTAAAAACCCTGGTGAACGCCCTGCACCCCTAGAATCTACTCTCATACAAATATAGCCATCAGGCACCCATATTTCAGGATCTACTAACTCCCAGTTCTGGTAGCGACTAGAAGAACCAACCAGAGCACTAGGATAGTCCTCTTCCATTAGTTTCCACTGATGAGGATAACCATCTTTCCAATGCAGCCATTTAGCATATGGACCGTAACTCAAAATTACGGGGTAATTACCTTCATCGTTAGGGCGATAAATATCGGCACGCAACAAAATACCATCATCCATCTCTATGGGAACATCCCAATCAATCCTCATACCATGACTAAATTCTGTACTGTGTTGTTCATCATACAATTTGATTAAGTCCTTCATAATGTATTTCCTAAATTAGATTCAATTAAACCATAGTTAACAATTTAGTAATCTTCTTAACCAATAATTAATATAATAAAACCTAATCTACTTCGTTATTAAAGCCCTGCTTGGGTAATGAATTTAGTATTAAGGTAGGCATCAATTGCTTCCGACCCCCCTTCTGAGCCATAACCAGAATCTTTTACTCCACCGAATGGCGTTTCTATCAATGCAATGCCGTGATGATTAATCGAAACCATTCCACTCTCAAATGCACCTCCAATAGCTTCAGCCGTCTTTGCTGACTTAGTATAAGCATAAGCTGCTAAGCCATAATCAAGCCTGTTAGCTTCGGTTACTACAGAATCAAAGTCTGAAAATGGCATAATAGGTGCAATGGGACCAAAAGGTTCCTCGTTCATAATCCGTGCATCCATAGGAACGTCTGTCATTACCGTCGGTTCGAAAAAATAGCCCTTATTTCCTTTACGTTCGCCCCCGGTTAATATATTAGCGCCCTTACTAACAGCGTCAGATACAAAACTCTCAATGGCATCTATTCTTCTATCATGTGCTAGCGGCCCCATTTTAGTATTAGGGTCCAAGCCTTCACCTACAGGAAGGCTTGATGCAAAATCTGTAAAACCTTCTACAAAACGATTATAGTGTTTTTCATGCACTAAAAATCTTGTTGGTGAAACACAGACTTGTCCAGCATTTCTAAATTTGTTGGCCGTTAGTACTTTAAGAGCTACTTCAACATCAGCGTCTTCAAAAATAATTGCTGGAGAATGACCACCAAGTTCCATAGTAACACGTTTCATATGCGCTCCCGCCATTGCAGCAAGCTGTTTTCCAACGGCAGTTGAACCAGTAAACGTAACCTTACGTATTGTTCTGTGAGGGATGAGGTACTCCGATATCTCAGCTGGAATTCCATATACTAAGTTAACCACACCGTCAGGTAGGCCAGCATCTACAAAGCATTTAAGTAAAGCAGCACAGCTTGCTGGGGTTTCTTCAGGACCTTTAAGAATTATTGAACAACCCGCTGCCACTGCTCCAGAGAGTTTTCGGACTGCTTGATTTATTGGAAAATTCCAAGGTGTAAAAGCTGCTACTGGACCCACTGGTTCTTTTATAACCATCTGTGTTACTCCATCCATGCGAGCTGGAATTACCCGACCATAAGTACGACGCGATTCCTCAGCAAACCAATCAATAATTTCAGCGCCAAAAAGAGTTTCCCCCTTGGCCTCAAGCAAAGGCTTTCCCTGCTCCATAGTCATAATAGACGCTATCTCGTCAGCGCGAGAACGCACTAAATCAGCCGCCTTACGCATTAACTTATATCTTTGGTTTGCTGAAGTGTTTTTCCATGATTGAAAACCAACTTCAACAGATTCCAGTGCTACATCAAGATCAGCTACCCTAGCATGGGCAACATTACCTATTATTTCTTCAGTTGCTGGATTTATAACATCTATTGTTTCACCATCCTGAGCGGAGATCCATTTTCCTGCTATATGAAGTTGAGTATTGGGATAGGTATCAGTCATTAAATTTTCCTAATTTATTTTGTTAATTTGGTTTCTCTATCAGCAAATCAAAAGTCATTCTTATGAAGCATTTACTTTAAAATTTAGCAATAATTTATGTTTGATAAGAAATGCCTACTAGGTAAAAATATTCTTTATAAAACATTTTAATAACACATGAGGTTATAGCTTCCATAGCTGTCAATAAATAATATTTTATACGTAAGCATACCCATAAATAATATTTTGTGAGTAATTTATATTTTACCTGAATTTATTTGATTCCGGCGTCTAAAACCAAACTCTTAAAACGAATTAATAAAGACTAATATCTTTATAATAAGTTATTTTAGAGTAATATTAGACCTTGTGGTTGTAATTCCATAAATTGAAGTTGTCGCAGTTACAAATAAATATGAACTATCAGAGCCTCCAAAAGTTAGATTAGCTGCTACTTCAGGCAAAATTATTTTTCCATATAAACAACCTTCAGGTGAGTAACAATGAACTCCATCCGCAGCACTTGTCCAAACGTAACCTTCACAGTCAACCTTTAAACCGTCAGGCACTCCAAATTCTATGTCTACAAACAAACGGTCATTTATAAGTTTATCACCCCCTACAACATCAAATGCACGAATATGATGAGGCGCATTTTTATTGAAGCTTAAATCTGATGCGCCATTTATAGCTCCACTATCTGCTATATAAATAATTTTTTCATCAGGTGAAAAAGCAAGGCCATTAGGCTTATCAAAATTATCTGCAACTATCTCGACTTCTCTAGTGCCTGGATCTATCCTAAAGACGTAATTAAATCCTAATTCGCTTTTAGCTTTATATCCCTCAACGTTACTATTGATTCCGTAAGGGGGATCTGTAAACCATATTGCACCATCGGATGACATTACTAGGTCATTAGGTGAGTTTAATCGTTTACCTCTATAACTATTAGCAATTACCTCTACACTTCCATCTGACAAATGTCGAATGATGCGACGCCCTCCGTGTTCACAAGATACTAGACAACCATCGTTATCAATAATATTTCCGTTTATATATTCGGAAGGTTTTATAAATTCAGAAACACCAATATCTGGAGACCAACTCATGACTTGATTATTGGGAATATCGCTAAAGAGAAGTGTATCCGTTTCAGCAATGTAAACGGGACCCTCCGTCCAAGAAAAGCCAGTACATAGTCTTTCAGGAGGCTTATTTATATCAATAAAATTACAAAATTCATCATTAAATACTTTGTATCCTAATTCCTCAGTCATAACATCTCATTTCTATGAATCCGGGGGAATAATTTCCTGTACGCAAATTTGTTCAACCAATGATATACGGCCAATATCTTCTAGATGGGCACGTTTTTGTTCATTAGTTAAATTAGCTCCAATACCCTGCGTCATGGATAGTATAAGAGAACGATCTCCCATATCTAACCAGAAAGAGCGTCTTACTAAGTTACCTTCTGCATCACGGGCGAATGGATTATCAGGACTAGACCCCATATCCGGTTGATAATAATCTATCATATCTGTTTAATCTCTCTAATAGTGACTAAAGTAATCTTCTCGAATCATATCAGATGCCTTTTCAGCAATCATAATTACAGGTGAGTTAGTATTACCCGAAGTAATTGTTGGCATAATAGAGGCATCCACAATTCGCAAACCAGCAACACCATGTACCCTTAATCTATTATCTACCACCGATAAATCATCACTTCCCATCCTTGCGGTCCCCACCGGATGAAAAATTGTGGTACCAACCTCACCTGCAGCTTTAGATAATTCTTCATCGCTATCACCAAAGGTCGGGCCAGGTTTGAACTCTTGCGGCTGATATTTCATAAATGATGGCTGTGACACAATATTTCTTGTTATTCTAATAGATTGAGCAGCCACTCTTTGATCCTCGATAGTAGATAGATAATTTGGCTTAATTGATGGTTGTTGGCGGTCGTCAGGGCTAACAATATGAATACTACCGCGTGATTGTGGTCTTATGTTACATACACTTGCAGTAATAGCAGGGAAGTTATGTAATGGTTCACCAAACTTATCGAGACTAAGTGGTTGAACATGATACTGTAAATTAGGGGTTTCCATAGCTGAATCTGATTTTACAAAAGCGCCCAATTGACTTGGAGCCATTGACATTGGCCCTTTACGAAACAAGGCATATTCAAGAGCAATGCCAGCTTTTCCAAACAAGCTATTAGCTTTTTCATTAAGAGTTTTTACTCCATGAACTTTATAGGCACAGCGAATCTGTAGATGGTCTTGAAGGTTTTCTCCAACTCCCGGAAGGTCCCTTATTATATCAATATTATAGCTACTTAATAAACGACCAGAACCAATCCCTGAAAGTTCAAGTATTTGCGGCGTACCAACCGATCCACTTGCAAGAATTACTTCTCCATTGGCAGAAATGTTAGATTCTACCCCTTTATACCAAATATCAACGCCACTTATGCGGCCGTCAATATAATTGAGTTTACGCGCCTGAGCATGAGTCAAAACGGTCAAGTTAGAACGGTTTAATACTGGTTTTAAAAATGCCTTCGCAGCACTAACCCTTAATCCAGTACGTTGATTAACGTGAAAATAACCACAGCCCTCATTATTACCACGATTAAAGTCATTGGTTTTAGGAACACCAGCTTCTGCTGCGGCCTCTCGAAAAGAATCTAGCACTTCCCATGAAAGACGTTGACGTTCAACTCTCCATTCACCACCTTTGCTATGTAAATCGTCTTTTTCAACTGCCGCCTGATCTTCCGAACGTAGAAAATATGGAATCACATCTTCCCAACCCCAGCCAATATTTCCTCTTTGTCTCCAGCCGTCATAGTCTCTAGCCTGGCCGCGCATATATATCATTCCGTTTATTGCAGAACATCCCCCCAAAATACGTCCACGAGGATAATTTAGGGAACGCCCATTAAGTCGGGGTTCCACTTCAGTTGTATAACCCCAATCAGTGCGAGGATTGCCCATACAATACAAATATCCAACAGGAATATGGGCCCAAATATAATTATCTTTACCGCCTGCCTCCAAAAGGCAGACACTTATTTTAGGGTCAACTGATAATCGGTTAGCAAGAACACAGCCAGCTGTTCCAGCACCTACAATAACGTAATCAAATGTTCCTATTTTATTTATCATATATTTTAGGCGTTTAATTTAAGAGTAATCATATTAATGCACTTAGTCGTTTAACGAATGTTATTATACGCTCTAAATTATGATTACACAGATGTATTAAAGGGATTAAACGATATATTTCTATCAAAGGCATCAATTTTCTCAACTCGCTTAAGCCAACCAACTACTAAATAAGTTATCGGGGTGGCAACAAACTCATAAGCTGTTTTAGCTAAAACCTGTACTAAGATAGTCATAAACAAAACATTATTTGGTAGAATGCCAGTAAATGCGACTAAAATAAATATTGTTGAATCAAGACTCTGACCAATTATTGTAGAGCCTATGGTTCGCACCCACAAAAATCGTCCATTAGTCATAATTTTTAGTTTAGAAAGCACATATGAATTGGTAAATTCGCCAACTAAATAAGCAATTAAAGATGCTACGAGAATACGTGGAGTTGCACCTAGAATTGTATCATAAGCTTTTTGATCCTCCCAAAAACTAGCCGCTGGAAGCATACCAACGACGATGAAAGTTCCAACCGCTAATATATTTGCTGCAAACCCTAACCAGATTACTCTTCGCGCTCTTCTATAACCATATACCTCTGTCAGTACATCACTTATTATATAAGTAATTGGAAAAACAACT
>Ga0114932_10000892_pt1 | contig 35242 bp, 29 predicted proteins | sample 2SBtaG_2_FD_87286 | JGI IMG/M metagenome (GOLD analysis project Ga0114932, IMG submission 87286) | Deep subsurface microbial communities from Kolumbo volcano to uncover new lineages of life (NeLLi) - 2SBTROV12_ACTIVE470 metaG | ecosystem: Environmental > Aquatic > Marine > Volcanic ...
ATTTAAACTAAAATGTATTTGATTAAAATTATCTGAAAATAATATTGTCTTTTTTAAAGTATGAAGAACATCTTGTTTTAAAGCTATTATCTCTGTTGTACTTTCTTTTGGAATAATTTGTTTATAGTCAGGAAATGAACCATCAATAAGTCTTGAAGTGATATATATATTATTAAATACAAAAGCGATTTGATTTGTACTTAATCGTATTTCTACTTCCTCTTGTGCATTTTCTAACACACGTATTATTTCAGATACATTACGTATTGGAATAAGAAATGGTTCAAACTCTGGAAGAGAATCTATAATGACAATTTTTTCAGCAAGTCTAAATGAGTCAGTTGCTACAAAATAACATTTATCTCCTTTTGCATACACATAAATACTTGCTAATTCTGGTTTTACTGTTGAAAGTGAAGCACTATACCAAACTGACTTCAAACCTTGTATATAACTTTCAGTTTTTACTTTAAAAGACCGTTCTGTATTAACAGTAGGTAGTGTTGGAAAATCATCATATGGAAATGCTTTTATTGTTGTATTACTTGTTTCTGAAGAAATAACAAGATTGTTATTTCTTGTAGTAAGTGTAATTTCTTTATTTGGATCAAGTAAGGATAATGTATTTACTAATACTGATCCTGGAACAGCAGTTATACCTTCTTCCAAAACAGTACAAGGAATATTTAATTCTATTCCTATTTCTAAATTTGTTGAACGGAAAGTAACTGTATTTTTTGACACTTGTATTAAAATACAATTCAATACTGGTAATGTTAAATTACGACCACTTATTTTTTCAGCTAACATTACTGCTTGTAATATTTTTTTTTGTTCACATTTTAATTTCATCTTTTTAATTGTTATCTTATTAACACACTAATTCGTTAATCTTATATATAAAAAATTATTATTATTATTATTAAAGGTGTTGATATGTTGAAAACGTAAAATATGTTAGTAATTAAGGTTGTTTTGTTTTTGAATAATTATTTTTAATGTGTATAACTCTGTTTATAAAATGTATAATTTTTTATAAAAAATTAAGTTGTATTTTTATATGTGTATAACTCTTTTTTTATAAACAATACTTAAACATTTTATTTGTATTTTATACATATTTTTTTAACAACATATACACAGTTATTGTTGTAGTAAAATTCTAATTTGACTCAATTCTCTTACAAGTCCCTCATCTTTTTTTAAGTCTTTTTTAACTTTTTCATATGAGTGTATGACTGTTGTATGGTCTCTTCCACCTAATTTAGATCCAATTGATGGATATGATACATTAAAATCTTCTCGTAAAATATACATAATAAGTTGGCGTGGTTTTACAACTTCTTTTCTACGTGATTTTTCATAAATACTATCCTCCTCTATTTCATAGTATTTTGATACTTGTTTAATAACTTCTTTTGCCGAGATTATCTTTTTTGGTTTTGTATTATTTTTTATTAAGTCTTTAATTTCAAGGAGTGTAAGAACTTTTCTTTTTAGTTGTGAGTTGCACATAACCGCATTAAGTGTACCTTCCAGATCCCGTATATTTCCTTGTATAGTATTTGCAATATAGTCAACAATATCGTCCTCAATAATAAATTTATTTTGCATAGCCTTTTCTTTTATAATAGCTATTCGTGATTCATAGTCAGGTTCTGCAATATCGACAGTCATTCCTTGTGCGAAGCGTGACTTGAGACGATCTTCGAGGTGTGGAATATAGTTTGGGTGCTTATCTGATGAAAATATAATTTGTTTGTTGTTGTCATAAAGTGTATTAAAAAGGTGAAACAGTTCTTCTTGACCCTTTTCTTTACCAGAAAGAAATTGAACGTCATCCATTACGAGTACATCATATTGACGGTATTTTTCTTTAAATGCATTTGCTTTTCCACTTCCAAGAGAGTTAATATAGTCCACAACAAACTTTTCAGAAGTCATATAGAATATCTTTTTATCAGGCGATATTTTTTTTATTTGATTTCCTACAGCTTGAATAAGGTGCGTTTTTCCGTGCCCTGTTCCTCCATATATAAATAAAGGATTATATGCAATACCAGGTTGCCCAACAACACCTTGTGCCGCAGCGTGAGCGAGATTATTAAATGACCCAACAACAAATGTATCAAATGTATATCGAGGATTTAAGTTGTTGTCTTTATTTATATAAAAATTATTGAGAGGTAATTCACCGTTTGCGGTTGATGGAAATGTAGTTGGTTGGTATTCTCGTTCTCTTTTTTTATCTTCTTTTTTAACTACAAATTCCACATCTCGCACGGTATTTAAAAAACCACGCAGTGTTTTTATTATCAACTTGTGAAATTTATTTACCAACCAGTCTTTAACAAACTCATTAGGAACATTTATAATAACGACTCCTTCTTCAATTTTTACAATATGTGTGTTTTTAAACCACGTACTAAAGTTTGCTTTGGATATATTAAGTTCAATATCAAGAAGTGTGTTTTCCCATAATTGTTTGAGGTCTATTTTATTGTATTCAGAGTGTGCTGAAACAAGGTTATCTGATGTGTGTTGGGTGTTTTGATATTCCATAAAGGAGTTTCGTTAGTGTATTAGTTTTTAGCTTCATTAAAAAAGTTATAAACTATCCTTTCTATTATATATGTAATAATAGATTTACAAACTTGTAATAAACATTAAATTATGTTAATAATGTGTGTATAACTTGTTGGTAAAATAAAGGAGTTTTGGACGACTTTTATCTTACCGAACCCATTTTTTTGAGAGTGGATTTACAGAGTTATGAGTGTTATTAAAATATTGAAGATAAATAAAAAAGTGATATAGTAGAGAATATTCTCTAAAAAGAGAGGCAGTGGTTTTATAAAATATTTCCTTCACTTCGTTCAAAAACATTAAAAAAATCTATCATGTCTGTTACATATAATCCTAAAAAAAGAAAAAGAAAAAAAACTCACGGCTTCTTAGTTCGTAGTAAGACTCCTGGTGGCAAAAATGTGATAAAAAGACGGAGAGCAAAAAAAAGAGGAAAGCTTTCGGTATAAAATGTCGATAAAATTACAAAGAGCAACACGAACACTATTTACTGATATTTTAAAAAAAGGAAAGGTGTACCACTCCCCCCACCTCTCCTTTAGAGTATATAAAATATCGCCCAAAGAAGCCCCGGCTTTTTCTTTTGTTGTTTCAAAAAAAGTTGCACGTCTTGCTGTTTCACGTAATGTGTTAAAACGTCGCGGACGTTCAGTGATACAGAAAATAAAAGAGCGCATACAAAATCACTGTGTAGGTGCTTTTTTCTTTAAAAAAGGAGCAGAAAAACTGTCGTTCAAAGAGCTAGAGGAAGAAGTAGTCTTTTTACTTTCTAAATCAAACATACTTTAATTTAGTAGGTTTTTAACTAAAGTTGAAATACTAACTTAATTAAGATACAATAGTCTGATGATTATTGATTTTTTCAGAGTTACCATCTTCGAACCTCTTTACAATGGGCTTATCTTTTTAATATCCGTAGTGCCTTTTGCTGACGTTGGTATTGCGGTTATTACACTAACTATTTTAGTTAAATTACTATTATTTCCTCTTTCAATAAAAATGGTCAAGACACAACTTGCGGTACGTGAGTTGGAGCCAGAATTAAAAAAGATAAAAGAAAAGTATAAAGATGATCAACCAGAACAAGCTCGTAAAACCATGTCACTGTATAAAGAAAGAGGGGTAAACCCGTTTACTGGAATATTACTCCTTATTATACAACTCCCCATTATTTTTTCACTCTACTTTGTTTTTTTTCGCGGCGGTTTTCCTGATGTGCGAATGGATATTTTATATTCTTTTGTTAAAGTGCCTGAAACAGTGAACATGATGTTTCTCGGTATATTAGATGTGGGAGGTAAAAGTATGTTTCTCGCAGTATTAACTGGGGCAACACAATTTTACCAAATGAGACTTTCTCTTCCTCCAATGAAACCACGAGGCAGTGGTCCGCAAACATTAAAAGAAGATTTAGCACGCAGTTTTAATATACAAATGCGCTACATCATGCCTCTTGTTATTGCGGGTGTTGCATACGTCTTTTCTGCAGCTGTTGCATTGTATTGGACAACAAGTAATTTATTTGCTATAGGTCAAGAGATATACGTGCGAAAAAGGATAAAAAATAAGAAGTGAAATAAGTGTTTATGAATATAGATGATATAAAAAAAGTAATAGAAAAAACACTTGAAGGACTCACTGTCTCATTTGATGCCGTTGATGTTGTTGAAGATGATATTCATACAATTTTTATGATACAGACGAATGATTCGGGAGTACTTATTGGTAATAACGGTGAAAACTTACGCGCTTTGAATCATGTAATAAAAAAAATTGCGCATTCAAATACAAAAAATAGTGATGAAATCAAAAATCAGTTTACCGTTGATGTTAATGGATATAACCAACGAAGAATACAAGAAATAAAAGACCAGGCGGCAATCCTTTCGGAACGTGTCCGTTTATTTAAATCAAGTGTTGAGATGAACCCAATGAATGCATACGAGAGAATGGTTGTGCACTCACTTTTGTCCGATGATAGCGAAATTGAAACCTGCTCAGAAGGCGAGGGTCGCTACAGGAGGATAGTACTGAAATATGTGATGCGTGAACCACAACAAGCCATAGATAGTGAGTTAAAATTGTAGAAAATAATTTTTAATTAAAGTTCAAGGCTCCAAAGAGTGGAGTCTTTTTTGTTTGTAAACAACAGTAAGGTTTCGTCATTGTTAAGGAATGGTTGCACAACGTCAATTTCTGCGCGTGCAGAAGTAACAGGAACAGACAGAAGTTCAGTGGTGTTTGTAGAAACGTTTATTTTCCATAATGTGTCTGAAAATGAAACAATACCTTGGTACCAAAAGTCGGGATATTGTCCTTCTGTAATACGTCCCGGCACACCACAATACACAATGTCTGTTTGTAGAGCACTCCACACACATTTTTCCGGAAGTGTTTTTATGGTGAACGATTCGGTGGTGTGTGTTTTTACGTCGAGTGCGTGTAGTGAAAGTGATTTCGACACGCTTTGTGAATAGAGCACTTTTGTCGCATCAGTGTTTGTGTTTGTGGTAAGCCCTTTAATGTTACCCATAACTCGTTCTAATTTACCAGAGCTACTATTTAGAAAGTAAAAGAAACCGTCCGCTACACTTGCTGCTTTTGTTGTGAGTGTAACAGTATCTTTCTTAGGCCATTGTGTAAGCCACTCCGGGAAGGATGAACTGAATATCTGTTCTCGTGTATTGTTTTTAAAATATGTAACTGTCCCGATGGTATTTATTCCAAGTGGCGCGAGGGAGAAGAACGCATCTTTGGATGGTGAGAGAGCAATAGTTGTTATGTCATCTTCAAGAAATGTACCAGTGAGTTGACCAGATGACTCCCCCACTGGAGCGGGGTTTGATAATATTTTTAATTCCTCCTCTACCACCTTTCCTGTTTCAGGATTTTGGATGTGACCCATAAATGTTTTTATTACGTCATTTTCGTTAAGGTAGCGCATCAATAGTGTCTCACCAAGTGAGTTAAAGAACGTTTCGCGCGACGCAATGATGGTGGTATTTGTGATACGTTTTTTTTCAGAGTTGGTTGTGTTGATGTCAAATATATTTCCTGTTGATCGCTCAATAAGCCGAATAGTCGTTTCACCTGTTTGAGAAGTGGTAGCAGTGGCGCCTGAAATCTGTGTCGTTGTAACTTGTTTAAGTTTGTGTACACTAACAGAGTCATTTCTTTTTGTGTTATCAACAACAACAGGCTTTTCGCTCAACTCATCTTTGTTGAAAAACGGTATTTGGGTGCTTTGGTCGTTATTTTTTCCAAACGGGAGAAAGTCTAAAACACCTGTTGTTTGCTCAGTTGTTTTAGTGTTCGGTTTGAGTAGAAATGACCACGTGAGCATTCCAAGAATGATAGTAATAAAGATAATTATAATAATGATGAGTATTTTTTTTGACATAGTTTAAAAATTTTAATAAGAGCTAGCACTTGCACATGTTGAGCTTGAGAAACACGAAGAAATAGAATTGTCTGTTTCCTCGTAAATTTCAAACGCACGCTGGCTTGCAGTTTCTATTACACTGTTTAGGTTAATATCACAAATATTTAATGATGCAAATCTACACACCTGCTGCGTAGAACCTGAAGACGTGTGTGAAGTATAGCAGTAGTCAGTTGGAGGTAGCGATATATCTTGAGGTATACGACGACACGTTTCTTCTATTTGTCGTCCTGCGGAAATGTACTCACTGTTATTTGAAAGAGAACTTTCAAGTGCAGCGTTTCGCGCACTATCACACTCTTGAGCATTTGTGTACGATGTAGAATTACCACTATTGTCTACGTAGCAGTATGTTGACGGATTAGGGTTAGGCGTGGGCTCTCCTTCAACACCAACACCCTCTTGAATACTTGAGCGAAGCTGTTTAAATGTAAACGCAACAAGGTCTGGACTGATTGTATTAAGCCCTATCCACGAAATAAGTATAACAAAGAGACCAAGAATCGCGGCAGTACAACGTTTTTTGGCAGCTTCTTTTCCCCCAATCGCATCAGACATCATATATTGAACGCCGCACACAACAAGCATAATAACTGCGAGCATTCCCGCAACACCAACTAATATACCGAACATCGTATTTAGGTAGCTACCAGGGTCAGTAGTGTCAACGCCTCCTTGTACAATTGGTGAAATCGGCGAATACTCCACAGGAACCGCCGCTGTTTCTTGTGCCACAACAAACAGCGTTGGGAACAGTAGAACACTTAAAAAAATAAGCATTATAAAGATAGTTGTATTTTTTTGTTTTTGCACCATTTGCATATATTTTGTATCTGTACCAGTTTTTAAAAACGTAATGTAAATGCTCCCACAAATTCTTGAAGTATTTTATCAAGATTAGTGTTTCTTATACGAAGCGCAACTCGTGCTTCCCCACGTCCCCCGCTATCGTTCCGTAATGTAATTTCGTCGTCTCTGTTTCCTTGTGGTAAAACATCTTTTCGGTTAATTCTCCACTCATAAGTGAGAAGGTTGTTAAAAATATCATCAAGTGAAAAATAATAAGGTTCAGCACGAATAGTCATTTCTTCTTTGGTAAATTCAAGTGTGTTAAAAAATGTTTGTTCGTACCCCACGCCATTGAGAGGGTGTTTTTCATAAAAAAGGGCAAAAGGGTTAACTACACGTAAACGTACTGTTTCTTGTGCCTCTATTGCCCCATCAGGCGTTGATGCGGTGACTGAAATAATCATAGATTGTTGTGATGTCGGTTCGCCTTCCAACACGAGACGATCTGCACCGTACCCCGATGAGCCGCCGAGCTGTACACCGCGATGGCTCCATGAATAGATAATTTTACTAGAGTCTACCACATTTCCACGACTGTCTATAAACGAAGGTACTGCATTAAAAATTATAAAACTATTGGAAGAAGGCAGCGCTCGCCCTTTATAAAATGCAGGCGTGTACGTATGACCGCTCCAAAGGATATCAACAGATGCGGGGCGAATGGTAATGTTTCTAGTCGTTTGAAATCCACTAAGGTAAACTATTTCTGCACGTATTTGAGCAGAAGACCCTGCATCTCCGAGTTTAATTTGTATAGCATATTCACCTGTTCCGGAAACTTGTTTTTTGTTGTTTATAAACCATGAAATAGTCGCTTGATTTAGATTTGTGCTGGTTGATGAGAGCGAAATGTCTACCGTTTCATATGGTTTTGGAAACCGAGGAGACATTTTTATAATGGCGTCGTTGTCGAAAGTTTGAGCATTAGTAAAAAGCGGCACAAACAAAAGAGTGAGACCAATAATAATAGTAAAGTGATGAGTTATTATTTGTTGTGTAAAGTGTTGCCTCATAGTGTAATAATATCAAATATGTATGTTTTAAACGATGTGGGTGTGTGAATTGTAAGTAATTTCGCTTATATATGCCAATCACCCCTCTTGCTCTTCATATTCACTACTGTGGTCATTATGGTTACCACGACTTTTTTTACGTCGCCTAATTTTTTTCTTTCGTTTTTTCTTACCATGTTTTTTCCATTCGTCCATCTCTTGGCGATATGTGAAGTAAACTAAGAGAGTGTTTTCTGGAATGAGAAAACGTAAAATTGGTATAAAACTGATTACTACCATTATTACAACCCGTACCACCATCTTAGATATCAGCCGTTTTTGCATTCCTGCAGATTTCATCATAAACCAAACTCCATAAATACCCGCATATACAAAAGAAATGATAATACCAAGAAGCCAACCAAGCGGTATAGCTATAATAGTTGCAGCAAAAACAATAATATCTAAAACGGTGTCTCTGAAAATTGCAGCCGTTAACATTACCACTGGGAAGTTTGGTTTTTTCATAATCAACTAGTCTCGTTAGTTTTTAGTCTGCAGCTCATCAGCTTGGCTCGGTGTTTTTATTGTATTTTCACCACTAATTTCTGCTTCTTGCTTCGCTTTTTTAATTGTGAGTATTTGCGAGGGATCTGATGTGATAATTTGATCTTCCGTGTACGATGCAATGATTTTTATTGCGACATGTTTGAGACCGGCAAAGAAAATACCCTCTCCTACCCCCGACTCAAGGAGTAAAAACTTTTCTTCATCACTTAAGTTGAATGTTTCTTGAACACGGTCTATTGATACCGATGATTGCTTTAAGAGAATTTGTATTGAAGAGTTTGTGAGCATGGGGAGTCCGTATGGGGAGCCGAGAAAGTCACCAACATCTTGTGTTACGGTCGCAAGTCCGAGATAATATTTTCGCCCCCTTTTTGCCATACTGTAGAGGAAAGACGCAGTGTCTTCTGATTTCATCATCCACCACGCTTCGTCAATTACCAGGAGACGTTTTTTAAGGTTTCTTCGTACTGCATTCCATATAAAATGTGTGACTAAATACATTGCAACTGGTTTCAGGTCGTCTTCCATGTCACGCACCGAAAATACGACAAATTTCTTATTAATATCAACATTTGTTGGTTTATTTATGAAACCAGACCATGTTCCTTTTGTATATTTTGATAGACGTTGCACTAAGGAGTCGCTTCCTTCCATTCCAGCAAGAACCATTTCAAAATCTGAAAGAAGAGGAGATGCCATATTTGCAAAATTTGAATTTTCGGTTATGTCTTTAAGTGCATACGTTTCAGTAATAGCTCGATCAATTATAGAATCTTCTTCGGGAGTGATTCCACCAAGCATAATTCTAAAAAGTCCGACGAGTGTGATGACATTTGACCGCAATACGTCCGCAGGAGATTCTCCCTCCTTAGGTGTTGGTAAATCAAATGGGTTGATGTGGTGGTTGGAACTTAGTGAAATATTAAAGTATCTACCACCCGTGGCATCCGCCATGTATTCGTATTCTCGTTCGGGATCTATAACAATTACGTCAGTGTCAAACATAAGTGAGCGAAGTATTTCAAGCTTTGTCGTATATGATTTTCCAGCACCCGATGTCGCAAATGTAACAGAGTTGTAGTTTTCTAAACTGAATCTATCAAAAAGCACGAGGCTGGAGTTGTGGCGGTTGATACCGTATAAAATTCCCTTATCGGCAGTGAGATCAAATGATATAAACGGAAAGACACTTGAAAGTGGTGCCGAGTTTAATTTAGAGTGAACACCTAATTCGTCTGTAGCAATAGGAAGAACACTTTTAAACCCTTGTTCTTGTTGAAAGAGAGCCGGTTTTACATACACAAGCTTAGATTCAAGGATAGATTTTATTTCTGACTCTGTGCGGTCTAATTCTTCTACGGAGTCCCCGTAAATAGAGATATATAAGCCAACATCAAAGAGACGTTCTTGAGCCTGTTGGAGTTGGTCACGTAATTGCTCCAGATCTTGGTGTGCGGTGTCAAGCATAGGGTCACGAACAAGCCCCTTTTCTTCTCGTATGTTAATTTGACTCTGCACTTCTGCGACTTTTTTTTCAAATTTTCGCAGCACAGTCGCCGTGTCTATGGGGTGGACAAAAATTGAAATGTCAAACATTTTATCTAAGTTAATAATTGGTGAAAACCAACTGTCAGAGAGATAGCGTGGATACGAAATGACAAAAAAAGTACGCATAATTTTATCTCCCAGGTTTATTTCACGCGCGGTAATTTTAAGTGCTGACGGAGCGATAACATCTTTTAATTCAAGAACCCCCGCTTCATAAATTTCGCGTGGCAATATAGAAGCAACTGCGTTAAGAGCGCTTTTCGGTTGGTCGCTTTTCTTTTTTAAAAAGTTGAATAAGGACATATTTTAATTTTTGGTCAGGATATCATTAAGTGGTATTGGTTTTTGTAATTCTCCAGGGTTAAACATCTTATAAAATAGTTCAATAATTTCCTCTGTGCCGAGTTGAGCTACTCTTATCCCTGTTCTACTTAATCCTTGTTCAACAACTGATATGCGTTGTTCAAGTTGGCTACGATTTTCTTCAAATGACTCTTGTGCCTGTTGTTTTGATGTCACCTGCCTACCTTTTAGTTGGGAAATTGTTGATGCGATACCCCTGCTACCTGTTTTTAGAACCGACGGCGTGTAGGGTACAATTATAAAAAAACTTTTTGACATTATATTGGTATTTTTTGTAAAGTTTTTTATAAAACCGATGTATTCTTGAATTTGAATTTTTATTAAATCATTCGTTTGCACATTTAGACGTTCTTCCAGGAGAGTAATATATGGACGTATATCTAAGTCGCGGGACTGCGCAAAAATTTGTATTGAAAACTCCAGTGAGTTTAGAAAGTTTTGAAACTGGAAAAGTATAGCTTCTTGTTCCGGTTGGGACTTTAAGGCAAAGTTAAGAGACGAGGTCATCAGAGCTGCTCTATATGAACCGTTTTTTAAAACAACAATACCATCCTGTACTTGTTCAATAGGTACAAAATCTTGAGCTGCTTTTGCTTGTGACTTGTTTTCCATATTTTTTTAATGAAACTAACGTTGATCGTCCTTTGAATAAATACTTTCTTGTATATCTAAACTCCATGATAAGTCCTTCAGCTTACTTTCAGAGAGCTTTGGTACAAACGACACTTCTTGTTTTTGTGAAATCGGTGCTATCTTTTTTGTTATTATTTTATTTTCCTTCTTCCAAACATATAAGCGTTTATTGAAAAAAAATTTAAATGCGGACTCCACTATGTTGATAAATGGTTGTTTATTTATCTTATAAAACGCCAACATTAAACCGAACACAATAATTGGTCCCCCCACAAGAATTGCAATAAGTTTAGGTAAAAGTGTCCACGCAATAAAGGCAAGACCAATACTACCCGCAACATACACCATTTGTTTAAAGGTGAAAGGACCAAAAATTTTGTCTTCTACTTCAATAAATTGTGGAACTTGAAATTTCATAAGTTTTTTTGAATAATTTTATCCAATACGCTCTTTATAGGGATCTGCGGCAGATGGTTCTTTTTGTATGGGTAGATTTGGCGGTACTATTGGTTTTTTTGGTAATTCGTGTATTTGCTGGGGTGCGTTTTGTTTGTTTAACTTGTTTGCGAGCATTTGTTTCAGCTTTGATGCCTCACGGTTTGCTTGCTGAAGATTTTGTGGTTGCTGTGGTTTCCTCCGTGCCACTTTCGGTGGGTAAATTGAGTCACCTACTGACGGTTTTGGTTTCGTGAGTGTCGGGATAATAGGTTTTTTGTTTTCCGGTGGTATTGATTTTCGCTGACCTTGCTGTATTTTAGGTGGCGGTACTTTGTTTTTGTCTTCAATATCATGATGTGGTGTAGGTGTGTTTTTTGGTATTATACGGGAAGATTTTTCTTGCTTTAGTGCTTGGGAAGAAAGCGACAAGGGGTTAGTTGCAGGTGTGTCGGAGATACTAAAAGATTTATTTGGAGTGTCTAATTTTTTTTCTGCGTTTGGTTGTGGTGGTCGCTTTTTTTTGTTCACTACATGAAGAGGGCCTTCTTGCTGTATTCCCAGCATATCTGTTTTTTCAATTGGTTCTCTGTATAGATCTCCATGGTGAGTTTCGTTTTTTCGGACACTTGTTTCGGTTTTTGCAAAACGCACTTGTTTTGCTAGTTTTTCTTTGAAGATATCTTTTGTTGGGGGTTGGATGGTGGGGGTTGGAGAGGGGATATTAAGGTCTGAGGCTGTAGGTTGTGTTGAGTGTTTAAAATCAGATGTTGATATGTGTGGTGTTTGTTTTGGTGGAACGATGTGTTTTTGTTGTTGAGTTGGTGTGGAAGGTGGAGCTGGCACTTTGAGAGTTTGTGCTTCTGGTTGCTGTGCAGGTTTTTCCGGTTCGCTTGTTTTTTCTGCTTCATGGAAATTTTGAAGCGATGTTCGTATGGGAAGAAAAATCATTCTTCCGACCTCTTCTGCTATTTTCTCTGCTTTTTCTTGGAGGATGTTAACTTCTTTCATAAGGTTTTTGGGATAGTCGTCTGAATGTTCAAGGCCGAGCATAACGAGCATTGTCTCTGTCTCCAGTGCGGTCGCTTGGTCAATACGCAATGCGTTTTTTGTGCTTATGGTTTTGAATTTATCAGGAAGGTCTACAGCAATAATAGCGTCCCGAATGTCTCGCGGGATTTTTTTGAGTTGTTCTCTAATGATATCTTGTGTTTCTGACATGATTATTTTTTTGACTTCTATATAAAATTATTCCAGTGTGGGAAAAAGCTTATTTTCCTCTTCTATTGCTCCTTTCTTTTCTGACCCTTCTGCCTTTTCTTCGTCTTTAGCAAGCTCTCTTGCCAGATCAATGATTTTGTCTTTTTTATCCTTTCCTTTTCGTATTTTGTCCGCTGCAGCCTTACGCGCAGGCATAACGAGGGACGAAGAAGCGAACTCTAGATTCTTCGCATACTGTTCCTTGGCTTCTTTTGATTTAAACACGTCAGCGCGTTTTGATATTTCCTTAGTTTTCTTGTCCAATTCAGAAGAAAATCCCCCCTTACCGCCTGCTCTCCCTGTATTAACCTGCATTCCTCCTGCGGCAAGCGCTCCACCAACTGTATTTCCTAGGGCACTCCGTATAGTACCACTACTCCTCACGTCATAGCTCGCACCTGCTCCGTAGTCAACAGTACGAAGCGCTGCTCGTGCAGCGTACCCTCCTACCCCTGACTTTTCAGCAGCTTTTTGGAGAGCTTTGTTTTGAGAAAGAGCATATGAGCCACGCCCAACTACTTGCCTACCAGCAAAACCACCAATACCAGCAGCAACACCAACGGCCTTACCGGCGTATTTAACTGACATATCTGCCAAACTACCCGCAAGTTTTTTAGAAATAATGAGAGACGCAATAAGGAGTCCGATGATAAGCGCAAAGAACATAATAATTCCTGCGTAGTTTTCAAATGAATATCCAGATTTTCCAGCGTAACCAAGTCCACTTGCAAGCGCGTCTCCAGCGAAGTCACCCCCATCTGTGTTTTTTTGTAGTGCAATCGCATTTGCTTTTGCACCCCCCCCTTTTATTATTGCAAGTGTGGTAAAGATAAGTAAAAGATATATTGGTGCAACAAATGAATAGTCTAAGAGTCTATCAAACCATAACTTCCAGTATGTTTGTGTTCTATCTAAAATTGCAGAAGCAAATGCGATTGGAGATAAAACAAGAAGTAGGGTGATTGCAACGGAACGAGTAACAAAAAGTATAGCAGAGGCAAGAAATACAAACGCAGCAATGAGCAGAAAAATTGAAGCGAGAATATAAAAAGTGGCGGCCTGCATATTTGTTAAATTGTTGAAATCTTCCGGAGACAAAAGAGAGGTTAATTCGAGACCATCCTTGAATTGTGCCGCAAGGCCTATTGTTCCGTTATTGGTGAGTGCATTATAGAGAAAAGCAGACAGTATATTTGACGCATCTACCACGAGCCCTGATAAGAAAAAGCTAAAGTTTACCAAGAGCGCCACAATGACAAGTGTAACAAGCATTCGTTGGTAGTTACCCCCTAGCTGCAAAATGGCATTAAAAGCAATATATACCAAAATAAATATGAATGTCATATTTGCAATATCTCTAAAGACACCCCACCCTGTTTCAACCGCACCGTTTTTGAAGTTATCTGAGTTTAGTGAAAATTCTATCGCCATATCAAAGAAGATACCACTTGCTCCTAATGTCCATCCCGCCATGTTTTTGAAAAATCTTGTGATGGCACGTATTGGACATTTTATGATACAGTCGTCGTCAATATTACCTATTCCTGCACCGTTAGTAGAGTGTGACACAGGGTTTTTTGTAAAATGTTGTGTTGCGCTCGCTTGTGTCGGAAGAAAAAATAAAGAAGAGGTAAAAAGCACAACAAAAACACAGGACATAAGAATTCCTCTCTGTATTTTTGTTGTGCTGGTGAAGTGCATATATTAATTTTTAGCTTGTTCCAAGTATGAATATTTCAAAAAAGACGTTAGATCTATCCTTCTATAAGGTCAATCAACCTCCTTTCAAAACCTCGTTGATTTTCTGTTTCGCTAAAAGCTTCGTCAATCACCGTTTCAAACTCCCACGGGTGGACACTCTCTGCCTTCCCAAATTCAATAAGAGCACCCGCTTCTGTTGGTGAGAGAGGCTTTGTTCTCTCGTCTAGTTCTATTTTGTCAATCCTACTTGTTTCTAATTTTCGTAAACCGTTTTTATTCAATATGTCGTTTATAATTATAAAAGAGTTTTGTGCGATTTTGTGTTCAAATCCATCCGCTTGTTCCATTTGGCGTAGTGCGGTACCAAAGACCAAGGTCACCTGATCTTGAATGAGTGCCCCTGGAGTTGCGATGCGACAATTTCTTCTATCTTCTCGTATGTTACTAAAGAGGTTCAAGTCGCAGAATTCGTATGAGAAAAACCCTCTTCCCCACTGAAGCTTTTCCCGCTCCAGTTTTATTGCTTGCTCTCTTCTTTCTTGGAGTTCTTTTTCTGCAAGTCCAAAAAGGCCTATAAGACTTTTCTCTTCTCGGTTAAAGAGCGTAAAGTAGTCTGTCCAGCTCTCAGTACTTTCGTCTCCTTCGTTATTTCCGTCAGTATTTGTTATATCGTCAGGTGCCCACTGGTCCTCTCCTTTATACGGGAAGATATTTTCAAATTGTCTTAGTTTTAAGCTTTTGATAATTTCTCTTTTTGCTTTTTCCCCTATGTTGGAGTCGTCTATTTCTTGTATGAATGTTTTAAATACTGCAAGGTCTACGAGTGTGTAGTAGGCGTATTGGTTCGTAACAAAGATAGGATTGTTGTTGTACCCCCCTGACACAAAAGACATTGTTTTATTTACCAAGTTTCCAATAACTTCTGCCCACATATTTTGAAACTGCACGTCGTGGATGTATTCTTTTTCGCAGAGTCGTCGCATATAGTAGCGGATTGCTTGTGTTTGATCTTCGTTGATATCGGCATCTTCTTGGATTGCGTGTATGTCTGTCCAGATTGCTTTTAAATAATCCTCAGCCTCGAAGTCTTTCACAGGAACGTATGTACCGCCACCGCCACCTGAAGTACCCTCTGACCCACTTCGTTCATCAATCTCGTTCAGATTGAGTCCTTCCTCACAAATTGTTGCGCCCAAACGAGCACTTTCAGTGAGATCGTCTCCGTAGCCGTATTTATTTTCTTCGTTTGGTAAGGTTGGGTCAACGCCGGTAGTAGAACCGTCAAATTTTCCAGAAGAGCTGTCGGTGGTATTGTCGATAATACTATTGTTGTTGCTGAAAAGGTCGTTCAAAAAATTTTGTATTATACTTGAGTTTACAATATCACTTATGTTGAGCAGGTTTTGTAGATTAACATTGTTGTCAAGCAGGGTTTTTATTTGCCCGATGTCTAAAACTTGTGATATGTTAAGCAGATCGCTTGTTTGAAATGTTGAATTGAGTAAGTTTTGCACACTACTGAGGTCGAGCACTCCATTGGTTTTAATAATATCCGTGATATTGAGTCCATTTATGTTTAATGTGTCGTTCAGTAGGTTTTGAATGCCGGGGAGACTAATAAGGTCAGCAATGTTTAAACTATCGAGTAGATCTTGGACACCTGCAATATCTGTGACACCTGGTACTTGTAAGAGTTTAGCAACATCAAGATTAGAGTTTGAATTGAGAAGGTCTTGCACACCCGCTATGTCTTGCACACCGTCTATGTTGAGTACATCAACCACCCGTAAGTTGTTTGTATGGTTTCCCGCGTATGTTTCTTTAATAATTACAAAAAATGACAGCAAAACAAGTGTGAGAACCATGGTACTTGTAAGAAAAAGTTGTATATAAAATTTATGTGTTAGAGAGTTTGTTTTCATGGTGTGTTATTGATTGGGGGTATAGCTATTAAAAAATTGTGTAAGTGTAATGATTGATTTAGAGCGCTTACTTTGATAGTTGGCATATTTTGCAGCAGCAAAGAGTTGTGCTTGAGGGTTGTTGTTTGTGTCCTGTGCTTCGTCAAGTGAGAGCGCGGTATGATATGTATGGTTGACGAGTGCTATGTGTGCGTTGACAAGATTGTTTGGTACACGCGCATTTCCAAGAACAGCTAATGAGTTTTTTAGTTCCGCGCTCCTGTCTTTCAGCAGTTTTTCATCTTCTGGATCACTTTCTTCTACCCATCTACTGATGACATGCAATACCTCTTCTTTGGTGTTGGGGCGGTATGCTTTTGTTGCAAGAACAAGAGTTGCGAAGTACTCGTTTATGTTTCTTTGGGTTGTATTTACGGTAACAACATCACCTCTTGTATAGTAGTCGGGAAAAAGTTTTAGTGTTGCTTCTGAAATTATAGGATTTGTCTCGTCTCCTTGTGCGAGATATTCACCTATTTGGTTGATGTAGTTAAGAGCGCTGTCAGTCGGTTTAATTTCCGCCACACTTTTAAAACTGGTAAACTCCTCACCGTCTGATACTCCGTTGTTATTGCTGTCCGGGTTTTCTGGGTCTGTTTTAAAGAGCTTCTCTTCCCAGTCGTACAGGCCATCATTGTCGGTATCTACGTGTCTAGGGCTATTTTTTGTAATAATGCCGGAAGAGTCGGATGTATTATCAGTTTTTTTGGTTGAGATAGCAAAAAGACTACCGATAATAGCAACGCTTATCATAAACATTATCGTTTTTTTGCTTGGGAGATACTGCATTTTTTAATTTCAGAATTTTAAATTCTATAAGTTCAGTATACTACAGAAAATGTGTCTTTTTTCCTTGTTTCTGCAAAATTGTGTATAAATAATTATGTGGATAGTTGGTGGAAAACATGTTGAGAGCGTGTGAAAGTAAAATAACAAAATGAGCAAAGTCCGACTTGACTCATCAAAATAGTTTATTGAGATTGAGTACGTTTGTAGTGTTTTAATTTTACTAAACACCCCTAATTAAATTAAAATCACCATCTTCAGTGCTTGTTTTTATACATTTCTCTACATCGTTTCTATACCCCCCATTTTTCTTAAATGTCTCAAGAAGAAAATCTCTCTGTGTTACTGAAGGAAAGTTTTTAATATTCATATAGTCAGGCAAACTGCTCCATTTGTATTTTTCTAAAAACTTTATTTTTTCTGTATTTGAAGTCATTTTCTTACTACCCATTAAATCGAGAGGGTTTATGTGAATATAGTGAGGAAGATATAGAAAATGGGCATTTTTTTCTACTAGTACAGCCTTAAATTTTCCTTGAAACAGAGGCCCAACTCGGTCATATTTTTGGTTGAAATATTTTGCGTGTGCAGTACCCAGTTTTTGCATAAATCTGACAATCCCGTTTTCAGTTTTTTGTCGTAACATTAAGTGAAAATGGTTTGGCATGAGACAAAATACCAGTATTTCTACGAGCAGCTTTCTCGGTTTTCTTTTTTGAGTATTATATTTTTCCAATGAGTCAAGTCCGACTTGACTCATTGGGATGCGTGTAAGATTCTTGAAAGATGCTTGATCATTTAGCGCAAAAAGGCAGTGAATAAAGCGCAGATAATCTTGCTTGTCCATAAAAATATCTCGTTTCTCAACTCCTCTATTGTAGATGTGATATATTTGGTTTTTTACAAAAGGAGGTTTTGTCATGTTTTTAAATCAAATTTATTTATTCGATATTTATTTTATATTTATATATTTTATCTCAAGACATAAAAATGAGTCAAGTCGGACCTTGCTCATTTGGGTGATTTTTATTTTACTTTTTGTTCCTTTATTCCTTTATTCCTTTATTCCTTTATTCCTTTATTCCTTTATTCTTTTGTTCTTTTATTCTTATAATCCCCATCTTGTGATAGTGGCAACATCGCAACCACAATGACGACGTGCTACACTTGAAATATATTTGACATTTGACACTTCTTGTCATTTTTGTTTTTATGGACATTTTTAAATTACTCCGTGCTAAAAAAGTAAAGAGAATTGGCGTCTTTCTCACGTTCACGCTGTTTTTTTGGATGTTTTTGAGTGTTGTGCAGGTGGAGGATGTCCACGTTGCTGGATCGGAACATACCAAAATAAAGAGTTCCGAAGTATCTATTTTTGATATAGAACCGGGGTCTCAAGAATATGCACAAGCCCTAGATATATTCTCTTCTTTTTTGGTGGGAGGTGTGATCGGTACAGGTTCATTGTATCTTGCATATCCCTCCTCGTATGGTGGTGTATCAGGAACAGATGTCACCCTTACGGGTGGAGGATTTTCTACTTCAGGAAATATTGTTTACTTTGGAAACAGGGCTATTAAAAATGTACCATCTCCCACTGGTACAACACTTGTTTTTACCGTTCCCGATGTTGTGCGCGGCGAGTATATTATTTCTGTTTCAAATGGAAAAAACGTTATCGGAGGTGTGAGTTTTTTTGTGTATGATATAGAAAATGCTCCACCTGTTATTGATTTCATTTTTCCAACAAGCGGTTTTGGAGAAACAGAGGTCACAATTCATGGCTCTGGTTTTTCTACAACGAAAGGTAACACCGTACTGACGGGATATGGCGTAGTGTACGACGTTTTGTCTCCTGATGGTGTAACGCTAAAGGTATCTATGCTTCCCCCTAACTACGATGGTGATATTAAACAGTTTTCAAACGCAAAAATTGATGATGCTTTTGATGCATTAGAGAGTAAGGGAGCGGATCAAGGTTTGATCACTGATGTTGGCGAAGAAATGTGGGTGTATGTGTCTGGTGAAAACGGCTTGAGCAATCCGGCGGTGTATACATATTTCTATGACAAAACAACATTTTAAAATATTTTTTTAATGATACTTTCCCGTAACAAGAAAAAAACAATAGTACTTACTCTTGCAACTCTGATATTGTCTCCGTTTTTTATTGCCGGGAGTGCTTCTATTGGTTTGAGTGTTGTATATGGACAAATTCCATTTGGAAACGGACTGCCGGCGGGAGCCGTCGGTCTTTTTGGAGGTAAGTTGATTTCGTATGTGCAATGTACGTGCAGTGGCGGACATGTGATGATTGTTGGTCCTCCACGAGCAAATAGAGTAAAGGTATTGCCGGGGTATACTCGAATATATCCATACGGACAAGTGAAGGGTATAGGGCAATGGCAACTTGGCGTAGTGTCGCCTCCGACCCCCTGCTTAGTGAATGCATTTCTGTTTTGCGTACCGGTCCCGCACAATGGTGACGTGATGGTTGTGGGAACTTCCGGTGAGATTGAACAACCAAGGGACCCTATTGTAGATACAACGCCAGGTGGAAGTGGTACTTGTGACCCACTTAGCTCTGGGCCGTGTACACCAGAGAATTTAGCTGACAAGTGTGACTGGAATGCAAATGATGCATCACAGGTGTGTAATGTTGAGAGTGGTGGTGTCGCTGACCGCGGGAGTTCGGTAGATGTGGTTGCAGATAATGGTGCGTGTGGCAGCGGTGGCGGATTACCATTTTCAACGGGATTATTTCAAGTTAATTTGAGAGTACATAAGATAGGAGGACTCGATTGCCCGAGTGCTTTTACAGGAAGTTTCAAATGGAGCGGTGGTCAAGTTGTGTCCAATACGGTGACAATAGTGGATTGTCCCTTGTATAGAAAGTGTGTTGCTGCGGCAAATGACCCCGCGCTTAATATTGCAAAAGCGTGCGAACTCTATGGTGGACGTGGTCGCAACTGGGCTGACTGGCTCGTTACCGCAAATAAATGTAACCTACCAACAAGTGGAAGCATAGCTCCAAACACATCGAATACGAGCGATACTCCTATCGGAAATCCTCATCAAGATGCTGATAATAGTTTTGATTATAATGACGGCATTGAAGCGCAGGTGGCTCACGCGTCTCCTGAATTACGAGATTTCCTTAACTGTATGGTGGATCGTGTGCCAGCTGACGTTGGTCGTATTTCATCAATCTCTGATAGTTTGATTGTAAGTGGAAGTAGAACATTTCAGCAGTGTTCTGGTGGGGGATGTGCACATACAAGTGGTTCGTGTCATTACGGAGGTGCGAGCTGTGTTGGAAGTTCATACGCTGTTGACTTTGGTGACCAAGAGAATCACTCTTTTTTGAGAGACGCCGCGCTCGCATGCAACCCAGAAGCTTTTGTGTTATTTGAAGGAAATCATTCTCATATTAGTATTGGACAATCTGCAGGTTGCGGATGTAATTAGTAGTATAATTTTATAATATATTTTTATGAAAACCAAAACTCTTATTGTTGCATTCCTTATAATAATTCTTGCTGGTTTTAGTGTATATACTTTATTAAAAAAAGACACTCTTACGCCTTCCGATACAGATTTTATTGGAAACAAAAACACTTCATCAGTTTCTCCCATACCAATTAACCCTACTGGAGAAGTGACACAGGAAACAGCGACAAGGTCGACCAAAAAAACACAACGACTTTTGTTTGATGATCAAAAATATGGTTTTATTCCTATTCCTCCCACTGAGTCAAAAGATACTTCAGTGTCGTATGTTTTTGATTTTCCAGAGCCGTTACTTGATCCTGATACAATGATTATTAATACCTCTTCTGGTTTTGTAGAAACAAATGACGTTTTAATTAATCCGGAAAAAGTACTTGCAGGAGATTGGGGTGTTGTTGTTAAGAGAACGCCACAGTATTCTATTGTGTACTATACAGCAGATCAAGGATTCGTGATTAGCATTGAAGATGTTGACGTTGTCTCTGCACGCAGTGCTGTTGAGAGTAATTTAATTTCCTTACTCGGTATCTCTGCGGAGGACGCGTGTAAATTAAATGTGTCTCTCTCGGTTCCGAGAGATGTAAACACTGATCTTGCAGGAACAAATTACCGACTTTCATTCTGCCCTAATGGCGTTGCGTTTTAGTTTGAAAGTTTCGTAGATAGACACTTCCATTTTTCAAGTGGTATGTCTTCTGCGCGAGCGTCAAGAGAAATGTTGCAGGATGTAAAGACGTCCCCTACTTGTTTTCTGTTAAAAACTGGTTCAAGATTACGAATCAGTTTTTTTCTTTTGTGCGCAAATCCTGCCTTGATGAGAGTAAAAAAATTTTCTTCGGAACATTGACTAAAAAAATCTTTTGAAATATTTTCTATGAGCAGGATTGCAGAGTCAACCTTTGGCTTCGGTTTAAAGAAACGCGCCGGAACCTTTTTTATGTAACGAGGTGTTCCGTATACCTTAACCGACAACGACAAAACACTTTCTTTCTTGTCTTTTGCAATACGTTCTGCCACTTCCTTTTGAACAAGTAATACTATTGTTTTGGGATGAGTATCAGATGAGAGAATTTTTTTAAACAGTGCACCAGTTATGTAGTATGGAATGTTTGAGACGAGTTTGTATTTTTTAAGTTTGTCTTGAAGAGGATTAAACTTTAAAATATCTCCTGAGATAAGCTCAAGTTGTCCACTTTGTATTTCCTTAGCGAATTTTTCCTCGAGAAACTTTATAAGATTGTTATCTTTTTCAACAGCGACAACTTTCCTAGCTTTTTCGAGAAGCACTTCAGTTAGTACACCCTTTCCTGGTCCCACCTCGAGTACAGTATCTTGTTTATTTATATGAGCAGTTTCTACCATACGCTCAACCACAGTGCGTGATGTTAAAAAATTTTGTCCAAGTGATTTCTTTGCCATTATTCTAGATAAATTGTTTTAAGTGACGAGGTATCTGACTCCTCATATTCAAGAAAGTGTTCGGGGATATCGGTAATAAATTCTGAAGGGAGGTTGATTTCTTTTGAGCCGTATATTGTTCGTGTGGACGCATATAAGAGATATATTTTTTTTCGTGCACGAGTAAGTGCAACATAAAAAAGACGTCGTTCTTCCTCGCTGTCTTTGTTCGGGTCGTCACCGCTGTGTGGAAAGAGTCCGTCTTCAAGTCCGGCGATAAAGACGTAATCAAACTCCAGTCCCTTTGATGCATGAACGGTCATCAGACGCACCGCATTCCTGTCTTCTTTAAGTTCGTCTTGGTCAGTTGCGAGTGCGGCGTCTTCAAGTAACTTTAGAGTTGCTTCTTCTGGCGAGAGAACATTGTAGCGTGTAGCGAGTGTGACAAGCTCTTTTATGTTTTCTAACCGTTCAATGTCATCTTCGGTTCCGTTTTTTAGTTTATCTTCAAGTCCTGATGCACGAACAATATATTTTATTGTTTCACTTAGCGGTTTTTCGCGCGTCATTGTTTCAATACTTGAAAGAAATGTGCGGAAGTCGTCCACTCTTTTTCTAAGTGCGGGGGATAATTCGTGTTCTTTTTTTTCTATCATTCGCATGAGTGTTGTTTTACCAATACCGCGCGGCGGTACATTTATGATACGCGTAAGGTCAACAATACTTTCGGGATTGAGCGCAACTTTTATAAATGAAAGGATGTCTTTGATTTCTTTTCGTTCAAAGAACCGTACGCCGAGTACTTGGTATGGGAGGTTTTTAGAAAGAAAAGATTCTTCAAGTGCGCGTGACTGGAAGTTTGCTCTATAGAGGACGGCAATTTCTTTTGGTTGCACTCCTTTTTTTGTGAGTTCGGTAATTTTTGTTGTTACCGTCTCTGCTTCGTGCGTTTCATCCAGTGTTGGTATAAGTGAAATAGCGTCCCCTTTGTTATTTTCGGTAAAGAGATTTTTTTCTATTCTTTCTTTGTTTTTTTGTATGATGTCGTTTGCAGCACCGAGAATTGTTTTGGTGGAGCGATAGTTTTGCTCAAGTAAAATAGTTTTTGAGTCGTTGTATCTTTTCTCAAAGTCTAAAATATTTTGCATATTCGCCCCCCGCCAGCTGTAAATATTTTGGTCACCATCTCCGACGACACAAATATTTTCATTCGTGCCCGCGAGTATCTTTGAGAGCTCATATTGTACTTTGTTAGTGTCTTGGTACTCGTCAATATGAATGTGACTCCATATATTTTGGTAATATATCCGTACATTTTCGTGATTTTGTAAGAGTTTAAGTGTTTTGAGTAAGAGGTCATCAAAGTCTAGTGCTTTTCCGTCATTCAGTCTTTTTTCATATGCTCGCCATACGCGTGCGACTGTTTTTTTAAAAAATTCGTTCCCAACTTCTTGTTCGTAAACATCTACTGACACCGCTTCTCCTTTTTGTTTGGATATAGCACTTAATATTTTCCGTGGTTCAAACTCTTTTGGGTCGATCTGCACATCTTTAAGTGCTGCTTTTATTGCGCGAATTGAGTCACCTCTGTCAAAGATGGAAAAGTGACGTGGAACATTAAGAAGTTGTGAATGTGTGCGTAAAATATGTACTCCAAGTGAGTGAAATGTTGCTACAAATGGGCGTGCATTTGAAGAAATTGGCAGGTTGATCCCATCGTCTTCGTTTAAAAGCGCATTGACGCGCTCACGCATTTCCTTTGCTGCTTTGTTGGTGAAAGTAACTGCGAGAATTTTTTCTGGAGCAATACCTTGGTGGATGAGGTTGAGTATGCGGTGCGTAATGACGCGTGTTTTACCCGCACCCGCGCCAGCAAGTACTAAAAGAGGTCCTTTTGTGTGTAGTACTGCTTTTTTTTGTTCTTCGTTCAGCGTATCTAAATAGCTCATGGAAACACTATAACATAACAAATAGACTCTTGCTTTTTGTTGGACAACAAAGTATTTTTAAGAAAGATTAAAAAAGGATTAAGAGTTGGTTACGAAGGAGAATATAGTGACAATATTGATGAATAAGGTGGCGTATGAGGATTTTCTTAAGGGTGTGAAGCGAGGCAGGTTTGAGAGAATAAAACGTTCTGCTATAGAAGCGAGAGCTGGTTTAAAATTTATAAACGAAAAAAAAGGTAGAAGAAGGAAAAACTCCTAAGACGTATACATACTCTGAATTACGTTGTCATATGGAACGTTGTTTGGCTTTTATAAACGAAAGAATTGCTGACGTATGTTCCTGATTTAAAAAACGCACAACTTTGTTGTACGTTTTTCTTACGTGCTACTTAATCGCCCTGTCTGTGCTTGTGCTGCACGGATTAGAAACGCTTCCACTGTTTCGTTGCCAAGTAGTTGTAAGTTATTTTCTTCAGATAGCTGACTAAGTATTTCAATGAGTGCGCGTGCTTGTTTTTTAGGTACTTTGTCTAATACAGCAGGATTTTCGTTGAGATTTTTGGCAGGAATATCCTTTATATAATGCCACGCATCTAGGTTGACTTCCGTGCGTGAGTTAAACAGTTTTTTATAACCAAATATTTTTTTAATAAAGGAGTCAACGATTTCTTTTGTTTCTTCCACACCACCTCGTTCTTCTGTTGGTGTTGTTTTGTTTCGTCGTGTCTTGAAAACTAAGTTGTCGGCGCTATTTTCTTGCGTTCCATTATTAATAAGTTTTTTTATGCTTTCAACGACAGCACTTCTTGTTTCAGCCCATTGTTCTGCGGTATGGGCGTCACGCTCAGTCAATCCACCCTCTTGGTCAAGAAGATGTTTTATTCTCTCACCTCTGCGAATAACATCCTGTGCTTCTGCTTGTGTTTCCGTAGTGAGAGAACCTTTCGACATAAGAATTTTTTGTTCAAGCGATTCATTTGCAATTCCAACAATGTGTGATGGTGGTAGTGGTTCTGTGTTCTCGTCAATATTTTTCACAACTTCAACAGACTCTTTCTCTAAAAGTTCTAAAACTTTTTCTCTAATACCATATTCAATAGGAACAAAAGCTATATCCTCCTCCCCTCTTCTTACTCTGTTTATTACAAATGTAAGACCCTCTACGCCGAGTTGTCCGTTGTTGTTTAGTGTGTTTGAAAAGTCTACAAATCCGTTCGGTATACCATGTGTAGATTTAAAAGACTTAAACAGTTCGTCAAATGTTTCTGTGTTTTTTATTTCTTTTTGAGATGCAGATTCCAACAGTTGTTTCCGTGTCTTTGGTTGGTCTTTAGGATTGAGGTTTTCGGGTTTTGTATGAGCAATTTCTTTGAGGGTGGTATGTTCCGTTGTTTCTCCTACTTGTATTTCTTGTTGTTTAGGCTTTTGCGCGAGTATTTGTAGGTTGTCTCGGATGCGCTTCGTTTTTGTTAAAAGTTCATCTAAACGATGACCGTCTTCCTGATTTACTCTCTCTTTTTTTGTGAGTAACAAAAGTTCGTTAGGCGCATCAGTTATCTCACTGATTGATTTTTTATGTACTTTTTTACTCAAGCCTTCAACTTCGTTTACCAACGCAATTATTTTAGTACGCACTGCACTCGCTGTTTCTTCTTGTGTTTCAGGTGCCTTTTCTGCTGGTGCCGATGGTTGCGTATCTTCAACTTTTGGCTTTTCCACCGGCTTTTCTGAGGCCCGCGTTTTGGCTGGTACGGGAGGAATTTCAACAGGAATGGTTTCTACTTCAGCAGGAAGTTCTTGTGGTTCGCGTCTTTTGTTTTTTGGTTTGTCGGGAGCAGTGTTGGGCGTTTCGTCGTCGAATCTTTTCTTCCTTTTTGGAATTATTTCTGTGGCTGGTAATTCCTCGATATCTTCTTCGTCGTTAGTTGTTCCTCCCGAACTTTTTGTGGGACCCGTTACGTTTATTTCATCGGCAATATTGTTTATTTTCTCAACAATGTTGCTCAAATTTTCCACTTCTTCGTCGGTAAATCCTTCTTTTGAGTAATCATTTTCAAGTGTTTGTATATATGCAAAAAGGGTCTGTATGTTTGTGTTTATTTTTTTGCGTAAATCATTATTTTCCGGTATGTTCATACGGTTAAGTTTTTCGTTAAGTGCTTGTGTCGCAGTGTGCGCGAACACTCCTATGTCCGCGAGTGTTCCTTCAATAGAAAAGTACGAACCTGATATTTTGCATGATTCTATTTCTCCCCCTTCTATTTCCACAAGTGGTTCCGGTATCGGTTGAATTTCGGGTTCTGTGTATTTTGTTACAGGTTTTGTTGCGTCTAATTCGGAACCACTCAGCTCTCGTTTGTTTTCAGTAAGCGTTTGTTGTGCTTCGTATGTTCGGATGGCCTCTTGGTACCAGCTCGCGGCATCTTTATAGAAGCTGTTTGCATTTGAAAGGTTGTTTACAGTAAGAGATTTGTCCGCAGCGTTAATGGCGCCGACTATTTTATCAAACATCTCGCCGTTCATTTTTTCAATATTTTTTTCTATATCGGAGCGTAGCTCGCTTATATTTGTGTGCAGTAAGTCTAACTGTTCCTGTGTCCCGTTTGTTTTTTCAACAACCCCTTCTTTTACATTCCTTACAATTTCGTTTACTACCTCGAGTGCGCGTTCTATGTCTTTTTTTGCTTCAATAAATTCTCTGTTATTGATTGATGTGACCGCGTCCATCTTTACATCTGCAATTCTTACCTGTTCTTCATTTGTGAGTAATCTTCCAATGTGTTTTTCTACTTCTAATATTAATTGCTGAAGATCTTCCCGTGCTTGATCGGGGTTTTTTTCAGGGTCAGCTATTTTAAATTGAGAAGCTTCTACAATGTTTTGGGGTTTTTCGTGAGAATTCATAGTATGTTTTTAGTATAACAGAAGTTTTATTTTTGTTCGTGTGCTTTTACGGTGTTCACATGTTTTTGTCTGATATTTTTACCAAAAAAATAGGAAAAAGTGATTAAAAAATTGTCCACCGAGTACTTTTTTATGCTGTTGACTTATCAAGTGTGGAGAGTATAGTAGGAGTATATCTCATATGATGGGATATACAGTAATGACTGATTTATCCTTGTTTTACAGGCTTTTGTTGTAAATAGCTTGAAAAATATTCTGAAAAAGATGGAGTATTACTACATAAACTTAGCTTATTAAACCCTACAATCAGGATCCTGATTTTCCAAAACGCTTAGATATAAATCAGGTGACAAAGTATCAAAAGGTGTCCCAATACGCCGCGGGAGCGCTTTTATGTGTTTTCTTACTCGGTATACCGACACCTGTTCATGCTGGATCGGTAAAAAATTTCTTTTCTTTTTTATCAAACGTTTTTGCCTCACAAAGCGCCGACATTCCACTTGAGGCATCGGTATATAATTCCCAAACAGTACCACTTCCTCGTGCCGCGTTGAATATTGACCCAAACCCTTCGCAAGGGGGTGCGGAAATTATTATTGTAGACAACGAGGCACTTTTGTCTGAAGAAGGACCTTCAGGGACACAGGTAGACATAAATGATGAGACAACATCAGACCAGATCAGTATTTACGTTGTTCGTGAAGGTGACTCCTTGTCACAAATTGCTAAAATGTTCAATGTTTCTGTCGGTACCATTATTTGGGCAAACGACATACGGCGTGGCTCCTTGATACGTCCAGGTGAAACACTTATCATTCTTCCTATTTCTGGGGTGCGTCATATCGTGAAGAGTGGAGATACTTTGAAGACAATTGTTAAGAAATATGATGGTAATATTGAAGAGGTGTTGCAGTATAATGATTTGACTGAAAGCACAACACTGTCTGTTGGAGATGTTGTTGTCGTTCCTGGAGGTGAAATGGCGATACCGGTATATTCTTCAAGAAACACTATTGTCAAAGGTACAGGCGGACCAACATACAGCGGGTATTACTTACGTCCAGTTAATGGTCGTCGTTCACAGGGATTGCATGGATATAACGCGGTAGACATAGCCGCTCATCAAGGAACCCCTGTAGTTGCAGCTGCGTCAGGCGTGGTTATTATCAACCGGTCATATGGATGGAATGGTGGATATGGAAAGTATATTGTGATTAAACACAACAACGGTACGCAAACACTTTATGCACACAATAGTCAAAATATTGTTTTTCAAGGGCAGTACGTCGTGCAGGGTCAAGTGATTGGGTATGTTGGTTCAACAGGAAGGTCAACTGGCGCACATGTTCACTTTGAAGTGCGTGGTGCTAAAAATCCTTTCTAATTTCTCTATATATATTCAAATGTTTTTAAAATAGCGCCTTACAGCGCTATTTTAATTTCGTACGGACTGGTTTTATAGTAAATACCCACTTGTTAGTTGTCATTGAGTTGTTATTATTTTTCCTTCCATTCTTTTTTATTATAACAATTAAAATTTTATTAGATTTTGGTGGTAAATAGGCAAATAAAAAACCACCCGAAACCTAAAGGTGGAGAAAAAATAGGTTAGGGGTGGTTTTGGTATCGTCTCAACTAAAAATAGAAAGATAGTGTACATCATACCTCGTGTGTTACAAAAATTAACTAAAAGTGTAGATATATGTACTGTTTGACTATCTTCATAGTCCAAGTCGCAAAACGACAATCAGGAACATAACGTTGATCCTGTTTCAAAGAACTGATGACAAACATTACTGTTTATCTATTTCTAAGTATATACGTTATAAAAGACACGTAAAGGACATACCTGTGGATAACTTGTTGTCTTTTATATATGGCTAGAAACAAAGACAGCCGAACGCTCGTCAGCAGTTGACATCTCTAACCTTTCTTGGTTTGTCGTTGTTGTTGATGGTGTTTGTATGACGGTCTACGCACACCTGTCGGCAGGTGGCTCTGAAAAAGGTATCGTCGTCGGAACGCTTGACAAGTATGCTGTGTATGTCGGAATAATCTATGTCCTGTTTGCTTTCGTAAACATACTCTTCCTGTCGTGATCAGTGATGTAACTGACCACCTTCTTTGAGAGCGGTTTTTTCGTACACGTATCAAAATTTCAAAAAAGTCGGACATCGAATGTCCGACTTTTTCTTTTTTCATCTTATTCAGACTGTTCACAATTACTCCAGTATACTGGAGTAATTGTGAGTGGAGAGGTTTGACTTATGGTCAATGTGTTCAAAAGTTTTGTGTGGTTTAAAGAGCTTTGTTGGTACAATAGAGTTAGCTTATAGCTATTAGCTATTAGCTTTTAGGGTTGCGTTTTTTCTCGAATACCTAGAACCTAATAGCTAACACCTATAACCTATAAAATCATGCACGTTCCTGAAGAACAATTAAAAAAATTTGTTATAGAAGCTGGACTTGTGTCAGAAAAAGACTTTGATGCAGTTATTAAGGAGGCGACCAAGAAAAAAATTGAAATAAAAGATATTTTGGTGAGTAGTGGATATATTGGCAATGATGAATTGCGGCGCATTGAAGCACAGGTCATGGGTATTCCGTTTGTTAGTTTGAAAAATAAACGTATTGATTTCGACGTACTTTCAATGATTCCCGAACCAATTGCACGTGGTCATAATATTGTGGCATTTAAAAAGACGGGAGATTCGCTTGAGGTAGCGATGCTTGATACGAATGATTTGACCGCAATTAACTTTGTAAAGAAAAAAGTTGGATTGAAGATTTTACCACGTCTCACAGATGAAACTTCAATAAAAAATGTATTGGTTCAGTATCAAAAAACACTCCAAGACGAATTTAGTGAGTTAATAAAACGAGAGTCTGTTTCTCTCAAAAAATTATCTGCTGGGGGTGTGAGCGCTGAGGCGTCACAGGAGGAACTTAAAAAAATGGCAGAAAACATACCTGTTATTCGCATTGTTGACGCACTTATTAAACATGCCATTATTCAAAACGCTTCCGATATTCATATTGAGCCGATGGAAAAAAAGATTCTCGTACGATACCGTATTGACGGAATTTTACACGATGCAATGATGCTTCCAAAAAGCGCTTCTGCAAGCATTACTGCACGTATCAAGGTGCTCGCAAACTTGAAGCTTGATGAAAAACGCTTACCTCAAGACGGACGATTTAAGGTTGAGGTATACAGAGAAAAGGTTTCTTTTCGTGTTTCTGTGTTGCCGACGTACTTTGGCGAAAAGACCGTCATGCGTCTTTTGAAAGAGACATCTGGCGGGTACTCGTTAGAAGGACTCGGCTTTCATGGCACAGCACTTGAGCGTGTGCACAGTGCGTTGAGTAAAAAAACAGGAATGGTATTAACGACGGGACCAACTGGATCAGGAAAAACCACAACACTATATACTGTGCTTGACTTACTAAACACTCCTGACGTTAATATTTCAACCATTGAAGACCCTATTGAATATCAGATGCCACGCATTAATCAAACACAAGTGAAGCCAGCGATTGGTTTTACGTTTTCTGAAGGACTACGATCTTTGGTGCGACAAGACCCTGATATTATTATGATCGGTGAGATTCGTGATAATGAAACAGCAAGTTTAGCGGTGAATGCGGCGCTTACCGGACATCTTGTTTTTTCTACTCTGCACACTAACTCTGCTGCGGGCGCTGTCCCACGACTTTTTGACATGGACGTTGAACCTTTTTTGCTCGTATCTACAGTTAAGGTTGTTATTGGTCAGCGACTTGTGCGAAGACTTTGTACCGAAAAAGAAGAATATTTACTAAGTCAGGCAGAGTTGCGTAACTTACAAAAAATAGTCGACCTTGATAAAGTTTTAGGTGTACTTAAAGAAGAAAACATTGTTGGAAAAGATGCGGTTTGGACTAAAATACCTTTTTATAAACAAAAAGAATCATCCGAATGTGAATCGGGATATCGAGGGAGAGTCAGTATATATGAAGTATTTCCGATTACACCAACTATCAAGGAATTAGTTATGAAACGAGCAACAACTGCTGATATTGAAAAGCAGGCACGTGACGAGGGGATGCTTACTATGCTTGAAGATGGTATTTTTAAAGCAGCGCAAGGACTAACTACAATTGAAGAAGTATTGCGAGTGGTGAATGAGTAACGGTCCTGTTCGCAGACTTGTGTTTAAGACCTTGAATACAAGTCTGTGGATATAAAATGTTATCTCCATCTTTTCTTACTTACAGCGAGTAAAAGGTGAGGATGATGACTGTGTAACACAAATTCTCACTATCGCTCAAATTTTTTAACAAAATCTATTATGCCAAAATATAATTACAAAGCAGTGAAAGAAAATGGAAAGACGTACCATGGGACAGTAACTGCCCCCGATCGTTTTGTGGTGTACGATAAAATTCGAAAAGAAAAAGGAACAGTCATTTCTGTGGCTGAAGCAGGACGAGGTGTTTCTTTTTCAATGAATTCGTTGAATACGATGTTTTCCACGGTAAAAACAAGCGAAAAAATTGTCTTCACGAGAAACTTAAGTGCGATGGTTAAAGCAGGTATTCCTATTTCACGCGCTCTAAGTGTAATGGAGCGTCAAACTAAAAATCCAAAATTAAAAGCAACACTTTATTCGGTTAGAGAGAGTGTTAAAAAAGGAAAAAGTCTGCATGAATCTTTTGGGAAACATCCACGTATTTTTTCAAAACTTTTTGTATCTATGGTAAGGGCTGGAGAGGAGTCAGGAAAATTTGTTGAAGCACTGCAGAGTATTGGTAATCAAATGAAGCGTGCGTACGCCTTAAATAAACGTATAAAGGGAGCGCTTACCTACCCCACTATTATATTGGGAGCAATGGTGGTTATTGGAATACTTATGCTTGCATATGTTGTACCCACACTCTCGCAAACATTTAAAGAACTTAATGCAGAACTACCTAAAAGCACACAAGCAATTATTACAACGAGTGACTTTCTTTCTGAACATACTCTTATAGCCATTGTACTTATTATTGGTTTTGGTGTATTGGTGTGGATGTTGGCACGAACACGTATAGGAAAGCGATTTATTGACTATACAGTACTGCACATCCCAGTGATTGAGGTTCTTGTGCAAGAGACAAATTCTGCACGGACCGCTCGTACACTTTCTTCCCTTCTCGCTTCAGGTGTTGAGGTTGTTATGGCTATAGGTATTACACAAGAGGTTATACAAAACTCGTATTATAAAACTGTGCTTAGTGATGCAGAACAAATAATTAAAAAAGGCAAACCTATTTCTACTGCATTTACTAAGAATACACATCTTTATCCTGTTTTAGTGGGAGAAATGATAGCAGTTGGTGAAGAAACAGGACGACTGTCTGATATGTTGAATGACATTGCTGATTTTTACGAAGAAGAAGTTGAACAAAAAACTAAAAATCTCTCCACAATTATTGAACCGTTTCTTATGATTATTATTGGGTCTGCGGTAGGATTTTTCGCGCTTTCGATGATTACTCCGATATATTCAATTTCGCAGAGTATTTAGTAGATAGTAGGAGGTAGAATTAAAGAATGAAAAATGTTTTTTCAAAAAAAGAATACCCACTCTTCACATCTTACTCCCCACTTTCCCGTAAAGGTTTCACCTTTATTGAGGTCCTCGTTATTGTGGCAGTGACCGCAGTCATTCTATCCTTATCTACGGGTGTATTTAATAAATTTAATAACAACCAAGCACTAAATAACGCGACTCGTGATACGCTGTCGTTGTTGGAAGAAGCACGTTCGCTTACCCTCGCTTCTAAAAACAACGATGTGTACGGTGTGCACTTCGCAACAAACCAAGTTACGCGTTTCAGAGGAAATACGTATGTAACGACTTCGACTGATAATTACGTGATTCAACTTCCATCTAAAATTAGTATTGAAAACATTTCACTAGCTGGTGGTGGGTCTGACGTCATTTTCAAACGCTTAACAGGAGGGACAAATTATTCTGGCTCCGTGACACTAGTTGTTACAAATGACGCGATCGCTTCAACCACACTCACTATTCATTCAACGGGTCTTGTTGAGTAATGATTTTATGCATTTATATTTTACAAAACAAAATACACAAGACGGAGTTGGTATCATTGAGGTAGTTATCGGTACGTCTATAATCGCTCTCTCACTCGTTGGTGTCGTTGCGGCTTTTATCTTACATTTTCAGGCAGGATCTGAAAATACAAAAAAAATACAGGCAACATATTTGTTAGAGGAAGGGGTTGAGATTGCACGATTTTTACGTGACGTGAGTTGGGTGTCAAATATAGCACCCCTTGATTCGAGTACAGATTATTATTTGAATTTTGATGGACTTTCGTGGCAGATTACCTCAACACCACAACCATACATCGACGGAACGTTTGAAAGAAAACTAACTATTGGGGACGTATATCGTCGGAATTCGGATAGCGATATTGTTTCTGCCACTTCCACAGAATCAAAAACTATTGATACAAATATTCACCTTATTACCGTGAGTGTGTCGTGGCCACTGGAAACAGGAACAGTTGTGGCGACAACAACAGCAAAACTAGAAGCGTATTTGGCTAACATATTCTAACGTTGTCTGTGTATTTAGTATATGTATAAGGAAAAACGATTTAAAAAGCTTCCATATACCTATACAATATACTTCTCAAGAGGTATTTGCATAAAAAGAATTACTATGAAAAAAGGTATACAAGAAAGATTTTCACAAGGCGGATTCTCATTAATTGAGATGCTTGTATATGTTGCAATTCTTGCGTCTATTGCCGTGGTAGTTGTTAATGTTGCGGTGGTTCTTGCGGAGTCATACGGAACATTGCAAGCAACACGAAATATAAATATTTCTGCGGTTACTGCTCTGGAACGTGTTGTGCACGATGTACGCGTTTCAAAAAATGTTGATGTTGGAAATAGCACACTTGGTAGTCACCCCGGACGACTTACATTAACTCGTGCCACCACAACGCCGACGACGTCAGAGTTTTATCTTGATAACGGTATTTTGAAGGTACGAGAAGACGGGGTGGTAGCGGGTTCACTCACAAATGACAATACGTCTGTGACCAACCTTGTATTTCGTCACGTTGTTAGTGGCTCGATTGAGTTGGTTAAAATAGAAGCAACCCTAGAAAGTACCGTTGGGACCACTACTAAAACAGAAAACTTTTTTGATTCAATTATATTACGAGGTTCGTATTAAAAAGCTATGAGGCACAATTTTAAAACAAAAAAGTATCTTGAAGAATTTCTACTTCAACAACGGCAAGGGGGACAAGCTATTGTCATCGCAGTCCTATTTTTCCTTATGGGAAGTTTTATTATTGTAAGTGGTATCACTGCGCCGGTGTTGCGCGATATACAACAAGCGCGCGTATTGGAACTGTCTAAAAAAAGTTTTTATTTTTCTGAAAGTGGTATTGAGGATGTGTCTCACCGCATTAAGACAGGCCTCCCCGTTTCTTCTACGGAAGAACTCATTTTTGATAACGGAAGTGCGTTAACCGCAGTTGTTTCAGTGGGTAATAACAAAGAAATAACCTCTGTTGGAGATAAAAAAGAATACATTAGAAAAAGTTTTGCAGTTATTAGGAAAGGTAACAAAATTTCTTTTCCTTACGTTGTCCATGCTGGCAGAGGTGGTCTTATTATGAAAGACAAGTCTGAGATTTTTGGTGACGTATATTCAAACGAGGGTTCTATCATTGCAAAAAAGTCAAATAAAATAAAAGGAGACGCTGTTTCGTCTGGCGTATACGGGTTGATAGACGGAGTGAGTATTAAAAATACTGGAGGAATAGAAGGCCCTCTTATTTTAAGTGACGCATACGCTGGAACTATTAGAGATTCTACTATTGGTGGAGATGCATACTATCAAACTATTTCTAACACAACTGTGAACGGAACAGAGTATTCTGGTAGCGCTAATCAGTCGTCACGTCCATTTCCTATTTCAGATGTAGATATTGAGAAATGGAAGAAGACAGCTGAAGACGGTGGCACAATAACTTCACCTTGCAAAATCAAAGAAGGAACGACAAGTTTGGGGCCTATAAAAATAGAGTGTGACCAGTTTAAAATTGAAGATGACGCCACTATTGAGCTTGGTGGCCCAGTATGGATTGAAGGAAAGCTTAGAATTGAGGAAAATTCTGTGATTCGTATTAATCCAACTTTAGGTAATACAAGTGTACCAATAATAACTGATGATGGAGATAACTCTGACGACGGTAGTATTATTGAAATAGAGAAAAGTGTCCAATTTTTTGGTACAGGGAGTGAACAATCATACGTGTTGGTTATTTCACAAAATACTGATG
>Ga0114932_10000897_pt1 | contig 35029 bp, 32 predicted proteins | sample 2SBtaG_2_FD_87286 | JGI IMG/M metagenome (GOLD analysis project Ga0114932, IMG submission 87286) | Deep subsurface microbial communities from Kolumbo volcano to uncover new lineages of life (NeLLi) - 2SBTROV12_ACTIVE470 metaG | ecosystem: Environmental > Aquatic > Marine > Volcanic ...
CGCCCCGACGAAAAATCCGTCCTCGTAGCCCTGCAGGGAAAACGCGCGGCCATCGACCACCAGATCAGCGCCCTGTTCGACGCCGGAATTGACCAGACCGGTGATGCGGTCCTTGGCGGCGGCGGTGATGACAGGGCCGAAATCAACGTCGTTGCCCGCAGTATAAGGGCCAATTTTCAGACTTTCGACGCGCGGGGTAAGTGCGGCGATCATGCGGTCCGCGGTGTCATCGCCGACCGGCACCGCCACCGAAATCGCCATGCAGCGTTCGCCGGCGGCACCAAAACCGGCTCCGATCAATGCGTCGACCACCTGATTCATATCGGCGTCGGGCATGATGATGGCGTGATTTTTCGCGCCGCCAAAACACTGCACGCGTTTGCCGGCGGCGCAACCACCGGCGTAGATATACTGAGCAATCGGGGTCGAGCCGACAAAGCCGATCGACTGGATGACCGGATCACCGATGATGCAATCGACCGCCTCTTTGTCACCGTTGACGATCTGCAGAATGCCCTTGGGCAATCCGGCCTCTTCCATCAGTTCGGCCAGCAACAGGCAGACCGACGGGTCGCGTTCGGATGGTTTCAGGATAAACGCGTTACCGCAAACGATGGCCGGTGCGAACATCCACATGGGGATCATGGCGGGAAAGTTGAACGGCGTGATGCCGCCGCAGACCCCCAGTGGCTGTTTCATCGAATACATGTCGATGCCCGGACCGGCGCCGTCGGTGTATTCGCCTTTCAGCAGTTGCGGCGCGCCGATGCAGTATTCCACCACCTCAAGCCCGCGCATGACGTCACCGGCGGCGTCGGGCAGGGTTTTCCCGTGCTCGCGCGACAATGCCTCGGCCAACTTGTCCATGTCGCGGTGCAAAAGATCGACCATTTTCATCATTACGCGCGCGCGTTTTTGCGGGTTCTGCGCGGCCCACGCCGGTTGCGCCGCCTGCGCGGCGGCTACGGCGGTTGCCATTTCGGCGGCGTTGGCCAGCGGCGTTTTGGCGATCTGTTCTCCGGTTGCCGGATTGAAAACATCGGCAAAGCGTCCCGACGCACCCGAGACGTGTTCGCCGTTGATGTAATGGGTCAGCTCTTGCATGGGGGTTCCTTTTGATCGAATAGTAAATATCTGACTCTTGGACTAACAAACTCCGTTGACTTTGAAAATGGCAAAGCACGCGGCAGACCGCGATTTTTGCTATCGGTGCACACCGTCGGAATGAGCGGCTGTACTTGACAGAATATGGCCGCCAAGGCAGTTTAATCAAATAGGTAGATGGGGGCACGACCGATGATTGTATCGCAGATTTTGCAAAGTAAACCCAACCACGATGTGTCCACGATATCCGGCACGAAAACCGTGTCGGATGCCGCGCAGACCATGGCAGATATGCGCTTTGGTGCCCTGGTGGTGTCCGAAGACGGCAAAACTGTCGACGGCATATTGTCCGAACGCGACATTGTGCGTGAAATCGGCAAACGCGGCGCAGGGTGTCTGGCCGATATCGTTCGTAACATCATGACCAAAAACATAATTGCCTGTGCAAAAACCGATTTGGCCGACGCGGTGCTGGCCACGATGACCAAACAGCGTTTCCGCCACATGCCGGTTTTAGAAGCCGGTGCCATGGTCGGATTGATCTCAATCGGCGATGTGGTCAACGCCCGGCTTTCGGAAATGAGCATGGAAAACGAGGCGCTGGAAAGTATGATCAAGGGCTTTTGACTCCTTTTCCTGATTTTTCTTTACATCGGCGCGCGCTTGGTGTTCGTGTATTTTGCCGCGAAATCAAAAGGTAAGTGATGCGCATAGGACTCTATCCGGGCACGTTTGATCCCATAACGCTGGGGCATATCGATATCATCCGGCGCGCCATGACGCTTGTGGACCGTCTGGTGATTGGCGTGGCTATCAACCGTGACAAAGGGCCGTTGTTTTCTCTGGAAGAGCGCGTCGCCATGATCGAACAAGAGTGCGCAAAGGCAGCAGGCAACAGTCCTGTCGACATCGTGGTGCATCCGTTTGAAAACCTGCTGATCCATTGTGCGCAACAGGTCAACGCCAGTGTGATTATCCGTGGCTTGCGCGCCGTTTCTGATTTTGAATACGAATTTCAAATGGTTGGCATGAATCGCGCATTGGATCGCGACGTGGAGACCGTGTTTCTGATGGCCGATGTCGCGCATCAGGCGATTGCGTCGCGGCTGGTCAAGGAAATTGCCCGTCTAAAGGGCGATGTTTCAAAATTTGTGCCCGAGGCCGTGTTGGCGGCGTTGCAGGACAAATATGGGAAATGATCGGCGTCAAACCTGTCAGACGCGGCGGTTTGGCACTTTCGCGCCACGGCAAACTCCACTAGATTGCGCCAACGATTTGCCGCAGGAGACTTGAATGGCCGAGACCACCGATCCAGAAAACAGACTTGTGATTGCGCTGAAAGACGGCGAAGTGACGATTGATCTGCTGCCCGACGTGGCACCGAACCATTGCGCCCGTATCAAGGAACTGGCGCGCGCAGGCGCTTATGATAATGTGGCTTTTCACAGGGTCATCCCCGGTTTCATGGCGCAGACCGGCGACGTACAGAACGGCAATATGGAGCGTGATTTCAATATCCGCCTTGCCGGAACCGGCGGATCTGATCTGGGCAATGTTGCGGCAGAATTTTCCAAACTACCCTTTGATCGCGGCGCGTTGGGCGCTGCGCGGTCGCAGGATCCGAATTCGGCGAACTCGCAGTTCTTTATCATGTTCGCCGACGGCCATTTTCTGAATGGCCAATACACCGTCTTTGGCCGGGTGACCTCGGGCATGGATTTCGTTGACAATATCGAAAAGGGGGAGCCGCCAATGTCACCGGACCGTATGGTTTCGGTAAAAGTCGCGGCTGATATCGTATGAAAATAGTTATCCGAATTATTGCTGTTCTTGTCATTCTCGTTGCTGCGATGATGGCCTATTTTATACTGACCGAACCGGATATTCCGACACCGCCTCCGGTGCCGACGTCAACGGGTTCTTTGGAAATGCCGACAGGCACGTACAACATATTCGGGTAATTTCATCCGACCGCGACGATCGCCCGGAAAACCGGGTTCGTGGCGGTCATTCGTTTCGCCGCAACTGGGAAAGTACAGTATGACAAAAATAATCATCAGAATAGTGGCGGTTATCGTCATTTTGGTTGCCGCGATGCTGGCCTATTTCATATTGTCCGAACCGGATATTCCCGCACCACCACCCGCGCCGGTGGTCACATCGCAGGCCTCAGCGTCGGGCGGGGAAACGCAGGAAACTGCTGACGAAACATTTGCCATGTCCGAGGAAAGCTCGGAAATGGCGACGACCGATGAAACAGCGATGACGGCCGACGAAACCTCAACCATGAGCGAAGAAACGTCGGAAATGGCGGCAACCGATGAGACCTCGACTATGAGCGAAGAAACATCGGAAATGGCTACAGGCGACGAAAGCTCGACCATGACCGAGGAAACGTCGGAAATGGCCACGACCGATGAAACCGCAACCATGAGCGAGGAAACGTCGGAAATGGCCACGACCGATGAAACCGCAACCATGAGCGAGGAAACATCGGAACCGGCAAGTACCATGCAAGAGGGAGACGACGCGCAGGCCATGGAGACGCAGCACGCGTCCAACACGCTCGTGATCGAAGTTGGCGGCGGAAATGAAGGCACCATCGAAATCGAGCTGAATGCCGATATCGCCCCCAACCACGTGGCGCGGATCAAAAAACTGGCAGCGGCGGGCGCTTATGACAACATCATCTTCCACCGTGTGATTGATGGTTTCATGGCCCAGACCGGTGACGTTCTTTATGGCGAACACGGCACTGACACAACGTATGCCGCGGGCACCGGTGGTTCGGATGAGCCAAATTTGCAAGCCGAATTTTCAGAGGAAAGCTTTACCGCAGGTGTTGTTGGCATGGCGCGTGCCAGCGACCCGGATTCGGCGAATTCGCAGTTCTTCATCATGTTTGGCGACGCGCCTTATCTGGATGGTCAGTACACCGTCGTCGGCAAGGTCGTGGCGGGAATGGACGTCGTCAATGCGATTAAAAAAGGCGATCCCAACGATAACGGTTCGGTGCGTGATCCTGATTTTATGAAACGCGTCTACATAAAATAACGCCCTCCAGGGACAGATACAGACGGGCAGTACCGGTTGATTTCGGTGCCGCCCTCCTCCGTTTGCTCATATCTGCGTGAGGTGGGCTGTGCCGGATGCGATTTCTCTGCAAGGCTGTCGTCATGTGATTCCCAGACCCACGGCGGTAACTTTTCATGCGATATTTCAAATTTCTGGCCTTGGCGGCTGTCATCGTGATTGGCGTCGTTGCCCCGGCAAGCGCGCAGGTTGGTCGCTGGAAGCGCGAGTGGCCAAATACCGATTTCACAAAATCATCGGTAGATTTTGGCGAAATATTCAGTGGCGGCCCCGGCAAAGACGGCATTCCGTCGCTGCCCTCGGTGAGCTTTCACAAAGCCGGAGCGGAGAAGCGCGTCAAAGGCCGCGAACCGGTCATAACAGTGGAGCTCGAGGGATTTGCGCCACGCGCCTATCCCGTGCGCTATTTGACATGGCACGAAATCGCCAATGACGTGATCGGCGAGACCCCCGTGGCGGTGACTTTCTGCCCGCTGTGCAATTCGGGGCTGGTGTTCGACCGCCGCGTCAACGGCAAGGTGCTGAGCTTTGGCGTGTCAGGCAAATTGCGCAATTCCGATATGGTGATGTTTGACCGCGAAACCGAAAGCTGGTGGCAGCAACTGATCGGCACGGGTATTGTCGGCGAGCACACCGGCAGCAAACTAGTGCAGCTGGTCAGTTGGATGGAAAGCTGGGACGAATTCAAGGCGCGCAATCCGGACGGTCTGATCATGGATGAACCCAATGCTCCGCGCCGCTATGGCAGCAACCCTTATGCGGGCTATGACAGTTTGGCACGGCCCTTTTTGTACAACGGCGAGTTACCGCCCCACGGCGTGCCGCCGCTGGCGCGGGTGCTAAAGATCGGCGACAAAGCCTGGCCGCTGACCCGGCTGCGTGACCTGGAGACGCTGACAGAGGACGGTGTGATCATTACCTGGACATCAGGTCAGGCCTCGGCGCTGGATTCGCGTAACATCGGCAAAGGCAAAGACGTGGGCACCATCCGCGTGCGCGACGCCAAAACCGGCAAAGACATCAAACACGACGTGGTGTTCGCTTTTGCGTTTCACGCATTTTTTCCCAATGGCACATGGATGCTGTGCAACAGTTAAAAGGTCACGGGGCTTAAAACCTGCACCACTTGCTTTGGCGGTGGTGTAATTTTCTATTCAAACCGCAGCAGCGCGTGGCGTTTTTTGCCGGCCGACAGTTTCACCTGCGCAGAAATTTCATCCACTGTAATCATTCGTCCCGGGTCGTTCATGGGCGCGTCATTCAATTTTATCGCGCCACCGGCGACCAGCCGTTTCGCGTCTTTGCCCGATCCCGCCAGCGCGGTTTTGACCAGCGCCTGTACAATCGACAACCCTTGGGCGCTTAGCTCGGACTGCGCCAGAACCGTGGTCGGAAGCGCGTCACCCACGCCGCCGTGCGCGAACACCTCGCGCGCCGTGGATTCTGCCTGCGCGGCCGCCTTCGCGCCATGCGCCAGTGTGGTTACAGCGTTGGCCAGAGTGACCTTGGCAGCGTTGATTTCACTGCCGTCCAGCGCGCCAAGCCGATTACATTCGTCAATGTCGATCTCGGTGTATAATTTCAAAAACCGTCCTACGTCGGCGTCGGTGGTGTTGCGCCAGAATTGCCAGAACGCGTAAGGGCTGCACATGTCCGCGTTCAGCCACACCGCGCCATCCGCCGATTTGCCCATCTTTTTACCGTCGGAAGTTTCAAGCAACGGCGTGGTCAGACCGAACACATGCGTGCCTGAAACCCGGCGCGTCAGATCGACGCCGTTGACGATATTGCCCCATTGGTCCGAGCCACCCATCTGCAACAAGCAACCGAAACGTTGATTAAGTTCCAGGAAATCATAGGCCTGCAGGATCATGTAATTAAATTCCAGAAACGACAGGCTTTGTTCGCGATCGATCCGCGATTTCACGCTATCAAAGGCCAGCATACGGTTGATGCTGAAATGCCGCCCGATGTCGCGTAGAAATTCGAGATAATTCAGCTGATCGAGCCACGTGGCGTTGTTGATCATGACCGCACCAGTATCACCGTCACCGTACGTAAGGTACTGGGCAAAAACCCGTTTGATACCGTCGATATTGGCGTTGATCGCCGCTGCGTCCAACAGCGGGCGCTCGTCGGCACGAAAGCTTGGATCACCGACTTTGGTGGTGCCACCGCCCATCAGCACCAGCGGTTTGTGGCCGCATTTCTGTAACCAGCGAAACATCATGATCTGGATCAGCGATCCCACATGCAGCGAATTGGCGGTGGCGTCAAAGCCGATATAGGCGGGAACGACACCTGCGCACAACGCCGAGTCAAGCGCCGCGTAATCGGTGCAATCGGCGATAAAGCCGCGCGCCTGCATGATGCGCAGAAACTCCGATTTTGGCGTGAAAGTCATTGTCTAACCCGTGTTGCTTTGATGTTATGGCCTTCTACAGGGGAAGAGGAGCGAAAGAAAAGCAAAATGGCGCACGCAAAGGCAGTTTGGGCACTCGGGTTAATGTCGGGCACGTCGATGGACGGCGTTGACGCGGCCATGTTGCTGACCGATGGCGAGCAAATTTATGATTTTGGGCCTAACCATTACCGCGCCTATTCAACCGCAGAGCGACAGGGCATTTCAGATGCTCTGGGGATGTGGCCTGACGGTGGCGTGGCGGTACGCGTGGCGGAGGAGATTGTGCGCACCGCCCATGCCGATGTTATCGCCGGATTTGATGGTGTCGATCTGGTCGGATTTCACGGTCAGACGCTGACGCACGACCCTGCGCAATCGCGCACGCATCAGGTGGGCGACGGGGCGCGGCTGGCGGCGCAATGCGGCCTTCCGGTGGTGTGGGATTTTCGCAAGAACGATGTGGCGGCGGGCGGGCAGGGTGCCCCTTTGGCACCGTATTTCCATTTTGCCTGTGCCAAATTTATCGGTGCCGACGCGCCGCTGGCGTTTTTGAACCTTGGCGGCGTCGGCAATCTGACGTGGGTTGATCCACGCCAAACCCGCGCCGAATCCAATTGTGCGGTCCTGGCGTTTGATACAGGACCGGCGAATGCACCGATCGATGATCTGGTGGGCCGTAAAACGGATCAGAAATTTGATGCCGACGGTATCCTGGCGCAGCGCGGGCAGGTGGACGCGGCGGTTCTGGCGGGTTTTCTGACCCATCCGTATTTCCAGCGGTCCGCCCCCAAATCACTGGACCGAAACGAATTTTCCGCACTTTCCAGCGATGTTGACGCGTTGGACACGGCGGATGGATGCGCCACATTGGTGGCCTGCGCGGTTGCAGCGGTAAAGATGGGTCTGACAGGTTGCCCCGAGGTGTCAAAGGTTTTGGTCACGGGCGGAGGTCGGCGCAACCCCGCCATGATGACAGGTCTGGACGCGGCGCTTGACGCGCCGGTTTTACCAGTTGAACGCGTTGGTCTTAACGGTGACATGCTGGAAGCGCAGGCGTTTGCCTATCTGGCTGTGCGCAGCCAGCGCAGCCTGCCGTTAAGTGGGCCGACCACCACCGGTGTGCCGGATTTAACCTGCGGTGGGCGGCTTAGCTTGCCATAGGTCAGCGCGGAATATCAAAATCCGGGTCAGCCAGATGAAAGCCGTCAAACTGAAATCCCGGGGAAACCGTGCAGCCCGCAAGGCTCCACGCACCTGTCGAGCGCGCCGATTGCCAATGCTGTGCCGGAACAATGACCTGAGGCGCGTGGCCCGCAGCGATATCCGGCCCCAAAACATCGTCACGGCACGGCCCAAGATCGGTTGCCGCGCGCGATAGAATAAGCGGCGCACCGGCGTAAAAATGCCAGATTTCGACAGCATCCACATGATGCCAGTGGCTTTGCTGGCCTTTTTCAAGCAGGTAATAAATCGCCGTGCCTGTTGGGCGTTCACCACCCTGCGCCGCTGCTTGCCACGTCTGACGATACCAGCCCCCCTCGGGGTGGGGCTGCAGTGCCAGCGATTTGATGATGTCAAAGGCAGTCATGTTGCCAATATAGACACGTTTTTAGCCAATCAAAAGGAGACGCTGCGCGACATGCGATGAGCCGCAAGGCGGCAATTTTTCGCCGCGCGCGCGCATTTGGGCAAAAATGCAGGAAGTGGTTACTTCAGAATTGTGCGCCCGGCGTAAGCGGCAGCAACGCCAAGCTGTTCTTCGATCCGGATCAGCTGATTGTATTTCGCCAGCCGGTCGGAACGCGATAAAGAGCCGGTTTTGATCTGGCCGCAGTTGGTGGCGACTGCCAGATCAGCGATGGTTGTGTCTTCGGTTTCGCCGGAGCGGTGGCTCATCACGCAGGTGAACGCCGCCTTATGCGCCATATCGACAGCGGCGAGTGTTTCGCTTAGCGTGCCAATCTGGTTGACTTTGACCAGCAATGAATTGGCGCATCTATCTGCAATTCCGCGCTGGAGACGCGCCGGGTTGGTGACAAACAGATCGTCGCCGACCAGTTGAACCTTGTCGCCAAGCGACGCGGTCAGGGCCTGCCAGCCGTCCCAGTCGTCTTCAGACATGCCGTCTTCGATTGAAAAGATCGGATAGGACGCGACCAGCCCGGCAAGGTAGGCTGCGTTTTCGTCCGAATTCAGACGTTTGCCTTCACCAATCATGTTGTATACGCCATCCACGTAATATTCGGTGGCGGCGCAATCCAGTGCCAAAACGATGTCGTCACCCGGCCTATACCCGGCTTTTTCAATTGATTTCATAAAGAAATCAAGCGCATCTGTGGTGGAGCTGATGTTGGGGGCAAAGCCACCTTCGTCACCTATTCCAGTGCTAAGTCCCGCTGCCGACAATTCGGCCTTGAGCGTGTGAAAGATTTCCGAGCCGACGCGCACAGCGTCGCGCAACGTATCTGCAGCCACCGGCATGATCATGAATTCCTGAATATCAATCGGATTATCGGCGTGTTCGCCGCCATTGATAATATTCATCATGGGAACGGGCATCACCCGCGCCGACGTGCCGCCGACATAGCGGTAAAGCGGTTGATCCCCGTAGGCCGCCGCTGCTTTGGCCACCGCCAGCGAAACGCCCAGAATGGCGTTGGCCCCCAATCGGCCCTTGTTGGGTGTGCCGTCCAGATCGATCATCACGGCGTCGATCGATTCCTGCTGGGTGGCGTCGGCCCCCAAAAGTGCGGTCGCGATCTCACCGTTCACCCCGGCCACCGCCTCCAGCACGCCTTTGCCGCCAAAACGGGATTGGTCGCCGTCGCGCAGCTCCACCGCTTCGTGTGCGCCGGTCGATGCGCCCGACGGCACCGCCGCGCGGCCCGTAACGCCACTGTCCAGCGTCACATCCACTTCGACGGTGGCAAAGCCGCGGCTGTCAAGAATTTCGCGGGCGGTAATTTCGACGATGGCGCTCATGGGACGGCCTTTGCAGTTATGGTTGCTCTGCGCCCGTCCTTAACGTGCGATCGCGTGGGTGGGAAGAGGCTGCGACTGCGGCGCTTGGCCTGTTTTCGCGCCAGACCGTATAAATGCCCGACGCGACAATGATGAACGCACCGGTGATCATCCAAAAGTCAGGCCGCTCGCCGAATATGGCAATGCCGATCATAATGGCAAACAAAATGCGTGAATAGCGAAACGGCGTTATGACGGACACGTCTCCGGCGCGCATCGCACCGGTCAACGCATAATAGGCAACAGCGCCTAATATCATTGTCATTAAAATCGGTATGAATTCGCTGCGAACAGGTGGGATAAACGGCCCTTTGAACACTACCAGCGCCAGTCCCGACAGCGTGATCGTCAAAAATCCATATGTGCTGAGCCGCAACGACGAAATGTTTTTTGGTGCAGCGCGGATGGCAAGATCGCGCATCGACATGCCGACGACGGCCAGCACGGCGAACAGCGATGCGGGCTCAAATCCATCAGCGCCCGGGCGTATCACCAGCATGACGCCGCCAAATCCCCCGGCGATGGCCAGTAAACGCCGCCACCCCACGGCTTCACGCATAAAAACGGCAGCGCCCAGCGTGACCACGAGCGGCGTGGTCTGAAATATTGCCGAGGCGCTGGATATCGGTGTCAGAGCAAGAGCCGTGAATACCCCAAAGGTTGCGATGATTTCACCGACATTTTTGATCAGAACGATGGGTGCGAAAAAATCACGGTCCAGAATTTTATCGCCTTTCAGCATCGCCGCCGACCCAAAAATCAGCAAACCGCCCAGCCCCATCAGCAGGATAATTTCGCCCGTTGGCAGTCGCGCGGACAGCAGTTTGATGAACATATCCGCGACCGCAAACCCGGCCATTGCTGCGATCATGAGAATAATGCCGCGCAGGTTGTCCATGAGGGGTAAGTCCGGTGAAATTTAGCCTGATCACCGCACGGTTGATCAGTCGTTTTCGGGCTTGTCAAGCGGCACGCCAAACAGCTCCATCCGGTGGCCGCGCAATTTGTATCCCAACCGCCGCGCGATTTTTTCCTGCAGGGTTTCAAGCTCGGGATCGACGAATTCGATCACCTTGCCGCTGCGCAGATCGAAAAGGTGGTCGTGGTGGTCGCGGTCGGCGTCCTCGTACCGCGCGCGTCCGTCGCCGAATTCAAGGCGCTCAAGAATACCCACCTCTTCAAACAGTTTGACGGTGCGGTACACTGTCGCCATCGATATGGCACTGTCCACTTTTACGGCGCGGGTATAAATTTCTTCGACGTCAGGGTGGTCGCGCGATTTATCAAGCACAGCCGCGATGACCCGGCGCTGGCTGGTCATGCGCAGGCCCTTGGTCTCGCAGCGTTCTGTGATGCTGTCGCGCATATGGCCTCATCTGAAATTCTGACCGTTGCTTAGCCAAGCAACAGGGCTTTGGGAAGGTGAAATCAGGTCACAGGGTCAGGGTGCCGCGCATGGTTTGCACCGCTGACCCGGAAATCGTCACCGACGAAGCTCGACCTTTGTATAAGCTGACTGCAGCGTCGATACGCGACGGACGGCCCATTTCCACGCCTTGATCGATGGTGATCTCCAGATCGCGCGCGTCAAGTTCTGCCAGATACGCAGCTACGGTCTTTGCCGGAACGGCCCCCAATCGCGACAACGGCACCGTCGTGACAAATGACGCTTTGGCCGGATTGCCCGGTGTCACGTTGCATTTGATCGGGCCGACACCCAGTTCAAGCGTCAATTGGGTATTGCCGGTGATTGCCGCCAAATGCCTTTTTGGTAAATACATCATAGACCACATAGCCTGTCATCACATCAGCTCCGGTTCGCGGCCAAGCCGTTTGGCCAGCGGTGCAATGGTCAACCCCTGCACGATGATTGAAAACAGCACAACCACGTAGGTCGCGCTGAGGATAAGGGGTTTGTATTCGCTATCGGGCAGGCCCAGTGCCAAGGCCACCGATATGCCACCCTTGAGCCCGCCCCATGTCATGATCGGGATCACGTCGCTGGTAAAGCTGCGAAACGGTGACAGGATCAGGATCGGCAGGCTGACGGCGGCGAGGCGGGCGATCAGCGACAACCCAATGCTCAGCACACCCGCCACAAACGCGTCCATGGAAAACGCCACCGCGAACACCTCGATCCCGATCATCAGAAACAGGATGGCGTTCAGAATTTCGTCGATCAGTTTCCAGAACGCGTCCAGATAATCGCGGGTGATTTGTGACATGCCGTGTTTCATACCGACGTCGCCGATAAACAGACCGGCGACAACCGCCATGATCGGGCCGGAAAAATGCAGCGCCACCGCCAGTTCATAACCGCCAAACGCCAGCCCGAGCGACAGCAGCACCTCGAGCGGGTAATCGTCGATGCGCTTCATCATCTGGAAGGTCAGCCAGCCCAGCAGACCGCCAAGTGCAGCCCCGCCAAATACTTCCTGAGAAAACAGCGCCAACACGGCGCCAAAACCTGTTGCGTGAGCGTCGTGCCCGGGAAAGGCCAGACCGACCAGCACCAGAAAAGCCACGTAACCGATACCGTCGTTGAACAGGCTTTCTCCGGCGATCTTGGTTTCCAGCGACTTACGCAGATTGGCCTCGCGCAGCACGCCCAGCACTGCAACGGGGTCTGTCGGGGAAATCAGCGCTCCAAATACCAAAGCCACCAGCAGCGGCATGCCCGTGATCCAACTAAACCCGACTCCGGCGATGAAAGTGGACAGCGCCACGCCCAAAGTGGCCATCAGCGCCACGATCCAGGCCTGCCGGCGCAGTTCGCCCAGTTTGACGTGCAGCGCGCCGGCAAACAGCAACAGCCCCAGCATCCCCTCAAGAAGTGAATCCGAAAACGACAATGAATGGGTAAAATCGCGCAAAATGGCGATCAGATTGATATTTGGCAGCAAAACATCAAACGCCATGACACCAAGCGACGCGGCCAGTGCCACCACCAAAATGCCGATCGACGACGGCAGGCGAAGAAAGAAATAATTCACAGCGCCAAACAGCCCGGCGAGGGTGATCAGCAGCGCAGCGACTTGAAGAACGGTCATTTCGGCAGGTCTCCCATTGTGGTGCACGCGGTGTAACACGCCGTGTTCGGCAATAGAATGCGCAATTGGCTTGACGATGATGGCAAAGCGCTGTTGGGCTTGGTGAAAGCTCCAAAGGGTACGATCTTGCGCAAATCACGGATTGATCTGTTCGGCGGCAGCGTTCTGGTGGTTTTTTCCATGGCGCTTGGTCTTAATCAGGTGTTGATCAAGCTGGTCAACGGCGGGTTGCATCCGGTGTTTCAGGCCGGTGCCCGGTCTTTGATTGCCGCGATTTTTGTCTATTTGGTCATGCGGTGGCGCAAGGTGCCGCTGGTGTTCCACGACGGGTCGTTCTGGCCGGGGATGCTGTGTGGCGCGGTGTTTGGCATCGAGTTCATGCTGTTGTTTCTGGCGTTGGATCTGACCAGCGTTGGTCGCGCCTCGGTGATTTTTTATTCCATGCCGGTCTGGCTGGCGATTGCGGCGCATTTTCTGATTGCCGACGAACGGATGACGCCGCTGCGTGCCCTGGGGTTGTTGCTGGCAGTGGGCGGTGTGATCTGGGCCATGAGCGGGGCGCGCGAAGGCCGTGTGACGCTGATCGGCGATCTGATGGCACTGTCCGCGTCGATGCTCTGGGCGGTGATTGTGCTGATCGTACGCCTGACGGCGCTAAAGAAATCACGCCCCGAGCAGCAGTTGCTGTACCAGCTATTGGCCTCGGCTGCCATTTTGCTGCCACTGGCCTTTGTCGCCACCGACTGGTTGCGTGACCTGCAGACCTGGCATTTGGGCATCCTGGGATTTCAGGCGATCGGCATAGTGGGTGTCGGTTTTTTGGTCTGGTTTTGGATATTGTCAATTTATCCGGCATCGGACATGGCGTCGTTCAGCTTTTTGTCGCCGGTGTTCGGGGTGTTGGCCGGGTGGTTGATTCTTGACGAAACTATTGGCGTGTCCATCATTGGCGCGCTGGTTCTGGTTTCGGTGGGCATTGTGCTGATCAATCTGCGGCGTAAACCGGCCTGACCCCCGGTTTCAAAGTCGCGCCAGCCGTGCGGTGAGCAGGTCAAAAAACCCATCCGCGTCTAAGTCGCGCATAAATGTGGCGTTGGGTGCGCGTCCGCTGACCCGCCACCAGTCGGCGACGGTCATCCCAAGCGTCAGTTCGGACCGGGTTTCGATTTCCACATTGATGTGGCGACCTTCAAACAGGTCGGGGCGCAGCACATAGGCGATAACTGTGGGATCGTGCAGCGGGGCACCGTCCGAGCCGTATTTTTCCTTATCAAAGCGTTCAAAGAAATCGGTCATTTGTGCCACCGCGATGCCCACGGGGGTGCGCAGGGCGCGAAATGCGTCGTTGCGCGCCTTGGTGACCAGTGCCTTGTGGGTCACATCAAGTGGCATGATGACAATTGGTGCACCACATTTCATAACGATGTCAGCGGCTTGCGGGTCAACGTAAATGTTGAATTCGGCAGTTGGGGTGATGTTCCCGCCCTCAAAATATCCGCCACCCATCAGGATGATTTCCTGAATGCGCGGTGCGATATCGGGGGCTTTCTGCAATGCCGTGGCCACGTTCGTCAGTGGCCCAAGCGCGCAGATCGACACGGTTTTCGCGGGTTCGCTGCGCAGGGTTTCCACAATGAAATCAACGCCGTGCTGATCTTGCAGGGCCATTTGAGGATCGGGCAGGTCCGGACCGTCAAGCCCGGTGCGGCCATGTACGTGTTCAGCCGTGACCAACGCGCGCGTCAGCGGTGCATCGCACCCAGCGAACACGCGCACATCGGGGTGGCCCGCCAGTTCGCACACCTTCAACGCATTGATCCGGGTCAGCGGCAACGGCACGTTACCCGCGACAACCGTAATGCCCAACACATCTATTTCGGGGCTGGCCAGCGCCAGCATAATGGCGACGGCGTCGTCCTGCCCGGGGTCTGTGTCGATGATAATCTTGCGTGTCATGGCGGTTCCGGATCAAAAAATCAGGGTGGCCAATGCAGCCAGCGTTGTCCAGTTCAAAAACGTCCGCGCCCGGACCCGGTCTATTGGTCGAAATTGACTTCCTCGACCAGACGTAACGAGGTTTTGCGCAAGCGCGCCAAGTCCATCAGGTTTTTGTCGTCGGGTGTAAAACGCCCCCAAGACGCCACGAGTTCGGACACCTCGGCGCCTTCCAGCAACGGATATTCAAAATTCTGCCGCGCATAAATCGACTGGGCCTCGGGGCCTGACAGAAATTCCATCAGTCGCACCGCGTTATCGCGATTGTGTGAGGCCTTGGTCAGCGCCATACCGGAAACATTCACATGGGTGCCCGCGCCTTCAAACACCGGAAATATAATGCGCACCGATTCGGCCCATTCGACCTGTTCGGGCTTTTGCAGCATTTTGCCCATGTAATAGGTGTTGCCCAAGGCAATATCGCACGCGCCTGACCACACGGCTTTGACCTGTGCGCGGTCGTTGCCCTGCGGTTTGTGCGCCAGATTGGCCTTTATGCCTTGCAGCCATTTTCTTGTCACGGCCTCGGAATGATGCGCCAGATGCGCCGACACCAGCGCCAATGTATAGGAATGTGTGCCTGCGCGCGTACAGATCCGGCCCCGCCATCTGGGGTTAGCCAGATCTTCGTATGTAGTGACTTCGTCGTCCGCCACGCGCGATTTGGACGCAAAAACAATCCGTGCCCGCGTTGTCAGCCCGAACCACTGTTTGTCCGGATCGCGGTAGAGTGCCGGAATATTGGTGTTCAGAACGTCCGATTCGACCGCCTGAACAACGCCGGCTACGACCACGTCATTGAGGCGGGTTATGTCAGCGGTCAACACCAGATCTGCGGGGCTACGTTTGCCTTCAGCGACCAGTTTTTCAACCATGCCTTTTTTCAGAAACGCAACGTTGACTTTGATTCCCGTGTCCGCGGTAAAGGCATCGAACAACGGTCTGACCAGTTCAGGCTGGCGGTATGAATAGACGTTGACTTCTTGGGCAAGACTTGCGGTGGCAATGGCAGACATTAAGCAGAAGGGTATAGCGGCCCTGAACATCGGTTGGTCTTTCCTGAGTAAATTACAAAGGTTTGAAACAACACAAGCACCCGCAAGTCAATACCTATATGTTTTACTCGGGTTTAGGTCGGGGTTTTTTCAACCGCTTTGACGCGTTGCCACATCGCTTCCATTTGGGCCAGATCCGCGTCTTCGACGGGGTTGCCTTCATCGGCAAGACATTTTTCTACAGCGTTGAAACGGCGGGTGAATTTTCGGTTTGCGGCACGCAAAACGCTTTCGGGATCAAGGTCAAGGTGCCGTGCCAGATTGGCCATCACAAACAGAAGATCACCGTATTCCTCGGCCACCTCAACCTGCGACAAAGTTGCCCGCGCTTCAACCAATTCCTGTGCCTCCTCGGTGATCTTATCGATGACCTGCGCCACATCCGGCCAGTCAAACCCCACTCGCGCAGCGCGGTTTTGCAGTTTGACCGCGCGGGTCAGCGCGGGCAGCCCGGCGGCGATTCCGTCCAGCGTTCCCGCACTATTTTTTCCCGCAGATTTACGTTCGGCGGCCTTTATTTTTTCCCAGTCCAGCGTTTGCTGCGTCGCGGATTTGTTACGGCATTCGTCACCAAACACATGCGGGTGGCGCGCCACCATTTTGTCGGCCACACGACCGGCGACGCTGTCAAAATCAAACAATCCCTGCTCGGACGCCATTTGCGCGTGGAAAACCACCTGCAGCAACAGATCACCAAGCTCGGCTTCAAGTTCACGCGGCGTGCCGTTTTCAATCGCGTCAACAACCTCAAACGCTTCTTCAATCGTATAAGGGGCAATCGTGGCAGAGGTTTGCTCGATGTCCCACGGACAGCCGGTATCGGGGTCGCGCAATCGCGCCATGATGTCGAGCAGTCGCGCCAGATTTTGTGGCTCGACTTTGGCGGTGTCCATAGTGATACTCCGGTTGAAAATACGTCGATGCACTAAACGCCAGTTACTTGGGGGAGTCTATTCAAGATGCCTGTAATCAATCGAATCGCTGAATTTTATGACGATATGAAGGGTTGGCGGCGGCACTTGCACGCCCACCCCGAATTGATGTTTGACTGCCACAACACAGCGGCGTTCGTGGTCGAGCGCCTGAAAGAATTCGGCATCACCGATATCCACGAGGGCATCGCCCAAAGCGGTGTCGTGGCGATTATCGAGGGGCAGGGCGACGGGCCGACGATTGGGTTGCGCGCTGACATGGACGCGTTGCCGATTACCGAAGTGCTCGACCACCCCTATAAGTCCACCGTGGACGGCGTCATGCACGCCTGCGGGCACGACGGACATACGGCGACGCTGTTGGGCGCGGCTAAATATCTGGCGGAGACGCGGAATTTTTCGGGCCGCGTGGCGCTGATTTTCCAACCTGCCGAAGAAAGCGGCGCAGGCGGTCAGGTCATGTGTGCCGAAGGGATCATGGATAAGTTCGACATTGCGCAGGTTTATGGCATTCACAATATTCCGGGGTTACCGTTTGGGCTGATCGGTACGCGCAAGGGCGCGCTATTGGCGGCCGCGGATGAGTTCGAAATCATGATAGAAGGCGAGGGGGGCCACGCAGCAATGCCCTATCAAACCGTCGATCCCGTCATGATTGCGGTGCAAATCGCCCAGGCCTTGCAAACCATCATCAGCCGCAACGTCGATCCATTGGATCTGGCCGTGCTGTCGGTCACAAAAATCGACACGGGAACTACCCATAATATCGTACCTGCAACCGCTTATTTACAGGGCACCGTGCGCACCATGAAGGCCGAAGTCAAAGAATTGATCGTGTCGCGCATGCGCGCGATCGTCGGGCAAATTGCCGGCGCGATGGGTGGATCGGCCACGATGACATACGACGAAGGCTATCCTGCCACCGTCAACCACGACGCCGAGACCGAATTCGCGGTCAGAGTCGCACAGGACGTTGTCGGTGCCGACAACGCCGATGGCGATATTCCCCCGACCATGGGGGCTGAAGATTTCGCCTATATGCTGCAGGAGCGTCCGGGTTCCTATCTGTGTCTGGGCACCGGCGAAGGCCCGACCCTGCACCATCCCGAATTCGACTACAACGACGACGCCTCGCCAATTGGGGCCAGCTTTTTTGTCAGACTGGTCGAAGTGGCGCAGCCGGTTACGACGTAACCATCAGCGTTTCAAGCGCGTGAAAGTGGTATCGGTCGGCAAATTGCGGCGCGTTCACCAGCGCCAGATCGGGGCAGCGTTCAAACAGGATCGGCAGCGCCACTGCCATTTCCAGGCGCGCCAGTGGCGCACCGAGACAAAAATGTATGCCTGCGCCAAAGGACGTATGCGGGATCAACCTGCGTCCCGGATCAAATCGGTTGGGCGCATCATAGGCCAGCGGGTCACGGTTGGCCGCGCCCAGCAGCAATCCAACTTCGTCGCCGCGTCTGAATTGGTGGCCCGCGATCACAACGTCGCTGTTAGCAAAGCGTGTGAACATATGAAGCGGCGGGTCAAAGCGCAGCAGTTCTTCGATCAAAGGCGCGCGGGTGCGCGCGGCGTTCAGGGTGGCAATATGGCCGGGGTGGCGCAACAACACTTGCACGCTGTTGCCGATGGCGTGCACCGTGGCCTCGTGACCGGCGTTGAGCAGCAAAATGGCGTTGGTGATCATCTCGTCGTGTGACAGACGGTCGCCTTCGCCTTCGATTTGCACGAGTTGCGACAGCAGGTCGGTTTTGGGGTTGATCCGGCGCGCTTTGGCTTCGCTGTGCATGTAGTCGGAAAATTCCTGAGTGGCGGTGACCGCCGCATCCTCGGTCAGGCGCGTGCGGTTGGCCTGATACATCGCCACCATATCGTGCGACCAGCGCAACAACTGGTCGTGCATCAACGCCGGCACGCCCAACAGCCGGGCGATGACCGCGACGGGTATAGCTTCGGCGTAGGCTTTCAGCAGGTCAAATTCGCCCCTGGGGAACGCATCGATCAGGCTGTGGCACAGCGCGGTGATCTCGGGTTCCAACGCGTTGATTCGCCGGGACGTGAAAGCCCGCAACACGGTACCGCGCAGCCGCGTATGCGCGGGCGCGTCAAGTTCGAGCATCGAGCGGCCTTCAAAATCCATGAATGGTTGGATGTGAGCCGGGCAGGCAATGCGAAATTCGGCAGGTTGTGCACGGCCAAAACGCCGGTCGCGCAGCAGCGCGTTCACCAGCTCAAGCGACGTCGCGCAGACAAGATCGTAGTCTTTCCAGAAAAAAAGCGGGCCCTGCGTGCGCGTCGTGTCGTAAAACCCGTAGGGATCGTTGACGAATGCGCGGTCAACCGGTGATTGGCGAAAACGCTCCACCGCCTAATCGGTGCCGCGAAACGGCTCCACATATTGCAGCGCCATGTCCCAGGGAAAGAATATCCACGTGTCCTGCGACACCTCTGTGATAAAGGTCTGCACCACCGGACGACCGCTGGGTTTGGCGTAAACGGTGGCAAAATGCGCCTCTGGGTAAAGCGCGCGCACCACTTCAAGCGTGCGGCCGGTGTCAACAAGATCGTCGATGATCAGGATACCCTTGCCGTCACCCATCAGCTTGGCGTTGGGTGATTTCAACACTTTGGCTTCGGATTGCTCCTGATGGTCGTAAGACTTGACCGAAATCGTATCCACGGTACGAATGTCCAGCTCACGCGCGACGATCATCGCCGGAGCCATGCCGCCCCGGGTTACGGCAACAATGGCGCGCCAGGTGCCATCATCGGGACCGTGCCCGTCAAGTCGCCACGCGAGCGCACGGCTGTCGCGGTGCATCTGGTCCCAACTGACATGAAACCCTTTTTCGTGCGGCAGGCGTTCGGTCACTGTTTTCTCCCCGTTACCACGTCGATATCCGGCGCATCAGAGGCCTTCATCCCGACCACGTGATAACCCGCGTCCACATGGTGGTTTTCGCCGGTGACCCCGGACGACAGGTCAGAGCACAGGTACATCCCGGCCTTGCCCACATCGGTTTGCGTCACGTTGCGGCGCAGTGGAGAATTCAATTCGTTCCATTTCATAATGTAGCGAAAATCGCCGATACCGCTGGCAGCCAGCGTTTTGATCGGTCCGGCCGACAATGCGTTGACACGGATATTTTTTGGGCCCAAATCCATCGCCATATATTTGACCGACGCTTCGAGTGCTGCTTTGGCCACGCCCATCACGTTATAATGCGGCATGACTTTTTCCGCGCCGTAATAGGTTAAGGTCAACATAGCGCCACCGTCGTGCATCAGTTTTTCGGCGCGCTGCGCCACGGCGGTAAACGAGTAAACCGAAATATCCATGGTCATGCCGAAATTTGACTGGCTGGTATCAACGTAGCGTCCGCGCAATTCGTTTTTGTCTGAATATCCAATGGCGTGGACAACAAAATCAAGGTGCCCCCAGTTGTCCTCCAGCACTTTGAAAGCAGCGTCCAGCGAGTCTCCGTTTGAGGCGTCACAGTCGATTATATGTGCGATGCCCAGCTCTTGGGCCAGCGGTTTGACGCGTTTTCCAAACGCGTCCCCCATGTATGTGAACGCCAGTTCGGCCCCCTGTTCGTGGCAGGCTTTGGCAATACCCCACGCAATCGATTTGTCGTTGGCTACGCCCATAATCAGGCCACGTTTTCCACTCATTACGCCAGTAAACATTGCAACCCCCGCCGCATTTTGCTTTGTTTCAAACTGACTTAGGCAAAAACTTGCGTCGCGGCAAGCCTTTAGCCGCCCGTGGCATCCGGGTCTAAGCTGCTGTCGCGACTCAATCTGACCGGAAAAAGCAATGGAAAAAATGACAGGTATATTCGCGGGCAAAGACCCGTTTGAAATCGCACGGCGCTGGCTAAATGACGCGCGCGAAAAAGAGGTCAATGACCCGGACGCCATGGCGCTGGCCACGGTTGACAGCGCAGGCTTACCCAACGTGCGCATGGTTCTCCTTAAAGAGATCGAGCCGGACGCCTTTGTTTTTTATACCAATTATGACAGCGTCAAAGCCCGTGAGATTGCTCAGAACGGCAAGGCGGCATTCGTAATGCATTGGAAATCTTTGCGCCGTCAGTTGCGCGTGCGCGGGGTGATCGAAAAAGAAAACGGGATCAAGGCCGACGCCTATTTTGCCTCGCGCTCGCCGCAAAGCCGCGTTGGCGCCTGGGCCTCGCATCAGTCCATGCCACTTGAATCGCGTAAAAAATTACTGGCCAGAGCTGCCGCCATCACACTTGCGCATGGGCCGACGCCGTCCCGACCGCCGTTTTGGGGTGGCTATAGGATATTTCCACAAGAGATCGAATTCTGGGCGGATGGTGCATTCAGGTTGCACGACCGTTTTCGCTGGAGTCGCCAAAAAGGTGAAAAACGTTGGACGATCAAACGGTTACATCCCTAGGCTTCACTTTGAACGCATATTCGGACCTAAATGTGCAACTTAATGATAGACGCGGTCGCATTTTTGTAGTGTTTTTTGTAAAAGTGGGCAATAAAGTTTACCCAGGGTCAACTTGTGGGGTGCGATTTGGGTGAGAGCGCGACAATCAGCGGGCAGGTCAAATGGTTTGACGCCGCCAAAGGGTTTGGCTTTATTGTCGCCGACGATTTTGAAAAAGACATCCTGTTGCACGCGAATGTTCTGCGCAGCTTTGGACAGAATTCGATCGCCAGCAGTTCACGTATAGAAATGGTGGTTCAGGAAACCGAGCGCGGCGCCCAGGTCGTCGAGATATTTTGTATTCAGCCGCCTGACGTGTCGCTTAACGGTGCAACGGTCAACGGTGTCATTCCAAGCGTATCTCTGAATAAGGACGCCCCGGTCGAGCCGGCACGCGTCAAGTGGTTCGATCGCGGCAAAGGTTTCGGATTTGTGAATATCTTTGGGCGGCGCGATGATATATTCATTCATATGGAGGTCCTGCACGCCTGTGGTCTGGCCGATCTGCAAACCGGTGAAGCCATCGGCGTACGCACCGCGGTTGGCGAAAGAGGCGAGATGGTGTGGGACGTTAAAATCTGGGATCAGGCCAGCGCCGTTGAAGAGTAGTTGTTTCCCGTTATGACGTTAAAGAGTACAGTGTTTGCCTTCGTGCTTGGATTTGCCGCGACACCGGCTTTGGCGGCGTGTTCGCAGGACCACATAGCACTGCGCGGCGATTGGGGTCAGGTAGGATTTAGGATAGAGATCGCCGACACTTTTGATAGTCGCGCACAGGGCCTCATGTTTCGCGAATCGATGGCGCGATTCGACGGCATGTTGTTTGTTTACGGACGGCCACAAAAAGTGCGGTTTTGGATGAAAAACACGCTGATTCCGCTTGATATGATTTTTATTGACCCCACCGGCATGGTCACGCGGATTCACGAAATGGCAACGCCCGGTTCGCTGAAGGGCATTCCGGGCGGCGCAGGTGTTCAGTATGTTTTGGAAGTCAACGGCGGGCTTGCACGCCAGCTTGGGCTGGATGTGGGCACTCAGGTACAGCACCCTGCGATCAAGGCGCAAAAGGCCGTGTGGCCCTGCGAATAGACGCCAATTTAGGGCTTTTCACGCGGGGGCCTGCGTTGTAGAAGCCGCGCAATGTTCGGGGCGTGGCGCAGCCTGGTAGCGCGACGGTTTTGGGTACCGTAGGTCGTGAGTTCGAATCTCGCCGCCCCGACCATTTTTACCAAAATAATTTCACGCCCTGCCGCACAAATCCGCAGCCAAAGACTGTGGCGATTCTGTCGTAATCCAATTATTTTCGCGCCTTCGATGACATCAAGAATTTTGCTTTTGCATCAATTCCGAGGGCTATGTTCCTGTCGACGTTCAACAAATGGTCATTCAATTCACGATGCGTAAAAATTTGCAGTATTAGCACGTGATCGTTTTGGAATATCGTCTGGCCCCTACATTTATGATTGATTTCAAGGTCAACCACAAAATGTGACAAAAACGTGAATAAATGCGTTGACCAGAGGGGGGCGACTGCGTCAATTTGTACGAACCAACTCACACGCCACTATATCTTGTGCCACCAAGTCATAAGAGCGGGAAAAACTCTGGTTTATGTGCGTCGTCAGTGTTGGAAAACAAGGGTGCGATGGATCAACCAAACGGCCCAATACAAGAAACTGTAAGACGGGGCAGACATGAAAATCGAACGCAAATTCACACAAAACGGACAGGACGCCTATGCGTCTCTGGACTTTACACGGGTCAGTTCAGAGATTCGCAATCCCGACGGTACGGTCGTATTTTCCCAAAGCGGTATCGAAGTTCCCGTGCGCTGGTCACAGGTATCGTCTGACGTGTTGGCGCAAAAGTATTTTCGCAAGGCAGGTATCGCCGCGCGGCTGGTAAAGATCAAAGAAGACAAAGTTCCCGAATTTTTGTGGCGGTCTGAACCCGATACAGCGGCACTGGCGGACTTGCCCGAGGATGAGCGTACCACCGGTGAAACTTCGGCCCGACAGGTTTTTGACCGCCTTGCCGGTACATGGGCGTATTGGGGTTGGAAAGGCGGGATTTTTACGTCTGAAAAAGACGCACGCATCTATTATGACGAAATGCGCTACATGCTGGCGGCGCAGGTGGCTGCGCCGAATTCACCGCAGTGGTTCAACACGGGGCTGCACTGGGCCTATGGAATCGACGGACCCGGGCAGGGACATTTTTACGTCGATTTTGAAAGTGGTAAACTCACGCGCTCGCAAAGCGCCTACGAGCACCCGCAGCCCCATGCCTGTTTCATTCAGTCGGTCAATGATGATCTGGTGAACGAAGGCGGGATCATGGATCTGTGGGTGCGCGAGGCACGCTTGTTCAAATACGGCTCGGGCACGGGGACCAATTTTTCGTCCTTGCGGGCAGAAAATGAAACGCTGGGTGGCGGCGGCAAATCATCGGGCCTGATGTCGTTTCTAAAAATCGGCGACCGCGCGGCGGGGGCGATTAAATCCGGCGGCACCACGCGGCGCGCTGCCAAGATGGTGATCTGCGACATGGACCACCCTGATGTCGAGGAATTCATCAACTGGAAGGTCCGCGAAGAGCAGAAAGTCGCCTCACTGGTTGCGGGGTCCAAACTGCACGAAAGTCATCTCAACAGTATTTTCGCGGCGATCGGCCAGTGGGACGGCACTGAGGACGACGCAGTCAATCCCAAGGTAAATGCCGGATTGAAAGCCGCCATTCGGGAAGCCAAGAAAACCGCCATCCCGGAGACCTATATCAACCGGGTGCTGCAATACGCACGACAGGGGTTCACCGGCATCGAATTTCCCACCTACGATACCGACTGGGATTCGGATGCGTATCTGTCGGTCTCGGGGCAGAATTCGAACAATTCGGTGCGCGTGACCGACGCATTTCTGAAAGCGGTGGAAGACGACGCCGATTGGGAATTGTTGCGACGCACCGACGGCGGAGTCGCCAAAGTGGTCAGTGCGCGCGCCTTGTGGGATGATGTCGGCCACGCCGCGTGGTCCTGCGCCGATCCGGGCATTCAGTTTCACGACACCATTAACGCCTGGCACACCTGTCCAAAAGACGGTGACATTCGCGCGTCCAACCCCTGTTCAGAGTACATGTTTCTTGACGACACGGCGTGCAATCTGGCGTCGATGAATCTGCTAAGCTTTTACAAGGACGGAAAATTCGCGTCCGAAGACTACATGCACGCCACGCGCCTGTGGACGCTGACGCTGGAAATATCGGTGCTGATGGCCCAATTTCCAAGCCGTGAAATTGCCGAATTGTCGCACCGGTTCCGCACACTGGGACTGGGATATGCCAACATCGGCGGATTGCTGATGAACATGGGGCTGAGTTACGACAGCGACAAGGGCCGCGCGCTGTGCGGAGCGCTCAGCGCGTTGATGACCGGCGTTTCCTATGCAACCTCCGCTGAAATCGCGCGCGAGCGCGGACCTTTCCCGGGTTATCGAAAAAACGCCGACGATATGTTGCGGGTGATCCGGAACCACAGACGTGCCGCCCACGGCGAAACCACGGGATACGAGGGGCTGAAAGTTCTGCCGGTGCCTCTTGATCATGTCAATTGTCCCGACAAAGAGCTTTTGAACCTCAGCCACGCCGCATGGGACGAAGCTTTGCGTTTGGGTGAGAAACACGGGTTTCGCAACGCGCAGGTTTCGGTGATCGCCCCAACGGGGACTATCGGACTGGTAATGGATTGCGATACCACGGGGATCGAACCCGATTTTTCGCTGGTCAAGTTCAAGAAACTTGCCGGTGGTGGTTACTTCAAAATCATCAACCGTTCGGTCCCGGCGGCGCTTGATACACTTGGATACGGCAGCGGCGAAATCGAAGACATCGTTGCCTATGCCGTCGGGCGCGCCACGCTGGCGGATGCGCCCCACATCAACCACACGGTTTTGATTGGCCACGGGTTCGGGCCGGCCGAGATCGAAAAGATCGAAGCCGCGTTGCCCAGCGCTTTTGATATCCGGTTTGTGTTCAACCAATGGACCTTGGGGCTGGATTTTTGCCGGGGTACGCTGGGCATTCCCGAGGAAAAGCTGAATGACCCCGCCTTTGATTTACTGGCGCACCTTGGGTTCAGCCGCACGCAGGTCGAAGCTGCCAATCATTTCGTTTGTGGCACCATGACGCTGGAAGGCGCGCCACACCTGCGCGAAGAAGACTACGGCGTTTTTGATTGCGCCAACGCCTGCGGCAAGACCGGTACACGATATCTGAGCGTTGAAAGCCACATCCACATGATGGCGGCGGCGCAAAGTTTCATTTCGGGTGCGATTTCCAAAACCATCAATATGCAAAACGACGCCACGATCGAGGATTGCAAAGACGCGTATGTTCTCAGCTGGTCGCTGGGGGTCAAGGCGAACGCGCTTTATCGCGACGGCTCTAAACTCAGCCAGCCGCTGTCATCTGCGCTTTTGGAGGACGACGACGAAGATCTGGAAGACGTTCTGGCCCAGGCTCCTGATGGCGACCGCGCCAGGGTATTGGCCGAAAAGATCGTAGAAAAGGTGATCGTCAAGGAAGTCGAACGCACCGAGCGGCGCAAACTTCCCGAGCGGCGCAAGGGCTATACGCAAAAAGCGATTGTCGGCGGGCACAAGGTCTATTTGCGCACCGGCGAATATCAGGATGGGCAGATCGGCGAAATTTTTATCGACATGCACAAGGAAGGCGCCGGTTTTCGCGCCATGATGAACAATTTTGCCATCGCGGTGTCGGTGGGCCTGCAATACGGCGTGCCGCTTGATGAATTTGTCGAGGCTTTCACCTTTACGCGCTTTGAACCCGCAGGCATGGTCACGGGCAACGATAGCGTCAAAAACGCCACGTCGATCTTGGATTACATTTTCCGCGAACTGGCGATTTCCTATCTGGACCGCACCGATCTGGCACATGTCAAACCCCTGGGCGAAAGCTTTGACGATCTGGGACGTGGCGACGAGGAAGGCAAACGAAATATTTCCGAGGTCAGCGAACCAATGGCAAATAAGTCGCTTGATATGATCAAGCGCGTGTCGTCGTCGGGGTATTTGCGCAAGCGGTTGCCTCAGGAATTGACCCTGCTTCAGGGCGGGATGCAGGATGTGTTCATGACACCGGATGATCCGGGTGATGACCCGCTTGGCGCGCTCGCGACGCTGGTTCCCGAAACCAAAGTCACATTACCAAAAATGGACGCCCGCGCGCGCGCCAAACTTCAGGGATTTGAGGGCGACAGCTGCAACGAATGTGGCAACTACACGTTGGTGCGCAACGGTACCTGCATGAAATGCAACACCTGCGGATCCACCAGCGGGTGTAGTTAGAGGGAAACACAGATACCTTGGCAGCTATCCTAAGGCGGCTGTCAAGATTTCGGGGAAGGGTGCGCTTTTCCCCAGCGTTCAGGCCGCAGGCAATAAACCGAGCGGTATAACGATGAGCCTGAAAACGCAAAACTGGGCGGGGGCGACCCCGCCCATTTTCTTGTCTGCGTTGCGTGGATATCAGCCGGACTTGCGCAGCCGCGCGTCGCGGCGTTGCAAAAGCAGGCTAATGTCCTGCGAGCCGAAATCTTCGGGATTGCCCGAGGCGCCCAAAAGATCGGGGTGCTCTGCCTGATCGTGGTCGGCAGAGTTGAACTGGTCTTTTTGCCCGGTCGGACCGCGCGTTTTTTCGGTCTGCTGTATTTTGCGCCGGAAAATGAACGCTGCTGAATCTGAACTGCCGGATTCTTCGGAGTCGCGCAATAGTTCTCCGTGCAGGAAAACCCAGCCTTTTTTCAGCTGCGCTTCAATCAGGTCTTCGGGTGGCAACGATAGACCCTCGCCCTGATCATCGTCAGACCCGCCGGTTTGTGGTTTTGGTGCAGCGATAACAACACGATACTGGTACTCTGTCATAACTAGCAGCTTTCCCGACGGGTGTGCGAAGTGCGTTTTGCGCGGCCCGATGTCAAAGCGGGCAGGACCGGATGGCCTGCGATCACCTAAGCACGGTCGGGGCGGGTGCTGACCATGGGCAAAAGGTTTAACAGCACCAAAATAAACCAGAGTTTAGGCGCGGTGGACTTTTGCCAATGTCGCAACAGTTAAGACAATTGTCTGGATTGTTGCCAATTTGAGAACAATACAATGTCAACGGTTTTAGGTTTTCTGAAAACACTTCGCGTGACACCAGACTGACCCAAAGTTGCCTGAATCCCAATATTTCAAAGCTTTAGACAAAAACCGAAGTTACGGCTAAAACGCGAAATTCTGTATCGCATCATTTATGACCCGACGTGCCGCGGCTAAAATGTGGCATCCGCGTCGATGTCGATGCCGTTTTGTTTGATCATGGGCGAGTGCCATGGCTGGCCTTTTTATGGCTCCAGCAGGGTCCACTGGCCGCCAAGGCCCAGGCATTTTTCCCGCACCAAGCCCAGAAAGCGGTTAAACCGCGCGGCGTTTTCAACCGCGAATATATTGATATGCGGGCCGGGATCAAACACGTCATCATTATAAGGTGTCCAGACCCACGGCAGGTAAATGTCGGTGGACATGAATATATTCAGATATGCGCCGGTGGTGGTCACCGCGATTGCGGGTTCAAAGGCGGCGCAAATATCCGGGATCAACTGCTTTGGACTGGCAACAAGAGCGTCACCATTTGACCACGTAATAAGGGTTTTTCCTTGCCCCGGATTCGCAACGGTCGCGTCGCTTTCGCTGACCCAAACACCGGTATCATTGCCGGCATCAACGACGTACGGCCAGATCGTGTTCAGGGGCACGGGTAAATCCACGCGCCACCATGCAATATAGTGCTTGCTAAGCGACCACAGATTCAAACGGCCAAGGTATTGCAAAGCTACCGACCCGTTTTCATTTCCGGTCTTGTTGATGTCTACAACTTTCCACTCCAGGCCGTGAATGTTCACAACCGAACCACGGCCGACCCAAACATCGTCGCCGCCCGGGTCCAGCAACACGAGAACGCACGACAGTCCTCTGCCGGTTTTGCCGTGTGGCAAAGCATAATCTCCGTCGAACACCATGCTGGCCATGGCAACGCGGCAGCCTTTTAATTCAACGACTGTGGTTTCTTCGATGATTTCGGTTGTCATTGCGACACTGCGATGGCTAGACGCCCCGCAACATCGCCGCGACGCCGGTGCGGGCGATTTCGCTTAGACCAAGCGGGCGCATCAGATCGACAAACGCGTCGATTTTTTCCGGCGTACCGGTAATTTCGAACACGAAGCTTTCCAACGTGGTGTCTACCACGGACGCGCGGAAAATATCGGCCAGCCGCATGGCCTCGACGCGTTTTTCGCCGGCACCCGACACCTTTAGCATCGCCAGTTCACGTTCGACCGACGGGCCTTCTACTGTCAGATCGTGCACTTCGTGCACAGGGATGATCCGGTCGAGCTGGGCTTTGATCTGATCGATCACCGCAGGGGTCCCACGGGTAACAATGGTGATGCGCGACAGGTGGCCGGTGTGATCAACTTCGGCCACGGTCAGGCTTTCGATGTTGTAGCCGCGCCCCGAAAACAGCCCGATGACGCGCGCCAGAACGCCGGCCTCGTTATCCACCAGCACCGCCAGCGTGTGGGTTTCCTGCACGTCCCCAAGCGTATTTTTCAAGTCATACGCGCTTTTGCGCGAGGTGCCTTTTTTGATCGAGAGCGCATTCATGCCACCACCTCCTTAAACCATCACCGCGCCGCCCGCAGCGATTGCGTCTTTGGTGGACGCTTCGCCGAGCAGCATCTCGTTATGCGGCTTACCCGACGGGATCATCGGGAAACAGTTTTCGTGTTTTTCGACTACGCAGTCAAACACGACCGGCCCGTCGTGTGCCAGCATGTCCTTGATTGCATCGTCGAGATCGGCGGGGTCGGTGCAACGGATGCCCTTGGCGCCGAACGCTTCGGCCAGCTTGACGAAATCAGGCAAAGATTCAGACCACGAATGCGAATAGCGGTTACCGTGCAGCAATTCCTGCCACTGGCGCACCATGCCAAGCCGTTCGTTATTTAGGATAAACTGTTTGGCGGGCAGATCGAACTGCATCAGCGTTCCCATTTCCTGCATATTCATCAGCCACGACGCGTCACCGGCCACGTTGATCACCAGCGCACCGGGGTGCGCCACCTGCACGCCCATCGACGCGGGCAATCCGTACCCCATGGTACCCAATCCACCAGAGGTCATAAACCGGTGCGGATCTTCAAATCCCATGTACTGCGCCGCCCACATCTGGTGCTGTCCAACCTCGGTGGTGACATAGCGGTTCAGGTCTTTGGTCAGCGCTTCAAGCCGCTGCAAGGCGTATTGCGGTTTGATCACCGTGTCGGAGTTATTGTATTTCAGGCAGTCAACATCGCGCCACCGACCAATCTGATCCCACCATTTTTTTATCGCGGCCGATTTGGTTTTACGTCCGCGGCTTTTCCATATCTTGAGAACGTCTTCCAAAACGTGCCCTACGTCGCCAAGAATCGGAATATCGACAGCGATCACCTTGTTGATGGACGACTGATCGATGTCGATATGGACCTTTTTGGAATCGGGTGAAAAATCTTCGACCCGTCCGGTGATCCGGTCGTCGAACCGCGCACCAACGCAGATCATCAGATCGCAATTATACATGGCCAGATTGGCCTCGTATGTGCCGTGCATACCCAGCATACCGATCCATTCGTCGCCCGACGCGGGGTATGCACCCAGCCCCATCAAAGTAGACGTCACAGGAATTTTGGATGCCTTCGCCAGTTCGCGCAGTAATTGGCATGCGCCGCTGCCCGAGTTGATGACACCGCCACCGGTATACAGAATTGGCTTTTCAGCGCTTTCCAACAGATCGACTAGCGCTGTAACGGCCTCGATTTTGCCTTTGATCTGCGGCTGATAATGCGAGGTGTCGGCCTTTTGTGGCGACACATACGTGCCGGCTGCAAACTGTACGTCCTTGGGAATATCCACCAGAACAGGGCCGGGGCGTCCGGTTGCCGCCACATGAAACGCCTGATGAATGGTTTGCGCCAGCTTGTCGGTGTCTTTCACCAGCCAGTTGTGTTTGGTGCAGGGTCGCGTGATGCCTACGGTGTCGGCTTCCTGAAAGGCGTCGTTGCCGATCATGAAAGTAGGCACCTGGCCTGACAGGACCACCATCGGGATGCTGTCCATCAACGCGTCGGTCATGCCGGTCACCGCGTTGGTCGCACCGGGACCGGAGGTTACAAGCACAACGCCGGGCTTGCCGGTGGAACGCGCATATCCCTCGGCGGCGTGGGTTGCACCCTGTTCGTGGCGCACCAGAATATGCCGGATATCATTTTGCTGAAACAACTCGTCGTAGATTGGCAGCACCGCGCCGCCGGGGTAGCCGAACACGGTATCGACGCCTTGATCTATCAATGCCCGAATTACAATTTCCGCGCCGCTTATCTGACCGCTCATGGGTACACTTTCATCTTTTCCAATTATGGACTGACATAAAAAAACCCCCGAAAAGCGGGGGCACGGCCACACGACGAACGGTTTTCGTCAATGCGCCATGCGCGTCGCCACGTTTAGAATGACACTTTCCATTGCCGTCTCCTTGGCGGGCAATTTATGAGCAGGCGGAACCGGCGTCAAGACAAAAGCAAGCAGGATGTTACCGTACTTTATCCTAAAATGACGTTTAATTGCTGAATGTGGTATTTTCGCGTAATAATATTTCACAAAATTCCTGAAATCTTTGCGGTGACAAAAAAAGACCCATCGCGCGACCAGCGAAGCCCGCACATAACAGCGGACCCCCTTACATGGCTCGTGAAAATTTTACTTTTTAATCAGGAATCGGTTTGCCCCCTGCGACATTCTGCGCTAGCTTCTGCGGACATTCACAAGCCCCGGCTAAATCCGGGCGGGGTATTTTTGGGAGGAAATAAAATGGATCGTCGTTCTTTTCTAAGAACAACTGCGCTGGGTGGCTCTGCAGCCGCCGCAACGGCGCTTGCAACACCTGCAGTCGCTGCTTCGCACGCCAGTGTCGAAAAACTGACGCTTGTCACCTCGTGGGGCCGCGGCCTTGCCGGGGTGTTTGACGCGGCACAATTCTTCGCCGATGCTGTCAACGCCATGTCCGACGGCACGATGGAAATCGAGATCAAGGCCGCTGGCGAACTGGTTGGTGCGCTTGAGGTTTTCGACGCGGTGTCGTCAGGTCAGGCCGACATATACCACTCGGCTGACTACTATTTCACCGGTCAGCACCCTGCGTTTGCGTTCTTTACCGGCGTTCCGTTCGGTATGACGGCAACAGAGCACAACAACTGGTACTATCATGGCGGTGGGCGTGAGCATCACGATGCTTTGGGCGCTGTCTTTAACCTGAAACCATTCAACGCAGGAAACACATCGACACAGGCCGGTGGTTGGTTCCGCAAGGAAATCAACGGTCCCGAAGATTTCAACGGATTGAAATTCCGTATGCCGGGTCTGGGCGGTAAAGCATTGGGCTATCTTGGTGCATCGGTGCAGAACATTCCGGGTTCAGAAGTGTATCAGGCGCTGTCGTCCGGCGCGATTGACGGTACCGAGTGGATCGGTCCCTGGGCGGATGAAAAGGCCGGATTCCAGGAGATCACCAAGTTCTACTATACTGCGGGCTTTCACGAGCCGTCGGCAGCGTTGTCGGCCTCGGTCAACCTCGAGCGTTACAACACGTTGTCTCCTGCGCACCAGAAAATTCTGGAAATCGCTGCCGGTGCCACGAATATCTGGTCCATGAGCCAGTACCTGAACAACAACGGTGCCGCGCTTTCGCGTCTGGCCGCCGGTGGTGTCAAGGTTCTGGAATTCCCTGACAGCGTATGGGACGCCTTTGGCGTTGCGTCGCAAAAGGTCTATGACGAGTTTCTTGGTGATGATTTGTTCGCACAAATTCTTGGCGAATACCGCACATCCATGAAGGACAGCTCGGGCTGGATTTCGAAAGCTGCCACAACATATACCCGTCAGCGCGACCGCGTACTGGGCTAAAAGTCGGCCAAAAAGTGAACTGCCCCCGGAGTGGATTCGGGGGCAGTTTGTGTCGGGACAGGTCCGGGCGGGCCTGACGAGGGGGATTTTCGATGGGCGCGATTACGTGGTTCTTCACGCAGGTGGGGCTGGGATTTTACGATTTTTTCTACGCGATCCTGCACCTGAACACATGGGTCAACTGGTCTGATCCCAAGTCGCTGATGCGCTTTATTTACTATGGCGGTTCAGTCGAGTTCTTTTTTGTCATTTTTGATTTTTTCCTTGTGATCACCATTATCGGAATTTTCCGCCGTGGTTTTCTTTGGAAAGTATTGCGTGTGCTGGAAGGCATCGCCAACGGTGTGGGTCGCGTTGCGGCCTGGGCTGGACTGTTCATGGTCCTGCAACAAATCATTATCGTGTTTTTACAGCGGATATTTTTGGTTTCGCATATATCCATTGGCCCGTTTGGTTATACATTCCAGCAGGATATCAGCTGGTACGCCGAAGAACTGAAGCTGTTCAATGCCATCGTGGTGGCGCTGTGCGTGTCTTACACGTTTGTACAGGGCGGACACGTCCGTGTTGATTTGTTTTATGCAAACGTCAGTTTCAAAACCAAAAAAGTCATCGATATGTTCGGGTCGCTGTTTTTTATTCTGCCGACGATGACATTGGTCTGGATGTACGGCTGGTTTTTTCTGTGGCGTCATTTGGTGGTGCCCAAACCGGCGGCTTCAAATACGCTTGACGCACTGCTGCGCAAATCGGGTTTTCTGAAATGGAACATCGAAACCATCGGATTTTCACCCAACGGGTTTAACGCCTATTTTCTGTTCAAAATACTGCTTGTCAGCTTTGCCGGGCTTATGTTCCTGCAGGGCGTCGCCTTTTTCTACCGCAGCTACCTTGAATTCAAAGAAGGCCCCGATAGCGAAAGCCGCAATCTGGATTTCGACCACCTTGCCGAAAACGCTGAAAAAGAAGCTTTGGCAGATGCGACGATGCACGTGGGAGCAGCTGAATGATTTTGGGACTTGATGGGGTCGAGCTTGGACTGCTGATTGTATTTGCCAGCCTGTTTGCCGGGATAATGTCTGGTTTTCCGGTGGGCTTTGCCATTGGCGGCGCTGCGATTATTTCTTTTGGTATTCTGGCGCTTCTGGATGGAACCGGGTCGCTGAACCACGCGTTCGTCGACAAAAGCAGCGACGCCTACGAGGCCCTGACCAAGAACGGTGTGCGGCCCTTTGATATTTCGCTGTTTCGATACCCGGACTTGCCGTTGCTGACCGAACCTTTGTTTCCGCGCGGTTGGGAATTTGCCATGGACCGCAATCTTAGCTTTATCGTCAACCGCATGAACGAAAGGGTGTTCGCAGGCGCGTCGATTGAAACGCTGTTGGCGGTTTTGATGTTTGTTCTCATGGGCATCACGCTGGAGCGTTCCAAGATCGCTAATGAACTCCTGACCACGATGGCCAAGGTTTTTGGCCCTTTGCCCGGGGGGCTGGCGGTTGCGGTTGTGGCGGTGGGAGCGTTTCTCGCGGCCTCGACCGGCATCGTCGGCGCAACTGTGGTTACGATGGGGTTGTTGTCGTTGCCGACCATGTTGCGTCATGGTTATTCGGCGGAACTTGCAACCGGTGTGATCGCCGCATCGGGCACGCTGGGGCAGATCATTCCGCCGTCGATCGTTATTGTTCTGTTGGGCACTCTGGCGGGCGATCTGTATTCGGTTGCTCAAGAGGCGCGCGCGCAGGTGGTCGGCTGTTCGGACGCTCTGACCTATCTGGGCGAAGCCGCCGTTCTGTCGGTTGGTACCTTGTTTCAGGCGGCGATTTTACCCGGCGTTTTGCTGGCCATACTTTACGGAGTCTATGCCTTTGGCTATGCGCTGCTGAACCCCGAGAAAGCTCCGCCAGTTATTGGTGATGCGACGTCGCGCGCACGAATCACCCGTAACCACGGATTGACGTGGTTCCTGATCGTACCGGCAGGGGTGATCGCGTTTGCTCTGGCGGCGGGGTCTGTCAACCTGGTTGGTTCACAGGATATCACGGTCAGCTCGATTGCCGATATCGGCGAGCAACCCGATTTGCGAACCAATGTGTCCGACCAGTGCCAGGCCGCAATGATCGAAAACCACGGTCAGGAAAAATGGGACCGTGCGGTGGCGCAACAGGCAAAAATTGACGCTGCAGGCGGACAAACACAGGAAGATCGCACCCGCACACCAGAGCAGGTCACGCAAGAGATCGCTCACCGCATCGCAATCGCGGCGCCGATCTCCAAAGATATATTGATCCCGTTCTTGCTGCTGACATTGATCCTGACCACGGCGTATGGCGTGAATAAAGCCGCGGATCCGCGACCTTTGATTATAGGATTTAGCGGTGTGGTACTGGCGCTGGCGGTCGACATATTGTTCATTTCACCGACTACGTCGCCGGGTATTGCGATCCTGATACTGGGTATCCCGCTTTTGATCACGCTTTACGGCTGTCGATACGCGGCGGGGATTCTTGGCCAGAACGAAGTCTTGCGCGTGGTCTTTCCGCCGCTCGTGCTGATTGTTGCCGTGCTTGGGTCAATTCTGGGCGGTATCACCAACCCGACACCCGCCGCCGCACTTGGCGCGGGCGGGGCAATCATGCTGGCGGGTTATCGCAAGCTGGAAGAAGAACAGGGAAACGGGCGCATCATTATCATGGCGGCCTTTGCCATGGTGATCATGATCCTGATCGGGGTAAATTTCGATCTGCGCGCCAATATCGACCACGTCGGTTTTGAAAACTGGGTCGCGATTATTCTCGCGCTGATTGCCTATCACGTCGCGCTTGGTGGGTTGTTGTTTGCGTGCTGGAC